>Ga0209542_10005108_pt1 | contig 26530 bp, 28 predicted proteins | sample RifCSPhighO2_01_FD_184028 | JGI IMG/M metagenome (GOLD analysis project Ga0209542, IMG submission 184028) | Soil microbial communities from Rifle, Colorado - Rifle CSP2_plank highO2_0.1 (SPAdes) (version 2) | ecosystem: Environmental > Terrestrial > Deep subsurface > Rock core/Sediment ...
AAAACCCCGCCAGTACCCTCTTTCATAAAAATTAACTAATAATTATATACACGCCACTGACGCCACCTTATCTCCTTTGTCTAATCTCATAATCCTTACTCCCTGCGTGGCTCGGCCAAGAACTGAAATGTCTTTTAATTTAGTTCTAATAACCTGGCCTTTTTGAGAAATAGCGATTAAGTCTTCCAAATTAGATTCCAACGCTCGGCTAACCACAATCTCTCCGGTCTTTTGAGTAATCTTAGCTGTCTTTATGCCGCTTCCTCCCCGCTTCTGTATCTTATAATACTTCAAATCCGTTCTTTTGCCAAACCCATTTTCCGTTAATATCAATAAATTCTTTTTATCTGCCGTTTGTCGTTTGTTCTCTTTTTCAATAATATCCATTCCCACTACTTGATCTTCTTTTTTAAGTCTAATACCTCTTACGCCCGCGGCTGTCCGGCCCATTGCTCTCACGTCTTTTTCTTTAAAGCGGATACTTTGTCCTTTTTTAGTAACTAAAATAATCTCGTCTTGGCTGGAGCTCGGCTTAGCCCATTTTAATTCATCTCCTTTGTCCAGCTTAATCGCTATTAGTCCGCTCCGCCTGACATGCTTGAACTCTTCCGCCGCTGTCTTTTTAATTGTACCATTTTTAGTGGCCATCAGCAAGAATTGGCCTTCCAGCTTCTTACTACTCAAAGAAACAACGGCGGTTATTTTCTCGTCAGCGGCCAGTTGTAAAATATTGATAATAGCCTGACCTCTGGCCGTTCTTGAGCCCTCGGGAATTTCATAAACTTTAGTCTGGAAAACCCGGCCCTGACCGGTGAAAAATAAAATATTATCATGAGTTGAAGCAGAGATAAAATGACCAACTACGTCTTCTTCGCGGGGCGTAATGCCGATAATTCCCCGACCGCCTCTTTTCTGGGCCCGATAAGTCTCGGGCTTGACTCTTTTAATGTAACCGCCTCGGGTAAAGATAATAATACATTCCTCTTCCGGCACTAATTCTTCTTCTTTAAACTGACCAATCGGACTAACATAAACTTTGGTCCGTCTTTCGTCGTTGTATTTCTCTTTAATCTCCTGAAGCTCTTTTTTAATCAAACCCAAGATTTTCTTCGGGCTTTTTAATAATTCTTCAAGCTCTTTAATCAGTCTCTTTTTTTCTTCAAGCTCGTCTTTTATTTTCTTTCTTTCCAATCCGGCTAAAGTCTGAAGCCGCATCTCTAAAATAGCGGTCGCCTGCCTCTCGGTCAGCTTGAATTTCTTCATTAAATTTTTATGAGCTTCTTCTCTAGTTTGAGATTTCTTTATGGTACTGATAACCGCGTCAATGTGATCCAATGCCCTAGACAACCCTTCTAAAATATGCGCTCTTTCCCTGGCTTTTTCCAGTTCAAATTTGGCCCGACGAATAACCACTTCCTGACGATGCTTAACATAATATTCCAAAACCGCTTTTAGAGACAAAACCTGCGGCTGAAGACCCTCAACCAAAGCCAGCATATTCAAGTGGAAAGTTTTTTGAAGGTCGGTGAGCTTAAAAAGCCGGTTTAGTATTTTCTGCGGATGAGCGTCGTTTTTTAAATCAATCACCACCCTGACTCCTTCTTTATCCGACTCGTCGCGAATATCTTTAATTCCTTCTATTTTTTTATCTTTAACCAAATCGGCCATTTTTTCAATTAAACTGGCTTTATTTGTTCCATAAGTCATTTCAGTGATTAAAATCTGAAACTGCCCGGCTTTTTTCTCCGTGATTTCAGTTTTAGCCCGGCTGATAATCGGGCCTTTGCCGGTACTGTAAGCTTGAATTATGGCCTGCTTGTCATAAATAAAACCGCCGGTCGGAAAATCAGGTCCTTTAATAAATTGACAAAGTTCTTCAACGACGGCTTTGGGATTATCAATTAAAAAAATAATTCCTTCAATTAGTTCCCCTAAATTATGAGGCGGGATATTGGTTGTCATTCCAACGGCAATGCCCATTGAGCCGTTTAAAAGCAGCTGCGGCAGTTTAGCGGGCAAAACAATAGGCTCTTTTCTGGTTCCGTCATAATTATCAGCCCAGCCAACTGTTTCTTTATCAATGTCTAAAAGCATTTCTTCGGCAATTTTTGTTAAACGGGCTTCCGTATTATGATTGATAAATCCATTAGCGATAAAAGAATGACATTTACTTTCTACTTTTATGGAGTAAACTATTTCTTTCTCGCTTAATCTTTTAACTGTTTTTATTTTATTAAAAAAGAAATTATTTTTAATAATCCAATCAATTAAGTTTTGGTCTTGCGGCTTTAAAATTTTTTTAAGTTGGTAATAATTTTTTTGTAATTTATTATATCTATCAAAATTATTTCTTTGTTCCCCATTACGATGAATAAATGAATTTTTATAATTACTCCTTAAATATTCATTAAGAAAAGGGATATAATCATTTCTACTCATTCGATTAGGATTAATTGTCGATATTTGAGCTAAAGCTGCTTTTTTTCTCCCGGAAAAAAAATTAATCTCTTTTTGGAATTTTTGGATATTTTCTCTACCGCTAACCAATAACTTATAACAACTGTTTCTTTTGTCCTTATAGGGTAAACTGGTTACAACGCCGAAATTTAATAATAAAGTTTTAAGCTGTTCAATAAGTTTTTGGCTTTTTGAATTATAAGCAAGTTCGATTGATTTCCCATTATGTCTTTTATCTTTATGAACGATCACGCATCCATCGCCCTCAAAAAGACCGGTCAAAAATTGCCTTATCAGTTCTTTCTTGGACCTCAAAATGGTAAATGGTATTTCTTTTTTACTCGAGACATTATTATTTAGGCCGATATTTTCTAAAAATTTTACTGCCCTTTGATGGTAAAGACTCAATTCCCAACAATTGCCTTTTATTTGTCTTTCATATAATTTTACGCCGGCGAACTGAGATTCAATAATGTTTTTTACTTTCCTGTAAAATTCTGGATCTTGATTATTAAATAATATCTGTTTCTGATGGAAGCTCCCCTCGGCTACTAAAGCTCCTAATAAAAAAGCTAAATCATTATTCATGCTTTTTGGTAATTTAACCTCTTTATATTTTGAATTTTTGGGATAGAATGCTTTTAAGTTAGGTTGTTTTTTATTAAAAAGAGGAAAATTTCTATTTAGGACAACATAATCATTAGTAGAGACGTCTTCCAGGGGCTTCCATTTTAAAGTTGGGAAGCCGAAATCATTTAGCCCCCAACAGAGTACTGGATGATTGTATGAACCTTTTAATTTATACCCTTGCTCGGTTATCATCTCAATAATCCTATGTTTGCCAGAATTAAAAAATTTACTAGCCCTAATCTGTCTCCCTTGATAATTCAGTACCTGAAAATTAATAGACTCTTCTTTTTTATGAGAAATTTTTTCAATAGGCATTAATCCTTTATTAGTTAAAACCAATGTATCGCCGACTAAACAATATCTCATGGCGGCCGCGCTGTCTCCGTCCATTGAACCGAAATTACCCTGCCCGTCAATTAAAGGATAACGAAGAGAGAAATATTGAGCCATTCTAACCAAAGAATCATAGACAGCCGCATCTCCGTGAGGATGATATTTGCCCAGAGTTTCCCCGACAATCGTGGCTGATTTTCGGTATTTGGCGCCGCTCGTCAAACCCAAATCATGCATGGCGTATAAAATCCGGCGATGCACCGGCTTTAAGCCATCGCGGACATCGGGCAAAGCGCGGGCAATAATAACACTCATCGCGTAATCCAAATACGACTCTTTCATCTCTTCAACAATTTCTCTTTTTTTGATATGACCGATTTCCATTGTTATTTTATCGGCAATTTAGCCGGTTTGATTTCTTGAACTTCGTTTTGAGATTCAGCGCTTGGCTGTTCAATAAATGAATTATTTTGCCTCTCTTCTATTTCCGTTGATTCTGCCGATTCATTTTTTTCAAAAAAAGCTCCGAAGCTGGCCTTCAAGCTTTCTTTTAATGAAATTGTTTCTTTTTTTATGTCTTTTAATGATTCAGAGGCTTCTTTTTGAACGCCGTCAGATTCTTTAATTTCAACCGCTTTTGGAAAAGAACGCTTTAAAGAAATTGTCCATAAATAAAAAATAGCCGCCATAGAGATAGCTACTGAAATCCAAAGAATTTGAACCCGAATATGTCTCGGTTTATTTTGAATTTTTTGAAGAAAATCCATTTATTTTATGGTTTCATCACGGCCACTTCCATTTCTTTGTTGGCCAAATCTTTCTTTTTCAAAGTTATTTTATCAACAGCCGGTTTTTGGGTTAAGCCCATTTCTTTTAAAAATTTATCCACTCCGTCTATGTTAATTTTTAGTCCAGGAATTTTGTAATGCATGGGGACAATTAAACGAGGCTCAATCTGTTCAACTATTTCTACGGCCTCGTCAGCTGAAATGGTGTATGTGCCGCCCACCGGAATCATTAAAATATCCACCTCGCCAATTTCTTCCAATTGCTCATCTGTTAATTTTTCCTGGCCAAAATCACCCAAGTGACAAATTCTTATCTCGTCTATCTCAATGAGATAAATTGCGTTTAATCCTCTTTCTTGTCCTTGTTTTTCGTCATGGAAGCTGTTTAAACCGAAAATAGACACTCCCTTTATTTCGTATTCGCCCGGACCATTTACAATAAAGGGCGCGCCGCTGAAGCTCTTAATATTATTATGATCATAATGCTCGTGAGAAACAGTAATAATATCCGCGCTGCCGCGGGGAGGATTGAGTCCCACACTTTTGTCAAAAGGGTCGGTAATAATAGTTAAATGGCCGCCGGAATTGGTTATTTTAAAACAAGAGTGGCCATACCATGAAATTGTCATAACATTATTTTAACATATCTTGTCTTCTCTTGCCAAGTGGATAATTCTAAGTTATTATACGGCTATGAATAAAAATCAATCTCAAAATATGAAAGATTTGCTGACCGCGAAGCAGAACGAAATTCCGCATCTGCCTCAAATTGGAGAATTAGTGGAAGGTCAAATTATGGAAATGAGTAAAAATTCCCTGATTTTAGATTTAGGTCCTTTGGGCACCGGCATAGTTTACGGAGGCGAGCTAAAGGAAAATAAAGGTCTTTTAAAAGGACTTAAAATCGGCGATACTGTTTCGGCCTTGGTTTTGGACTCGGAAAATGAAGACGGATATATTGAACTGTCCTTAAAAGAAGCTAATTTAGAAAAATCATGGCAAGCCGCCAAAGAAAAAAAACAAACCCAAAAAGTTGTGGTTGTTAAAGTCGTTGAAGCTAACCGGGGAGGACTGGTAATCACCTTTAACGGCTTAGTTGGTTTTCTGCCGGTCTCTCAATTATCCGATAAAAATTATCCCCAAGTGGAAGGCGGCGACAAAGATAAAATTCTTAGTCATTTGAATAAATTTATAAATCAGGAACTCAAAGTCAGAATTATCGGATTGGACCAAAACAAAAAACAATTAATTGTTTCAGAAAAGGCAGTAGAATGAAATATTTATTAAAAAATCTAATCATTGTCTTCCTGGTATTTTTAATCATTTCCGGCTTTTTTACCTTGCTCTCCGGTCAAGCGGAAAAAACTGGAAAAATTTCTCTAAGTCAGCTGGTGGAACAAATCAATCAGGAGAAAATCAATAAAATTAACATTGAAGGAGATAAATTAAACATTGAAACGAAAGATAATGTTAAAAAAGAAGCTAACAAAGAAAGAGAGATTTCCTTAACCGAGTCGCTCAAGAATTACGGAGTTGATCCGGAAAAACTGAAATTAGTTAATATTGAAATAAAAGAAGAAAGCCAACTGCTCTTTTGGCTGGGCGCCGTTCTGCCTTTTTTCATTCCTCTTTTAATTATCGGCTTCTTCCTCTGGTATATGTTTAAAGGCGCGCAGAGAGGCACTATGCAGGCCTTCTCATTCGGCCGGTCAAGAGCCAAATTATTTTCTCCTCAAGACGGAAAAAATAGAGTTACTTTTAAAGACGTGGCCGGCTTAAAAGAAGCCAAAGAAGAACTGGAAGAAATAGTTGAATTTCTAAAAAATCCCCAAAAATTTACCCAGTTAGGCGCCAAGATTCCCAAAGGAGTTTTACTGGTTGGCGCCCCGGGCACCGGAAAAACACTCCTTGCCCGGGCCGTGGCTTCTGAAGCCGGCGTGCCTTTTTTCAGCGTGTCCGGTTCGGAATTTATTGAACTCTTTGTCGGCGTTGGCTCGGCCAGAACCCGCGACCTGTTTCAGACTGCCAAGAAAAACGCGCCGGCTTTAGTTTTTATTGACGAACTTGACGCTATTGGCCGGCAAAGAGGCGTTGGCTTGGGGGGCGCTCATGAAGAAAGAGAACAGACTCTTAATCAAATCTTAGTGGAAATGGACGGGTTTGAACCAAACAGCGGAATCATATTATTAGCCGCCACCAATAGGCCCGATGTTTTAGACCCGGCTCTTCTTCGGCCCGGCCGCTTTGACAGAAGAATCGTTTTGGATTTGCCTGATTTAAAAGACCGGGAAGAAATTTTAAGAATCCACAGTCGGGGCAAGCCCATGGCTAAAAACACTAATTTTACGGAAATCGCGGAAAGAACACCCGGCTTTTCCGGCGCTGATTTGGCCAATATAGTCAACGAAGCTTCCATTTTAGCGGCCCGCCGGAATAAAAAAGAAATAGACCAAGATGAACTGCGGGAATCAATTGAAAAAGTCCTTTTGGGCCCTGAAAGAAAAAGTCATATATTATCTAAGAAAGAAAAAGAAATTGCCGCTTATCACGAAGCCGGACACGCTTTGATGAACGCCTCTTTGTCTCACACTGACCCGGTTCAAAAAGTTTCAATTATTGCCCGGGGCGCGGCCGCCGGCTACACATTAAAACTGCCGACCGAAGACAGACACTTGCACAGCCGTTCGGGATTCATAGACGAATTAGCGGTTTTAATGGGCGGCTATACGGCTGAAAAATTAGTTTTTGACGAAATTACCACTGGCGCGGCCAATGACTTGGAAAAGGCTTCGGATCTGGCCAGACGTTTAGTCACCCAATACGGCATGAGCGAGAAATTGGGGCCCGTAACTTTCGGCGAACGAGAAGAACTGGGTTTTATGGGCCGGGAGATAATGACCGCGAAAAATTATTCCGAAGAAATCGCTCTTCAAATTGACAAAGAAGTGGCCCAATTTATTGACAACGGTTTTCAAACCGCTAAAAAAACTTTAATTGAGAAAAGAAAAAAATTAGACCAGATTGCCAAAGAGCTGATTAAAAAAGAAACCATTGAAAGAAAAGAATTTGAGAGGTTGATGAAAAGGAAAGTCAAATAGAATAAAAATGTTATTTGGGCCAGTAGCTCAGCGGTTAGAGCACGTCTCTTATAAAGACGGGGTCGATGGTTCGAATCCATCCTGGCCCACTCTTGGGCCTGTAGCTCAATTGGCTAGAGCACCCGCCTTGCACGCGGAAGGTTACCGGTTCAAGTCCGGTCAGGTCCACCAGCGCGGGCACTTGGCGCAGTGGTTAGCGCGCGTCGTTGACATCGACGAGGTCAGAGGTTCAAATCCTCTAGTGCCCACCAGACAGGAAATTGCAAGCAAGGGGCATTCGCCTCGCTTCGCTCAACGACCGAATCGTAAGGTTTTCTTGGCGAAAAAATCAGTTGGCGATTCTGCATTTTGGGAAAAGAAAAATTTTAAAATCATCTTATTTTTATGATTACCCAAATTTATGAAGCGCAAAATTTTGATGAGGCCAAAAACCTTGTCGAAGTCGGCGTAGATAATGTCGGCGTGTTAGTTGGTAACGGTGAATATCCTAGAGAATTTAGCCCGGAACAGGCAAAAGAAATTTTACTGGGCGTAACTGGCCAAGCAAAAAAGGTAGTATTGTCGCTCTCAAAAAATTTAAAAGACATAATTGAAATTGTTGGTAAAACTAACCCTGATATTTTGCACTTGGGAACAGCCCCCGAGTCTCTCTCGCCGGAAGATGTGCAAGATTTGAAAAAGCAGTTTCCAGACCTCAAGATTATGCGTAGTATTCCAGTAAGAGACGAGGGAAGCGTTGAGTTGGCGAAACAATACGACGGAGTTGCTGATTATTTGCTTCTCGATACTCAAAAGAAAGGAGATACCCAGGTCGGAGCAACCGGAGAAACACATAATTGGAGCATGAGTAAAAAAATAGTTGAATCTGTTTCCATCCCCGTTATTTTGGCTGGCGGACTCGGACCAGATAATGTGGCGGAAGCGGTTATCAAGGTTAAGCCATTTGGCGTGGATTCGAAAACTAAAACAGACAAGATAGGAAGTCACGAGAAAAACATCGAAAAAGTTAAAGAGTTTGTAAGAATTGCTAAAGCAACGAAATAAGCTTTTTGTCATAAGATTTTTTAAGAATTTGCCGCCAAAGAAAAACTTGAAATTGTCAAAGTTCAGAATTTCTGTTCGGAATTTTTGGCCAGATTCTCGCCGCCGCAGGCGGCGAAAACCGTCCGAACTATTTCAAGAATAGACCACCAAATATGCCCCCTAAACCAAATCCCTCCATTAAGTTAGATATTATTTATGAAGATGAAGACATAATAGTTATTGATAAGCCGGCCGGAATGCTTACGCACCCATTAAGGTCCGACCAAAATGATACCTTAATAAATGCCTTATTGGTTTATTGTCCGACCATTAAAGATGTAGGCGATAATTCGCCGACTGACGAATTACGGCCAGGTATTGTTCATAGATTAGACAAAGACACTTCCGGCTTAATAATAGCGGCAAAAAATAATAAATCTTTTGAGTATTTAAAAAATCAATTCGCCCAAAGAAAAATAGAAAAACATTATCTGGCTCTGGTTATTGGAAAAATCAAAGATAAAAAAGGAATTATCACCAAAGCCATAAGCCGCTCTAAAAAAAGCGGCTTTAAAAGAAGCGTTTTATTAGATGAAAAATCCAAAAGCGCTTGGACTGAATACAAGGTTTTAAAATATTTTAAAGATTATACTCTCTTGGATGTTTTTCCAAAAACCGGCCGGACGCACCAAATCCGAGTTCACTTAAGCTCAATTGGCCACCCGATTGCCGGCGATTGGCAGTATAAATTTAAAAGACAGCCATTGCCAGAAAATTTAAAAAGACAATTTCTCCATGCCCATGCCTTGAAATTTCAATTATTAAATGGTAAGATGGCCGAGTTCAAATCGCCTTTACCAAAAGATTTGAAAAATATTTTTGATAACCTCAAACAATAACTATGAATAAACTTGACCAATTTAATAAATCACAATTAAAAGAACTGCCTGAAATCAGGCCCGGCTATACAATTAAAGTTTATCAAAAAATCAAAGAGGCTGACAAAGAAAGAATTCAGCTCTTTGAAGGTTTAATCATTGCCAGAAAACACGGCAAGGGCGTCAACGCCACTATTACTGTCCGGAAAATCAGCCATGGCGTTGGCGTTGAAAGAGTCTTCCCCATTCACTCGCCTCTTATTGAAAAAATAGAGGTTCTTAAAAAGCATAAAGTCAGACGCGCTAAACTTTATTATCTCCGACATAAATCAGCTAAAGAAACGCGGCTAAAAGAAATAAAATAGGCCCAGGTGGCGGAATTGGTATACGCGCAGGACTGAGGCTCCTGGCCGTTTTTCGGCATGCGGGTTCGAGTCCCGCCCTGGGCATTTTTATAAGGGCGCATAGCTCAGCGGTTAGAGCATTCGCCTTACACGCGAAAGGTCCTCTGTTCGAATCAGAGTGCGCCCATTTATGAAAAACTCAAAATATCCAGAGCCGACAGTGGGAGCTTTGGTTTATCAAAAAGGTAAAATTCTTTTGATTCAATCTCATAAATGGAATAATCTTTGGACTATTCCCGGCGGCCATATTGAATCAGGGGAAACCATTGAACGGGCCTTAAAAAGAGAATTAAAAGAAGAAACTAACTTAAATTTAAAAGAGTGTAAATTAGTTTTAATCCAAGATTGTATTTTCTCTAAAGAATTTCATCAAAAGAAACATTTTATTTTCTTAGACCATATTTGTCAGGTAAAAAGCGTAAAAAATATTAAATTAAATCACGAAGGACAAAAATATATCTGGATTAAACCAAAGGAGGCGTTGAAAAAATTAAAGATAGACAGCTTTACTAAAAGACTAATAATAAAACATAATGAAAAAACCAACTATTCAAGAGATTGAGAGTTATCTTAAAAAGCATAACCCACTTAGCTTAAGCGGCGCTTCAATAAGTTTAATCAGTGAACACAATCATCTAAACTATCGGGTAGAAAAAGACGGGGAGGTATATTGCCTGTGAATGATAAATCCGGAAAGTTATCGGCAAGGAGAATGGGTAAATATACCCGAAGAATATGTGATTTTAAAATATCTTGAGAAAACAGGATTGGGGCCAAGGTCATATTTTGTTGACCCTGAAAGATTTGTCTTTCCTTTAATGATTCAAGAGTTTATAGAAGCCGCTTGCTTTAATGATTTAAAACCGCTTTCAGAGGAGCACTTAGCTGCCGCGGCAAAAGCCATCGCCCTTTTAAATTCCCAAGGAATTACACCCGAAAATTTCCCCTTCAGAAAAGGATATACCCGTTATTCATATTTAACCAGCGTAAAAACTTGGCAAAAGAGATTAAAAGAAATAAAAAAATCAGAACAGCCGGATGTTTTAGAGTGGGCTCAAAAAATTGAAAAAGTGATTGACGGCGCAAAAAAAATCTTAGAGAAATTTGAACCGCTCTTAGAAAAAGCTCCTTTTTCTTTTAATTTTGACGGCGCACATTGCGGTAATACATATTGGAAAAATAATAAAGTGATTTTCCTTGACTGGCAAAAAGTCAGTTATGGCGACCCGGCTTTTACCCTGGCTCGTTTTCTTACTTCAGTTGATAAAACGGGAGAAGTTTCCAGTGCCAACAAAGAGCTAATGGTTCAAACTTACCTTAAACGGCGTGAAGTCCCAAACTTTGCTCAATTGGTTGACCAGCGGCTTTTTGAACGGCAAACAGCGGATTTGGTTTGGGTCTTATGGAATTATGTTAAAGAAAATAAAATAGAACCGGTTGAACAAACAATCAATATTTTTCCCCGCTATAAAAGAGTAAAAAAATTATTGGAAGAATACTAAAAATTTCAAAAATGGCAAGTGAAAAAATATAATCCGCTTGCTATTTTTGATTGACTGAAAAAATGAAAAATGATAGTGTAAAATCAGTCAGGAGAGGTGTACCGAATGGCAAGGTACCGCTCTCGAAAAGCGGCGGGTAGAAATACCCTTGTGGGTTCAAGTCCCACCCTCTCCGCCTTTACTCTCCGAAGCGGCGAGCTACGGCGGACAAAGTCCGCTGGAGCGAACCGCGAAGGCGAGATTCGCCAAAAAATTTATGTGGTATGCTTAACATCCTAAATTGTAAAAATAACAGACCATATACTGGTTGCACAGATGATTTAAAGAATAGGTTGAAAAAGCATAAAAAAGGACGTACTTTTTTAATACGAGAAACTTATGTATAAATATTACCATCCGAAACCAATAATTATAAAACTTAATGACGAGTTTGGTTTTAGACTGAGACAGAAAGCCGCAGAATATATTATCCAAAATCAAAACATAACAGGAGCAGAACGAGGCAGTAAGGAAGAACAAGGATTTGGAGCTTTGGCAGAAATGGTGGTTAGAAATAAATTAGGAATGCCGGAAATTAATCCCGAAAATCATCCATTGGGCTATGATATTTTACTGCCTTTAGGAGTAAAATTAGATGTAAAGTGTCGAGGTGGTGCCTTACCTTTTAAAGAAGAATATGAGAGCAACGATGGTATCGCAAGAGAAGCAAAACATAACTTTTTTGCTAGACAAATTTATGATGAACAACTTAATACAGATATTTACTTAATGACCCATCTTGAGACTCCAGGAAACAGAGAACTTCCGGGAACTACCCGGCAGAGAAAATGGATACTTTATATTTGTGGTTGGACGTCAAAAGAAAGAGTAGCGCGTGAAGGTGTTTATCTGCCTCGCGGTTCCCTTACGGAGCAAGGAAGAACTTGGTTTACCTATCGTGGCCAAGAAATAGAATTTTATAATCGCAACTTAAATGGTTTAACCAAAATAGACGATCTCTTAGAAATAGAACAAGCAGATGTTGAAAGAGATAAAAATCGTAAAGGCGATTTGAATTTAACCTCCGTTGACGCCCTGAGAATTACTTATGATTTAATAGGTCGCGGTATTTTATCAGAAAAACACCTCGCTTTTATTAAAAAAGAAACCGGCCTTAATAAAATTGTAAAGCCGATTTTGCATTCAAATCAATATTTTCATTTATTAAAGTGGCTAAAGGAAAAAGGAGCTTTAACTGATAATGAGATAAAAAACGCCTATAAAGTTTTACAAGAAGAGCCTTATAGCGGCATTTAAAAAAGTTTAACCTTACTATTCTCTATTTTATATTGTTCTTGCGCCTCCTTGATTCTTTGCTTGCAGACATCGATATAATCTACTTGGTGTTTTTTAAAAAGATAAACTTCCTGATTTTTTTCAATACCAATAAATTTCCTTCCTTCTAAAACCGCTGAAACAAGAAAACTTCCACTTCCGCAAGTATTATCTAATACAATATCTCCTTTTTTAGTAAATGTGCGAATAAGATAACGACCAAGCTCAACGGGTTTTTGTGTGGGATGGTAAACCTCCCCTTCGCTCTCTGCCGTTTTAAAATAAACAACATCGGTTGGATACCTTTCTCCGTTGCTCTTTACTTCAACGGTTTTAAAGTCGCCATAACTTCCTGTTAATTGGTCTTTTCTGAACCCTTTATTATAGGGCTCGCCATAAGTCATTTGTGGATTATAGTCTGGTTGCTTTTTATAAAAAATACAGATGTCTTCGTGCTTCCGCAGTGGTTGTTTTTTAGCGTTAAGAAAATTGGTCGGTTTTGATTTTATCCAAGTAATTTTATATTTAAATAATTTTGGATTTGATAATGCCAGTTTTGCAGTAAATAAACCTTGCCCAGTTAAGGCAATAACGCCCTGATCTTTAATGATGCGTTCATATTGAGTCCAAAGCAAATCAAGAGGAATAAGACTATCCCAACTATTTTGAGTGATACCATAGGGTAAATCGCATAAAACCATATCTATTGATTTTGATGGAATTTCTTTCATTACTTCCAAACAATCATCTTCAATTACATTATTAGCGAAATAGGAAATAGGTTTCTCTTTGAAATATTTTTTATTGTCAGTTGCTTTTTCTTCGGTAAATAAATTTTTACGCAAATACCAAAGACAGTAGGTGTTGATTGGCAAGCCTTCTTGCTTTACTCGCTGTCCCAGCTCCAACAATGAATCGGTACCTAATAATTTTCTTAATTCATTGCTCTCAAGTTCGGCAACGCTTTTATACAAATTTTCATTTCTCTTACCAAAAGCCAAAACAACCCCTTTTGTTTTGGAATCTACCTTTTTATGGTCGGAAAAGTAAATTGCTTTGAAAAATTGGTTGCTTGGCATGCCTATATTATAGTATGATACCTATATAAAAACAAACATACTTATCCACAACAAGCGTATAAGTAGAATAACCGTCCAATTTAACTTTTTCGGCCCTTTTCTTAAAAAAGAGGAAATAGAGAAAATTTTGGATCCAAAGGTATCTGATTTAGCGTATCAGCACCAACGAGATTTATTTAAATGGTTTTTTGAATTACCTTTTAATTCTTTGTCAAAAGAAGTTATTGAAAGATATGCAGAAATAACGACAGAAGAATCTCATTGTAATATTGTTCCACACACAAAAGAAATATTTGAAAGACTATTAAAACCCTTAAAAAGTGCTAAGAAAAACTATTGTCTAAGTGATTATTCCACAACTATTGCTCTTTGCGGAACAGTTGGAGAAATGCTGGCCATACTTTTATGGAAAATTAACGAAGTAAGATTAAAAAATAATCTCATTACCGAGCAAGACGAAAAAGGACTTTTTGGTGAATCAATTGAAAAATTAGGCCAGGATAGACGATTGAAGATTTTAAAAACTTTTGGTCAAATTACAGAAAAACAATATCAGGAATTTATTGATGTAAAAAATAGCCGGAAGCCGTATTTACATTTGTGGTCTGCAGATTTATCAAGCGAAAAGGATGATGCCTTAAAAGTTTTTAAAAAGACTTTTAAACTTTTTAAAGATATCACAGGAATAGGATTAGCAGATGCAAGAAGCGTCAAAATTAATCCATTAATGTTGAAATTATTTAAAGATATAAAAATCAATAAATTTTAATCGCAAAATCTAGCACTTCAAGTCAATCCGGGTTTTGTTTGTATAATTTGCGCAATTCGCGGTTTTTTGGTTTAATTGAGGTAATTGATGATTTGAATTTACGGATATCCCCACCGCCGGATTTGAAATTCGACAAAAATTTATAGAGTTATGAAGGAAAAAATTAAAGGCAGAATTTATCAGGCGATTGAGGAAAAAGTTTTTCCGGCTTGCGCGGTGGGCGTCGTGAGAAAAAATGGAGAAAGAATAATTGTGCCGGCCGGCAGATTTACTTTTGACCATAGCGCGCCGGAAATAAATGAAAATTCCATTTTTGATACAGCTTCTATCACTAAATCAATCCCAACTTCGTCATTAGTGCTGAAATTAATTGATGAAGGGAAACTGAAAGCAGAGGATAAACTGATAAATTTTATTCCGGAATTTCGCAATTCTAACAGAGAGAATGTTCTAATTAAACATCTGCTCACTCAAATATTGGATTATGATTTTCGGCTGTCAGAATACAAAAACGAACCACCGGATAAAATTTTAAAAGTTATTTTCACAAAGGAATTTAAAAGCCGGCCCGGAGAAAAATATTTTTATACCAACGCTACAAGCATACTTTTAGGATTAGTGGTTGAAAGGATTTTTGGCGAATCGCTGGATAAACTTGGTGAAAAATATTTTTTTAAACCCCTGCAAATGAAGCGCACTTTATTCAAACCATTAAAAAAATTTCCAAAAAATGAAATTGTTCCCACGGAAATTCAAGAGTGGCGGGGCGGACTAATTCAGGGTGAAGTGCATGACGAAAGCGCTTTTGCCTTAGAAAAAAAGATGGTGGTGGGATCAGCCGGATTATTTTCCACCGCGCCGGACTTATTAAACTTTTTAGAGATGCTTTTAAACAACGGCTCTTTTAACGGTAAAAAATATTTTTCGCCAAAAATAATAAATCAAATACAAACCAACCAGCTTGTTGACATTGGACAATACGCCGGCTTGGGCTGGGAATTAAACCAACCTCGCTATATGGGGAAACATTGCAGAGAAAAAACTTTTGGAAAAACCGGCTTTACCGGTTGTGTTTGCGTTTGTGATATTGAAAGAGAAGTAAGTTTCGTAATCCTTTCAAATTTCACCTACCCCATTAGAAAACCAGACGCCGCGCTTATTAATAAATTCAGAAGCGACATAGCGGATATTGTTTTTGGAAACTTGTAAAGCTTTCAAGATATATGATAGAGTTAAGATTAAATCGGTATTACCAAAAAAACATTTCAATAAAATAAACCATTGAACTATTTCAGAAAGGAGGCAAAAATGCGCATTAAAAAAGAAATTTACGATATAAGCGTGCCGCTTCAGTCTAATTTAGTAAGCTGGCCCGGCGAAGAGGGTTTTACACGGAAAGAGAAAAGAGACGGCGGAATAACTATTTCAACAATACATTGCGGAAGTCATACAGGAACTCACGTTGACGCCCCAAAGCACTTTATAATAAATGGTAGTTCCGTTGATAAACTGCCGCTCTCTTCTCTAGTTGGCGAATGTTATGTCGCGGATATTAACCATAACGGTCCTACGATTACGGCCAGAGACATATTTCTTATACCCTTAAATATTGAACGGGTGCTCTTTAAAACAAAAAACACAGAAAGAGGGCTACTTTCAAAAATGGGTTTTACAACGGATTATATCTCGCTTGACAAAAGCGCCGTTCAGACGCTCATTAAACGCGGAATTAAACTTGTGGGAGTTGACTACCTTTCAGTTGAAGCAAAAAAGTCGCCCGGCTACCCGGTTCACAAAACCCTGCTTAACGCCGGCATTATTATCATTGAGGGCTGTAGCATGAAAGATATAAAACCCGGAAAATACGAGCTTATTGCCCTGCCGCTTCGCATTAAGGGTGGAGATGGCTCGCCCGCGCGGGTAATATTAAGAAAAACAAGTTAAATTCTTTTATTATTTTTAAAAAGAGGAACCATAACTATTGTTCCTCTTTTTTAATTTCTAACTTATTCTTATTTATACCAAAACAAATTCCGGCGGGGTTGTAAAAATCAGTATTTCTGATAGGATTAAAAGAGAATAAACCATGAATATCTTAACCGATAATCCAATCTTTATCCTTGTTCTAACAGCTATCACTCTCTTAGTACTCTGGAATATTTATCTCCATTTTCAATTTTGGCAGAATAAAAAGAAACTAAAGATATTTTTTGCCGGAAAAAGCGCTTCTGATTTGGAAGGAGTGCTGTTTGAAGAAATTAAAAGATTAAAAAAATCAGAGGACGAAATAAAAAAGATTCTCAAGTCTTTAAAGGGTTTAGAAAAAATGGCTTCCTTGAGCATTCAAAAAGTCGGGGTGGTCCGCTTTAATCCCTTTAAAGAAGTCGGCGGCGACCAAAGTTTCGCCATTGCCTTAGTTGATTCTTATAATAACGGCTTGGTTATTTCCAGTTTGTACACAAGAGAAGGAACCAGAATCTACGCCAAACCAGTGGAGGCCGGCCAATCAAAATATCCGTTATCCAAAGAAGAAAAAGAGGCCATGAAAAAAGCCGGAGTAAAATTATAGAACATGAAAAAAAATCCAGAAAAAAAACAGGATAATATGGAAATCAGACCGCCGGTGGTGGTTATTTTAGGTCATGTTGACCATGGGAAAACTTCAATTTTAGATTACATCCGAAAAGCTCACATAGCGGAAAAAGAAGCCGGCGGCATTACCCAACACATTGGCGCTTATCAGATTGAACATCAAGGTAAAATAATTACTTTCATTGACACCCCGGGCCACGAAGCGTTTTCCGCCATGCGTTCAAGAGGAGCCAAAGTGGCTGACATCGCGGTTTTGGTGGTAGCGGCTGAAGAAGGAATAAAGCCCCAAACCAAAGAAGCGATAAATCACATTAAGAAATCAGGACTGCCTTTAATTGTCGCTTTAAATAAAATTGATAAAAAAGAAGCCCAGCCGGAAAAAGTAAAAAGAGAATTAAAAGACGCCGAGATTGTAGTTGAGTCTTTGGGGGGACAAGTACCCTCAATAAACGTCTCGGCCAAAACAGGACAGAGCATAGACGAGCTTTTGGAAATGATCAACTTAGTCGCTGAAATGGAGGAATTAAAAAGCAATCCAGACAAACCGGCTTCCGGGGTAATTATTGAATCTCGTCTTGATTCTTTGCGCGGACCCACCGCCACTCTTTTGGTCAAAGACGGCACTTTAAAAAATATTGATATTATCGGCACTGGTTCAGCTTTTGGCCGAATTAAAACAATGGAAGATTTTCGGATTCAAGTAATCAAAGAAACAGGTCCTTCTGCGCCGGTCATTGTCACGGGTTTTAATCAAGTTCCTCAAATCGGAGAAAAATTTGATGTCTTTGAAAATTCGGAAGCGGCGCAAAAAAAAGTAGAGCAAAAAACGGCCAAAAGAAAAGAAGAAAAAGAAGTGTTCTTTATTCCTGTTGATAAAAAAGTTTTAAATATCTTATTAAAAGCCGATGTCCGGGGTTCATTAGAGGCCATCCGTGAATCGCTTCAGGCGATTCCCCAAGAAGAAATAGTGCTCCGCGTTCTTAAATCCGAAGTCGGCGAAATCAATGAAAATGACATTAAATTAGCCCAATCCGGCCAAGCCAAGATAATCGGGTTCCGGGTCAAAACCAGCTCAAAAATTCAGCAAATAGCCGAACAGCAAAAAGTAAAAATTTTAACCTTTGAAATTATTTATGAGCTAATTCAGAAAACGAGAGATTTATTGGCCGGTCTTTTGGCGCCGGAAATTATAAAAAATGTTTTGGGACAATTAAAAGTCTTGGCCATATTTCCGGCTAAAAAAGGCCGGCAGATTATCGGCGGCAAAGTAACAAACGGCCAAATAAAAAGAGGGGCTTTTATTGAAATAATCAGGGAAAATAAAAGAATCGGCAAGGGTAAATTGATTCAACTCCAGCATAATAAAAAAGATGTTGAAGAAGTGGCTAAAAATCAGGAATGCGGAATTATGTTTGAAGGAGGAGCAACTATTGAAGAAAGAGATATTATAGAAGTCTACGAAGAAGAAAAGAAAAAAAGGGAATTATAAAATACAATGACCAAACGGCTAGAGCGCGTCAACGAACTCATTTACAGAGAAATCAGTCAATTAATTTTACGTGAGCTTAATTTTTATAATGCTTTAGTCAGCATTACCAAAGTAGAAACTTCAACTGATTTAAGAGAAGCAAAAATTATGATAAGCGTGATGCCTTTGGAAAAATCTCAAACAGCCCTTCAAATTTTAGAAAAAAATATTTTTGACCTGCAACAACTTCTCAATAAAAAATTAAAAATGAGACCAGTGCCAAAAATCCGCTTTGAAATAGATCAATCAACTGCTAAGACGCAACATATTGAAGAACTACTCCAAAAAGCTAAAAAAGAAGGATAATTCTTGAATTTAATTAAGGGTTTATGATAATCTTAAAATAACGGCCGCGTGGCGGAGTGGTTACGCAACGGTCTGCAAAACCGTTTACACCGGTTCAATTCCGGTCGCGGCCTCAAAAACGCTGGGTATTTTCAGTCGTAATTTTTGTTATTTTGCCGCGGTGGCGGAACTGGTTTACGCGCACGACTTAAAATCGTGTGGGAGAAATCCCGTGTGGGTTCGAGTCCCACCCGCGGCATTGCCAAAAACAGGAGGAAGGTAATACAAATGCAAGAAATTTTATTAGCGACAAAAAACGCGGGAAAGATTTTAGAATACAAAGAGCTCTTTAAAAATTTACCTTATAAACTTCTAACTTTAACTGATTTTAAAATCAATGAATCGCCTAAAGAAGACGGAAAAACATTTACTGAAGACGCTCTTAAAAAAGCGGAATTTTACAGCCGACTTTCTAATCTTCCAACTTTTGCGGAAGACAGCGGTTTAGAAATTGATTATTTAAACGGAGAGCCGGGAGTTTTTTCCCGGCGCTGGCTGGGATATGAACGTAGCGACGAGGAATTGGTAAAAATAGCTTTTAAAAAGTTAATTCCAAAGATTCGTGAGTTGATTTAAACCAAAAGAGACCCTTGAGGTGGGTCTCTTTTTAATTTTGTAATATTTCTACTTTGAGCCGCTTGACTCCGAAGTTTATTGCTTCGCCGCGAGAAGAAAACCAAATATCCATTTTATGGCTGTTTTTAGGAGCCATACGGTCTTCAACCACGAAAATCTTTTCGCCGTAAATATCCGGGAATCTGACGCGAGTGCCGAATCTTAAAGAATTAGCGGCCACAATGCCGTCTCTAACATAACTGCCGGAGGCAGTAATAAACGGCGAAGAGTCGGTTTGGTCCGGAGTACTGGAATAAGCTGTCACAATCACTAAACGGGAAGACATAATAACCGGAACAGCCGGATCAGCCAGCTGAAGTAAGGCCTGACTTTGAAGAACGGCCAAATCACCCAGCTCCATAAACGCGTATTGGGGCTCTTGAATTAAGCTAAAATCAGCCCAGGCGTACTGGGGGAAAACAAAGTGATAAACTAAGCTAATCAAAGCCAAAAAAGCTAAAAATTTAGAGTTATTATACATAGTTTTGATGATTTGATTTATCCTCATAACTAACGGAAAACAAAAAACCCCTGCCTTAGGGATTTTCCGCATCTTAGCATATCCTAAAAGATATGTCAAGTTTTTTCTAAATTTTCAGCTTTTGGATGCTTTTAAGAATATAAAGCTATATCTTTGTCTATTTATTCTAATGGCTTTAGAGGGAAAACTAGACATCGCCCAAATAGAATGGGATGAAAGACCCGCTTTGTCCGTAGTAATGGCGTCAGACGGATATCCGGGATCTTATATCAAAGGATTCCCGATTTCCGGCATCAATGACGCTGAAAAGATTGGCGCTTTTATTTTTCATGCCGGAACAAAAAAAGATGAAAAAGGAAACACAATAACCGATGGCGGGAGAGTATTAGGGATAACAGCTTTAGGAAATTATTTAAAAGAAGCCAGAGAAATAGCTTATACCGCTGTAAAAAAGATTTCTTGGAAAGGATGTTTCCATAGAACCGACATCGGCTTAGAGGAATAATAGACAATAGATAAAAAAGTTTTCAAATTCACAACAAACAAAACAGCCCTTTAAAGGGCTGTTTTATCTTGAGTGTCTTTACGATTACGCTCGAACCTATTTTATCAAAAATTCCTAACCAATGAAAGCCGCCCCGCCGCCGCTCGCTAACGCTCGCCTCACCACAGAAAAGTTTTCTTCGCTTTTCCTGATTTGCGCGCGCCGGATTTTTTCTTCCAAAAGGAAAACAAAACTTTTCTTTGGTGTTCTACTCTGAACGAGCAGGCGGCGGGGCTGGCCTTTATTTTTGCTCGGACGGCGCGGGAGAAGAGTTGGGGGAGGAATCCCGCGCCGTCCTCGCCTTCAATTTTTTTGTGCGGCGAATTTCAAAATGTATGGGTAAACCTTTGCTATCTCACCCATTGTTGATTTGTAGAGATATTGCGATTCAATATCATTACTCCCGAGATTGAGATATTTGTATCCTAATAATTTGGCTCGAGCAGCTAAACTAAAAAATTGATATTGAATTAAACCCTCATATCCGATGTCGCAAAAACTTGCGTTGACTGCCAAGCAGTTTTGATTAATGGGATATGCTGAAGTAAATGCAACTGACTTGTTATTCAAAAATGTTAGATATGCAATGATATTTTTGTTATCAACCTTGCCTGCATATTCATCGATAAAGTGAGGATAATAAACATCGCTCATCCATTTTTTAATCTCTTTTACATCAGCGCCACTCTCAAACTGCTTGGCAGTCCGTTCTGCAATATTTGAACTCCATCGCTCTACCAAATCATAAAATGACTCTTGTAATTCTTTTGTTAGGTTTTTCTCTAATACTTCGTATTCTCCAAAAAATATTTTTTTCTTTATTTTCCTTATATGGTTTTTGAAGCTATCCATTTTCACGCTTGGAGTAAATCCGAATGTCGCTTTAATAATGTCATCAACACTACAAACAACTTCGGGATATTTATCGTCATCAAGTTTTTTAAAATCGGTGTTGCCGCTAGAGGGAACTTCTTGAAATCCATTTTTAAGTAAATACTCCTTATTCTCATCTCCATATACTTTTTTGACAAAAATTTCTTGCTCCAAAACTTTTGAAAGCTCTTGAGCTAAAAACGGCACACTCTGAACGGCGTTAATGCCAAGAGGTAAGAAAATATAGTTTGGAATTGTTCCTCCCCAATTTGGAGCGATGGTTATCAAGTGTTCTTTTTTCTTATCAAAATACTTGACTCCTAGACCTTGAGAAATTTGTTTAATAAAAACCCAACTTCTCGAGTAATGATAAGGATACTTTTTACCTTCTGACTTCAAAAACTCATCATACAACGGCTTGTCATCATCGGTAATCTGTGAACAGTTCGGAATCGAAGAAATAATTTTTTCTACAATAGTGCTCATAATATTTTGGAGCGGAGGGAAAGATTTGCACTTTCATCCCATGCGTGGAACGCACATGTGCTACTTTACACCACCTCCGCAAACACCTCTAATTTTATCATCTTTCTAACTCCTTTGAAATCAGGAAATTATGAATAACGAGATAATCCATCTTTGTCCTTTTAAAGGTTTTTACCGCATCTTCTGGCGAACATACAATCGGTTCATTCTCATTGAACGACGTATTAAGTATCATCGGTACACCCGTAAGTTTATTGAACTCGGAAATAAGTAAATGATATTTTGGGTTAATTTCTTTTCTGACGATTTGAATCCGGCTTGTTCCATCTACATGCGTTACTGCTGGAATAGATTTTCTCTTTTTAGTCTTTACTGGAAATGTGAACTCCATAAATTCTGTTGAGATTGAGGAACAACTTTTTTGAATCTCGAACCATTCTTTCGCATATTCCTCCAAAACACTTGGCGCAAACGGACGAAACGGCTCTCGTTTTTTGATTCGCAAATTTAAAATCTCTTTCATATTCTCATCTCGCGGATCAACCAAAAGAGAACGATGGCCAAGTGCTCTCGGCCCCCACTCCATTTTTCCCTGAAACCAACCCACGATTTTCCCGTCCGAAATTAATTTTGCCGTTGTTGCTTCGATGTTGTCTAGTTTTTTGTATAAAACTCCTTCACCAACTAATACTTTCTCTACCTCATTTTCAGGATAATCTAGTCCCCAGAAAGCATGCTCCATGACAAATTTTTTATCTTGGGAATATAAATCGTTCCAAATATGATATGCGGCTCCAAGCGCCGTACCTCCATCATGTGCGGCTGGCTGAATATAAATATTTTCAAAATATCCGTTACGCATGATTTCAAAATTTGATACGCAATTCAACGCAACTCCTCCAGCAAGGCAAAGATTTTTTGATTTGGTGTATTTCGATAAAAACTTCGCGAGATTAAGCACGGCTTTGTTAGTCATCGCTTGAAGCCCAGCCGCCACGTCTTCATGTTTTGACGTCCTTTCTTTAGGTGTATTTAATTTTCTGACCCCAAATAATTTTTCTAGAGGCTCATAATCATCGGTTCTGAAACGCAAGATATCGTTGTCAACCTTAAAGTCTCCGTTCAATCCAAGCGATACTAATTTTTGAAAGGTTGGAAGGAATTTTTCTTTATTGCCATACGAAGCAAGCCCCATTACCTTTGCCGCGTCATATTCGAAAAATCCAAGAAATTTTGAAATTTTTTCCCAAAGAAAACCAATTGAATTTGGGTAAGCGATTTCCTTTATAGCCGACATCTTGTTTCCTTTTCCAACACCAAGCCATGTTGTCATAATTTCACCAATTCCATCTATGGACAATATGGCCGATTCTTCAAATGGAGAAACATAGTATGCGCTTCCAGCATGAGAAATATGGTGAGGAACCCATATGATTTTATTAGCTAAATCAATTTCGGCATATTCACTTAAAAGTTTCGGCACATCCATTATTTTTTTATAAAAAAGTTCTTCGCCCAATTTGCTACCCCAACTACCTTCGATAAAATATTTATCAACGCCAATATTTTTTAATCGATCCTTCGGGCAAAATGAAATCCCAACCTGCGTTATATCATCGAAGGTAATTTGGCCCTCTTTCAAACAAAAATTTATTGCCTGTTTTGGCAATACATCAGGATTATCTACAAGTGCTGGCTTACCATGTTTTATTCGAGTAAAACGCTCCTCTTCTACGGCCGCAATTAAGAGACCATCTTTCAATAGACAGGCCGAAAGTTCATGATAAGTTGTGTTAATACCTAAAATATAGACTGATTTGCTCATTTAGTAGAATTTTAGCATGATTTTGAGCATTTTGAAATTCGCCGCATAAAAAAATTGAAGGCGAGGACGGCGCGGGATTCCTCCCCCCAACCCCCTCCTCCCGCGCCGTCCGAACAAAAATAGAGGCCGCACCCGCCGCCTGCTCGTTCAGAGTAGGACACCAAAGAAAAGTTTTGTTTTCCTTTTAGAAGAAAGATCGGACGCGCGCAAAATCAAAATCGCAAACAAAACTTTTCTTTGGTGAGGCGAGCGTTAGCGAGCGGCGGCGGGGCGGCTTTCATTGGTTAGGAATTTTTGATAAAATAGGTTCGAGCGTAATCGTAAAGACACTCAAGATAAAACAGCCCTTTAAAGGGCTGTTTTATCTTGAGCGGGTGAGCGGAGTCGAACCGCCGTCTTTGCCTTGGCAAGGCAATATAATAACCATTATACGACACCCGCATTTTGCGCGCTTTAGAAGAACAGGTTAAAACCTGTTTTATTGAAAAACTTTATACTGATAATCAGCGAGGAGTAAAGTCTCTAACTCATTCGAACACTCTTTAAGTTTTTCTTCATTTTCGCCGATATAGTGACAAATAATTTTAACCGGAACAAATCCAAGTCCCTCAAATATGCCGCCCTCTGTCTTACTATAAAAATAAGATGACAAGGCATACGCTCCCGCAGACTCACCCGCTACTATTTTACCATTCAAAAATTCTCTGAAATTTGGCCATTTCTTAAGCGCCTCAAGTAATTTTAATGTCTTCCCGCCGTGTAAATAAATAATGTCTGATTGCGCTATCTGTTGAGAGAAAGATTCCGTAGAAGCTATTTCAAAAGTAAGGTTTTTAGCGCCTTTGTTCTTTTCAAACTGCGAAATATCTTCTTCTTGTACTCTAGAAAAATCACTTTCATCCTCAGTAAAATAGACCAAGAGGATTTTTATGTTCTTAGGAGTATCCTTTAATATCTCTTTAAAAAAATCATCATTTGAGGGGTTTGACCTGCCCGCATATCCGCCGTGCAGTATAAACTTTGTTTTCATATAAAAGGCGAGACGACATTGACAATCCCTCGCTAGTGGAATTATACAACTCTGCTCGAACATTTTTTGAGCGGAACTGACCGCCTCCGCTTCGCTCCGGCGGAACGCTCGGGCGCGGGAGGCCAGAATTTTTTCGCCGCCAATTCTACTATTACTCAAGATAATATTGAATATCGCCGAAATCTCCAAGATTTTCTACAATCTTCTGTACTCCGCTTTTCGACATTATATACAAACCTCCACCCATAGTGAAAAATAATGTTTCTTGTTTAGGTGAAAGATGTAAATTCCAAACTGGAGTATCGCCAATATTTTTTAATAAAGCCAAATCTTCACTTGTGCTGCTCTGGTAATTGATTTTTTTCAAGGTAACACTAGCTTGTTTATACAGCCAGTCACCATCGCCAACGATAATGTACACATAATTTTCTTGCGTAAGGGACAAATCTTTACCATATTCCAGCAACCCTCTCTCTGCCTTGCCTGTATTCTCCAGTAAAACATATTCTTTAGCCTCCGCTCTGTCGTACATAGCAAGCACAAGATGAGATTTGTTTGCGTCAGCGAAGCGCGGATAAATTATTTTATTAAATCCATCACTAAAGTTAGCTCTCGGATAGGTTTCTTCATTCAAAATAGGTGACGGTTTGTCAGGCATAAGTTTTGTTATTTCACCACCCAATCCAATTTTTATTGCTGTAACGTGCTCCGATTTTAGTTGATAAGTATTTGTTGTGCCTCCAAGATGAGCAGAAAAAATTGTATAAACTCCAGTACTATCTGGTGCCCAGTGGAAAGCGGGCACCGGAGCAGGACCTCCACGATCTCCGCCAACATATGGGATTTTGAAAATCGTAGTAACTGATTTTGTTTTACGGTCAGCAACCTTTAATTCGTCGGTGGAAATAAAAAGAAGTTTATCGCCATCAGGCGACCATTGAGGTCTTCGTACTTCTTTTTCCTCAATGAACTTATCTGCTTTTTTATTTTCCAAATTAATAATCCAGATGTTTCCATCTCCCATATATCCCCAATCAAAGTATTGTTGAAGAGTTGCTGTCTCATACCACAATAAATTTGTTCCCGAAATCCATCCCCATTGTCCGACATTATTAAAAATTGATATAGAGTTAGTGCCCTTACTATCGGCAACCAGCAACTCATTTTTCTCTACTTCTATTTCATGTTTCGTTCCATCATATTCTGTTACAAGTTCGTTAATTTTCTTTCCCCGAGTATATGCAACATTATTTTTATTCGGAGATAATGCAACGCCATTAAGCGTATCTAAATCAATAAGCTTGGCGGCATTTTCTCCGTTAGCGTCAATTCTCCAAAGATCACCCTCCTTAATAAAATAAATTTGACCAGAAATTTTGCCGTTTGCTACCACATCACTAACGCTTTTCGTAGATTCCTCTACAATATCTATATTAACTGGTTTTGAGCTTTTGAAATAAAACGTTGCACCAACAGCAATCGCAACAACCAGAACGATTCCAAAAATAGTAGCAAATTTTGTAAAACTGCTTGGCGGTTTAGGTTCTAGAGGTATTTGTGGAGTTAAATTTTCGGTTTCCATAAATTTATTATAGCACAAATTTAATGATTATTTATTTCAATAACTCATCAACAGAAACATCAAGCGCATTGGCGAGCTTTTCTAAAACAGCAATAGTAACATTTACCTTGCCGCCCTCAATCGCGCTCATGTAGCTCCTGTCCATATCAATAGCTCGACAAATGTCGCCCTGCGACATACGCTTTTTCAAGCGTATGCGCTTGATGTTTTGTCCTAATGTTTTGGATATTTGAGCCATATCTATATTAACAGATTATCAGCTATTGCGCTGCTCCTCAATATGGAGGTATAATCCCATATATGAATGATTGGCGGCGAAAAAATTTTGGCCTCCCGCGAGGGCGCGGCGGAAGG
>Ga0209542_10005109_pt1 | contig 26530 bp, 32 predicted proteins | sample RifCSPhighO2_01_FD_184028 | JGI IMG/M metagenome (GOLD analysis project Ga0209542, IMG submission 184028) | Soil microbial communities from Rifle, Colorado - Rifle CSP2_plank highO2_0.1 (SPAdes) (version 2) | ecosystem: Environmental > Terrestrial > Deep subsurface > Rock core/Sediment ...
TGCAACTGTTATAATCTCTGGTTCTCTATTCCATAATCTTTTGAGAAATGCAAGCATGTTTGGGAAGCACAAGACAGTGATTTAATAAGGTTGCTATGCTTGACTAAAAAAGAAAAAAAGAGAAATTAAATATCTTCATCACTATCATCGAAGTCATCATCTTCATCCATGTCATCGTCCTTGTCGTCATCCACGTCGTCTTCTCCTTTCTTCATTAGCAAGAATGGTATTCTCATAGTCTCACCCCCGTATGCTCCTATAAGTTATCTTGTGCAATCTTCAATCCTGTCAAAAACATGCAGAGGCACGTTTTTGAGCACACTCAGAGTTTTCCACCGGTCGCTGGAAAACTCTGATGTTTATAACTTTATCGCTGACTAAAAAAGTTACCAATCGGTGGTAAAGAGAAAGACTTATAAAAGACTGATGAGGGCTTACGGGGTATGAGCGAAGATCATAAGCGAATGCGTAAGATAATTGAAGAGAATGGCCATTTGCCTAATGATACCATTGCAAGAATTGTTCAGAAAGAAACGCGTCGTGTTCATTCAAGTGAGGAGATTGCTTCGTATAGGCTCGATCATAAAACTGCAGCCGAAAGACCTCAAGCTGATCGTTATCAGTCAGGTAGAACTCGAGCGCGTGCCAGCCTTATTGCTCTTGCTACTATTACTGCACTCGGGGTAGGTGCGACAGCGATCGACTATATGAAAAGTTCGGCTGCACCGAAATCTACAGCACGAGATTATGTTACTCCAGAAGAAATGGTATTCTTAGATGCCCGTGGAACTTTATACAAACCGACATCCCTTGATATTACCGATTTACGTAGCAGTGGCATGTTACCTGATTTAATTAAAATGTATGAAGCTCAACAAAAAATTGCAAGCCCAGAAAGCATCGAGGCGTTTCGTCAGTGTGTTGTGAATGTTGAGCGTCGTACACACGAAACACGTGACCTTGGCGTACAAACGCTTCTTACTGACGCCGTTCGCTCGATGTATCAAGATCCTGTATCACGGCGTGTGCTTCAGCACTGATGCTGCAAGCAGCTGTGCGTAATCAACTGCGTGTTCTCCATAAATAGGGATGCCACGGATCAATTTTGATCGCGGATGATGTGGCTGTGAAAAGCGAAAGTGTCCGTTGTGAACTGAACCGTGCCGAAGAAGATAGTGTGATGGGCTGCTGTCCTGCAGTGTTTGGTATTGCTCAATTATTTTTTTTTCTGCGCAAAAGAATGTTGCTGAGTTTCTTAAGAATGCAACTCTGCCTGACTCAATCAAATGCTTTCCAAGCTTCTTTCTCAGCCTCTTTTTCATTCATCATGTGCAATGCAATAATGCTTATAAAGATTTCCTGCATGAATCGTACGATGGGACTTCAACATCTTGTGCTTGCTGCGCTTGTCACCGCTGGATGCGGTATGCCGCGCTCCCATGCTCAGCCTGAACCAAAAAAAGAATTACCTTGTTGGCCATGTGAAGATTTTGCAGTTTTTTATGGCGCTAAACATCAAGGCACGCTTGAAGTTTATTGTAGAATACATGAGAAGATTGCTGTGAAAGGTGTTGTATATAATCATGGTCATGGCCTCGAACTCGTTCATCCCCTTGCTCCGATGGAAATTCATGAGCAACAAGATTCTCCTGATACGTATGAACTGATTTTTTGCCCACAGGATCGCGAAGGAGCGCTCAATGCAGTTCGAGGACCTGTCCGAATCGGTTATGTGTCGCCAGGCAGTTGGACAAGCCATGTGCTTATGCGCGCTGTTGACGAGCAGGGTAACATCAGCACTATACTCTTTCCTCGAACGTCTGGATATGCGGACAAAAAGTCGCTTGAAATTTACGAACATACTGCTCGTGATACGCCTCCACAACAATAATGTTTTTATAGCCACTGGGCGCATCGGAAATCATGCAAACCTATCTTGATTTACTCAATCACATACTTACCAATGGGGTTGAAAAGAAAGACCGCACGGGCATCGGCACAAAAAGTGTGTTTGGCTACCAAATGCGCTTTGATTTAAGCAAAGGATTTCCGCTGCTGACAACGAAAAAAGTTTTTATCAAAGCAGTCATCCATGAACTGCTCTGGTTTCTGCAGGGCGAAACAAATATTCAGTATCTTGTGAAAAATGATGTGAAAATATGGAACGAATGGGCGTTTCAAGTTTACCTGGAAAAAAATAATCTGGACAAAAGCATCCCTCGTTATTCTGACGAATGGAAGCAGAAGCTTGATTGGTTTATCGAACAAATAAAAGCTGATGATGCTTTTGCCCGCGATTACGGGGAACTTGGGCCCATCTATGGCAAACAATGGACGCGATGGCTCGCAGCTGATGGAAAAGAGATCAATCAAATCCAGAATTGCGTTAATCTGATTAAGCAAGATCCGACGTCACGTCGCATTATCGTGAGCGGATGGAATGTCGGAGAAATCCAAGAACTTATCATCAATCATAATCATGCGCCACCATCCTGCCATACTATGTTCCAATTTATGGTGATTCATGGGAAGCTGTCCTGCCAGCTTTACCAGCGCAGCGCAGATGTTTTTCTTGGTGTTCCTTTTAATATTGCATCGTATGCGCTGCTCACCATGATGATGGCGCAGGCAACGGGATTGCAGCCCGGAGAATTTATACATACACTCGGTGATGCACATCTCTATCTGAATCATCTTGATCAGGCTCGTGAGCAGCTAACACGCGAGCCGCGTGCGCTTCCTACAATGAAACTCAATTCGAACGTGAACGATATTTTCAAGTTTAGATTTGATGATTTTACCCTTGAAAGTTACAATCCGCATCCGCCGATAAAGGCGCCGATTGCGGTGTGAACTATGGAAAAAATAATAATTGCTGCTATGACAAAATGGAAGCAGGTTATCGGCAAAAATAATTGGCTTCCTTGGAATATTCCAGAAGAGCTGAAGCATTTCAGGACTCTGACTCAGGGCTCCACAGTCATTATGGGCCGCAAAACCTATGAATCGATAAATCGTCCAATGCCCAACAGGCATAACATCGTTGTTAGTAGGTCATTGTTGAATATACCTCTTGTTGATGTGTGTGCGAGCCTGCCTGAGGCATTACAAAAAGCAGAGAGTTATGGAAAAACCATATTTATCATCGGCGGCTCGCAGATATTCAAGCAAGCGCTCGACGATAATGTTGTCGACAAGATGTATATCTCATATCTCACGAAGGACTATGACGGTGATACTTTTTTTCCTGTCTTCAATGAGTCGGATTGGGTGGTTGAAAAGCGTGAGCAGCATGCTGAATTTGAGTTTGTGGTATACAAATCAGCGCGGTGAATGCAATGCGTATCTTTTCTCAATCTGCACGGCGTCATGGATCTCTACTTTTTCAAGCAGAACATCCAAGAGTGTTGTGCAGAGGATATATGAGCCTGCGATTCCCAGACCAAACAAGAAACGCTCATATGCAACAACAGGAATAAGTCCTATCCATTGTTCGGCAGTCATCGGCACTGTATAAATCCATATAGCACCGCCAACTGCGTGTACAGCAAATGTTGCCCCATAGCTTCTCCATATAAGGTGGCCTCGCCATGCTGATGGAATGAATGCTGCGATGACTGGAATAAGCCAGAATAATGAGTAATACCATACGGTTCTGCCTACGGGATGAAGCATAAAAAGAACGATGCATATCAGAGGAATGGTGCATAGTGCTGTGCGTGACCAGCCACGCCGATGTGCTATCATCGCAAAATATAATGCACCGAAGACCATCGGAAATAGCCTCAGTGTTGTAATTAGGGTGAACGGCTTATCTGTGATGAGCATATCAAGGGCTTCTGCAAATAAAACAGAAATACTGCCCCATAATCCCAGAAAGCCGCCTGCAATCGGGCCAAAAAATTGGAAGAGTGTAAAAAACTGGTTGTTGGTGCCGACGAGCGCTGAGAAGTTTATTTTGTTTGCAAAATACACCAGAAGAATAAACAACACAAAGAAATAGGCACGCTTCAGGCTGTTTTCCATATAAGTTTGCTGAGGACGCCTGTTATTAAGCATTTCGCTGTTCATCACCCACATGGTTATAACCTATCATTCATCAAGGAAAATAGCAACATTTATAAAGTATTTTAAAGTACTCTATAATATGATGAAACAAATCAGCCTTACCCTTCCTGAAAGTGTGGTAGAAGCTTCACGAGAGGTTTATGAAATGCAGGGATTTCGAAATCTCCAAGAGTTTATTCTTCAGTTATTAAGGGAAAAAGTAGGAATCGAGAGTATAGCACGCTGGAAAGCGATTGAAGAACGAATGAAACAAGGGAAAGGGGTAACGAGGTTGAGTCAGAAAAAAGCAATTGCTTACCTCAAGAATTTATGAATTACCACATCGATTTCAGCGATGAATTCAAAAAATCTATTGACAAACTCAAAAAGCGCGACAAAGTTTTATTCGAGCGAATACACAAAAAACTGATTGAACTCCTTGAAAATCCTGAACAATATAAACCACTTAAAAATGTGCTTGCTGGATTCAGAAGAATTCATTTCGGAAGTTTCGTTTTAATTTATACCATTGAAGAGAATGTGGTACGGATAATCTCGCTGGATCACCACGATAATGCTTATTAAGATAAGATTACCATTTCACTCCCACAATCAATATAAACCATCCATTTCTGACCGCAGGTATGTCGGATCCTGAAGTCGAGCATTATATGCAGCAAGAAATCCAGCGCCAGCAGGATGTTCTGAACATGATCCCCTCAGAAAATTATTGCTCGCCTGCGGTGTTAAAAGCCTGCGGCTCTGTGTTAAATAACAAATATTCTGAAGGGTATCCGTACAAGCGCTACTATCAAGGGCAGGAGAATGCTGATGCAATTGAAGCGCTGGCAATTGAACGCGCGAAAAAATTGTTTGGCGCTGAACATGTCAATGTGCAGTCTTATTCGGGCAGCCCTGCAAACATGGCTATTTATCACGCACTGCTTAAGCCTGGAGATAAACTCATGGGGCTGAGGCTCGACTTAGGCGGGCATCTTACTCATGGGCATGCTGTTAATTTTTCTGCACGTTATTTCAACGCGGTTCATTATCCTGTCGATGAGAAAACCGAACTTATTGACATGAATGTTGTACGAATTCTCGCGCGCAAAGAAATGCCGAAAATTATCATTTCAGGTGCGACAGCGTATCCGCGGCAGTTCGACTTCAAGCACTTTCATGAAATCGCTGAAGAAGTTGGCGCTTACTCAATGGCAGACATCTCTCATATCGCTGGGCTTGTTGTTGGTGGCGTTCATCCATCACCGTTTCCATTTACCGATGTCGTCATGACAACGACGCACAAGACACTTCGCGGGCCGCGCGGCGCGATGATCATGTGCAAAAAAAATGATAGACTAGCGGATGTTACTGGCCTTGATGAAAAGCAAGCGGCAAAAGCAAAAAATATGGCTGCAAAAATTGATTCAGCTGTTTTTCCTGGATTGCAAGGCGGGCCGCACGAGCATGTGATTGCAGGCAAAGCAATTGCGTTCAAAGAAGCAATGAGTGAAGAGTTTAAGGATTATGCACGACAAATCGTGAAGAATGCCCAAGCGCTTGCGGCGACGCTCATGGATAACGGCATCAAACTCGTTACCAATGGAACAGACAACCATTTGATTGTGATGGATTTGCGTTCGCTTGGGCCAAGCCTCGGCAAGCCTGCTGCTGTTGCGCTTGAAGAAGCAGGCGTTGTTGGCAATTTTAATACTGTGCCCTATGATCCAAGCCCGCCATTCAAGCCGAGCGGTGTTCGGTTGGGAACGCCGATACTTACGACGCGTGGGATGAGAGAGAGTGAGATGAAATTCGTCGGTGAGAATATTGCTCGGGTTGTGAAGAATATGAATGATGCTGCACTGAAACAACGGATTAAACAGGAGATCAAAGAATTGTGCGGACGGTTTCCGGTGTATCGGGAGTAACCATGGTAAGCAAACTTATCGTCTTTGAAGGGCTTGATGGCAGCGGCAAGGCAACGCAGACAAAGTTGCTGCTGAACAAATTAAAAACGCTGAAGATTCCTGCCGCAACCATTGATTTTCCGCAGTATGGCAGCTGGAGCGCGGCGTTCGTTGAAAAGTATCTTAACGGCGAGTTTGGGTTGCTGGGCGAAATAACGCCTGAGCAAGCATCGCTCTTTTATGCACTCGATCGGTTTGCAGCACGAAAAAAATTACTTCAAATGCTCGCTGATAAGATTGTTATCGCTAACCGCTATGTCAGCGCAAACCAGGCTTATCAAGGCAGCAAGATCACTGATTTGAATACACGACGACAATTTCTTGCATGGCTTGATCATTTGGAATATGGAATACTCGGGCTGCCACGACCATCGCATGTTGTTTATCTGAAAGTTCCGCTGATGATCTCAAACAGCCTTGTTGAGCAGCGGCATCAGCGCGAATATATCAAAGACGGAAACAAGGACATTCACGAGAAAAGCAATTTGCTTCTAAAAGGAGCGGAAGAAGTTTATGGTCAGCTTGCGCAAGGGAATGAATGGATTACTGTTGACTGTGCTGCTGATGGGAAATTGCTGTCAAAAGAACTGATTCATGAAAAAGTTTGGACTGCGCTGAAAGATATTATTTAACAGCCTGTGCTGCCGTAGCCGCCAGCGCCCCGTTGCGTTGGCGGAAGCTCGTCTAATTCTTTAAATTCTATTTTTGGCACGGGCTTCACTATCATTTGTGCGATTCTGTCGCCGCGCCTGATTACAAACGGCTCTTTTCCGTGATTAATCAACAGCACACAAATTTCGCCGCGATAGTCTGCGTCAATCGTGCCTGGTGTGTTAATCATTGAAATGCCGTGCTTTATTGCGAGTCCGCTTCGTGGACGAATTTGCGCTTCATATGCCATGGGCAGTGCGATTGCGATGCCTGTTGGAACGGCTGCACGCTCGCCTGGGTTGAGAATGAATTCGGATTGGACTGCTGCATATAGGTCAACTGCTGCTGCAAGATCTGATTGATATGATGGCAGCGGCAGGTCTTTTGCGAGCTTTTTGATGTGAACGAGTATTGGATTCATGGGCTGTTTGAGAATATCGTTTGTATATAAAGAATATCGGAATGGAAAATCTATACTCTATCTACTAAAAGCTATTATTTCTTAATATCGAAGAACGTCATCAGTTCGTCTTTTATGACGTTGCCGCTTATTGCATGCACTTTAATATTGAGGGCAGCAAGCGTTCGTGTCAAGAATGTTATGTTCCAGATAATATCCTCGGTGTGCTGCAAAATAAGGAAGCCTTTCTGCACCAGATGCTGTGTATATTTTTCTTTTTGCACTGCAAGTGCGATATCGCGCGCTTTTTCTGCTGAGATCTTTACTTTCTTTAACTCAAGCTCTTTAATTGCGCCGGGCTTCTTGAAGGCTTCTTCCAGCGGCTCAAAGCGGACATCATTTTCGATCATGAATCGTGCAATCTTATCTGTTTTTTTATCATAAAAGCCCATCTGCCATGTTCCCAGCTCAAGCTGTTCGTTTATTTCAGTAAAAAGATATGCAAGGCAAATTGATGGGTGCTTTTTTATCCACGATTGGAAAAATGAATCCTGCTCAAGCTTTTGGTACGCTTTTTTGTAGTCCACTTTTTGCTGGACGCACAAAACCTTTAAAAGCTTTCCGAACAAAAACAGATGTATGTCGCTTCCGCTCGCTGATCAGGAACTGCAACTGACACAGGGTCAGATTGACACTCTTGAAAAGCAGCAGTATCGCCTTGTTGGGCATCATTCTGCAGTCAAAGTCTGCCAATGGACTAAGAACATGATTAATGGCCGCGGCGGATGTTATAAGTACAAATTCTATGGCATACGCTCGCATCAATGTATGCAGATGACCACAAGCATGTTTTGCGCGAACCGCTGTACATTCTGCTGGCGCGGCGAAAAAGCACCTGTGTCAAAGACATGGTATGGGCCAACAGATCCGCCGGAATTTATTATCACAGAAGCTGTTCGAAAACATTTGAACCTGTTGATGGGCTTCAAAGGATCGCCAAACGCAAACAAATTCATGATTGAGAAAATGAAAGATGTGAAACATGTTGCGCTGTCATTGACTGGAGAACCTATAACCTATCCGTTGCTCAACGAGATTCTTCGGCAATTTCATCAGCGTCGGGTGTCTACGTTTTTAGTCACGAACGCACAATTCCCTGAAGCAATGGAGAAAATAGAAAATGTGACACAGTTGTACATCTCTGTTGATGCGCCAGACAAAGTGTCGCTGAAGAATATAGATCGGCCGTTGTTTAAAGATTATTATGAGCGCTTGCTTGCATGCTTGGATATCATGGCAAAGAAAAAGTTTCGCCGGTGTGTGCGGTTGACGGTCGTTAAAAATCATAATGATACGAACTTTGAAGGTTATGCGACGCTCATTAAACGCGGCAATCCTGATTTCATCGAGGCGAAAGGGTACTCACATGTTGGTGCGTCACAGAAATTTCATAAGAAAGAGGATATGCCCACACATGAAGAAGTGAAAGTGTTTGCGGCGAAGCTGCTTCCGCATCTTCCGGACTATGCTATTGTTGATGATCACGAGCCGAGCTGTGCTGTGCTGTTTGTGAAGAAAACGCTTGGGAGAAGATATATTAATTTTCCACGGTTTTTTGATATTGTGAATGGTGGCGGGGAAGCGGCTGCTGAGGACTATTCTGCTGAGAAGATGTGTGAGAATTAGAAACTTTAGCGAAAAATTCAGCTTATTACTCCTCTAAAGATTGTCGCACAAGTTTTATAAATAGCCTAAATTTTTGCTTTTTTAAGCGGAGTTGGCGAAGTGGCTAACATTAGCTCAAGGCTAATAGCATGCAACCGCCTGCAGTCTGCTCTTCTGAGGCGTAAGCCAATGAACGGTCGAGAGCGGTCATCCGGGGGTTCGAGTCCCTCACTCCGCTTCTTTATTTTTTAGAAAAGGGCTGAAGCATAGACAGTTTTTTAAAATGGCGATTACTTTAAGCCTAAATGAAGTATTTACCAGCAATTATTCTAAAATGGAGTGGATTAGTATTTTCTGGACTCGTCGTAAATGCTATTCTCTTTGGAATTATCACAGAGGTAGGCATCAGCGAAGGTTTGAGTGGGTTTATTGCTCTCATAATAACGATCGTAGCTATCGTAAGTATAAGCAAAATTATTAACAAATCTATTTCGAAACAAATCGAACCAAAAAAATGTAAGAGATGTGGAAACTTAATATCGTTTTGGTCGCTAGAATTCTGCGCAAAATGTAAAAAAGATAAATCTAAAGCAATAAATCTGCTGGATCAGCACGGCATAACTCCTTATTGTATTACCCCACAACTAAGCAGGTACGGGAGAATTTTTGGAAGAGAAACATATACATTTATTAAAAAAGAGCAGTACGATGATGTGATGGATAGTCTTATTAAAAACAACTTCAACATTGAAAAAATTGCTTCAGAATTTTATGTTTCATTAGGTGTGATGGTTGAAGAAGAAGAAAAAAAGAAACGTAATGTAGAACGACATATGCGAGAGAAGATAGAACAAAGAGTTTATGGACAAGCTCAAAAGAAAAAAAGAAGGCAACTCACAGAAGAAGAAAAAGATATAATATTTGATAAATTCCACAACCAATGCACAACTTGCGGTCAAACAGAAGGTTTGCACATTCACCATAAAGACCAAAATCCAAGCAATAACACAATTGAAAATTTATCTGTGCTTTGTGGTGTCTGTCATAAAAAAGTGCATATGAAAGTGAGATGATGCTATAGGGACCATTATGAAAGAGATATCCCTCAATTCTAAAGAAGGAATATTATTATTCCAACAGAAGCTAAGTGAAGCAAAAGAAAAATCAGATGAAAAATTAAACAAGCAAATGAAGGTTTATCGAATTAACGAAGATTTAGATGCTGATGTTTACGAACTTGTGCGAAATACACATCGATCAGAAAATGCTCATATTGCAAAAATAAATCTCTTTATTCAAAAAAATCCTCAACAAGCACAAACAGCTATTCAAGATAAATGGAAACATATAGAAAGAAACAGAGCAGACAGGGAAAACTATGTGAACATTTCCTATCTCAGAAAACAACATAGGATGAACATAAAACAAAATAAAATTAACTCCAATATGGAGAAACTCACAAAATATGTTTTTTATCTAACTATATTCACAGCAATTTTAACTATAATTCAAATAATTGTGTGACCCCCTCCTCAACCGCTTTTTATTCTCCCAAAACCTTTAAAACCCCTCTGCTCATTTCAACCTCATGTTCAAGCGCATCCTTCTTGCGGGCAATGGCAAAAAGTTCTTTGTCAAAGACATCGAGAAAGACTTCCACTGCCAATACGGCTTTGTCGCGGCTGCTGAACTTCGGAAGAGAAGTGGCACGGTGAAAACGAACACCGGTGTTTCGCTTGCCATCGTTCAACCGCAATTCATTGACTTATACTCTCGTATAAAACGCGGGCCACAAATTGTTGGACAAAAAGATGTTGGTGCAATCATCGCTGAAACTGGTGTGGGCAAAAACAGCATTGTTGTTGATGCGGGCGGCGGCTCTGGCGCATTATGCATGTTTCTTGCACATCTCTGCAAAAAAGTTGTCACCTATGAGCTGCGCGAAGACTTTGTGAAGATTCTTGAAGAAAATAAGAAATCGCTGGGGCTGAAAAATATTGTTATTAAAAATAAAGATATCTATGAAGGCATTGCTGAAAAAAATGTTGATTTGGTCACACTCGACTTGCCAGAACCGTGGAAAGCAATTCCCGCTGTTGAGAAAGCACTTGTGTCCGGCGGTTTTTTGGTGTCCTATTCCCCAAGCATCCCTCAAGTGTCTGATTTTGTTGAAGCTATCAGGAAATCTTCTCTTATCTGGGTGAAAACAAAAGAAGTGCTGGAGCGCAAATGGGAATTTGAAGAGCGAAAGATTCGCCCGTTTACTCAGATGTTGGGGCATACAGGTTTTCTGACGATATGCAGGAAGATGTAAAAGCTTATAAAAGCGTTCGTGCTCGGCTGGCTATGCTTGAGCATATTGTTGCAAAGAAGCCTCGATCGAAGCGCAAACGGCGTTTTATACCTAAGCTCTCTCACGAGCTTACTGATGTTCTTATGGCTGAAATAACTCGTCAATCTGACCTGTTGCGTATTGTTGTGAATGCATCTAGACTCAAGTCGGGCGTTGCTGGTCGCTCGCTTAAAACACACTCAGACAAAACTGAGAAGAAAATTCCCATTCTCTCATCTGGCTATAAAAGCAGATTCACCCAGAAGTATATTCCCCTTGAGACTTTTTATAAAAACGCTAATGTGTACGAGCTTCATTATGGCGCGTATGACACTATCGCGAAGAAATCTGTTGCTGTTGTCACCGACAATTATGTCGAAGGCAAAAATAAGTCCATCGAACAAGAAGATGATGCTACTGCACTCAATCCGGAACAGGCGAATAATACGATTCAACGAATTATTTATGCCAAATTGTTTGGCGCTCTTTCCGATATAGGTATTGAGGATCGAGAGCGATTTACACAGTGGCGACAATTCAATAAACATTTGCGCAGGCTGTATGAAGGCGGACATTATGACAGCTCGATTACAAAAGGGATTTGATTCCATAATTATTCTATTTTCATCCTATTTCAGAACATCCTGATACACTGCCTCGTTTGGCTTAATGTGCGTGTTCGGCCACAGCTTCACGCCAGGCATCAAATTTACATGTATGCCTGTTTGTACGTTATCACCAATAATTACCCCTAACTTTGTGAGACCAGTTGAAATGAGTTCTTTGTTGACCATGGATCTTATCTCTTTTTTGTCAAACCGCAAGTTTGCGGTTGTTGTGCCTGCGCCAAGATTGACGTTTGAGCCGATGACACTGTCGCCAATATAGCTCAGATGGGGAATATTGCTCTTGTCGAACATGATTACATTTTTTAGCTCGACGGATTGACCTACTTTGCATGCATTGCCTATCGATGCCGGACCGCGAATATATGCATTCGGTCCAATAGTGCAGTTATCGCCGATAATAACGGGACCTTCAATATATGTGCCACTTCTGATGATGCTGTTCTTGCCAAGCATTAATTTTCCTTTGACTACCACATTTTTTTCTATCTTTCCGTGAATGGCTGTTTTTATGCCGCTCAGCAGTGCTTTATTTGCAGCGAGCAGCTGCCACGGATAGCCAATGGGCATCCATGCTGTGGCTGTTTCATATGTGATATCTTTGTCTTTTGCGAGATTGTTGATGAAATCAACTGCTTCGTATTCTTTTCGTGCTGACTTTTTTATTTTTGTGCTGAAAATATCTTTATCAAGGATGCAGCATCCAGTATTTGCGAGATGTAATGATGATCTCTTTGGCTTTTCAACAATCTTCAGCACGCGCTTTCCTTTTGTTTCGAGCATGCCCCATAACTGCGGGTCTTGAACGTGCGCTGCGAGCACTGCATAGCTGCGATGCAGCAGTTTCTTGATGTCAGCACGCGCATAGATGTCGTCGCCATTAAGCACGAGAAAACGCTCTTTTATGAGATGAGCGGTTGCTTTTAACGCAGTGCCTGTGCCGTTGACATTTTTCTGCTCGACATATTGTATGCGCATTTGTCCATGTGCCGTTCCTATTGCCTCTTTTACCATATGTCCGAGATAGCCGATGACAATAATTACCTCGTCAACAAGATCGCTAAGTTGGTTCAGATTGTGCTCAAGAATTGAGTGGTTTGCTATTTTCAGCAGCACTTTTGGCTGCGTTGCTGTCAGTGGCAAACAGCGCGTCCCTTTTCCCGCTGCGAGGATTATTGCTTGCATAATGTATTTAATTCGCTGAGCTTTTTAATAGTATGCATCGGCTTATCGAATTTGTCCTGCGGTTTTATGTCCTTGTGTTTTCCATGGTGCATATGCACGGTGTTCATGCCAAGCATATTGCCGTATCGGATTTCAACGTTTATTCTATCGCCAATTACCCAACAGTCGGTTGGACGTGTGCTGTATTTTTTTATAATATTTTCAAAAATTTCTTTTTTTTGCTCGTGCGTGCCGCAGATTATAATCTCGGTGAAATAATGCTTTATTTTTAATATTCTTATTTTTTCTTCTTGTATCTTTCTATCACCGCTAGAGACGAGAATTTTTATTGCGTTGATGTTCTTGAGCGTTGGGATTGTGTCGGGGAATGAGTTTATGTTTGGCAGATTCTTGTATGTTTCATCGAGCTGACCTGTCGTATCAAATAATGTATCATCAAGGTCGAAGATGAATATTGCTTTCTGATTGGTTTTCATATCTTCACCAGAATTTTTGCCAATTTTTCTGAATCGTGGCGAATGAGCACGGGTTCGGTTATGATGTTTTCTTCGATGAGCTTTATGCCGAGCTTTTCTATTTCGCTGTGGTCGATTATTACGGGAAATGCTTTTTCTTTTGCGTAATTGCTGAGAAGCTTGCGGTCTTTTACCTGATGATTGTTGCAAATGACATCATCAATTTTACCACCATACTTCATTATCTCTTTTACATGATCTGCTGCGGTGAAATTATTTGTTTCGCCCCATTTTGTCATGAGGTTGCAAATGTACACTTTTTTTGCTTTGCTTGCGCTGATTGCTTCCTTCATGCCCTCGACGAGAAGATTTGGGAGAATTGAGGAGTACAAGTCACCTGGGCCGATAGTGATTATGTCAGCGTTTGCTATTGCGTCTTTTGTTTCAGGATAGATCGTTGCGTTTGGCTTGATAAAAACACGCTTGATGCGCAAATTTCCATCATGTTTTGGGACGTCGATATTTGTTTCGCCGACGATCGTATGGCCGTTTTCGAGCTCGGCACCGAGATGTGCATGGTTGATAGATACAGGAAGCACTTTGCCTTTGATATGAAGCAGCTGGGCAGCTTTTTTAATTGCGGCTACTTCGCTCCCTGTAATCTTTGTCAGCGCAGTGAGAAGCAAGTTCCCAAAGCTGTGGCCTTTGAGCGAGCATTCTTCATCAAATCGGTAGTTAAACAAATCACGCAGCGTGTTATCGCCGTCTTCAGCCAATGCAACAAGACAGCGGCGGACGTCGCCTGGCGGCAGGATGCCGAACTCATCTCTGAGCAGACCAGTGCTGCCGCCTGAATCAAACATGCTGACGACTGCAGTAATATCGAGATCATATTTTTTTAATCCTCGCAGTACGGTGAAGCTGCCGGTGCCGCCGCCGATGACAACTATTTTTTTCATAGCCTTTCAATGTCTTTTACGCTCACATCTGTGAGGCTTTTTATAACTTTATCTGCATGGGAGAAATCACGGCCAATAGTCACTGAACAAGGCACAGCAATACATTTCATGCCCGCTGCTTTTGCTGCGAGCACGCCATTCGGAGAATCTTCAATCGCCGTGCATCGCTGTGGCGCAGTTTTCAACCTGCGCGCTATTTCAATGTAAATATCCGGTGCTGGCTTGCTTTGTTTTACTTGGTGACCTGACAGAATTTCTTTGAAAAAATGTTTGGCGCTGATAGCGCTGAGCGTTACATCAATCGTCTGCGGCGATGAACTCGATGCCAATCCTAATGGGATGTTCTGCTGCTTTAATGCGTTGAGAAGCTCGACTGCACCAGGGAGCGGCTTTAGGTTTTGTAATTTTACCCAGTAATTCTTTCTGTTCTTTTCAATGAGCACTTCTACTGACTGCTTTAACGTGTGCTTTTTTTTCATGTATGACCAGATATCCTTTGATGAGCGGCCACGGCTGTACTCAATGTCTTCATCTGAAAATTTAACGCCCAACTTTTTGCAGCTTTCAATAATTGATTCGTCAGAAATTGGCTCTGTGTCGACTAATACACCATCCATGTCGAAAATGACGGCTTCAACCATTTTGATTCACTTCGTTTTTCGTTTTAATTAGTAGCATCCTAATTTCCTCCCCTTTCTTAGTCAATTTATATCCTTTGTTCAATAATCCAGCATCTCTGAGTTCATTTTTGACCCATCCTGATGTAATTGATTTTCCTAAGATATAGCGTGCAGCACCAATATTTGATAATCTTTCAATAAATTTCTTTCTCCGTTTCGGATAATATCGAAATATTTGTTCGCCTATAATCAGAAATTTTGACAATAATCCAAGCGAATGAAATCTCAAATAAAATCTATTTTGTTGCTCAATAAATACTTTCGAACTCATCTCCGCAACTTTTGCTATCTTTGCAAGTATTTCATGCTCGTCACGACTGCTTGCTAATACGATGTGTCCATGAGTTTTTGAACTTGGCGATCCATCGCCTTCAAAGCACCCTAATAAAAAATTTCGTGCAGAATCTTTATCGCCTTTGAATATACGAGTCATTAAAGCTGAAATTAATCTGTTATAATAGAGAAGCACTAATTGTCTATGCTCTTTAATTACAAGAGAGCCGTATTCATTTCTCTTCGAGTGAAGAGTGCTCAAAATATTTCTTACCCTTATTCTATTTTCAACATTGACTCCTGTTTTCTGGAGCCAAGCATTTGTTATCTCTTTAATCGGTGCTTTGCCCTCTCCATCCCACGAAAAAGACAGCTCACTTAAAGTAAATGCATCAGGCACTATTGACTTGTGCATCTCAAGAAAGAAGTTTGCCTGCTCAAATGTCGAAGCAACAATACCCCAGCTATTACCTCTCTTTGTTCCATCTGAAAAATAGCATCCCAGGTAATACGCCAATTTTTCAATTTGTATATTTTTATTAATTATAATTGGAACTCTATTCCCATAAAAAACAACTAATCTCTCATTATCGAGTTGAGCATAATTAAAATCTTTCAATATCTCTTTCATCTCTTGATTTAAAGTGGTCTTATTTCTCGACACAACATCTTCTAATTGGAAAATTCCACTTTTTCCAATAGTCGCAGAATCAAATGCAATAGAATATTCAGTAGTTTTTTCTTTTTCTCGAGAACAAATCACACTATACTGTCCATATGTTTTTCCTTCAATTTCTGCACACACTTTTACTATTTCACCTTTGTTAAGCTGCACTTGCTGAACTATGTTTTTAGGCAAATAAATCCTACCATCACTCGTAACTTTCGTAGAAAATCCATTGATTCTTTTAAGTGAAATTTCAAATGCTCCTTCGAGCAACTTACTTTTGCAAACTAAGTCTGATGGAACATAAATCCCCTTATGGTTCTGTTCTTTAATCTTAGCATAAAATGTTAAATTTTTACGCTGGATTGAAACAAGAACCTGCTGATTCTTAGAAAATTTACTACGCAACTCTTTAGGAAGGTCAATAAAACCAGTATTCTTTGTATTCATTTTTCTGATTTTAGATTTGAATGCTGTTATCATCACTCTTGTATTTGACAACAACCATTTAAATCTTTTGATACTATCAAAAATGAGTAAATTTCGTGGTCCATCTATCGTACAGTTACGGCCTTTGCGAGATTACGCGGGCGATCCGGATTATTCCCTCGTGCTACTGCCAAGTAATATGCAAACAGCTGCCCGACAATGCTTGCCAGAATTGCAAATGTGCCATCGTTGTGCGTTGGCACGAGAATATCACCTTGTTCTGTTCCTATCGTTATGACGCTTGCTCCACGCGCTTCAACTTCTTTTGCATTCGACGCCATTGCAGCATCATGATTAATCATCAAGCTGATTACTGGCGTGCCTTGCTCGATCAATGCAATTGTGCCGTGCTTCAGCTCGCCGCCCATCATGCCCTCTGCATGGATGTATGAGACCTCTTTAATCTTTAACGCAATTTCACGCGCAACCGGATATCCTAATGCGCGGCCGATGACATAGATATCGCGATGTTTGTATATCTTCTCAGCAATTGCTTTTATTACACTTGCTTTGCTGAGCACTGCCTCGATCTTTTCAGGAAGCTCTTTGATGTCTGTGTCATATCCAAATTGTTCTGCTACCCTGAGCAGCAGCGCAACCTGATTGACAAATGATTTTGTGGCTGCAACACAAATTTCCTGCCCTGCAAGAATGTTCAATGACAAGTCGGACATCCGCTGTATCGTCGAGTATGGAACATTCACCGCTGCTGCGATTTTTGCTCCTTTTGATTTTGCGTACTTTAATGCATCAATGACATCCATCGTTTCGCCCGACTGTGAGAATGCGATGACGAGCGTGTCTTTCTCAATCGTTGCAAAATGCTCAAACTCGGATGCAATGAGTGTTTGTGCTTCCACGTGCTGCTTATGGAGATAATAACAGCCGATGAGCGTTGCATGATAGCTTGTACCCGAGGCGACAAAAACGACTTTGTGCGAATTTTTTATGAGGCTCACGAGCTTTGTGAAAATCTCTTTTTGGTCTGTTTTGAGCGAGAGCAACAATCTTTTTACCACTGTAGGCTCTTCCATGATCTCTTTGAGCATGTAGTGGCCATACTGTTTTTTTTCTTCAACTGTTTTTTCCCATACAAATTGCTTGATTTCTTTTTTTAGTTCTTTTTCGTTACTGAAGAATTGATATCTCTGCGGTGTTATTACAGCGTATTCATCATTATCAAAAAATATTGCTTTATCTGTCTTATCCGAAAATGCGTAAATGTCTGACGCAATATAATTTTCACCATTGCCAATGCCGAGAACAAGAGGCGAATCACGGCGCATTGCGTATATCTTATCGTCTCCTTTAATCATCATCAAAATTGCGAAGGTGCCTTTTGCTTCACGAATGAAATCTTTGACTACCTCTGATATTTCTTTGCCTGATGCAAGCTTTTGCTCGAAATAATGTGAAATAACTTCACTATCTGTTTCGCTTATGAATTTGCAGCCCTTATTTTGCAGATCTTTTTTCAGCTCTTCATAATTTTCGATAATGCCATTATGGATGACAACTACTTTACCTTTGCATGATAAATGCGGATGCGCGTTTGCTTTTGTGACACCGCCGTGGGTGCTCCAACGAGTATGGACGATGCCCATGGTGCCCGGCATGTCGAGGAAATTTACTTTTTTGTGCACTTCCTGCACAGCACCAATATCTTTCTTGATGTAAAATTGATTATTGCTCTGTGTTGCCATCCCTACAGAATCGTATCCTCTGTATTCGAGTTTTTTTATTCCTTCTAAAAGTATTGGTGCTGCGTTTCTCTTACCTATATAACCATAGATTCCGCACATTTAAGCCACCTTATATTTAGAGATAAGCATCTCGATTTTCTTTCGTTTTATTGGATGAATAAAATTTACCTGTCGGTGGAAATTAAATATATTTCTCCTGCCTGTAATCGAAAAGTAATGCATTAAAGTCCTTGTTTTTGAATTATGAAGCCGAATTGGGTTTGTGCTTATTCCGATGCTCTGAACAAGTTCGCGTACATCTTCCGTAAGCATTCTATTAGCAAAAGCGATTACTATCATATATTTCTGAGGGTAGAGAAATCCTTCATCGTCGTACATTGCCTGTAAGAAAGCTGATTTAAATTCGTTGTCGGATTGTTTTATCCAATCAGGAATCCTTTTCACCGGAAAATGATCATACTGGAGTAATTTATATAACATAAAACCAACAGTAGAACCCAACCAAAATTCATGCCCATGATTAACTCTACGACGGAAATATATCGGAATTTCACCAAAAATACTCTTTATATCTGTTTTAAATGACTCTAGCAGTGCATCTTGAATATTAACATAGAATGCGCGATACTTCCCTTGAAGCTTATTTACGTGTATTCCTCCATCACCAAGGATGTGAGCGAGCGTTCTTGCAAGTGAACTGTTAAACTCTATATTTTTTACTGGCATTGGAAATGAGTCTTTTGTTTTAACACTTTTTATACTTTTCATAGCTCTCTCTTCATCAATTTGTAAAAATTCTGTTAAGCTTAACAGCGTTTTAAAATTACACCAGTAATTCTCACTTTTGGACATCCTTGAGATAGTATTTCGAGAAACTCCTAACTTTTTTGCAATTTTGATTGTGCTCATTATTCTTATTTGAATTTCTCTTTGAAAATCAGGTGCTATTCGCACATAATAATTCCCCTCTTTTATCAGATTTAAAATGTTCATACTACTTATGGAATATTTTAAATCTGGGGAATATTTGTGAATAAACTCTGTTTCCGAATCTATCAGCGAGCTTCTATTCTCTCCCTCAAATGGTATCACGACTGTGTCTCCTTTTCCAACATATCCAAAGATTCCACACATGTGGCGATTGTACAACTGTTTATATATAAGTATTGCTGTAAGCTGTGGATGGAAATCAGAGCAGCAACTGCCCGCGATCTTGCGGATCTTATGCGTTTGCAGTCTCATCTTGTACACTTCGAAAGACCATTTGACCCAACAATTCGAAAAGGAAAAGTTCAATATTACGACATAAAGAAATTGCTCCGCTCGAATCGGGCAAAAGTTGTTGTTGCCGTTTACAAGAAAATTGTTGGATGCGGCTTTGGTGAAATTCAAAAAGATGTTAACTGGTCTGTAAACAAAAGAAAAGGCTATATCGGTCTGATGTATGTTGAACCAGCATTCAGGGGACAGCGTATCGGCAGGCGCATTATAACTGAATTGTCGCGCTGGCTCAAAAGCTATGGCATCAATGATATACGATTACGGTTATACACTGACAATGTAGCTGCGCTTCATGCGTACCGTGCATACGGCTTTAAAGATTTTATTCTCGAAATGCGCAAAACATTGTAATGTTGGGTGATATCACGTATAATAATATCTGCCATCCCGTTTCTGCTCCCTATCCAAGAATGAGTCGAGCTTGTTTGCTCTTGGACGACCTGAGTCTTTATCACGGCGGAATGTAATGCCTACATCCCTCAAAAATAGATTCATGCCTTCTTCCATCTTCACTGGGCCGTGCGCTTCGCCTGCACGTGATGGGATGCCTTTGAAGACCAGCAGGCGGTCGCTGAGGTAATCAAGGAATAACAGGTCGTGATCGACAACAAGAATGGTTGCGTTTTTCTCCTCAGCAAACCGCTTGAGAAGCTTTGACACTATCAACCGCTGTTCGACATCAAGATATGCGCTCGGCTCGTCAAGCAAGAATAACTCTGCAGGCCTGCTCAATGCAAGCGCAATCGCAACACGCTGAAGCTCACCGCCTGACAACTCGTTGAGCTTTCGCATGAAGAGCGGGGCAATCGCCAATGGCTCTATGAGAAGGTGGGTGTCGTTTTTTATTGCATCCCTAAGGATGTTCATGACCAGCTCGTCGCTTTCGCCTTCGATGTATTGCGGCTTGTAACTTACTTTTGCGTTTTCTGAAATCGTGCCTTCGTCTGGCTTTATCACACCGGCGAGCATCTTGACAAATGTGGTTTTGCCAATGCCGTTCTCGCCCAGCACACCTATAATTTCGCCTTTATAGATTTCACCTCGCGGCGCGGCTACTGCAAAGCCATCAAACGTCTTTTTAATATCGTTCCATTCACACAACACCATTTTTCTTTTTGCTTCGCTTACTGGTAAACGCTCGAACTTTATTTCATGGTCTCGAAAGCGTATGTTTTCCTCTCGCAAGAAGCCTGACAGAAAAACATTGATGCCTTCTTTTGCACTCTTAATGCCTGAGACGACGCCAAATGCTGCCTGCTCGCCAAACATCACATGGACAAAGTCGGTGATGTAATCGAGGACGATGAGGTCGTGTTCGACGACCATTATGCGGGTGTTTTCCGTCGCAAGATTGCGGATAAATGAGCTTAGGCGAAGACGCTGCTTGATGTCGAGATAACTTGTGGGCTCGTCAAAAATGTAGAAGTTTGCATCCTTAAGAACTGTGGCAGCAATTGCGACACGCTGCATCTCGCCGCCAGAAATTGCTGCAATGTCACGGTCAAGAATGCTCGTAATCTCAAGCTGCGCTGCAATTTTGTCAAGCTGCTGCTTTTCGTCGACTTTATGCAGCAAATCACGCACGCTGCCTGCTGCTTTCTTTTGGATAATGTCGACTTGCTGCGGCTTGTAGATCGCTTTTATCTTGCCCTGCTGCACATGCTCGAAAAATAATTGTGTTTCAGATCCACGAAAAAACTGCATGATATCATGAAATGATGCTTCATGATCTTTTCCAAGGTTCGGCTTCAATTGACTTGCGAGAATCTTGATCGCAGTTGACTTGCCAATGCCGTTCACGCCGATGATGCCGACGACTTTGCCGAGGGTTGGCTGTGGTATATTGAACAGGCGAAATTGGTTGAGGCCATAGCTGTGAATCGGGTCGTGCTTTAATTCTGTGGGGAGCTTGACAATACGGATTGCGGAAAATGGGCACATCTTTGCAGACACTTTGTGCATCTCGGTAACGACTTCTTCTGCAATCTCTGATTTTCCTGATGATCCTATGTGAAAGCCTTCGCCGCCGGAACGGTTTAATGGATCGTACTTGATGCATTCCAAACTGCATTTTTTTGGCTGACATCTGTCGCGGTCGACGATGGCGGTGACGGTGCGCATGGGGATTTAATATATGGGAGATTTATAAATCTTGGGCGACGGCTTTAAATAATCCACGCTCACATGATTCTTATGAACTGTGAAACATGCAAGAAAAAGATTGATACACTCTTCTTAGGCAAGATTAACGGGACGTATATCAAAAAAGAAGGCAAGAAGCATATTGTTTGCTTTGAATGCCAGAAAAAGTTTAATAATGACAAGCAGAAGATGATAGAGAGCTTGCCCTTGTAGCTCAGCGGCAGAGCGACTGCTTCGTAAGCAGTAGGCCGGGGGTTCAAATCCCTCCGAGGGCTTGTTTTTCCTGAATCACCCTCGATTTCTTGAGTCTTAAATTCTAAAGATTTATAAAACTCCAAATAAAACAGCACAACATGAGGCGCACTGAGACTGCTGATCGACGGAAGAAGATGGCAATCTCCATATTTTTTGTTGTCATCCTTGTGGCAAGCACTGCAGGATTTGTTGCAACCTTTAACACAAAGCAGGATACCTCTTATAACGGCTACGATTTTGAACTGCGCGGCAATCAATGGGTGACTGAAGTTGACACTGCGTTTGGCACTGAAGAATTTGTTTTTTATCATCATCCTCTCGATCTACGTGTGCAGGTTTCACCTGCTATTGTTGATGTGATTAAGGCTGCGCCGACTGTCGTTCTTGTGTTTGATCCAAACATCACTGACATCCAGTATGCTGAACTTGGGCGTTTTCAACTCAACCAATATCTTGTTTCACAATTAGGCAAGAATGTCGAGCATGCCATTACTGCTCCGCATTCTGCTTATACATTTCCTGTTGTTCAGTGTATTCCCGATGGAAAGCTCTACATCCTTTATCAGCAAGGCAATGTGAGCAGCGCTTCACTTACTGATAATTGTGTTACGCTCGAAAGTTTTTCAGGGTTAGATTACTTGGAATATTCTGAATCAATCGTGTATCGCCTCTTGGGTGTTATTCAATGAAAAGAAGCCCAATGAAGGAAGGTATATTGAAAAACAGTGATTATGAAGATGATTTTAATCTGCCTGAGCAAGACGATGACCAGGGTGACGATCAACTTGAACGAGCAATTGACGCTCCTGATGTTCCTGAGGCAGATGAGCATACTAACAGGACGTTTTATATCATTGCAGCTGCTATTGTTGTCATCTTTTTTGGCATTGTTGCATATCAACAGTTTTCTACGCCTACCGGCGCGCTGACATTTGATGATCTTCATCAACTGAATATTGATGGGAAACTTGATGAGGAAAAAGGCTATTTGTATAATGGTTTCTCGTTTGTGTTCTTTGACGGGCTTTGGTATACAAATGTCGTGCGTAACGATATCAATTATCGCGTGCCGCTGCATTTTGGACCGCGAGATCTTGTGAATGTGCAGCTGTTTGGCAATCTCTCATATGAATTTAATGTGGGAACAGACATTTATGTTGTTGTCAATCCTATCTCTGAGGGACAGGATTATATTGCGCTTGCTGCATCCGAGCTTGCACAGAACTTAGCCGTTGCAATCAAACGACGGCCTGTTGGCGCATGTGATCGAAATGAAACAGGCATGTGTGAATTTCGGCCAATTGTCACCTGCGAGACAACAGATCACGCAATGATTTATCTCCTTCAGGAGCCTGGTCCCCTTGTAGAGCTCAAAGATACCTGTATCATTCTTCGCGGCGTTGATTATGATTTGGTCAAAGCAGTTGACCGGCTGGTTTTGCAATGGTACGGCATCATGTAGATCATTATTTCTCGGAAAAGCCTCGCTCTGCTTTAGTGGAGAAGCCTGTTGACACTATTGTGCTCGGCCATCGATTTCATTTTGTGACGCCATCAGGCGCGTTTTCGTCTGGACGTGCAGATCCAGGTTCGCAGCTGCTTGTTGAATCTGTTGCTGTTAAAGACGGAATGTCTGTTCTTGATCTTGGCTGCGGTTGGGGATTTGTTGGTGTTGTGCTGAAGAAAATTACGCCGTCGATTTCTATAACGTGTACCGATGTGAATGAACGTGCGCTGGCGTTTGCGAAACGTAATGCACGAGCAAATGGTGTTGTGCTGGATATTCTTTCTGGACATCTGTATGAACCTGTCAAGGACAAACGGTTTGATGCTATTATCGTCAATCCGCCGATGAAGGCTGGGCGTGAGATCTGTTATTCTATTATTGAGGGCGCATTGACGCATTTGGTTTCTGGCGGGGCATTACATCTCGTAGCGATGCACAACCGCGGCGGTGCCATGCTTGAGAAGAAAATGAAAGAAGTGTTTGGGAATGTCGAGACAATAGCGAAGAAATCTGGGTTTCGTGTGTATCGGTCTCAGCTTGTTACAATTCAGTAAATCCGTTTTCTGTTACGGTGACCAAACGGAATCCGATGCCGAGTTTTAAGAGCGCTGCTAACAGTGCCATATGCTCCTTTCCGCTGCCTGAGGTGATATGCAAGCCAATCTCAAGTCCTTTAATCTTGCCGTTGAGTTTCTGCTGAATTTCGTCCCGCAATTCTGGCATGTCTTTGTTTGTATCGACAACTATACACTCAGCATTTTCTGCGGTAAAATTCTTGCCAAAATCACTGGTGATAATGAACGTGCGCTCCCATGGCTGCGCTTTTATGAGTCGAGCGACTTCTGCCCAGGTGCCTTTGCCGGTGCTGAGAAGCGTGACGAGTTCGGTCATAAAAGTTTAAGATTGTTCGGGTTATTTAAACATTTACAATTCTTCGCTTACTTGCATATTCCCATAGCGCACCATTAATCCATTTTCTTTGAGAAATGATCGATTCCATATCTTCAATAGGCTTATTTTTCTTAATTTTATTCAGCGAAAATGGGTATAATACCCCAGAGCTTCGCTCTGATTTCCCATTTTCTGGAGTAAAAATCCCATTATGAAAGCCCACAGCTTGTCGCCAAGTGAAACGAGCGCGACTAGCAAAGCACACTTTGCGTTGCTGTGACTGGGATTCTTACAATTACATTTTCACCCCAAAACCTTTTAAACCACCACTTTTTCCTGCGTCTATGCGAACCAAATTTATTATCGTTGCCGGCGGTGTCATATCTGGCGTCGGCAAAGGAGTCGCAACTGCCTCTATTGCTAAAATTCTCAAGGATTACGGTTATAAGACGACGTGCATAAAGATTGACCCCTACATCAATGTTGATGCAGGGACAATGAACCCAACGGAGCATGGCGAAGTGTTTGTCACCGAAGATGGCGATGAGACCGATCAAGACATCGGCAATTATGAACGATTTTTGAACGAAAATATTCTTTCAGTGAATTACATGACCACTGGCCGTGTGTATCTGTCGGTGATCGAGCGCGAGCGGCGACTTGAGTATCATGGCAAATGCGTTGAAGTTGTGCCTCACATTCCTTTTGAAGTAATTGACCGCTTCAAGAAAGCAGCTGAAGTGACGAAAGCAGATATCGTTGTCATTGAAGTCGGCGGGACTGTGGGAGAATATCAAAACATCCTGTTCCTTGAGGCTGCACGCATGCTGCACTTGCAAAACCCTGAAGATGTACTTTTTGTATTGGTTAGCTATCTGCCGGTGCCAAAGAATATCGGTGAAATGAAGACAAAGCCAACACAGTACGCGACCATATCGCTGAATTCAGCGGGCATCCAGCCTGATTTTATCATCTGTCGGGCAGAAACGGCTATCGATGCGGTGCGGAAAGCAAAGATCGCAACATTCTGCAATATCCAACCTGATCATGTTATCTCTGCGCCTGACGTTGAAACGATTTACGATGTGCCTCTGCTGTTGGAAAAAGAAGGCATGGGTAAAAAAATCCTCGATAAGTTTGGCATGAAGCCAAAGAAAAATGAACTTGCGAAATGGGAAAAAAAAGTTGAAGCGATTAAGAATTCCACCGATGAAGTAAAGATCGGCATTGTTGGCAAATATTTCGACCATGGTGATTATGTGCTCGCTGATTCTTACATCTCTGTTATTGAAGCAATCAAGCATGCGTCATGGTCGCTCGGCGTTAAGCCTGTCATAGGGTGGATTGACGCGCAACAAGTTGAGAAAGATACCGCCAGCTTGAACCAGTATCATGGCATCATTGTGCCTGGGGGCTTCGGTGCGCGTGGTGTTGAAGGGAAGATCAATGCAATCAGATTTTGCAGGGAGAATAATGTTCCCTATCTTGGATTATGCTATGGCATGCAGCTTGCGGTTGTTGAGTTTGCACGGAACGTGTGCGGCATGAAAGATGCACATACAACTGAAGTGAACAAAGAGACTCATTATCCAGTTATCGACATGCAAATATCACAGCGTGGCGTGATGGCACAGCAGAAGTATGGCGGAACGATGCGCCTTGGTGCGTATGCGGCAGCGCTCAATCCAGGCTCTGCTGTGTATGAGCTGTATAAGAAATGCGGACGGCTTGATAGTGATAAATCACAATTATTAAAAAATAATCTTGAAGATTTTAGACTTGGGACAATGAAGAATAATGTTGTACTTGAGCGGCATCGACATCGTTATGAAGTGAATCCCAAATTTATTGAAGCGCTGGAGAAAAAAGGAATGATCTTTTCAGGCAGTCATGAACGTGCTGATGGGACGAAGTTAATGGAGTTTATCGAACTGAAAGGCAAATCCTTCTTTGGGACACAAGCTCATCCTGAATTTAAAAGCCGCGTTGAGAATCCTGCGCCGTTGTTTGTTGGGCTTATGGAAGGCGCAGTGAAGAGGATGCGGCGGTCGTAAGCCGCTTTCTCTGGTCATAACCTGTCAATAAACGTGGTTATTGAGCACATTTGCCTTCTACTGCTTATTGACGGGAGGAGCATGTAAATAGTCTAATCGATTTTTCTTCGTAAAAATGTTGTTCACGCGAAGTGCGCTTCGCTAGTCGCGTTCGGCGCTGCCTCGCGACCTCCTCCATGGCGGCGGTCGGTCACGCAGCTGCGTGCCCTCCGCTCGGCATACGCCTCGCTCCGCGCCACGGAGAACAACATTTTTACGCCTACCTTACGGACGACTAATTACATACTGGGAGGACAAATGT
>Ga0209542_10005111_pt1 | contig 26522 bp, 32 predicted proteins | sample RifCSPhighO2_01_FD_184028 | JGI IMG/M metagenome (GOLD analysis project Ga0209542, IMG submission 184028) | Soil microbial communities from Rifle, Colorado - Rifle CSP2_plank highO2_0.1 (SPAdes) (version 2) | ecosystem: Environmental > Terrestrial > Deep subsurface > Rock core/Sediment ...
CAGCAATATGAGTTTTGGGAATATCTTCCTCATACAACTCCCATGTAAGTGCAATCTTTGTTAATTGATTCATGTCCACCTCCATTGTAACTAAAGGAAGTGGCGGATATTAAAGGTAAATACAACGCTAGTTTGACGTATTTAGATAAATTTTGTTACACTAAATCTCGCGGAACTTTATAACAGATTTCAAGAAAACCACGGGCGATAAGCCCGTGGATGAATTGAATTCTGATATGTCATCCTCCTTTAGAGGAAACCCCGCTCGTAAGAGCGGGGAGGATGTCATAAAGGAGTTATTTTTCAGGATTAAGGCGTGTGGTCCCGAGCGACTAAAAGGAGTCGAGGGAATACGAGGAGAGGGGTTTTGCGAAAATTTTGCAAAACGATCGGACTTAGCCTTTTAAGGGCTAAAGTATCAGCGGAAACCCTCAGGTTGCGGTTACCAACCTGGATGCGTCAATTAAAAGCGTTCGGAAACAAACGAAACAAAGTTGACGCTATGTAATTACTCCAATTTTTTCAAGATCCGCATTTTAGCTTAAGTATTTTAGCGTCTGCCTTAGCTATAGCTAAATTTAGGTTAATCCATATGTGTGGGATTTTCGGGTATATAGGTCGTAGAAAGAATTCAGCCCAAATTGTGTTCGACGGTATCAAGAGTCTCGAGTACCGTGGTTATGATAGTTGGGGCGTTGCGGTAGTTGCAGACAGTAAAATTTACATTAAGAAACGCAAAGGTAAAATTGGTGAAGCAAATATAGGTAACTTGCCGAAAGGCAACATTTCTATGGGGCATACTCGCTGGGCCACTCATGGCGGTGTGACAAATATTAATGCTCATCCACACAGTGACTGTTCAGGAAAAATAGCGGTTATTCATAACGGCATTTTCGAAAATTACGAAGCCAGCAAAGAAAAGTTAGTTAAAGAAGGTCATAAAATTATTTCCGAAACGGATACGGAAGTCCTGGCTCATCTGATTGAGTCTTGCGCAAAAAGGCTTCCCTTCACAAAAGCCGTAAATAAGGCATTTAATATGATGAATGGTTTAAATGCAATAATTGTACTTAATGCCGACGATAACAAGTTGGTAGCTATTCGTAATGGATCACCACTCGTTATCGGGTTCGGAAAGGGAGAAAACTTTCTGGCGAGTGACGCGGCGGCACTCCTCCCGCACACTAAGAAAGTCTATTTTTTGGGAGATTATGAGCTGGCGGAGATAAGTGCGGACGGGGTTATTTTTTCAGATGCAAAAAACGGAAAAAATTTTCAGCCGAAAATTCAGACCTTAAACTGGCAGGTCTCGCAAACTAAAAAGGGAAAATATCCAAATTTCATGGAAAAAGAGATTTACGAGCAGCCCGAAATTATTACCGACATTGCTGTGAATTCTCCCGCTCAAGCTAAAAGAATGGGTAGAATAATTAAAAAATCCTATGGAGCATATCTTGTCGGTTGTGGGAGTGCGTCGTATGTTTCGCTTGCCGGCAGTTACTTATTTGCCAAAATAGCGAAGCGTCATATAAATTGGGCAATAGGAAGCGAATTCGGATATCATTTGGATTTTTTGACACCTAAGAGTTTGGTAATTGCGATTTCTCAATCCGGGGAAACAATGGATATCCTTGAGTCGGTTAAAAAAGCCAAAGAAAGCGGCGCTAAAATATTCGCATTAGTAAACGTTTTGGGTTCAACTCTTTATCGTGAGGCAGACTACAAAATGCTGATAGGAGCGGGTCCGGAAAAGTCGGTTGCTTCGACAAAAGTTGTAACGGGTAAACTTGCTATTCTAACGCTTCTTGCATACTCAATTGCCGGAAATATTAAAAAAGGACAGGCGGTTGTAATGAAGGCCGCCAAATCTTCAAAGAAAGTACTCGAGCAGGAAAACATCGCCAGATTAAAGAAACTGGCAAGAAGGTTAAAGGGAACTGAAGATATTTATGTTATTGGGCGCGGTTTGTCTTACCCAGCGAGCCTGGAAACCGCAATGAAAATAAAAGAAATTACTTATATTCATGCTGAGGGTATGGCAGCCGGCGAGTTAAAACACGGACCTTTAGCCTTGGTTGAAAAAGGTACACCCTGTATTGCCTTTTTACCAGATGATGAAACTTATGGTGCAAACCTGGCCGGAGCGATGGAGATGAAAGCTCGAGGTGGTTACATCGTTGGAATATCTTATAAACCCCATGAACTTTTTGATAGTTATCTGCCGGTTGATGATGCCGAAGAAGCAACCATTATTCCGAATATTATAACCGGTCAGATGATTGCTTACTTACTGACAATTGAACTTGGACTTGACCCCGATATGCCAAGAAATCTGGCAAAATCTGTTACTGTAAAATAGAAGCTATTTCAGAACCTCGCTTTCAGCTTCGGTTTTAAGCGGCTCCGCCGAGTTTATAAGCAAAGCTTGGCCAAGTGAGACTTGGTAGCATCTCATTTCAACGTTTTGAAGTGAGCTGTAGCTTCATAAGAGATTCTCTGAAATTAACCGTACTATAAGATGTCACATTTGATGTATATACCCGTAAAGTTATATACTATATAGTATATAACCTAATACAATGGTTTTGGAAAGACAGAAAGAGGCTTACGAGGGGTGGTAATTTATAAACCCGAGGTTATTATGCTTCCTACTCCGGAGGAAGTTGACAAATATGCAGGCCAGATTATCGTTGATCAGGTTGACGGCAAACACGACTCAGTTTTAACTCCCGCTACAGGATCATCTCCCGTGGGACCTTACTCTTTCGCTATAGAAGCTCATAAAAAAGGATTGGACTTTAGCGGCGTGGTAACGACGAACCTGGATCAATATTGGGGTATAAATAGAACTCATCCTTTAAGTTATGAACGTGTTATGAAAGAGATTTTATTTGATTATATTAATATTCCCGAGTTACAACGTCATATTCCGAATAGCGAAGCCCCTGACCCATACGAGGAAGCAGCAAGATACGAGAGAGTTTTAAAAGAAACTGGTACTTCTGATTTGGTAATTCTTGGGATCGGGCCAAAGCTCACGTGTCATATCGCCTTTAACGGCCCAGGTTCGTCTTTATATTCAAGAACAAGATTAGTAGAAAATGATCAGGATACAATAGAAGCAAACGCACGATTTTGCGGCGGAGACAAAAGTCAGGTTCCTAAATATTCGATAACCCAGGGGGTTGCTAATATCTTGGAAGGCAGGAGAATAATTTTAATAGCAAAAGGATTCGGGAAAGCTCAGGGTATTCAGAGGTCTCTTGAAGGTTCGATAGGACCTGATGCTCCGGCTTCGTTTTTGAGACTACATCCTAATGTCACCTTCATAATTGACCAGGAGGCAGGAAGTCTTCTCAGCACTCTTTAAGATCACAACTTCTTTAGCACTATTTTATCACTTTCGATTAAAGCTTCCTTCTTCGCTTTTGACCATTTTTTTAACTGCCACTCACGTTTCATTGCACCTTTCCGGGTTAAATATTTTTCAGAATAAACTAATTCAAAAGATTTAAAATATCGAATATACTTTGCCGACTTTGAAGATTTATCTTTATGTTCCTTAATTCTTTTTTCAAGGTTATTTGTCTGACTTATATACAAAGTGTTGGAAGAAGTGCGGAGGATATAGACAAAATATTTCATTTGGAAAATTCCTTCGAACTGTTGTTCTCAGGATCTCGGCAACGCTTTGCCTTGAGCTGGCACTACCTGAGGATTTCCGAACGGCAAACTGGTCAGAAATAATCAAGTATCCTGAATTAGTTTATCAGCAGTCAGAACGATTATTAAATCAATGTCAGTTCAGCAACTAATTAAGAACAGATTTGTTATAATGGTGTAGTGGATAAGAAATCTTGGTTATTATTAGTTGTAAGTTCATCGGGGGACACCGGTTTAACTCCAATTCAGTTACAAAAATCACTTTTCATAATTGGTCAGTCGTTAAAGCTAAAAGACTTTTATGATTTCGTTCCATATAGTTACGGACCATTTGACAGTCAGATTTATATTGACGCAGAAACCTTGTCGTCTGAAAACCTGATAAATATGACCTATGAAAACAGCCACCGCTATCCTAAATATGAAATTTCATCAAGCGGTCTGGACAAAGTAAAAGAAATCAAAAAGCAAACTAAAGACGATGAAACTGAATTTGTATCAAAAACTGTGAACTTTGTTAAAAGTTTGAGTTTTAAGCAATTATTGAAGATAGTATATGAAGCCTACCCTGCCTACGCTGTCAATAGTATCTTCAGAGGTTAAAACAAATTATGACTTTAATTATCGGAATAGTATGTGAGGAGGGTGTTGTAGTGGCTGCAGACGGCGCTGCTACTTTGGGTAACTTGGGTTTATCAACTGTCAGGCAACAAGCAAAGAAACTCACAATTCTTCAGGACAAGATAATAATGGGTGTATCCGGTCCTGTTGGTCTTGGGCAAATCCTTTTAGGTGAAATGGATAAGATTTACTCCGAAAGTCTGTTAAGCAATAAAGAACCCCACGAAGCTATGAGCATAATAAGCGATAAATTTCGTGTTCATATCAACAAAGAATTGGAGGCTGCACAACGTGCTCAAGGTGTTGTGGGAATTGGTGGGACAGCCGGTATGAGTGCTATCTCTTTCTCTCTGGTTGCACTCCCTATTTCCAAAGAACCGTGCTTGTTTCAGTTTAATCAGCAAGGTGCACCGGAAAGAGCGAACGGAGATTTGCCATTTGTATCCATAGGAAGTGGTCAGCAAATTGCCGATCCTTTTTTGGCTTTTATAAGAAGGGTTTTGTGGAAAGGTCAGTCTCCCTCAATGGGTGAAGCCATATTTGCTGCCGTCTGGACACTAAACCACGCAATTGATACCAACCCTGGAGGTATAAGTGAACCCATAGAAGTAATGGTGTTAAGAAAACCGAATTCAGAGTGGGAAGCGGTTGAACTTACTGAAGACGAGTTAAAAGAACACAAAGAGACTGTAACTTATATGGAGAAACACATATCTGATTTTAATAAACCTACACCCGAATTGGTTAAAGATCTTCCAAAGATACCCAAAATAAAGAAGTAGCCGTTATTACAAGATTTTGTCGGATTTTTGTAAATTATGTTTTCCACAAAGTACCTGTATGTTTTTCGGATCAAGACTTGAACCGCCCTTTGAAAAGGGTATTAAGTGGTCAAAATGAAGGTTTTCCTTTGATCCACATTTAGCGCACTTTCCTTCGTCTCTTTCCCAAACTATTCTTTTAATTTCTGTTGGTATTCTTCGTGAGAATTCAAAGTCCTCATATTCTTCCTGGGAAAGACCTGTATGTGAAGAAACCGGTTCTAATACAAACTTAAAAGTTTTCCGGTTTTCTCTGTCGTTATGCTCATATTTTGCATCAGTTAAGTAAAAAAATCCTTTATCTGACCACACGTTGTTTTTAATTTTTTCATAAACCTTTATTTGTTCTGGTTTATTCCTTCTGCCTAATTTATAATCTTCCGCTATTTTGAAAAACTTGCCATTGTTTGTTCTTTTGCCAGTTTTCGTAAAAAATGGTTGATCGTGCTCTTTTGGTTGAGCCTTTTCTCTTTTACTAACATCTTCACCTTCGTAAAACAGCTTTTTATTTTCTGCGTCAAAGCCGTCATTGTATGGGGCGTCTGGGGATACCGACATTAAAAAAATTGAGTATTCTTTATCGCCAGGTCGGTAGTTCATACCTCGCTGTAAACTCATACCTTCTTTATTTGATAGTTCAGCGTGTGTGATTACAAAATCTTGTGTTTCCATAATTATTTAAGGGTAGTTTATCAGAAAAGTGAAGAGTATATGAACTATTCTTTCGCAAATTAGTTTCTACAAACACCAAGGTCACAAACAGTATCGCATATTCTAATAACGATACTAGTCTTCAACCCAAACCAAAGACTTCACCTTATTGTCCAAAAATTCTAAAGGGGGCGCCATAATTTCACGCCCGTATAATCCTGGGGTTGTCTGATTATATTTTGTTTTGGTTTCATTTTTATTAAGAGGACTTCTTGCGGGAGGATATTTTAGTAAATGCCAGTCTTTTTTAAATAACTTGTTCAATGCATCAATAACCCATTTAAGTTCTTTATTTTCGAAATCGCCGTCGATATCGCTGCACCTCTTTCGTAGTTTTATTAATTGGTGCGACCATTTATTTGACGCGAGCTCAGCTACTGTCAGGTCTTTTTGAGCCAACAAAAATGCTTTAAGATACAGTTCTATTGCAGTAAAGTACAATGTCTGTATTGAAATATGTCCTGGAGGTGGCGGAAGTTGGTCTGGGTTTATTTTTGGTTTATTTTGTAATAAATTCATTTCGTGGTTGTACAAAAACAAAAAAGTGTTTTTGAAATCCAACGCCCATAAATACCAGTAGCCTGGGTCTTCACTTCTGTCTACGTTTAAGTGGTCTATAAGTATGGTCATAATTTTATTACCATATAAGCCAACAATGGCAATTTTAGGTTCCTATTTAATACTGACAACTCAACGGTGCGCCATCGCACGCAATTCCGTCGTTATCCCTATCCCTTTCGGTGCAGCCACAAACATTTAGTTGATATTGAGCTTCTGCACAAGACGAAATTTGGGTGCAAGTTTTTTTGCAATTGCAGACATAACTTCCCGAACCACTTTGCTGCTGTGGTGCAGGCGCTTGTGTAGGAGCGGGAGTATTGCTTATAGTTGCAGGTTTGGTTGGTGCAAAGGTTATCGTTGGCTGGCTAGTAGCAGCGCCCTGAACGCCACAGGAAGCCCACAGACCACGGCTATTTTCCCTTGCCTCGCGCTCTGCTCCCCTAAATCGTTCTTGATACTTTACGTCCGGCGGATAACTTGACGCGTTTGCATAACCTTCTCTCACCAAAACATCATTTATCAGTAAATCTCCCATATACACATAGCGAAGCAGTCTGCCATACCGGTCCGTTTCCGAAACATCTTTCTCAAGCCCCACAATCTCATTTCCAACTAATTCTTTATTCTTTTCATAAGCCTCGCGGGCATAGCAATCTGCATTTTGTCCTAACTCAGGTGTGTCAATTCCTATGTAGCGAACACGCTGTCCTCCCTCAATTTCGATCGTGTCGCCGTCAATTACTCTTGCAACTTTAACCAGTAGAATATCCGGATTATTCGGCGCAGTGGTAGGTGTCCAAGTAGGAGTTGGTGATGGCGCAGTTAAACCCGATACCTTTTGGGTAATTTCAACTTCTGGCTCTTTATCTGGTGATGGTGATACCAAAGCTGCAACGTAAGCGCCTCCAAAAAAGAGTGTGATTAAACCCAAAACTCCTATGAGCGAATATCGGATTTTTTTATTACCAACTTTTTTATTTGCGAACCAAATTAGAAGTACGCCAATTGTAATTGGAAGAAAAAAGAGACCAAGAAGAGCTAAAAGAGGGTAACTAACAAAACGCCATTTGCCTGTAATAAATTTCTTCATTTTCATTTATAGTCTTAATGTTGGACATTGCATTATTATACCATCAAACCAGAGTGATTATGGGATAATAAAGCTATACCCACACAAACAAAAACATTTACGTTCAAATATGTGCGAAAATGTGCGATTTTGAACTACTTATTCAGCTTCAAAATTATCCGGAAATATCCTATTTTGCAAAAGTATAAATAACCTCAACATTATAAGAAAATATCAGAAATACAGAAAGTAAGACATATAATTTTAGGCACAAAAATATCTGATAATATCTGATTTTGCAAAAGTATGAGTTATCTCAAAATTATCAGAAATTATTGGAAAATATAGGAATTTGTTAACTTATGGAAGCAGGTAAATTTATTTGTCCAAAAGATATTCACTCAAAGGTTTTTCCAAGCACTCTTGTCTAAGTGTGGTTTTACTAGCTCTCATCTTCTTTTCCGAGATCGAATACTTCGTCTGACAATAACTTATTCTATATTGTTTGAGGTAAATAAATCCGGCAATTATAACTATAAACACAACGAGGCTAATTAGGACAAGTTTCTTAAACGAAGATATAGGAAGTGGAAACTTTGTAGGATTTTGTGTTTTTAGCGGCTCGCGAAAAAGAGTTTTGTTCTGCTTTGAATGTTTTAATGGCGAGCCATCAGGGTTTCTTACCACTATTTGTCCGGTCAGGTATGTAAAAAGAACGCCGCTATAAAGAAACTCTTTATCGCTCATTTTATGGAGTTTTTCAGCCAATATCTGACCTTCCCTTGCCCCCTCTTTGCTCTTGAAAAATATAGTTGGATAGCGAGGGTCGCACTTTGCCATTCGTTCTATTTGCAGGTATAAACCAAAGTGATCGCCGTTTAACACATAGTCGTTTTTTATCTTTTCGGAAAGACCTTCGACTTGCTCTTCTACGGGAATGTCTAATTTTCTCTTATAAAGCGCCTTAATCGCGTCTGCGGACTTATATTTATCCTTTTTGAATGTGTAGTAGCCCTCTTTGGTTCTATAAATCTTCATATCAATTTAAGTTTTTTTATTCCTACCTGCAATTCTAATCCCAAGAAGGTCTGCGATAAATAGAATAATTAAAGCTATCAGGGATGACCAAGAAATAATCTCTGTTAAGAAGCTAAACGGTGTTTTAAGTAAAATCTGGTTTGTTATAGCCACAACCAATGTGTAAAAAATTTTCTCCTTTGTGTTGAGATAAACGAAATAACCTGCCGCGAAAACTGTTAAAGACGAAAAAAGTAGTGAGGCAATAATACCACCCAAGCTTTCAGATACGTAGACGTTAAAGTCATAAATTATTAAAAACAGTACGATAAATCCAGCAAGCAATGAAATCCAGCTATTTGCGATTTTCTTAATCTCCATCTTAATTTGAGCGAATTATAACATAAATCCCACCATAGTAGTGCGTGGCTCAAAAGAGCGGGGTGTTGTGTAATCTAGTTAATGAAACCACAACAAATAGACAAAGTTTCTGAAAGGAGAAAGGAAAAGAAAAAGTTTGCCGGACACTTTGGCAGGCATTTAAGAAAGATACGAGAGCAAAAAGATATAAGCCAAGAAAATCTTTCATTAAAAGCCGGATATTACAGAACTTATGTCGGCAAAATTGAACAAGGTAAATACTCACCAAGTTTCCACACAGTATGGAGATTGGCCAACGCTCTGGGATATTCCTTAGCGGAGTTTTTGAAAGGTTTTTAATTTAGCCTGAAGACTTGCAGTGCTGCTAAAATTACCGTAATTGTTGTCAATATAAGAATAGCCCACTGCATTTTTGAATTTGATTTATTTATCCTCTTTACAGTAACTTCAAGACTGTCAATTTTGTTTGTAGTTTTACCCACTGCTTTGCTAACATCTTTTAGCTGATTTGTCGTTTTTTCCATTTCTTTTCCTACATCAGTCATAGCTTCAACAGCAGTCTTTATGTACTTATTGCCTGTGGCTATAAGGTCGTTCTGAAACCCGTTACCAGTATAAGCAGGGGTTAGGTCGTATTTTTTCATCTTCGCTATTATATTGATAAAGCACAAATTACTCAATAAAAGTGGTAAAATAGCTTCAAATTGAAATGGAAATAAAAACCGCAGATAACAGGTTTAATTTCACCTTTTGGTGGGTTCTGAATAAGATTAGGGATCTAATGCTTCCGGATAAGAAAGTAATTTCCTATCACTTTAACTTGGATATTACCCGAAAAAATCCGATTAGCTTCGGTGAGGAAGAAAGAGTTATCAAATTTCTGATAAGCAATAAGGTAATTAAAGAAGTAAAAAAGCCGGACATCTTTGAGTTAGGAGAAAAAGAAACTAAACACTACAAAGTATCAAAAATTTATCATTACGAGATAAAACGTAAATTTTGCGATCTGTATGATAAATACACACTCAAATTACTTCCTAAAAACGGAAACAGGTTGAAAAAATTAAAGAAGCAAATGTTAAACGATTTAATTGACAGCAAGCTTTCAGGTGAGTATGAAAAAAAGTTAATTTTAATTCTATCATTGGGTAGTAAAACCGCTTCGGAAATCAAAGACGAAACTGGTGTTGGAAATGTTTATCATCTTATTTCAAATGTAAAAAAGAAACTCAAGAATTCTCCTTTCAAGTTGGAAACTACTAAAAGTGGAACTTACAAAGAATATAAGAAATATCGCCTGGCAATTTCATAAACAAACACTCCAACTTAGCCTTGTAATAATTTTTTTCATTTGATATTCAATTTTTTTGTCACAACTTTTGGCCTCAAAAATACGTTTTTGTAAATTTAACATTTGATATCACTTCAATTTATTCTTCAAGAAGTTGAAATAAATATGGAGAGTAAATTCAAAACAAACGACATCTCGTTAGCTTCTTTTCTGCTCACACAGGGAGTTGACTTCATTGACATCATTGAGGAAGGTAATTCCCGTTTTGTCTTTCTTTTGTCTGATCCGGAGAAATGTGAACTACTCCGACGAGAGTATCTTAACGACGCTTCTGCCCCTGCTCAAAAACTTTTTTCCAAACGAGAAATGCTTATTTCACAAATAAAGCAATTTCAAAAATTTTAGTTTCGGCGTTCAAAAATAAAGATGAAAAGCAAATCAGATCACCGCGAAATTAGCGGACTATCAAAAGAAGATGAGGAGTGGTTGAATAATAACCTCACATTAAATGAAGTTAATAAAGTTAAACCAAAAGAGAGTGTTAGTGTTAATAGGAGTGTTAAAGATACTTATAAGCGACGAGTTAACAAAACGTTAAGTTTGAGTAAACGTGAGATTATTGAGCAGCTTAAACTTTGTGATTACCAAACACCGCCTAAATTTATTTCAAAACTACTCCAAAGGTTATTTGCAGGTTATGACACAAAAGAAGGACATTGGCTGTATATTGCTCAACATTGGAACCCCAGAGCGATTAACAGAGTTATTAACCTAATGACAAAACAGCACAGGCGAGGAGATGCTACTATTCTGAATTCAGCAGCTTACTTCACTTACCTCATTAAACGGCGAAAGCAAAGAAGAAATTTAACAAGTAGCAATGATACTCGTAAACAAAAATTATGAAACTGAAAGCAGAAACTATAAAAGAGTTAGGAGCTATATTGAAAGAAGAATTCAAATTAACTCTCAACGCAAACGATTTGGAGAAACTTGCATACTGTTTAGTTGGGTATTTCAATTTACTACAAAAAATTGATAATAGGCACGAAGTTCAGAAATAGTCCCGTCAGCCTTATTGCAATGGAAAATAAAATAAACAATAATCCAAATCAGATTAAAATGGAAAAGGCAATTTTATTTGCAAGGGTATCAACAAGAGAACAAGCGGAAGAAGGATATTCTTTACCAGCCCAAGAGAAACTATTGGAGGAATACGCTTCCAGAAATAACTTTCTTATTGTAAAAAGGTTTTCTGTTCCGGAGAGTGCAAGCGGAAAGCAGGAAAGGAAACTGTTCAACGAACTCCTTAAACACATTGATAAGAACAAAAAAGTAAAGATCGTGTTGTGCGAAAAGGTTGATAGAATCACCAGAAACTTCAATGACGCTGTAAGGCTTGATGAGTGGCTCAATAAAGATAACGAAAGACAGGTTCACTTTGTAAAACAAAACCTTATAATTCACAAAAACTCCCGTTCAAATGAGTTTTTTCAATGGGATATTTACCTTGCTCTTGCAAGACAATATAGCAATAATCTTTCAGAAGAAACTAAAAAAGGTCTTTACGAGAAAGCCGAGCAGGGTTGGTTTCCGGGCAACAAAAAAAGGGGTTATAAAACTATTGGCGACATAGGACAGAAGATTTGGGTAAAAGATGAAGATATTAGCGATCATAAGTTTATTGAAATAGCTTTTGTACTATACGATACCGGAAATTACACATTAAGAACGCTGGTAACGGAACTGATAAATCAGGGTTGGACTTCCAAAGGAAAGCCGGCTGTGTCTATTAGTGAACTTCACAGGTTGTTATCAGATCCTTTTTATTGTGGCGAATTTATATTTGGCGGTAAGCATTATAAAAAAGCAAAACACGAACCTCTGATCTCAAAAGAATTGTTTTATCGTGTGCAAGAGAGGCTACAAAGGAAGATTAAAGCCGGTAAATATAAGAAACATCTTTATTTATTCGGTGGTGGTCTGATAACTTGCGGAGAGTGTGGAAGAACTATCACTTTTGAGACACAAAAAGGACATTATTATGGTCGTTGTACAAAACACAACACCAATTGTTCCCAAAAGAAGTACGTCAGGGAAGAAAAAATTGATGAGCAGGTTAAGGATATTTTGGATAGCTTCAAAATTGATAATAAACGGATTCTTGAGTGGGTAAGGAAAGCACTCAAAGAAGTGAATAAAGACGAGAAAGATTATCACGCTGATATAATGCGCGAGCTTGATAATAAAAGACAGAAAATTGAAAAGACACTTGATCAGCTTTATGAAGATAGACTTGATGAGAAAATCTCTAAGGTTTTTTATACCCGAAATCAAGAAAAATGGGAAAAAGAACTTGATAACGTAATAAACGCTATTGAAAAGCACGCGCAGGCAAATGTAAATTATCAGAAACTTGGTATAAACATTTTTGAACTTTCCCAAAACGGGCGAGAAATCTACGAAAAGAAGGCTTTGGTTGAAGAAAAAAGAGAGTTACTCCAATTTGTATTTTCGAACCTTTATCTCAAGGACGGAAAGGTCAATTATACGGCACATAATGGCTTTGATGTAATAGCAAAGCGTGCCAAAGACTGCAATTGGCTGCGGGACAGGGATTTGAACCCCAATTTCCACGTCCAGAGCGTGGCGTGCTACCATTACACCATCCCGCATTGAGAAGTGTTACTATTTTACCTCAAAAGAAGCTTTTTTTGAAGCTAGCTGTTAGAATCTTCCGCTCAACACGAATGAGCGGCTTTGCTTCTAAAGGGAGATTATGTCTCTGCGTTCAATTCACCCGCGTAAAATTTAGCGGTTTTCTTGAATGCATAGTAGAATTGGGCAAGATGAAAATTATTTCCTGGAATGTTAACGGATTAAGATCAGTTTATAAGAAGGGATTTGTGGAATGGTTCTATAAGGCAGATCCGGATATTCTTTGCCTGCAGGAAATAAAAGCAAATGAGGATCAGCTTTCGTTTGAACTGACTTATCCTAAAGGCTATTTCCCATTTTTTAACTCGGCTGGTAAAAAGGGTTACGCGGGAGTTGCAGTTTATACAAAGCAAAAACCCCTCGAGGCAAGAAAAGTATTAGGATTAACTACTTTTGATTCGGAAGGAAGAATTTTAGAACTCGAATTTCCGGAATTTATTCTATTGAATCTTTATATTCCCCACGGTGGCAGAAATAAAGAAAAGTTAATTTATAAACTGGCGGTGTACGAATCCTTATTCAAAAAACTAAGTAGCATGTATACCAAGCAGATTGTCTTAACCGGGGATTTTAATATCGCCCATGAAGAAATTGACTTAGCCAGACCGAAAGATAACCTAAATAATATAATGTTTTCTCCGATTGAGAGAAAACAGATTGATAAGTTAGTCAGTTTGGGCTTTTCCGATACTTTCCGAAAAGTTAATAAAGAAGGAGGAAATTACTCCTGGTGGCCTTATAGGTTGGGTGCAAGACAAAGGAATTTAGGCTGGAGAATTGACTACGTTTTTACCTCAAAGGGCTTGGACAGTAAGTTAAAAGAAGCTTCTATAATGGCAAACGTTCAAGGATCTGATCACTGCCCCGTCGGCATAACTTTCTAAAAAAGTCCAACCTGTCTAGTCGGATCCTCCGGCGGATAAGAAAAATCGACCTCGACGCGCCTTAGAGTGTTCCATTTATCCTTAAAAAGTAAATGGCCATTTTTAAAAGCGAAATCGTAAATATCGCGTGTTATTAAAACGTCGGCTTCACAGTATTTTTGAAGTTTTTCCAGACTTTCCTTGTCACCTTTCTGCCAATAAAAGACTGCGTTTAAGCCGCTGTCTGTCTTTTCCCTGTCGAGTGTTTCTCTGGCCAGCGCATCGAGCGGTAAGCGTCTTCCGAATGCCTCTTTTACTTTCTGCATAATATCGAAGTGGGGTAGTTTTTGAAAAGGAAAATTAGAATATGGAGCGAGTGCGGGAACATCAAAACCGATTGAGTTATAGCCGATTATTCTGTCTGCTTCCTGGAAAATAGGCCACATGTGCTCAAAGTCTTCTTCCCAGAAACTTTGCATTTTTCCTTCGACTGGTTCGACTGAGCTCACCATGTTCGATTCGCCGAGGTTGATATCAATAGTTCTGGAATATACGGAAACAATTGATACTCCCAAATCTCCCGGGTCGTCTCCCTCGATATCTCCGAAAAGCTTTTTGGTTTCGACGTCAAAAAATACTTCCAAATACATAGTAAGGAATAATTATAGCAAGCAAGAAGCGAATCTCTTACAAGTAACGGTTGTCAATACACATCAATCCGTCGGGTGGATTGGGTTCGCACCTTTTACTTTATACTTCGCAAGCTTAAAAGAATTATAATAAATTTACTAATGGTCAAAGTAGAAATTAAAAAAGGAATATTAGCGATATCTTTGGGATCTGTACTTCTCGGAAGTATTGGGGTTTTTGTCAGAATGGCCGGTAATTATTTCGAGCCGATGACTCAATCTTTTGGAAGAATATTTTTTGCCTTTGTTTTCATATCGATCTTAAATCTGGCTACGGGTAAATTGAAAAATGAAACATTCGCAATTAAAAAATCCGATTTGCCTTATTTTTTCTTAAATGGAATTATAAGCTTTTCGGGAATGGCCGCAGCCTTTACATTGTCGGTTCTATATACGACGATCACAAACACATACTTTCTTTTGTATACTGCCCCTATTTTTGCGGCAATCTTAGGTTATGTTTTTCTGCGGGATAAAATAACCAAACAGATAGTTATAGCAATTATTTTAAGCGTTTTCGGACTTGTTTTCCTTTTTAATCCCAGTAGTCTCACGAGTAATCTAGTAGGAAATCTTTTTGGTCTTTTAACGGGGATGTTTTTCGGTGCATATTTTGTTATTACCAGTTTTTTAAGACAGCGCTATTCGGCTCCTACAATTACCTTTTGGACACAAGCCATCGGAGCCTTAGGTCTTTTTCCTCTAATTTTTATTTTTGATAGGACCATCAACTTAACCTATTCATTATCTGAATTGCTACCGGTGATTGCTGCCGGATTAATAGTTTTTGCTGGCTATATTCTACTAAATTATGGGCTAAAGAAAGTTAAAGCAAGCGTGGGAAGTATATTAAGTCTTTTTGAACCCTTAAGTTCAGTTGTTTATGGACTCCTCTTTTTTGCTGAGCTTCCTACCGGACAAACTTTAATCGGAGCTTCACTAATAATTGTAAGTATAGTTTACTTGACTATAAAGCAGAAGTAACTATATTGGTTTCAGGATTGCCCTGTCGAATCCAGATTTCTGCGTCTCCCTCGTTTCTTATGAAGCCGTGTGTATTTAAGTAGTGTTCGATTTTCCGTCCTACATACTCCCGTAGCTCTTGCGGGATTAGATGACCTTCTTTTGGCAGACAGTCAAACTCAATCGAAATTCCGCTATCGGCTTGTTGGGCAACCTTTACTTCTGTATTTCTTTCTTTTTGTTCTGGTAAACCAAGAGACTCGGCCAATAAGTCGGAAATTTTTTCGGCTACATTTTCAAAAGATTCAGCCTCCCTTGAGGACTCTCTTTCATTTGATGAAGCTCCCTCGACCATTGCAGGAGAAACTACGAGAGTGACTCTTGGCTCATTGATATATTTACCGATTTCCTGTAAAGCTTCTAAGTTATCTAAGAATTTCGGTTCATCTTTATTTTCAGGTGAACAGATTATGAAAGTTGTATCTGACCAAGCTTCCATTTTAGTTGTTGATACATTAAGAGGTGAATTGCTAGCCTCAGATTGGATTTCCATCCCGACATGATGGATATCTTCGGCTCTAGGAAAAAACGAATTTTGATCGGGTGCAAAATCAGGATACTCATTAGGTCCTACAGTGAATGAAAGCGACATTTCAGTTTCAGGGATGTCTTTACTTACTAGTATCCTAATCTCTCGATCTTCAGAATCGGGAATTCTTAATCCGTTGAGTGTTATATCTAATGCTTGATTTCCGGAAGATATGATAATTTCATCTCTGGTTTCTGGAGGAATACCATCATATTTATCACGGGGGATTTTTATTGTGCAAAGTGGCATCTAATTATAATTATTTGGATTATACCAGCTTAATTATTTTTTTACGAAAAGAATTACGTTGGGAAGATTACGTCCGGGTCCGACTTTATAGCCTCCACTCCATAGTGCTGTGGAACCTCCGTCATCAAGATTAATTGCATTTTCCATTCCGAGAGTTTTAAGAGCCCTTGCCGATTCGGCGACCGTTGCCGAGTGGACCACTCCGATGTAAACGATATTGCCTTTATTGGCGACGAAAGATCTTGCCCCTTTGCTTCCTTTTTTGGGATCGTCGTCTCCTCCGAAGACAACATTCCCATTTTGAACCAAAAGCGGATAATTTGATAAGACTCCGTTAGGCGATGTATCCCTGCCCCATTGGGAAACCGCTGAAACGAATCTGATATAACCGTCTCCGAAAATTACGGCAGGATTATTACTGTAAACATTGTTTGATGAATTAAAGTATGTTTTTTTATAATTCATAACCAGAAGATCGTACGAGTTGGTTTTTCCTGCACAGCTCGGGTATTCTGCTGGACAAAAATAAGTTCCGTTAACTCCAGCGTATGCTCCGGTTCGAGAAACGTAGGTTGCTAGAGGCAGAACCGGACAATCATTTGAACAATCAGAATCGGCGGCCGTATCGACAATAACCCGGGTTGAAGATAAATCTCCGGCTACGATACTTACAAGATAAGTTCCCAACCCTTCCACATTTACACTTTGTCTGGAGTAACCTGATCCCGGAGGGGCATTACTTTGGGGAGTGCTTGCTGGGATTGTCACCGAGGCAGCCAATTTTTCTTCTTCAGCATTAATCTTTTCAGCAATCTGATTTAACGAATCTTGGGCGCCTGAATAATCTTTTTTCGCAAGCTTGGACAGCACTTCTGCAAACTGCTTTTCAATCACGCTTATATCTTTGGATTTGTACCTAAGCTCGATGATGTCTTCATAAATAACAACTGCTTTTTTGTAAGTTACTTCAATATTATCTATTTCTTTTTGCAGATCATCATTTCTTTTAACCTGATCCTGATTTTTAAGATCATCCAACTCCTTACCTATTCTTTCCAGCTCGATAAGATTTCTGTCTTTTTCCTGGGTAAGGCTCGATATCAATCCCTGGAGAGTAACTATTTTGTTTTGATAAAAATAAATACCTGAAAAAAGCGTAATCAGAAGAATGATTATTATCGGAATGTGCTTATCCCATCTAAATTTCGGAAGATTTAATTTGGTTTTAGGCAGGATCACTTTCACAAATTTACTCTACCACAAATCGGCTTAAGCAAACAATTTCTGGTGTATTATAAAGTCATTACAAAATGGCTTTATATAACTCGCCTTAGGCTCAAAACGAGTCTGAAAGACGAGTTTTGTAATGAGTTCTATGAATTAATCAAAAACTTGTAAAGAGCATGTTCTATTTGATACTATTTTTCATCGAGCTAATTTCGCTTTTCTTTCTTTCAAGGAAACTTCACCGGAAACTTGGTACTTTTTTATTTTCGCTAACCCGAAGCAGGAAGATAACAATTTATGTTATGGCAGTTCTTTTTCTGCCGGGAACGATTGTCCACGAACTGTCTCATTTTCTGGCAGGGTTATTTTTACTCGTACCAGTTGGAGAAATTGAGTTTATTCCGGAATTTGATGAGGAAGGTGTTAAATTGGGGAGTGCAGAAATAGGAAAAACTGATCCTATAAGACGATTTTTAATCGGGGTAGCACCTTTGATTGTCGGCACGGTTTTAATTTTGCTTGTAGTTTATTTGCTTTCAGTAAAAAGTATTATGGGCGAAAATATTTGGTTAAAAAGATTAATTATTGGAGTTATGGTATTTGAGTTGGGTAACACGATGTTTTTGAGTAAAAAGGACCTGGAAGGGGCATGGAAAATATATTTATTCTTAGCTTTACTGGTAATCCTTCTTTATATTTCAGGGTTAAGTTTGTCCCCTGAAACCATGGGAGTGATATCAGGATCAAAAATAGCGATTGCTTTTGAAAAAGCCTCGGTTTTTATGTTGGTGCCTCTTTTTATTGACCTAGGATTCATTGGTTCACTCAAATTGTTTAAATAAATAACGAATTATATAATTGGGATGATGAGAGTTAAAATATTAATGACTGAATTTGTTACCCACGATGTGAGAAGATTTATATTGGAAAAACCACCCGGATTTACATTTGTTCCGGGACAGGCAACAGATATTGCTATTAATAAACCGGGATGGGTTGATAAAAAGCACTCTTTCACTTTTACTTCTTTAAACGACGATCTGGTTTTGGAGTTTACGATTAAAGGCTACAAACTAGATTTATACCCAAACCATACCGGAGTAACCCAAAAATTGCATCAGTTGATTCCCGGTGATGAACTTTTGATTGATGAGCCGTGGGGAACAATCCATTACAAAGGAACGGGTATTTTTGTTGCCGGTGGAGCCGGTATAACTCCTTTTATTGCGATATTGCGCCAGCTTAAAAAGGACGGAAAAATAGACGGTCATAAACTTTTATTTTCCAATAAAGAAGTAAAAGACGTTATATTGGAAAATGAATTCAGGGATATGTTTGGAAATCCTGATGAACTGGTTCTTACATTAACCAGGGAGAAGCATGATGGATATGAATTTGGCAGAATAGACAAAGTTTTTTTACAAAAGCACGTCAAGGATTTTTCAGAGAATTTCTATATCTGTGGTCCGCGGAAGATGGTTGACGAACTTAAAATTATTTTAAAGGATTTAGGGGCCAAAACTGAGTCGGTCGTCTTTGAAGAGTGAACCGTTAAGGAATTAGTAAGTTTCTGATTTCCTCCAGACGACTGTAAACTACTTGAAGAGCTTCGAGGCTCTGATTTCCAGGAACACCGCTAAAAACCTGGGATATACTCGCCAGAGCTTGGTCGTATCTTTCATTTCCAATAAAACCACGGGCAATTTGTGCCTGTTCAAGCAGCGATCTGGCGATTCCCAACGGTTCCGCATAACAACCGGCGTCGCCGATTGTTCCCTGGACTGTACTTAAATAGCGGGCAACTTCCCCTCTTTCCATTTTAGTTGCTGTAATTATACTACGAATTTTAATTTTTTAGCTTGTAAATACCGTAAATACTATTTGGGTGAACTCGGATATAATTGGGGTATGTTTTTATTAGTTGAAGAGCAAACTTGTCGATTAGTTTTTAATATTAATTTAGGAAAATGTTCTTATTAATCGATAAACCAAAAGGCATAACTTCTCACGATGTAGTAGACAGGATAAGAGATATAACCGGAGAAAGAAAAGTTGGCCACGCTGGAACCTTGGATCCCAACGCGACCGGACTTTTGATAATTGGAATCGGGAGGAAATCAACCAGGAAGTTGGAATTAATATTAAAAGTTAGAAAAACCTATAATGCCGAAATCATTTTGGGTGAAGAACGGGATTCAGACGATGTAGAAGGAAAAATTAAAAATTCAAAATTAAAAATTCAAAATTACAGAATAAGAATCAGAATTAACAGGGACAGAATACAAAAAGTTCTCAATTCATTTTTAGGTAAGCAAAAGCAGGTGCCGCCTTCATATTCGGCTATTAAGATTAAAGGTAAAAAAGCATATGAACTTGCAAGACAAGGGAAGGTGGTTGAATTAAAGCCACGACGAATTACGATTTATTCTATTAAACTGGTTGCATACCGATATCCAATCCTGGAAATAGAGGCAGATGTTTCTGGGGGCACTTATATAAGAGCTTTGGCTCGTGATATAGGAAGAAAAATCGGTTGCGGAGCTTATTTAAAGGAATTAAGAAGAACCAAGATAGGAAAACTTAAAATTGCTGATTCTGTTCCTCTGACTAGACTAAATAAGCATAATTGGAATACTTATGCGTTAGAATATAAGAACCTATGAATATATTGTCAGCAGTTGTTTTAGGTATCGTTCAGGGTTTGACTGAATTTCTACCGGTTTCGTCTTCCGGTCATTTGGTTATTTTTCAGAAATTAATTCCGGGGTTTTCCCAACCAGGAATATTATTTGACGTGATTCTTCATTTTGGAACACTGGCGGCTGTATTTTACTTTTTTAGAAAAAAAATAATTTCTTTAAGCCGTAAATACGTACTTTTTCTGGTTATAGGAACGGTGCCTGCTGTCATTGCCGGTGTATTATTCAGAAAGCAATTCGAGTTAATGTTTAGCAATCCACGGTTTTTAGGTTATGAATTGTTAGTTACGGGTTTATTAAATTTTTTAGTTGATCTTCCGGTAAAGAAAAAAGTAAACCTTAACATTAAGAATTCTTTATTAATCGGAGTAGCGCAAGGAGTAGCGATTATACCGGGAATATCCCGGTCAGGCGCTACTATTTTTACGGGTGTTCGCTTAGGCATAGATAGACAAAAAATCGCAGAATATTCTTTTATTCTTTCAATTCCTGCAATACTAGGAGCAAATTTACTGGAAATAATAAGTTACGGATCAAACGGTATTGGAGGTTCTCTTTTGTACTATATTGTCGGCTTCATCGTTTCCTTTATTGTCGGGATTGCTTCAATTGATATCGTTATGAAACTGCTGATGAAAAACAAATTTAAAATTTTCGGCTACTACACAGTCTTAGTGGGACTTCTTGTTATCTTTTTTCTTTAACTCACGAGAAGTAGTATTTTAGGCATAAATAATATCAATCCAACGATAACCGAGAGTATTGCCGCCGTTAGAACTACCGCCGCCGAAACATCTTTTGCAATTTTTGCATGGGGTTGAATTTCCGGACTGACTAAGCTGACAAAAGATTCAATTACCGTGTTGAGAAGTTCAAGTGATATTACCCAAAAAATCGTGAAGGATAGAATAAGCCACTCAATTGTTGTTAGTTTTAATATAGCTCCCATTATTAACGCCAGTATTGCCATTGTGAAGTGAATCCTCAAGTGCGGTTCATTTTTTAATGCAGTTTTTAACCCTTGAAAAGCATAATTAAAACTTTTCAAGGTTGAGTGATGTTTCATTATGACCATAGTATAGCCAGTTGTTCTTTGAAATAACAATATAAAGACCACTTACGTGCTAACTTGTTACAATATTAAAAGGCTAATATAATAAAATAAACATGTCCAGAGACTTTCTTATTGCATTATCTATATCTCTTATTTTTTTTACGCTTCTTTCGTTTCTATTTCGAAATCCTAAGAATCAAGAATTAAGTACTTCGGACCCGTTGGCTTGTTCATACTCGAACTTATCAGGACTGATAGATTTGTCCCAGACGGCAGCCTTCTTTGAAGGGCAAGAGATTGCTATACCGCTAATTGCTTCAAAAGAAGATGGCTATAAAGTTCTGTCGGTTGCCAACGAAGAACGCTGGGTAGAGGTGGATCTTTCTGATCAAAAACTTTATGCCTGGGAGGGAAGCAATCTCTTTCTAGAAACCCCAGTATCCACAGGACTTCCTTGGTGGCCGACTCCGCAGGGGGAATTCAGAGTTTGGATTAAATTGAGAGCTACAAGAATGGAGGGTGGGGAAGGAAAATATTATTATAATCTTCCCAATGTTCCTTATGTAATGTATTTTGAAAATCCCCAAGTGCCTGGATGGAGAGGATACGGTTTACACGGAGCTTATTGGCATAATGATTTTGGACGACAGCGCAGTCACTGTTGTGTTAATTTACCGGTCGATGTTGCTAAGGAAATTTACTATTGGATCAGTCCGGTCTTGTCTGAAAATAAAAATTCCATAAGGTCAACAGATTCGAACCCAGGAACTAGAATTGTAATACACGAATGACTAAATGAACCCCAATATATTATCAAGCGAATCTTCGATTTTCATAACCTTTTTGGCCTCTTTTTTGATTTGGTTTATGTTTGGAGGATTGGTTTTTCTTTGGATAATTGACGGAAGAATCAAAAAGGAATTGGTTTTGCATGCACTTTTGGCAACTTTGGTATCGTGGGTGGCCGCACAGATGTTTAAAGGCTTACTGCCAGTAACAAGACCGTTTGAATTAAACGGTTTAATTCCTTTGACTATTACTATTCCGGCCAGTAACTCTTTTCCTTCTACTCACTCTGCGGTTGCTTTTGCGGGAGCCGCCAGTATCTGGCTGCACAATAAAAAATTAGGGCAAAAGTTCATAATTCTTGCTGTTTTTGTGGCTTTGGGGAGAGTGTTGAGTAATGTTCATAGCGTGCTTGACGTTTTGGCGGGGGGATTACTGGGTGTAGTTAGTGCTTACATTATAGAGAAACTTCATTTATACAACCTTTTAGACTGATCAAACTGTATATCCATCTAAAATTAAGGACTTGACTTTTAGCACTTTTCGTTTTAGACTGCTAAAATATTGTAACTAATAAATTAATTACTCATGGAACAGGGAACTAAAACAACCAGACAAATACCTATAGTGGCGATTCGTGGATCTATAGTTTTTCCCCATACCGATGCGGTTTTATCTTTTGGCAGAAAAAAGTCCATCGCGGCTATAAATACCGCATTTCAGGAAGATCGGGTTATTGGGGTATTTACCCAGAAAGAAGCTAAAATTCCCGATCCCGGAGTTGAGGACCTTTTTCATATCGGAACAATTGCAACGATAAGCCAAATGATGTCGACCGAGGGAGAAGTTCACGCCGTAGTTAAAGGTCAGGCCAGAATTAAACTTTTAAACATTTCTTCACATGAACCTTACCTTATCGGTTATGTTGAGGAGCTCCAGGAAGAAAAAGACGAAAGTGCGGATACTTCTGCCCTGGCTAATAAAGTTAAAGAGTTATTCAAAAAAGCTATAAATCTGGGAAAACAGGCTGAAATAATGACAGTTATGAAACTTGTATCAGGCAAAGTTGAACCTCCGGAACTTGCGGACCAAGTAGCTTCATTGCTTGACTTAAAGACTAAGAAAAAACAGGAACTTTTGGAAAACCCGTCTCTTAAAGGCAGATTGGAAAAAGTTCTCCATTATCTTGCTCATGAGGTTAATGTGTTGGAACTTGAACGGACAATATCTTCAAAAACACAAAAACGCTTTGAAGACCAAATGAGAAAAGCTATGCTTCGGGAAAAGAAAAGAACAATAGAGGAGGAGTTGGGAGAGGGGGAGGAAGGTGATTTGTCATCTGAAGAACTTAGTGAATACAAAGATAAGATCAAGAAGGCTGGTATGCCTAAGGATGTCAGAGAAAAGGCTGATAAGGAACTTAAAAGATTATCACAGCTTTCACCCCATAATCCCGAAGGAGGATATATAAGAAATTACTTGGACTGGTTAACCGACATGCCCTGGAGTAAGGAGTCACCAAATAATGTTTCTATAAAACACGCAAGAGACGTATTGGATAATGACCATTACGGTCTTAAAAAGGCTAAGGAAAGAATCCTGGAATTTTTGGCCGTAATGAAGGTTAAAAACGAGAAGGTAAAAGCAAAGCCAAAGAAAAAGGATGGTTCCGATGAAGACAAATTTATGTTATCACAACCCACAATACTTTGTTTCATGGGTCCTCCGGGAGTCGGAAAAACCTCTATCGGAAAATCCATCGCTAAAGCTTTAGGGAGGGAATTCGTAAGAATATCACTGGGGGGAATCAGGGACGAAGCGGAAATTAGAGGCCACAGAAGGACATATGTCGGGGCTCTTCCCGGAAGAATTATTCAAGGAATAAAAAATGCCGGTACCAGGAACCCTGTATTTATGCTCGATGAGATTGATAAGTTAGGGGTAGATTTCAGAGGCGATCCTTCATCGGCTCTACTGGAAGCACTGGACCCCGAGCAAAACAGAGAATTTTCAGATCACTATCTCGAAGTTCCGTTTGATTTGTCTCAGGTTATGTTTATTTGCACAGGAAACGTTCTTGAAAATATTCCTTATGCACTAAGGGACAGAATGGAAATAATTAGTTTTCCAGGTTACACCCAAGATGAAAAAAGCCACATAGCTAATAAATTTCTATGGCCAAAACAATTAATACTGCATGGGTTAGACGGTAAAGAAATAAAAATTTCCGAAAAAGCTACTAATGAAGTAATCAACCGTTACACGCGGGAAGCCGGAGTCAGAAATTTGGAGAGAAACTTGGCATCTGTTTGCCGAAAACTCGCCACTTTGGTTGCCGAGAAAAAGAAATATTCTAAGGTTATCAGCCAGGGTGACATTTTAAAGTATTTAGGCCCGCAGAAATTCTCTTCACAAATAGCAGAGAAAAAAGACGAAGTCGGTATGGCGACAGGTTTAGCTGTTACAGCAGCAGGAGGCGAAATACTTTTCATAGAAGTTGCCTTGATGCCCGGGAAGGGAAAACTGACTTTAACCGGACAACTCGGGGATGTGATGAAGGAGTCTGCCCGAGCAGCTTTCACTTGGGCAAAGGCACATTGGTTGGAATTGGGATTGAGGGAAAATTTTGGAAGAAAAATTGACGTTCACATTCATGTCCCGGAAGGGGCTGTTCCCAAAGACGGTCCGTCGGCGGGTGTTGCCATGACAACGGCGTTGGTTTCGGCGTTAACTGGAGTTCCGACCAAAAGAGATGTCGGTATGACCGGAGAGGTTACGCTAAGGGGAAGGGTGCTTGAAATCGGAGGAGTAAAAGAAAAAGTTATTGCTGGGCATCGCGCCGGATTAAAAATGATAATACTTCCCAAAGATAACAAAAAGGATATGGAAGATGTTCCCGAAAATGTACAAAAAGATATTAAGTTTGTCTTTGCCGGTAGAGTTGAAGAAGTTCTCAAACTGGCATTAAAAAAATGGCCTACAATTGTCTTTAAGGCAAAACTCCAGCACACTCGTCCGACTTATTTAACTACAAGTTGAAAAACTATCTGGCAAGCTTTTGAAGGACGTCCTCCCCAGACATGAGAAAGACCGGGATGTCCGTCTTACGTGGCTGTGCTATCCCACTTTGCGGGACTGCAGCTCATTCCCATAGTAAAGAGATTCGGGAAATTCGCTTTGCAGCCGATGTAATAAGCCTCTACAATATACGCTAGTTCAGTGAAAAGAAAAATCTATCTGGGAATATTTTTTTTGGTGCTTTTTTTAGCATCCACGACTCTATCTTACCTGTGGGGTATTTATAAAAATATTTACGTTGATTCAAAAGCGCTTGCTAATTCGAAAGTAGAAGCTAAAGTTTCTGTCTCGCCCACTCCTACACCAGATCCCTTGGGACCAAAAGACATCCTTATTTTAGGATACGGAGGACCTGGGCACGAAGGAGGGTTGTTAACGGACACAATATTAATTGCTCACATAAGACCCAGGGACAATTCGATTACTTTAATATCTATACCAAGAGATGTGGCTATTTATCTACCCGTGACGAGAGACAAAAGCGAATATCTAAAAGTTAATCACGCTTATGCAATAGGAACGGATCATAAAAACTATCCTGATAAACCGATTGAATATCTTAACGAAGCAGGGGGGGGAAATCTCGCGAAATACGCGGTTAACCTAATCACCGGTCTTCAAATTGATTATTTTGTATCCGTAAATTTTGTCGGATTTACTAATATTATTAATACTTTAGGTGGAATTAGTGTCAATGTTCCTTATACCTTTGAGGACAAGTTCTATCCGTTAAAAGGTTTAGAAAACGAACTTTGCGGTAAGAGCGAAGAAGAAATTAAAGTTTTGACTGCTACCCTATCCGGAGAATTTTTGGAAAAAGAGTTTCCTTGTAGATACGAAACAATTAAATACGTAAAAGGTGTTCAGGTAATGGACGGAGAAACTGCCTTAAAGTTTGTCAGATCGCGTCATTCCGAAATAGGAGGCGGAGATTTCGCCAGAGCTCAAAGGCAACAGGCTTTGATAGTAGCATTAAAAAATAAACTACTCTCATACAAAAGTATCCCAAAAATAATTTCAGTAATTAATACTGCTTCAAAAAATGTTTTAACCGACATTGATTTTAAAAGCGGTTTTGATCTGTTGAATGACTATGGAGAATTAAAAGATCTGAAAATTAAAACAGTTACTCTTACAACCGATAACGTTTTGGAGGAAGTGGTGGTTAATCGTCAGTACGTCTTAGTTCCGAAAGGGGGACAGGATAATTGGGAGGTAATTCATCAATATATTAAAGAAAATCTGAACTAATTTTTTAAGTGAGCCAAATAGTCTCAGAATGGAACACCCTTGAGGACTATATGGCTAAACTGTATTTTACACTTGAAGAATGGCAGGTTCAACTAGACCAATACGCTTACGCAACACCAAACTGATTATATAACCCACTCCCTAATTACCTCATTGTGTATAGAACATACTGTAGAGACAAATGGATATTATAGGTTAGTTGGTTGGAATACGGTAAATTG
>Ga0209542_10005113_pt1 | contig 26507 bp, 25 predicted proteins | sample RifCSPhighO2_01_FD_184028 | JGI IMG/M metagenome (GOLD analysis project Ga0209542, IMG submission 184028) | Soil microbial communities from Rifle, Colorado - Rifle CSP2_plank highO2_0.1 (SPAdes) (version 2) | ecosystem: Environmental > Terrestrial > Deep subsurface > Rock core/Sediment ...
GAAACAAATTAAAAATTTAAAAAAATCAAGTTTCGAATTTCGATATTCGAATTTTGAATTTAATTAAAGGTATGGATACAAAAGTCACCGATTTTGAATCAATAGTTCTCAAACTCGCTTCTCCCGAAAGGATTTTGTCCTGGTCCCGCGGAGAAGTGACCAAGCCGGAAACTATCAATTACCGAACTCAACGCCCGGAAAGAAACGGCCTTTTTTGCGAAAAGATATTCGGGCCGGAAAAAGATTTTGAATGCTATTGCGGCAAATACAAAAGAATAAGATACAAGGGCATAATTTGCGAAAAGTGCGGCGTGGAAGTGACCAACTCAATCGTGCGAAGAGAAAGAATGGGCCATATCGCCTTGGCCGCTCCCGTTTCTCATATCTGGTTTTTGAAAGGGGCGCCTTCGCGGATAGGCATGCTTTTGGATATCAAATCAACCGACTTGGACAAAGTTATTTACTTTGCCGGTTATATAATTACAAAAATTGTTGAAAGCGAAAAAATAGTCGCTTACAAAAATTTGGATTCCGAATACAAAGCCAAGCTCAAAGAAGTCAAGACTAAAGAAGAAAAGGACGTTTTAAAGAGCTCAATGCTGAAAGCCAAAAGCGAGTTGGACGCGCTGGTTCTGTACAGAGTGCTTTCCGAGCTTGACTATTACGGTTTGAGCATGAAATACGGCGAGATATTTGAAGCGGAAACCGGGGCGGAATCAATTTATAACATTTTCAAAAAGATAAATTTGGACGAGTTTAAAAGCAAACTGGAACCATTGACGGAAACAACGACGGCGCAAGACAGAGCGAAGATTATCGCCCGGATCAATCTCGTAAAATCAATGAAGCGCGCCGGCGTTCGTCCGGAGTGGATGTTTTTGACCGCGCTTCCCGTCATTCCACCGGCTTTGAGGCCGATGGTGGCTTTGGACGGTGGAAGGCACGCCACTTCCGACCTGAACGATTTATACCGAAGAGTCATCAACAGAAACAACCGCTTGAAAAAATTGGTGGAGATAAAAGCGCCCGAAGTTATCTGCCGCAACGAAAAAAGAATTTTACAAGAAGCGGTGGACGCCATGCTGGACAACACGATGAGGAGGAGCCAAAATACGGCTTTGGCCCAAGGGCAGAGAAGGCCGTTAAAATCTCTGGCGGAAATGCTGAAAGGCAAACAGGGACGATTCAGGCAAAACTTGCTCGGAAAAAGAGTGGATTATTCCGGTCGATCGGTTATCGTCGTTGGTCCGGAGCTCAAGATGAGTCAGTGCGGTTTGCCGAAGCATATGGCTTTGGAATTGTTCCGGCCATTTGTCATCGCTGAACTCATCAAAAAAGAAATCGCTTATAATATCAGAGGCGCCGGAAAACTGGTGGACGAAAAGATTCCGGAGGTTTGGGCTATTTTGGAAGAAGTTATCAAAGATAAAAGAGTCCTGCTCAACCGCGCTCCTTCTTTGCATCGCTTGAGCTTTCAGGCTTTCCAGCCGGTTTTAATCGGCGGAAACGCCATTCAGCTTCATCCGATGGTTTGCCACGGATTTAACGCCGACTTTGACGGCGACCAGATGACCGTCCATGTTCCGCTCGGCCCCGAAGCTCAAGCGGAAGCCAAAGACATCATCGCCTCGGTGAAAAATCTTTTAAGGCCCGGGAACGGCGAGCCGATTGTGGATCCGTCTCAAGATATGGTGATGGGCTGTTATTGGCTGACCAAGATTAAGCAATCCGCCCAAGGAGAGGGAAATTATTATTCGTCTCCCAATGACGCCATTTTGGCCAATAGTTTTGGAAAAGTTGACATAAGGGCGAAAGTAAAAGTTCTGCCGGACGAATTGCCTAAATATAAAATTTTCAACGGAGAAATTTTTGAGACGACTGTCGGTCGGCTGATGTTCAACGGCACCTTGCCGGACGATTTTCCTTATATCAACGAAGAAACGGGCAAAAAAATCCTGTCATCGCTTGTCGCCCGGTTGATTGAAAAATACGGCATTGACGCCACGCCGGATATTTTGGACAGGATAAAAAATTTCGGATTCAAATACGCGACTGTTTCCGGCATAAGTTGGGGTTATCACGATCTTAAACTGCCGGAAAAAAAAGAAGAAATTTTAGCGGAAGCGGAAAAGCTGGCCGTTGAAATCAAAGGCCAATATCAAGACGGCCTTTTGACCGATTCGGAAAGATACAACAAGGTCATAGAAATTTGGCAGGGAGCGAAAAATAAAATTGAAGACTTGGTTCCGGAAACGATGGACAAAATGGGCCCGATTTACGCCATGGTAACTTCCGGCGCCAGGGGTTCGCTCAGCCAGTTGGGACAGATGACGGGCATGAAAGGCTTGATGATTAATCCGGCCGGCAAGATTATCGATTTTCCGGTCAGGTCCAGTTACAAAGAAGGATTGGGAATTTTGGAATATTTCATCACCACTCACGGAGCCAGAAAAGGCGAGGCCGATACTTCCCTGAAGACTTCCAAAGCCGGTTATCTGACCAGAAGACTTGTTGATGTCTCTCATGATGTTGTCGTTACCGAAGAAAGTTGCGCCGACAAAGAAGGAATTATAGTCTCAAGAAGCAAAATGGAAAGCTACGGCAAAAAATTTTCTTCCAGGATTTTTGGCCGGACGCTTGCCGCCGGCTCGGGGAGGTTTAAAAAAGGGCATCTTTTAAGCGCGGTTGACGCCAAAGAATTGGAGTCGTCCGGAGTTGAGGAGGTCAATATTTATTCTCCGATAACCTGTCAAGCAAAAAAGGGAATTTGCGGCAAATGTTACGGTTACGATTTGGGCAATGGCGCTCCGGTTAAAATCGGAGAGGCTGTCGGCATCATCGCCGCCCAGTCCGTCGGAGAACCGGGCACCCAGCTGACGATGAAGACTTTCCACAAGGGAGGCATCGCCGGCGGCGGAGACATCACTATGGGACTTCCCCGCATTGAAGAAATTTTTGAATTAAGAATTCCAAAAAATCCCGCCGTTATTTGCGACGCGGAAGGAGAAGTCTTGGAAATAAAGCAAGCCGAAGAAGAAATTGAAACGAAAACAGCCGATAAAATCGTCACTGTTCTCATTGACAAGGAAGCGTCAAAAACAGACAAAGGGTCAAAAGAGTTTTATATACCTTTCGGCCGGTTCGTTACGGTTAAAAAAGGAGACAAAGTGAAAATCGGAGACGCCTTAACGGATGGCTCGCTTAACATAAAAGAATATTTTGTCGTAGCCGGCCGGGACAAAACACAGGAATATATACTTAAGGAAGTGGACAAAGTCTATTCTATGCAAGGCGCTTCCATTAACGAAAAACATATTGAAGTCATAATCAAGCAAATGTTTTCAAGATATAAAGTCGTTGATTCGGGAGATACCGACCTTAACGCGGGAGAAGCTGTTAATGGCCAAAGAGCTTTAGAGGAGAACGAAAAAGCGAAAAACGACGGGAAAAATCCGGCCAAACTTGAACCGATGGTTATGTCCATAGCCAAAGTCGCCTTATCTGCGCCGGGGTTTTTGTCCGCGGCGTCTTTCCAGGATACGGCCAGAGTTTTGATAAAAACGGCGGTTATGGGCGGAGAAGACAAGCTAATCGGGCTCAAAGAGAATGTCATAATTGGCAGACTGATTCCCGCGGGAACGGGATTTAGGAAGGAATACGTGAAGGAAGAGGAAAAACTGGAAGAAAAATAATATGTCTTCTACCGTAGAACAAATAAAATCTCGTCTTGACATAACGGATGTCGTTCAAAGCTATGTCAAACTCCAAAAAGCTGGCGCCAATTTCAAGGCCAATTGCCCGTTTCATAATGAAAAAACGCCGTCGTTTTTCATTTCCCCCGCCCGTCAATCATGGCATTGCTTCGGTTGTTCCCGCGGCGGAGATATGTTCAGTTTCGTCATGGAAATAGAAGGAGTTGATTTTTTGGAGTCGTTGAAAATTTTGGCCGACAAGGCGGGAGTGGAGATAGAAAAAATTGACAAAAACCGGCAAAACGAAAGATTAAGACTGCTTCAACTTATGGACGAGGCCGTAAAATTTTATGAAATGGAATTAAGAAAAAACACGGATGTCGTCGCTTATCTTAAAAAAAGAGGGATGAAAGGAGAGACAGCCAAATCTTTCAATGTCGGTTTCGCTCCGGCCGGCTGGAGGAATTTATACGATTATTTGAAAAACAAGGGCTACTCCGATTCCGAGACGGAAAAAGCGGGAATGGCAGTGAAATCGACCAAGGCGCAAACCGGATATTACGACCGGTTCAGGAGCCGAATAATGTTTCCGATTTTAAACGGCTCCGGTCAAACGGTCGGATTCAGCGGAAGGATTTTTGGCGAAGAGGGAACCGATTCGGGGGGCAAATACATAAATTCTCCTCAAACTATTCTTTACGACAAATCCAAAGTCTTATACGGTTTTGACAAGGCGAAAAACGAGATAAGAAAAAAGGACGCGTGCGTTATAATGGAGGGGCAGATGGACGCGGTAATGTCCCATCAAGCCGGAGTCGTTAACGCCGTCGCCGTGTCGGGAACGGCCTTGACCGTTGAACATTTGAGGCTGATAAAACGTTTGACCGAAAAAATAATAATGGCTTTTGACAAAGACGAAGCCGGAGCCAGAGCGTCAAGCAAAGGGATTGATATGGCGCTGGCGGAAGGGTTTGAAGTCAAAATCGCCGTTTCTCCTTCCGGCAAGGACCCGGCCGACGCCGTTTTGGACAATCCGGAGTCTTGGATAAAAGCGGTAAGCGAAGCCAAAAATGTCATAGAATTTTATCTGGAGTTGTTTGACGAGAGAAAAGACATAGAGAGAAAAATTTTGCCGTACATAGCTGTTTTGCCAAGCGAGATGGATAAGGCCGGATGGGTGAAAAAAATATCCGAAAAATTGAAAATAAAAGAAGACGCTGTTTGGGATGAATTGAAAAAGGTAAAACTGGCTCCGAAACCGCGTGGCGGTTTAACCGTCACGCCAGACTTGGCGGTTAAACCGCCAAGTAAACAGACAAGGCTGGAATTTATGCGAAACAATCTTCTGGGAATGGCGCTTTGGCAAAAAGATGCTCAAAATAACGGCCTGAAGCCGATTATTGACGAATTTGTCGCTCTTAAAAAGGAGGAGATTGAAAATTGTCCGCCGGAGAAAAAAAACAAATTGGCGTTGGAGGCGGAATTATTTTTCTCCGGAGCGGTTTCTTTGAAAGACGAGTTTTTAAAAATAAAAAAAGAAATTGAAAAAGAAGAGATAAAAGCGGAACTGGAAAGCATGACGGAAAAAATAAAAGAATTGGAAATGGCGAACGAGTTCGAAGAAAGCGGGGGGGCGAAGTTTAAAAAATACTTAGACGATTTTCATAAGCTTACCAAAAAATTAAACGAAACAAAATGAAAAAAATAAAAAAGACGGCGAGCAAGCCTGCCCGCCCTGCCTACCGGACAGGCAGGCGAAGAAGCGGGTCCAAAAAGGCGGAAGAAATAAAAATCAAGATAAACAATCTCCTCAAAAAAGGCAAGGCGAGAGGTTTTGTCACTTACGGCGAGATTATCAAAGAATTTCCGCACATCGAAGAAGATGTGGCGCTTTTGGACGCTATTTACGACACTTTTAGCGAGTCAAGCGTTGATGTCATTGAAAGCAAGGATATGATTGAGTCGGAAGAAGTTGACGGTAAGAAACTTGAGCAAGGCCTAGACAAAGAATCCATAGATGCCGTCCAAATGTATCTTCGGGAAATCGGCAAAATTTCTCTGATTGACGCCGCCAAGGAAAGGGAACTGGCGAAAAGAATTGAAGAAGGAGATGAAGAGGCCAAAAATATTTTAATAAAAGCCAACTTGAGATTGGTTGTTTCTATCGCTAAAAGATATATCGGTCGAAGCCCCGATTTGTCCATTTTGGACTTGATTCAGGAAGGTAATTTCGGGTTGTTCCGGGCGGTGGAAAAATTCAACTGGCGAAAAGGCTACAAGTTCTCCACTTACGCCACTTGGTGGATAAGGCAGGCGATAACCAGAGCCATCGCCGACCAAGCCAGAACTATCAGAATTCCGGTGCATATGGTGGAAACCATTTCCAAATACAAGCAGGTACTAAGAAGGCTGTCTCAAGACTTGGGGCGGGAGCCGTTGCCGGAAGAAATCGCCGCCGAGATGAATATGGAAGTGGAAAAAATTCACCACATTCAAAAAATAGCCCAAAGCACCGTTTCTTTTGAGTCCCCCGTCGGCGATGATGACGGCGACTCTACTCTTGGCGATTTCATATCGGATGAAAAAATACTTTCTTCCGACCAGCAGGCGGCCCGAAAAATTTTGACGGGGCAATTTCAGGAAATTTTAAACGACCTCACTCCGAAAGAGCAAAAAATCCTTCAAATGAGGTTTGGTTTGGGCGACGGCATAGTCCATACGCTGGAAGAAGTCGGCAAGGAATTCGGGGTAACCCGAGAGCGCATCAGGCAAATTGAAGCCAAGGCGCTGGAAAAAATCCGCCAGCACGAAAAATCAGAAAGATTGAAAAGCTATTAAAAAACACTTGAACATTGAATATCCAAGTGGTGGGAATATTGCCAAAAAGTATTAGAGAGAGTATTATTTAGGCAATGAACACGATAACCTTGTCTAAAATTGAATACTTGAATATGCATAAAACTCAAAAAGAATTGAAACAGAGATTGGATTTGATGGAAAAGAAACTTATGGATTTTGCCAAGGATGAAGTTGTTTCTACATATGCGATTAAATTAAATAAAATAAGCGCTGATATGGATAATGGTGTCGGGGTTAGGTTTGCCGATGCGAGTGAAGTGAAAAATTATTTAGAAAATCTTTAGATGGATAAAAAAGATATTTTCATTCCTTATTTTTCCGAATGCTTTAGCAAGGTGTTAAAGCGATTAAAGAAAAAGGACAAGGAGATGTTTCAACGTGTCAGTGAAAATATCTTAAAGATTGTAAACAATCCTTTGTGTGGCAAGCCGTTGCGCAATGTGTTAAAAAATTATCGTCGCATTCACATTGGGTCTTTTGTGTTGGTTTACGAGATATTGGAAACGGAAATTAGATTTTTGGATTTTGCTCACCACGACAAAGTTTATAAGAAACAATGAAAATAAATATAGAAGAAACTGTAAAATTTTTTGATGAGGGGCAAAATAGTCGCGGTCATGCGTCTGCCATCGTTGGAATTATTGGAGAAGATCTTAATGTTGTAGCATTTAAACACCACTGCGAATCAGAAGGTAAAATAGTAGAAGTTTTTGATGGTCCAGTTACGCAGGGTGTCAAGCGAGGGAAGCGTCTTGATAGGTGGATATATGTTAAGGAAAAAAATGGCACAAAAACATTATATCAATGTGAAATAAAAAACTGGTCAGCAACTGCTATTGGCGGGCGTGATTTGCCGATATCAGAAGATAACAAAAGCAAGGACATAGTAGGAGTTTCTAGGTATTACTGGGAACATCAAAAAAAAAGAGTTCTCAAAGAATACTAAGCCAAACAATGTGACTAAGGTATTTTTGCGGATGAGCTATGATCGTAATGAAGATTTAAAAAAATTTTTTGAAAGAGAAAAAATAAATTTTAAAGATTGTGAATAAAAACCGCTCTTAATATATTGGATGCCTATTTCCAATGACGGTGACTGCAAGCATTATTTTTCAGAAAAAATATCTAGTTTGGATGTAAAATTTAAACAAGATTTTAAGGATGTGGATATTTTTTCAGTTTCTTTGTATTTTCGTAAATTATTAAAAGAAAAGAAAGATAAAACATTATCAATAAATATTGCCAATGTTGAAAAGCGCATAAAATATCGCTTGGACATGTTGAATAAAATCATTGTTTTTTAAGTACCATATGTTTATGTGAGTGGAAACAGAATGTTTTTTAAGATAAAAAATAAATTGGGATGGGCGAGGACGGGGGTTATCAATACCGCTCACGGGGAGATTTTGACGCCGGGTTTTGCTTTTGTCGCCACGCATGGGACGATTAAGTCTTTGGGTGGCATCGAACACGATTTAGCATCGCCGGAATTGACCATATCCAACACTTTTCATTTGTTTGTGACTGGCAAGGTGAAGGAAATAAAAAAAGCGGGCGGATTGCATAAAAAATTCGGCTTGAAAAATCCGATAATGACCGACAGCGGAGGTTTCCAAATATTCAGCCTCGGCTGGGGAAAAGTTCACAAAATCGGCAAGGTGGATTCGCAAAATAAATTATCGACATCGAATGTCGATACAACCAAAAATCCGGTGAAAATTGGCCGGGACGGAGTCCTTTTTACTTACGACGGAAAAAAATACAAGCTTGACCCGAAAATTTCCATAAAAATACAAGAAGATTTGGGGGCGGATATAATTTTCGCTTTTGACGAATGTACCTCGCCGCTTCACAATTACGACTATAACAAAAAATCTTTGCGCAAAACTCACCGATGGGCGCAAGAATGTCTAAAGGCGAAAAAGAAAAACGGACAAGCATTATACGGCATTGTGCAGGGAGGAATTTTTGAAGACTTGAGAAGAGAAAGCTCCGCGCTTATCGGCGCGCTTCCTTTTGACGGATTCGGCATCGGCGGGTCTTTCGGCGAAAAACAAATGAGCGATGTTTTGGGTTGGTCTTTGTCTGGACTGCCGGAAGACAAACCTAGGCATTTGCTTGGTATCGGCGCCATCAAAGATATTTTTATCGGGGTGGAAAAGGGAATTGACACTTTTGATTGCGTCATTCCCACGCGAGAAGCCCGGCACGGCGCTCTTTATTCTAAAAACGGCCGGCTGGACATCCAAAGGGGAATTTTTGCCAAAGATAATAAGGTGATAGAAAGAGGATGTAAATGCCAAGCATGCGCCTCGGGTATAAAAAGAAAAGATTTGCGCGAAATATTTTTAAAAAATAAACCGGAAGCGCAATGTCTCGCCACTTTGCACAACATTTATTTTTACAAAACTTTGTTTGAAAAAATAAGAAAAGCGATTAATTCCGAAAAGTTAAGCAATTGGGAAAAACTGAAAAAAGAATACAAAAAATTGATCTGATTTGCGCGCGGTTTTACTTGGTGATATTATAAACCCAATGAACAAGAAGCGTAAAATAAAAAAATTGAAATTGCCGTTAAGTAAAATGACTGGAAATGAAAAAGACTACACGGCTGTTTTACTTGAAGATGTGAACAGTAACATGAAAGCGTTTTGGGAGGTTCTTTCTGGTGTTAAAGAAAGAGGAGATGCTACTTTTGAACAAGTCGGCCTTATGACAGAAAAGATTGATGGTATAGAAATAAGGCTTGATTCCATTGAAGGGCAACAGACTGAAACCAATAAAAGGCTTGATTCCATTGAAGGGCAACAGACTGAAACCAACAAAAGGCTTGATTCCATTGAATTTAAGCTGGACGACCTAATGAAAGAAGTTTCTTCCATTAAAGAAGAAATCAAGGTTTTAAAAACAGCTCTTTCATCAAAAGCGGACAAGGAAAAACTGGAAATTCTTGAATTTAAAATAGTAAGAATAGAAAGGCATTTAAAGCTTGCCTAAATTATCTCCAAAATCTTATTTTTCGCCGATTGTCCGGAGATAACGTTGACTCGGGAAGGGGAAACGCCGAAGTATTCGGCGACGGCCCGGCATATAGCCCAGTTGGCCCGCCCGTCTATCGGCGGTTCTTTGACGGAAACGACGAATTCCTTGTCGGTTATTTTTTCCACCAATTCTTTCTTGGCGTTAGTTTTAGCTTTGACGGAGATTCTCACTTTTTTATCTTATTTCGTAACTTATCGTTACGCCGATTGATACTTCTTGAGAGCCCGGTTCAATGACCGGCGCTGAAGAGGCGAAATCTTCGCTTTCGCCAATCTCCAATGTTTTATATTGATTAAATACCGGAAAATAATTTTCGTTTTCGTTTATGGATAAGATTTTACCCAAGTTGAAATTTCCGGCTTGGGCGATTGACTCCGCTTTCTTGATGGCGTTGGCGATGGCTTCCTGGCGGGCTTGGTTTTCAATTTCCGTTTTGTCGTCTAGCGTGAAAGAAAGTTCGGAAACGGAATTGACTCCGCTTTGAACGACCCCGGAAAGTATTTCGCCCGCCTTTTCAAAATCCCTGATTTTAACGGACACGGTTTGGTTTAAAGAATACCCGATTATTTCCGGTGGAGGGCAAGGTTTGGCGGACGAATTTTTACCGGCGGGACAAGAAAAATATTGGTATCTCGGCTGTAAGCTATAGCCGGCGGTCCTAATGTCCTTGTCTTCCACTCCGTTGTCTTTCAGCAAAGCGATGGCCCGATTGGCCTTTTGCGTATTTTCTTGCTGGAGGGCGCCGACATCTTTCCCGCCTTCGGTTATGACGCTGAATGTGAATTGGGCGACATCGGGAATGGCTACCACTTTTCCTTCTCCGCTGACAGAAAAACTCCTGTAAGAAGAAGGTTCTATTGATTTGGAATAAATATTGGCGAATATCAAAGAAGATATTGCCAAAATAACCATAGAAACAAGAGCGCCCATTCCGAAATAGTTTTTAATTTTTTTGTCCATATTATTATAATGATAATTATACACTTATTGTTTTTTTAGTAAACCCTGTTACAATACTTTCGTGTCCCGTTTGGTTTTAAACGGGATAAATCTGTAGGTGTTCGCTTATTATTTTAAATTAACGCGCGACAAAGGTCTTACCGCAGATATTTTATCAGTAGTTAGAAAAAAGGTTAGCACAATGAACAATAAATTATATGTGGGAGGCCTTTCTTATGATACGACGGAAGATGAGCTGAAAAATCATTTCGGCGGAGCCGGAACAGTAACTTCGGCCAGTATCATAATGGACAGGGAAACAAACAGGTCAAGAGGTTTCGGTTTCGTGGAAATGTCTTCCGAAGAGGAAGCCAACAAAGCCATAGAAATGTTTAACGAAAAGGACTTTGCCGGAAGAAACTTGACTGTCAATATTGCCAAGCCAAAAACCGAAGGAGGCGACAGACCGAGAAGGTCATTCGGAGGCGGTGGTGGCAGTAGAGGAGGGTTTGGAGGAAGGAGGAATTCTTACTAATCCTGACAAAATAAAAACCCTCGACATCGGATGTCGAGGGTTTTTATTTTCCCTTAATGCCCGGAATTGTCGGACGTGTCCGGCACGCCGTCAAATATTTCTTTGTTTTCCGGACCTTCGGCGGTCATCACGCCCCAAGCGCCTCTGTCCAATCGGGCTAAAGCGTGGTCAACGAGAATATATTTGCCCGGCACATCCACTTTAAACTCTACTATACCGGCTCCACCGGCCGGTATCATCGTTGTTTGAACATTGTGATGCGGTTCCGAGCCGATGGCCGCTTCCGGATAAACATTGTCAAAAATTTCTCCAATGACATGGAAAGAAGAGACTAGATTGACTCCGCCGTTGCCGACATACAAGCGAATTTTTTCTCCGACAGTTACTTCCATTTTGCCGTTTAGCGCTTGAGTCTTGCCGTTGAAAACTATGTATTCCGGCCGGCCGTCAATCATTTTCTTGGCGTCAAAAACTTGCAACCCTTTCTTGCCCAAATTTCCGGCGCTGTAAAATTCTCCCTGCATCACGTAAAATTCTTCATCAACTTCCGGCAGGCCTTCTTCCGGCTCTATCAGAATCAATCCGTACATTCCGTGCGCCATATGAACGGCGACATTGGGATGAGCGCAGTGGTAGACGTAAAGGCCGGGATTAAGAGCCTTAAAGGAAAAAGTTTTTGACTGGCCCGGCTCAACCATCGTTACCGTCGCTCCGCCGCCGGGTCCGTTAACGGCGTGTAAGTCTATGCTGTGAGGATGCAAGCTGGACGGATGATTTTTCAAAGTAAGATTGATTTTGTCTCCGACTCGCGCTCGAATGAAAGGCCCGGGCACTTGGCCGTTGTAAGTCCAATAATTGAAGAAAATTCCCGGCGCCATTTCTCCGATGACTTCTTTGGCTTCCATTTCCACATTCACTTCTTTGGGGGTGTTCCTGACAACGGACGAAGGAATATCGGCGGGGTCTTTGGCGATATCAACTTTTTCAAAATTTTTGATATTTTTGAAAAAAGTGTAAATATTTTTCAAGGGCAACTCCGGACCATCGGCCGGTCCGAAAGTTTTCAAGAAAAACGGATACTTAAGAAATTTGGGAAATATTTGAGGCGAAAAGAACAGCAAAAAAATTCCTAAAACCAAAACAATGGCCGGGAGCGCGATTTTCCTCGCCATATTAAATTTTTTGGAAATTATGTATAAAATTATAAAAAGCAAAGCAACGACGGCGATTGCCAAAATAAAAAAACCGATACTTTGAAACAAGACGTATTTTGTCATCAATAAAAATTCGTACATATACCCATTATACTAATATCCCGCGAAATATTCAAGTCGGATGTTGTCGTCGCTTACGCCGATTTTTATTTTTTAAATAATTATGTTAAAATAATCGTTAATGAAAACAATAAATATTATTACTATGCCGAACGTTCAATTATAGGAGGGCTCAGCGTGCCAGCGGGAATTGTCACTGTAAACAATAACTGTAATGCAACTATCGTTTACAGTGACAAAAAACCAAGCTTGACTATTTCTAGGTGCATAAACTGGAGAACTTACATAGATTTTTTATTTTTAAAATATGCTAAAATAAAAAAGGCGCAGAAAATCCGCTATCGCTGAAATTGTGTACCATTTATTAATATCAAAAAATAAAAAAATAAAAAAAGATAAAATGAGACAAGCGACAAGACAGAAAATTTTATTATTGCTCTTAAGCGGTGTCGCGCTAGGCTTGTCAAAATCGCCAAAGGGATATTTTAAAATTATAAAAAGTGCTTCAAAGGCATGGAAAGAGATTGAACGGAAAAGATTATACACTTTAGTACGGGAGTTTTACAACGACCGTCTTGTTGATTACAAAGAAGACAAAGACGGGTTCATAAAAATAGTTCTTACCAAAGAAGGCCAAAAGAAAGCGCTGAAATTTAAGCTGGATGAAATGGAAATCAAAAAACCGGCCAAGTGGGACGGAGAATGGCGAATCGTTATTTTTGATATTCCGGAAAAATTCAAAAAGGCGAGGGAAGCCTTGCGAATAAAGTTAAAAGAGCTGGGATTTTTAGAATTGCAGAAGTCGGTCTTTATTCTGCCTTATGAATGCGAGGACGAGATAAATTTTATCGTGGAAGTTTTTTTGATTAGGCCGTTTGTAAGAATTGTCAGGGCAAAGTCATTTACCAACGAAGAACAGTTAAAAATTAAATTCAATTTAATTTAGCCGAAGAAGTATGCCAGAGGATTCTCCTGGAGAAATATCTTAGTTTTAAAATGGTACACAATTTCAGCGATAGCAGATTTTCTGTACCATTTTGATAATGCAATGGTATGTCAATCAACGGATGATTGGGGATTTTTTTATTAAGATATTTAGAAGAAAATTTAAAAAGTATCGGAAAATTTCAGAAAAAATAGCTCGGATTTTTATTTTTTAAATAATTATGTTAAAATAATCGTTAATGAAAACACTATCCGAAATTTTATTTCAGGCGCGAAAAAATAATCGGGCAATCGGGCATTTTAATATTTCCAATTTGGAACAGTTGAGGGCGATTATGGAGGCGGCTAAGAAGTTTAACGCGCCGGTAATGATAGGATTGTCTGAAGGAGAAAGAAAATTTGTCGGATTAAAGCAAGCGGTGGCGATGGTTAAATCTTTTAAAGAAGAATACGGCTTGCCGGTTTTCCTTAATCCCGACCATTCTCATTCGGTGGAGTCGGCAAAGGATGCGTTTGATGCCGGTTTTGATTCCGTCCATATAGACCTTTCCAAACTGTCGTTTGAGAAAAATATCAAAGGAACGAAAGAGGTAGTGGATTATGTAAAATCCAAAAATCCGGAAATTTCCGTGGAGGGCGAACTTGGTTATCTGCGGGGAGAATCGCGAATTCAAAAAGAAGTTATTAAAATAAAACCGGAAGATTTGACCAAGCCGGAGGAGGCCGTTGAGTTCGCCGACAAAACGGGCATAGATCGTTTTGCCGGCGCTTACGGCAACAGCCATGGCATTTTTTTAGAAGAGCCGGCGTTGGATATTGAAAGAATAAGAGCCGTCAGAAAAATTTTACCGGAAAAAGTGGCGATGGTTTTGCACGGCGGTTCCGGCATTCCCGATGAACAGATAAAAGAAGCGATAAAAGCGGGAATCGCCAACATCCATATCAACACGGAAATAAGAACGGCTTACGCGGAAGCTTTGCGGAAATTTTTGACGGATAATCCGGAGGAAGCAACGCCGTATAAATTTTTGGCGCCGACGGTGGAAGCGGTGAGGAAAAAAGTGGAAGAAAAATTAAAATTGTTTGGATGGGTTAATATTTAATTTATGAAAATATACATTACGCGAAAAATTTCGGAAATCGGAATACAGATGTTGAAAGATAAAGGTTACGAAGTAGAGATAAATCCGAAAGACAGGGTTTTGTCCAAGTCGGAACTGATAAAAATTCTCAAAAATAATTCCTATAACGCCATTCTTTGTCTTCTGACCGACAAGATTGACGGGGATATTTTTGACGCGGCATCAAGCGCCAAAATTTTCGCCAATTACGCCGTTGGTTTTGACAATATAGATTTGGAAGCGGCCAAAAAAAGAGGGGTGATGGTGAGCAATACGCCGGGCGTTTTGAGCGAAGCGGTGGCGGAGCATTCCGTCGCTCTTATGTTGGCGGTCGCCAGAAGAATCGCCGAATCGGATAAGTTTGTCCGGGCCGGAAAGTATAAAGGCTGGGCGCCGATGTTGCTTCTAGGCAGCGGATTTTTCGGAAAAACCGTCGGCATAATCGGCCTGGGTCGGATAGGCGCGAAAACGGCCCACATAACTTCTCAAGGATTCGGCGCCAAAGTCATTTATTATGATATAAGAAGAAACGAAGATTTTGAAAAAGAATTCCCGGCGGGTTCCATTGAATTCAAGCCGAGCATTGACGAAGTTTTGAAAGGAGCCGATTTTGTGTCCGTTCATCTTCCGCTTACCGAAGAGACAAGGCATATAATCAATAAGGAAAAATTGGCGATGATGAAGCCGACGGCTTATCTGGTCAACACTTCCCGCGGGCCGATAATAGACGAAACGGCTTTGGCGGAGGCGTTGAAAAATAAAATAATAAAAGGCGCGGCTTTGGATGTTTTTGAAAACGAACCGAAAATTTCCAAAGGACTTTTGAAGCTGGATAATGTCGTTTTGACTCCCCACACCGCGTCGGCCACCGAAGAAGCCCGTTCCAAAATGGCAGAAGTGGCGGCGCAAAACATAATAGAAGCGCTGGAAGGCCGAGTTCCGCCCAATTTGGTTGTCAATCGTTAATGTCAAGGCGAGACCTTGACATTGGTTGGCGGGACTTGTTTTTTTGAAATTATTTGGTAGACTGGCTGTTATGTTGAAATTAAACACGGAAATAAGAAATGTTTTCGGGAAAAAACTGAAAAGTGACAGAAAGGAAGGCAAGCTTCCGGCTGTTGTCTATGGAAAAGGCAAGGAATCAAAAGCCCTTTTCGTAAATCTGAACGAGTTCAAAAAAATTTGGAATAAAATTGAGGAAGCCACGATAGTCAAATTGCAGGGCGGTTCAAGCGACGATGTTCTTGTCTATGACGCGGAAAAAGACCCGGTCAGAGGGGAATTTATCCACGTTGACTTTTACGCTTTGGATGTGGATAAGCCGATTACGGCGGAAGTGAAGATTATTTTTGAGGGTGTGGCGCCGGCGGTTAAAGAAAAAGGAGGCGTTTTGGTCAAAGTATTGCACAGCCTGAAAATAGAAGCTTTGCCCAAAGATTTCCCTCACGAAATAAAAATTGACGTTTCCAAGCTGGCCAATATCGGAGACAGAATTACCGTCAAAGATTTGGCGCTCGGAAAATCGGTGAAAATTGAAGCCAGAGAGGATCAAGTCATAGTTTTGGCCAAACCGCATACGGAAGAAAAAGTTGAAGAAGCGCCGAAAGCGATAGAAGACATTGAACTTTCGGAAAAGAAAGGCAAGAAGGAAGAGGAAGGCGAAGGCGAAGGGGGAACGGCGACGCCGGGCGGAAAAACGGTTCCAGAAGCTAAAAAAGAAGGGAAAAAGTGATTATCTGAATCGCAAAACTCTATAGAATTTCACGATTCTGCTCGATTTAAGGTATAATAATTTTACAAATGAGTAAATTTTTTAAACCGCTCATCGTGTTACTAGCTTCTTTTGTTTTTTTCCATTTCACCCCGTCTTTGGCCGAGGAAGTCAATCAAAACGCGACCAAAGAAAGAAAGGAAGAACTTCAAAAGCAGTTGGACAATCTGGACAGCCAGATTGGGGCGCTGGATTCCATTATTCAACAAAAACGGACGGAATCCGCCAGTTTGGAACGGGATATCGCCATATTTGACGCGAAAATAAAAAAAGCCAAACTGGAAATTCAAAGGCGCGACGCGGAAATCAGCAAGACAAAAACAGGCATTTCTCAAAAATCGGAGCAGATAATAACACTTTCGGCCAAAAGCGAAAAAAAGAAAGATTCTTTGGCGGAATTGATAAGAAAAAACAACGAAATGGACTCCACCGGCTTGGCGGAAATTGTTTTGGGCTACCAAAAAATGTCCGATTTTTTCGTGACGGAAGACACATTGGAGCCGATTCACCGGCTTATCCAGGACACATTGGATGAAATAAGGTCAACCAAAAAACAGACGGAAAAAGAAAAAGACGATTTGACGGAATATCAAGTCGAACAGGTTCAGTTAAAGACGGCGCAGGAAATGGAAAGAAAAAAATTGGCCGCCAACGAAGCCGAGAAAAAGAATTTATTAAAAATCAGCAAAGGAGTGGAAGATGGTTATCGGGTAATAATGGCTTTGAAGCAAAAAGACGCCGCTACCATAAGAAGCCAATTGTTCTTGCTTTCCGGCTCGCCGTCCATATCGTTTGAAAAAGCGGTGGAATACGCCAATTTGGTCTGGAATAAATTAAAAGTGAGGCCGGCTTTTTTGCTCGGCGTCATAAGAGAAGAGTCTAATCTTGGCGCCAATGTGGGTAAAGGGAATTGGAAAGAAGACTTGGCTCATCCGAATTGCGCCAAACAAAGGACGGCTTTTACGCAGATAACTTCCGAACTCGGCCTTGACCCGGATTTATTGCCGGTGTCAAAAAAGGTCTGGTACGGTTACTGCGGCGGGGCGATGGGGCCGGCCCAGTTTATGCCCACGACATGGCTTCTATACAAAAAAGGCATTTCCAACATCACCGGCAACAATCCGCCGAATCCATGGGATCCCAAAGACGCTTTTGTGGCGTCTGGCTTGCTTTTGAAAGACAACGGCGCATCGGTCGGAGGATACGTCGCCGAGCGAAAGGCCGCTCTTAAATACCTGGCCGGAGGTAATTGGGAAAAACCAAAAGGTTCAAACAGAGAAAATCCCGCCTACGCTTTTTACGGAAACGATGTGATGGAATTCGCGACCGATTACCAGGAGCAAATTGACATTATCAATAAATTGGCTAGCCGGTAAAAGTAAAAGGCGAATTGTGCGACACCGAGTGTTCAACATTTGGAAAACTTTTGACAATCTTATCCATGTCGCCCCCCATTATTTTTTCTATGTTATGAAAAGACTTGCCGATGCGGTGGTCGGTGATTCGGTCTTGCAGAAAATTATAAGTTCTTATTTTCTCCGAGCGGTCTTGAGTGCCAATTTGCTGGCGTCTTTCGCTGTCCAGTTGGCTCTGGGCTTGGTTAGCTTGGCCGCTTTCCAGCTTGGCCGCCAAAAGAGCCAGCGCTTTTTCGCGGTTTCTTTGCTGGGACCTTTCGCTGGTGCATTTGACCACTAGGCCGGTCGGCTTGTGAGTGATTCTTACGGCCGTTTCCACCTTATTGACATTCTGTCCGCCGGCCCCGCCCGACCTGGTAAAGGTGATTTCCAAATCTTGAGGTTTAATATCCGTCTTTATTTCCGTTCTTATGGGCAAGACGGCCACCGAAGCGGTGGAGGTGTGAACTCGGCCGGATTTTTCCGTCGCCGGCACTCGTTGGACACGATGCACTCCGCTTTCTTGCTTTAATTTATCATAAACTCCTTCGCCCGATATTTCCAAAAATACTTCTTTGTATCCGCCCAGTTCGCTTCTTGACTCGTCAAGAACAACGGCGCTCCAGCCCTGTTTGGACGCGAAACGGGAGTACATATTGGCCAAATCGGCGGCAAAAAGAGCGGCTTCGTTTCCGCCCGCTCCGGCGCGAATTTCCAGAATTATTGTTTTAGGAGATTGATTCATAATAGTTGCAAAGCGAAGAAAATAGATTGTGAAATAGTGTCTTTGAAATAGCCCGAAGTATTTTTCTGCTGAAAAATCATCTTTACTCGCGCCGCCGCGCTCCGTAGTGCTATTTCAAAAACACTATTTCACAATCCATAAAAACTACTTTTTGGTTGTTTTTGCCTTTGCGGTTTTTGGCGCGGCCTTAGCTTGTCTGGCCTGGAATTTCTCCACCCGGCCGGCGGTGTCTATGATTTTCTTGTTGCCGGTGAAAAACGGATGGCAGGCGCTACAGATTTCCACATGAACGGATTTCACGGTGGAGCCGGTTTTTATCTTGTTTCCGCAGGCGCAGGCGATAATCGCGTCGGAATGATATTGAGGATGGATGTCTTTTTTCATAACACAATACATAACATAAAAGCGCGAACTTTGCAAATTGTTGCGGATAAAAAATTATTATCTATTTTGCCTATCGTTCAAATAGACAAGAGATACTAATTTTGAAGGGTCGAAAAACACACTCTGCGCCTATGTGCAACACTCGGTGTTGCGCATAGGCTAGTAAAATGTTGGACACTCGGTGTCGCACATTGCGCGGTGTCGCACATTGCGCAAACTTATGCAATTGTGGATAACTTCCTGTTGCGCTCATTTTTAACGCTTGTATAATTAAGACAAACTAAAAAACAATTATAAAATAACAAATAAAATAATATGAAAAAGTTTAAACAATCAATCGTTTCCATCGTCATTGGTTTGGCTTTGGCCGCCGGGATAAGTTGGGCGGCCGCGACAAAAACGCCCCCGGGTGACAATGTTGCCGCGCCGATAAATATCAATACTCCGCCTCAAACAAAATTAGATCGTTTGACGGTTAGCGGGTTCACAAACGACTCAGATACTGTTCTAAACGGCAATGTCAGCGTCGGAACGGTGGCGGTAAACAAAAAATTGGATGTCCAAGGGATACTTGAAGTAAAAGGGTCTGTTTCCTCAACGATAATTGTAAGCGGCGGAAACGTGGTAACGGGAGCTGCTAGCTATACCACCCGTGCCTTTAATATTGGTGGTACATTAAAGGTTGAAGGCGGCTCTATAAATGTTGATTATCTTGTTGTCGGCGGCGGCGGTGGCGGCGGCAGTTATGGCGGCGGCGGCGCGGGCGGTTACCGAACAGGAACGATGACTCTTACCGCCGGGTCATACTTGGTCGCGATTGGCGGCGGAGGGGTAGGTGGCAAAACGGGTGTTAATGGAGTGGATTCTTCTTTTAATGGAATCGTTTCAAAAGGCGGAGGAGGAGGAGGAAAATGGAATGAAAATGGAAGTGGCGGAGGTTCTGGGGGCGGCGGCGGAGGAAAAGATGGTGGTAGCGCGACTTCTGGACAGGGTCAAAATGGGGGAAAAGGGGCAAGGTGGTCTGACAATTATGGCGGCGGCGGCGGCGGCGGATCTGTATCTGTGGGAGCTGATGGCACCAAAAGCGCCGGCGGAAAAGGCGGTACTGGCGTTCCTAATCCTTTTATTACTGGCGCATATCTTGCTGGCGGGGGGGGCGGAGGAACATTTTATGGCGGTACTGTCGGCGCGGGCGGCTTGGGCGGCGGCGGGCATGGCGGGGATGGCAAATCCACTATCGCCACCTCTGGTGTGGCTAACACCGGTGGTGGTGGTGGCGGCGGCGGTGATAATACTGGTGAGGTTAAAAATGGAAGTGAAAAAGTCGGCGGCAACGGCGGTTCCGGCATCGTGATAGTGAGGTATTTGACTACCGCGCTTACGGTTTCCCCCACTTCCGCCATTGTTACGGACGGCAGTGGCAATGTCGCCATCGGGAAAAGTGCGACAACGGCGGGAGTAAAGTTGGATGTGGGCGGAAATATAAAAACGGGCAGTTTGACGAGCGTCGGGTTGATAACGACGCCGAGTCTGACGAGTACCGGGTTGATAACGACACCGAATTTGACGGTGAGCGGGACATTGAAAATTCTGGCCGGGGCCGACGCTGACAAAATTCTGGTTTCGGACGCCAACGGGGTGGGGACATGGCAGACCAAGTCAGATCTTTGCAAATAATTTAATTTATGAATAAAACAAAACAATCTCTCCTCGCCATCGTCGTCGGCCTGACCTTAGCGGCGGGAGTAAGTTACGGTTGGATAGTCCCGACAGCTAACCCGCCGGGAGGCAATACTAAAGCGCCGATATTAGAGCTTTACACCGGTACTCAAGAACAAAAAAAACTGGGTCTCTTGACGGTTAGCGGGCTCACAGACCTCTTAGATACTGTTCTAAAAGGCAATGTCAGCGTCGGAACGGCGGCGGAAAACAAAAAATTGGATGTCCAAGGGATACTTAAAGTTATCGCCGGCGTTAGTAATTATGCCATTGTTACGGACGGCAGTGGCAATGTCGCCATCGGGAAAGGTACGACAACGGCGGGGGTGAAGTTGGATGTGGCCGGAAATATAAAAACGGGCAGTTTGACGAGCGACGGGTTGATAACGACGCCGAGTCTGACGAGTACCGGGTTGATAACGACACCGAATTTGACGGTGAGCGGGACATTGAAAATTCCGAACGGGGCCTGTAAGGGTTATTATTTGGTTTCGGACGCCAACGGGGTGGCGAGTTGGAAGCAACCAAACGGAAACAAGGTTTACAACAGCCCCGGTTACTATACTTTCGTTGTGCCTCCATGTGTGACAGAGGTAACGGTTTCTATGAGCGGTGGTGGCGGCGGTGGTGGTGGTGGCGGTAGCGGGTGGGGTGATAATGACAACTATTACGGTGGTGGTGGTGGTGGCGGTGGTGGCGGTATAGACAGTATAAAAATTAAAGTTACCCCTGGCTCCTCTATATCGCTAAGAGTTGGCGCCGGTGGGGATGGCGGTGTCGGTGGCGCCGCCCGAGGAAAGGAGGAAGGTCGGCAGGGCCAGGATGGCATCCAATCCGTTTTTAAGGGGGTTACCGCCACTGGCGGCAAGGGAGGGAGTGGCGGTGACAGTGGCTATACAGCCACTGGCGGTAATCCGGGTGGTCAAAATGGCATCCATGGCTACGGCGGCGGCGGCGGCGGTAACGGCGGCGACAGTGGTGCCGGATGGGGTCAAGGTGGCTACGGCGCAGTGACCTATTATGGTGAGGACGGCGAAGATGGCGGCTTCTATGGCGGTGGCGCCGGGGGTGGCGGTGACGGTAAGTGTATCGATTCACTATCCGGAAATTGTACTAAAGGCACCGGCGGCGGTAACGGCGGCGCCGGCGGCAACGGGTTTGTTGAGGTGTCTTGGGGCGATTAACAGCGCGTAAAATTTCCGGTTATTTATAAATTTATGAATACAAAAAAAATTTTATCTTCCTTTTTAATGGCGGCGGGCGCCTTGGCGATTATTTCCGCCGGCATATTTTGGAATAATTTTAACAAAGTTGAAGCCACGCCCACGCCCGTTCCGCTTGGTTCGGTCAAAGTTACCAGTTACGCCTGGAGCGACAACATCGGCTGGATACAGTTTTATCCCGATTTTGGCGGAGTCTTTTACGACACTTCAACCGGCCAGCTTTCCGGTTACGCCTGGAGCGACAACATCGGCTGGATAAAATTTGACGGATTATCTTCTTATCCCGCACCCGGCAGTGACTGGGTCGCTAAAGCCAATACTTCAACGGGCGTATTTACCGGCTGGGCGAGGGCTTGCGCCGGCACGGTTCCTCCTGGCGATTGCAGCAGTATGGCTAGTCGTACGGACGGCTGGGACGGTTGGATAAAATTTAATAACACCGGCGATGGTATATCTAATCCGGTCACAATTGATTTGACCGATAGCGACACTCGCGGCGAATTCCACGGCTACGCTTGGGGTTCGGACGTGGTCGGCTGGATAAGTTTTAATTGCAAGGAGGGCAGTTTATCGGCGGGAGATATTTGCGAAACCTCAAATTATCAAGTAAAGGCCGATATACTCCCTATAGTTTCAGATTTTACTTTTAGCCTATTTTCGGGGACTCTTTCGGCCACCACCACGGCCGGATTGTCGGCCACTTCCACCGTTGCCACTTTGTCTTTAACCGGCGAGACTTATGGCGACGTTCTTCTTTCCGCCGCCACCATAGTCGGATTAGTTCAATTTTCCAAAGACAATGGCGTTACTTGGAGCGATACCTTGACTGTTGACAAACTTACCGGCGTTCAAGTATTCGTTAAAGTCAGAGTTATAAACATCCCGGGGACAACGTTGAAGGGTTCTTACCTGGCGACATTGACGGCCAAAGACCAAGGCCAAGACGGATTACCAAAATCTTTAACTATTACTTTGAGTGTAAACAAGGTAACTTACAGGTGGGAAGAATTTTAAGCGGGGTTGCTTTTTACGGCGTTTTTGCTATTATTTGATGTATGTTAAAAACGGAACAAAAAGAATTTTCTTTGCCTCAGGTGGATTTAGAGATTAAGGAAATGTATCTAAATGGAATGCATTTGGGGTATTCGCGAACCAGCCGGAATCCGAAGATGGAATCTTGCTTGTACGGATTAAGAAACGGCGTGGAGATTTTTGATTTGGAGAAAACGAAAAAAAATATTGATTTCGCCAAAGATTTCGCCAAGAAACTGGGCAAAGACAAAAAAACAATTTTGTTTGTCGGAACCAAGAAAGAAGCCAAAGATTTGACGGAGAATACCGCTAAAGAATTGGGGATGCCTTTCGTCAAAGAAAGGTGGGTCGGCGGAACGTTTACCAACTTCAAGCAGATAAAAGGCAGGATTGACCACCTCAACGACTTGAAGAAAAAAAGAGATTCCGGAGAACTGGACAAATACACCAAGAAAGAAAAACTTCAGATTGAAAGACAGATTAAAAAAATGGAAATTTATTTCGGCGGACTGGCGGAGAATCTGAAATTTTTGCCTTCGGCGATTATTGTTGTTGATTCCAAACACGAGAAAATAACCGTCAGCGAGGCTAATCGGATGAAGATACCGGTTATCGCCCTGCTCAATAGCGATTGCGATCCGTCCGGCGTCAATTATCCCGTTCCCGGAAACGACAACTCCGCGTCCAGTATCTCTTATTTCCTGTCCGGATTCGTCAAAGCTTACAAAGAAGGAATGATTTTGGCCCAGCAAGAACCGGTCAAAGCGGAAACAGTTAAGTAGCGTGAATTGCGAAACTCTAAAAACAAAAAAATGATAACCGCCAAACAAATAAAAGAATTGAGAGACAAAACCGGAGTTTCCGTGTCCGCTTGCAAGCAGGCGCTTGAAGAAGCCGGCGGAGAGGCGGAAAAAGCTCTGGCCGTCTTGCAAAGAGAAAGCGCCAAATCGGCCGAAAAAAAAGCCGACAGAGTGTTGGGTTCGGGCGCGATTGAAGCTTATGTTCACAACAACAAAAAGGTTGGAGTCATTTTGGAGATTAAAAGCGAATCTGATTTTGTGTCGGGCAACGAAGAGTTTAGGATTTTGGCCAAAGACATAGCGATGCACATTGCCGCCTCGGCGCCGTCCGACCTGAACGAACTGATGGAACAGCCCTACATAAAAAATCCGGCCGTCACCGTCAAAGAACTGCTCAATCAAGCCGTTCAAAAATTCGGCGAAAAAATAGAAGTCTCCAGATTCGTCAAATATAGTTTGTCTTAAAATCGCATGAATACGCTTATTTATATCGCTTTGTTGTCCGCCGCCGGCATTAGCTTTCTTTTTTTCAAAGGAGTGTCTTTCGCCCGAGCAATGCCTAAAGAAGAGTTTGAACGAAAACTTAACGAAACAAAACCTGTTTTTTACGATATAAACGCCGGAATCATTATTCCTTTCGCCGTTTTCCTTCATGATTCTTTATCGCCGAAAATCTATAAGGAATTTGAAATAATCATATCAAAATTCAGGATAAACGCGTTAAGAATGGAAAGGCTTCTTTTGCGGCTGGCCAACTACATAAAAGGGAAAAGGGAAGTGAAGATAAACGGCGCCGGTCATTCTTATTGGAATCAAGTCGGCCGTCCGGATTCTGAAAATAAAAAATAAAAAGAAGACAAGCCAGCATAGCTCAGCGGTAGAGCAACTGTTTTGTAAACAGTAGGTCGTGGGTTCAAATCCCTCTGCTGGCTTTATGCGCTCAAACGAAATAAGAAAAAAATTTTTAGAGTTTTTTAAGAACAAGGAGCATATGATTATCCCTTCTTCTTCTCTTATTCCAAGCGAGACGGATCCGACGGCGCTTTTTACGACTGCCGGAATGCATCCGTTGGCGCCCTACTTGCTTGGCGAAAAGCACCCGGGCGGCAAGCGCGCGGCCAATATCCAAAAATGCGTCCGGACCGGCGACATAGACGAAGTGGGCGACGCGCGCCATCTTACTTTTTTTGAGATGATGGGAAATTGGTCATTCGGCGATTATTTCAAAAAAGAAGCTATGACCTGGAGCTGGGAATTTTTGACGGACAAAAAATGGCTGGGGTTGGATAAAAAACGGCTGGCTGTTTCCGTTTTCGCGGGCGATAACGACCCGCCTGCCGGCAGGCAGGCGCAACCGTTTGACGAAGAGGCTTTTAATTTATGGAAAAATTTGGGCGTGCCGGAAAAAAGAATCGCCAAACTGCCCAAGAAAAACAACTGGTGGGGACCGGCCGGCCAAACCGGACCGTGCGGGCCGGATACGGAAATGTTTTATTGGACCGGTGGCGCGGATAAAATCCCGGACGGTTTCAACGACGACAACGATTTATGGATGGAAATTTGGAACGATGTTTTTATGCAATACAACAAAGGCGAAGACGGCAAGTTTTATCCTTTAAAACAAAAAAATGTTGATACCGGAATGGGGCTGGAAAGAATGGCGATGGTAATGCAAGGCAAAAACAATGTCTACGAGACAGACTTATTTGAGCCTTTGGTTGTCAAAATAAAATCCCTGCCTCGCCGGCAGGCAGGTAAAATATCAAACCTGTCTGCCGGTAGGCAAGATCTAAAATCTTCCGACAGTGAAAAAGAAAAATCTATCAGAATTATCGCTGACCACATAAAAGCCAGTGTTTTTATAATCGGCGACGAAGTGGCGCCGTCCAATATCGGGCGGGGATATGTGTTAAGAAGACTAATAAGAAGAGCGGTTAGACATGGCAAATTGTTAGGAATTGAAGGAATTTTTCTGGCGAAAGCCGCCGAACCGGTTTTTGAAATTTATAAAGAATTTTATCCGGAGCTTATTCAGAAAAAAAAGATGATTTTGAGCGTGATGGCGGAAGAGGAAAATAAATTCAATAAAACATTGGGAGAAGGAATGAAAAAATTTAAGGAATTTTCCATCAAGGGCGAAATTTCCGGCAAAGACGCTTTTATTCTTTTCTCCACTTACGGATTTCCTTTGGAAATTACAGTTGAAATGGCTAAAGAAAAAGGCGGCAGTGTGGATGTCAAGCAATTCAACGAGGAGTTTAAGAAACATCAACATCTTTCCCAAACCGCGTCGGCGGGAATGTTTAAAGGCGGACTGGCGGACGCGGAAGAGAAAACGACCAAGTACCATACGGCCACGCATCTTCTGCATCAGGCTTTGAAAATAGTTTTGGGCGACAGTGTGGCCCAGAAAGGTAGCAATATAACTTCAGAAAGACTGCGTTTTGATTTTTCCTGGCCGGAAAAAATGACCAAGGAGCAGATAGAAAAAGTGGAGCAAATAGTCAACGGAAAAACAAAAGAAAATCTGCCGGTGGCTTGGCAAGAGATGAGCTTGGAGGAAGCCAGATTGTCCGGCGCTGTCGGCTTGTTCGGCCATAAATACGAAACAAAAGTGAAAGTTTATACTGTGGGAGACGGCGTCAAAGGCGGGCAAGTTTTTTCCAAAGAAATTTGTGTGGGACCCCATGTCGCCTCCATCGGCGAACTCGGCCGATTCAAAATAATCAAGGAAGAAGCCGTCTCGTCCGGTGTCCGCCGAATCAAGGCGATTTTAGAAAAATAATCCGCGAAATTGCCCGATTTTTATTTCACATAAAACAAAAACGGAACAATATCAACAAAATATCTGATAATTAAAATATCTGATAATTAAAAAGTAAACACGGACACTTAGTTAAATATTTGTTAGCAGACGATAGGTTGTATAGATTTATTAAATTTATTTTTTAAATAATCGGCCGGTGTCATATAATCAATTTGTTTCAGGCGGACTTCAAAATTGTAACGGTTTAAATATTCAAGCAGTTTGG
>Ga0209542_10005114_pt1 | contig 26506 bp, 34 predicted proteins | sample RifCSPhighO2_01_FD_184028 | JGI IMG/M metagenome (GOLD analysis project Ga0209542, IMG submission 184028) | Soil microbial communities from Rifle, Colorado - Rifle CSP2_plank highO2_0.1 (SPAdes) (version 2) | ecosystem: Environmental > Terrestrial > Deep subsurface > Rock core/Sediment ...
GCGACGCTATGCTTGACCCATCCACGTAGGGGCAGAGCGTGCTCTGCCCAAGAACGTAGCACAGGATTTAGATTTCGGATGGGCAGACCACGGTCTGCCCCTACGCGGATAGGAGAGTAGGCAGGGGTGTGATGCTATGCTTGGTCTATCTATGAGGGGGTGAAAATTAAATTCTTTGCGTCGCGTTTACAATCTTACAAAACAACTCCGCTGTTTTTTCAGCATCGTATACCGCCGAATGCGCTTCCTCTTTATTAAATTCAATTCCCGCTTCTTTCAACGCGCGAGCTAAAACTGTTTTTCCATACATCACAGCACTTAATGTCGCTGTATCAAAACAAGTAAACGCGTGAAAAGGATTGTTAGTAATTTTGCACCGTTCAATTGCCTGCTGCAAAAAACTCAAATCAAAATGCGCATTATGACCGACTAATATCGCACGACGACATTGCCCTTGATGTAATTTTTTTCGCACCAAATTAAAAAATTCATTCAACACATAAGATTCAGATTTCGCAAATCGCAAGGGATAATCTGGATCAATGCGATTTACTTCTAACGCTTCCGGTTCAATATTCGCCCCTTCAAACGCTTCCACATGATTGCAATACGTTTCGATAGGCACTAATAAACCCTCGGCATTAAAATCTACAAACACAGCCGCGATTTCTAACAGTGCATCGGTTTTTGCATTAAACCCACCCGTCTCTACATCAATCACGATAGGTAAGAAACCTTGAAAACGATTTTTCATCAATGGAAGGGCCATAGTATTCTTACGCAATCAATAAGTTAGATTTCCATTCTAGCCACACTTTGCCATTGCTTCAACTTTATGATATGAAAGCAACAGGATTTTTTAGGAGTTGGAAGATAAGGAGAGGGAATCATGTCTTTACCTCGCATAGGATTTCTCAGTATGGCATGGGTATTTTCCGTGGGAATAGCCCAGGCTAACGAAATTATTTTCTTTCCAGAAGGCACTCGTGCCCCATATTCCGGCAGTGCCGTTCAAACTTTTTGCAAAGCGACTAAAGAAGCGGTGAAAACCTCCCTTACCTTCACGCATGAAGTAGGTGCCACCGTTTGTTCCTTATATCGCGATGGAAAAGCGATTGCCGCTGATGATGGCAGTAATAATATTGTCACCTGCGGTGTTCCCTCTCAAGTAGCGTCTGGCACATGGCAATGGGAAGAAATTTGCCCTTACAATTAATTCTGAAATGAGCAAAAAAAGAGCAAACGAAAGTTGCCCTGTTGATCCCACCTAAAGAAGTTTTATATACTGCCATGTCTTTCTCTACCAATTATGAATGGTTACAGGAGTAAATCAATGAAAACCTTTCTCCGTATTGTTATGGCTACGACGGGCGTAGCGGTCGGGTTGAGCAGTTTTGCCGCTCAAACGACGAAATCATCCCCTGCCGCAAAACCAAAAGCGAATGCGCCTTTTGCGAATTACAGCACGGAATCCACTTTATTCAATGACAAAACATTACTGGCTAACAACATGATGGTGGTCACCACGACACCTTATCTAGGCATTCGTTCCGATTATGCCGCTGGCGATTTAATGATTAATTTGCCTTCTATCAATCAAGACTTAGAGTTATTACAACAACGTTCTGTTTTAGAAAAACGATTTAATGCAGCGGGTGTACCGTTTGCTTCACGTCCGATCGTCGAATTAAGCGGTGATGTCATAGGCCGTGCTTTTGTAAGTTCGGGTTATGGTACTGGCAGAAGTGATGTTGATTTGCGTGATGCCGAGTTTGAAATCAATGCGATTGCAAGCTCCTGGGTAAATGCCTTTATGGACATTGACTACGATCGTAACACGGCACCCTATACCGGTGACACGTCACGCGTGGATAACTCACGGTTATATGTGAACTGGGCTTTTATCAACATTGGTGATTTAAACCGAACACCTTTCTACGGTACAGTGGGTCAAATGTATGTACCGTTTGGTCGATACGGTAGCTATATGATCACCACGCCTGTAACAGCCACGTTGTTCCAATCTACTCAACGCACCGCATTGGTGGGTTATGCGCAAAACAATTGGAATGCACAAGCGTACGCCTATCACGGTCCCCTCAATACCAATGGACGCGGTAACACCATTAACGAAGGGGGTGCCAACGTTTCGTATAATTTTGCAACCAATATGGGCCAATTTAAAACAGGTGCTGGTTATATTACCAATATTGCTGATGCGGATGGGTTCCGAGACAATGGCGTGAGAACGGCCGGCGTTTTCCAAGGATTTACTCGTACCGATACCAGCGATCAAATTGCGCATCGTGTGGGTGGCGTTGATTTGAATGGCCGTTGGAATAATGGCCCATGGGGATTAACCGGTGAAGTGATTCTGCCGACTCGCCGTTTTGCTGCAGCGGATATGCAATACAACAGTCGCGGTGCAAAACCGGGAGCGATGTATTTTGAAGGTACTTACAAATTCAACTACTGGAATAAACCCATTACGTGGGCTTTAAGCTATGGCCATTCGTGGCAAGCCGCTGCGTTGAGTGTACCCAGCATGTCATTGGGTACCGCGTTAAGTACGTCGTTGCTTAAAAACACCATTGAAGGCATTGAATACCGACATGATATTAACTACAGCAGCTCTAGGTACAACAATAGCACGGGATCTAGCACAGCATTAGTGGGCTACCCGGGTAAAACGCAAAATGTTGTAACAGCTCAAGTAGGCGTATACTTCTAGAAGATGCAACGTAGGGGCAGACCGTGGTCTGCCCTGAACCTTGCACTCGATTTAAACTTTACACAGGATTTAAACCTCGCAAGGGCAGAGCACGCTCTGCCCCTACGGTTTTTTATAATAATTTATCTGGCCACTCGCATAAGTCTTGAATGGGACAGGTGGTGCAATGAGGTTTTCGTGCTGTGCAGATATAACGGCCATGCAGAATCAACCAGTGATGAGCGTTATGCCGGTACGATTCCGGAATAGCAATTAATAAATTTTTTTCGACAGCTAAAGGTGTTTTCCCAGGCGCTATACCAGTACGGTTACTGACCCGAAAAATATGCGTATCAACTGCCATGGTGGGTTGTCCAAAGGCAACATTTAATACGACATTAGCCGTTTTTCGCCCTACTCCTGGCAATGATTCCAAGGCTTCGCGTTCACAAGGTACCTTGCTGTGAAATTTTTCTATTAAAAGCTCACACGTTTTAATAATATTTTTGGCTTTTGTATTATAAAGCCCGATGGTTTTAATATAATTTTTTAATCCCTTTTCACCCAATTCTAAAATAGCACGGGGTGTATTCGCGACTTTGTATAAAACAACCGTGGCTTTGTTCACACTAATATCCGTGGCTTGAGCCGATAGCATCACCGCTATTAATAATTCAAAATGAGAATGGTAAACCAATTCGCTGCGAGGGGTGGAATTGGATTTTTCCAATCGTTCAAAAATTTGGTTAATCTTTTTTGTGTCCATGACTGTCTTTTTTAGCCTTTACTCGCGCTAGAGCGGCTTGGATGACCTCTTGTCGTGCAGCGACGCTGGTGGTTTTGAGAGGTATTTTAGACAGTTTTGCTTGTTCGTGCTTGGATTTTTTTTCCGCTTCTAAACGCACTTGTCGGTCTTCTCGTGCGGTAAATCGTTCTAAAAATTGCTCGCGTCGTTTCTCTTCCTCGTAAGGGGAAAAAGAAGGAAGGGATATTACGTCAATGCAATCGACGGGACAGGGTTCTAGACACAAATCACAGCCAGTGCATTCGTCTGTCAATACGGTGTGCATTTGTTTGGCGCCCCCGATAATGGCATCCACTGGGCATACTTGAATGCATTTCATACAGCCAATGCATTCTTCTTCGCGGATCACGGCTACCGAAGGCCATTTTTGTTTGGCCCCCATTTCTTTTACAAAGGGAGTAGGATCGCGATGCATAGCCTCTCCCAAGGCTTGTAACGTTTTGATGCCGCCGGGTAAGCACAAATTAATCTCGGCTTTGCCTTGCACCATGGCCTCCGCATATGGACGGCAGCCTTTGTATCCACACAGCTCACACTGGGTTTGAGGCAAAAGAGCGTTTAAGCTGTCAGTAGAGGGTAGGTTCATAGTGTTTCTCAGGGTCAAGGTGCATTTTAGTACGAACTTAAGAATGCTTCACTTGATTTTTCTGGCGTGCAAACCCCTTGCGAACATGCTAGAATGCCGCCCATGAGCGAAATAGTCAAAAACGTTATAAATCAACAGCTAAGCTCTTATCAAGATCCTTATTTAGGGACGGATTTGGTCCGCGCCCGCGTAGTTAAAAAAGTTCAAGTGGTAGGAAAAAAGGTTACGATCCACTTAACATTTGGGTACCCCATTGACGATATTAAGGACAAAATGGCACAAAATCTAACCAAAATGCTGCGCAACGTTCATAATATTGACGATATTGAAGTTAATATAAACTTCCGAATCCAGCCTCACATTGCCCAAAAGGGTTTAAAACACATCAATAACGTAAAAAATATTATCGCGATTGCTTCTGGAAAAGGAGGCGTTGGAAAGTCTACGACCGCCGTTAATATTGCTTGCGCGTTGGTCCAACAAGGGGCACGTGTCGGTTTACTGGATGCCGATATTTATGGGCCTAACCAGCCCCATATGTTGGGATTGGAGGGCAAGAGCCTGGCGCCGCCGGCAGATGGCCAAACGCCTATCCAACCGATCGAACGCTTCGGCCTGCAAACGATGTCCATCGGTTATTTAATCGATATGCATGAGCCTATTATTTGGCGAGGTCCTTTAGTCAGTAAGGCTTTGCAACAGCTTATATACCAAACGCAGTGGGATCATTTGGATTATCTGATTGTGGATATGCCGCCTGGGACGGGTGATATCCAACTAACGTTGGCTAAACAAGTACCAGTTAGTGGAGCCGTCATTATTACCACGCCTCAAGACATAGCTTTGCTCGATGCCCGAAAGGGATTGGAAATGTTTCATAAAGTGAATGTGTCAGTGTTAGGTATTATTGAAAACATGAGCAGCTATGTTTGCCTGGGTTGTGGTAAGGAAGCGGCTATTTTTGGAAAAGCAGGCGGTGAACGGTTGGCGAAAACCTATGGTATTCCCTTATTGGGCCAACTGCCTTTATCCTTAGCTATTCGAGAAGCCGCTGATCGGGGCGAACCCTTTGTTTTAACGAAATCGGGGGATAACTTGGCTAAAACCTATCGCGATATTGCTCGACAAATCGCGGCGAATTTATCTTTAACCCCCGTGCATTATGCGTCAAAATTCCCCGACGTTGTGTTAGAATCTTCCACCTCTTTATAAGGAGACCCCCATGGCTATTAAATCGGATGCATGGATACGACGCACGGCCGCCAGCCATGGGCTTATTGAACCGTTTGAGCCTTATCAAGTTCGTGAATTACATGGGCGAAAAATTGTGTCGTACGGAACATCGAGTTATGGATATGACGTACGATGTGCCACAGAATTTAAAATTTTTACGGATATTAATTGTGCCGTCATCGATCCTAAAAACTTTGATCGCAATAGTTTTGTCGATTTCGAGGGTAATGTTTGTATTATCCCCCCAAATTCCTTTGTATTAGCAAGAACCGTGGAATATTTTCGTATTCCTCGCAATATTTTGACCATTTGTTTAGGCAAATCCACGTATGCGCGGTGTGGTATTATTGTGAATGTCACCCCTTTAGAGCCTGAATGGGAAGGCCATGTGACATTAGAATTTTCGAACACTACCCCGTTACCGGCCAAAATTTATGCCCACGAAGGAGTGGCACAAATGCTTTTTTACGAAGCCGATGAAGTTTGTGAAACCTCCTATAAAGACCGAGGCGGAAAATACCAAGGCCAACAAGGTGTCACCTTGCCGGTGACGTAAGGCCGAAGAGGCGCTCCTCCTCTTGACACTCCTTATAAAATCGATTTAACTGGGAGTATGCGCTGATTTGAGCAACAGCTTGCGGGCGCTTAATAAATACGGCTAAAGCGGGAGAGAAAACCACCTTAGCCGAAGCAGGTGGTTTTTTTATGTCTGTTATGATCGAATTACGAAACGTAACCAAAACGTTTCATGCTAAAGACCAAGAATTACACGCGATTCAGTCTGTTAATCTTACTATTCAATCCGGAGAAATTTTTGGCATCATTGGCCGCAGTGGAGCGGGCAAAAGCACCTTAGTGCGATGCATGAATTTATTAGAACGCCCCACCAAAGGGCACGTGTTGATCGAAGATCAAGACTTAATGACACTCTCGCCGAAAGAATTACGCCAAGCACGTCACCGCATCGGCATGGTGTTTCAGCATTTTAATTTACTCAGCACGCGCACGGTCTTTCAAAACGTGGCATTTCCTTTGGAATTGCTGAAACGGGATCGCGATGCCATTCACGCCAAAGTTACTCAATTGTTAACGTTAGTGGGGCTCTCCGATAAAGCGCATCATTATCCGAGTCAATTAAGCGGTGGCCAAAAACAACGTGTCGCCATTGCGCGTGCGTTAGCAACAGATCCCGCTATTTTATTATGCGATGAAATGACGTCTGCATTGGATCCGGAAACCACGTTATCCATTTTAGAATTAATTGACGATATCAATGAAAAATTAGGCGTCACTATTGTGTTAATTACCCATGAAATGGAAGTTATTAAAGAAATTGCCGATCGAGTAGCAGTTTTAGAAAATGGCTATATTGTAGAAGAAGCGAATGTGTTTGAGTTGTTTAAAGCGCCCCAATCAGAAGCCGCTAAGAAATTGCTCACGAAAGCCTTAAAATTAGAATTGCCCAACCATTTAAAAGAAAAAATAAGAGAATATCCTGTGAATGGCGACCATCCGGTGTTGCGCATTCGTTTTTTTGGCGATATTGCCTCTAAACCGGTGATCGATGATTTAATTAAGCATTTTAATGTGGAAGTAAATATTTTACAGGGCAATTTGGAATATTTGCATTCCGATATGATGGGCATTTTAGTGATTTCCATTACCGCAAACGCCGACGTATTGTTACAGGTGAAAAATTACCTACGAGAACGGAATATTGTGGTGGAATCAGTAGGGTATTTGAGTCACTGACGAGAGAAAAGAGTACACCGATGACAGAAGAAATTATTCTCGCAATTGGGCAAACGCTTTATATGGTATTCGTGGCGGGATTAATAGCGGTGTTAATCGGTTTACCCTTAGGTATTTTATTATGGGCCACGCGCCCCCAACAATTATTTGCGCATACGGGGTTTAATCGAGCATTAGGTTTCTTTATCAATGCGCTTCGCTCCATTCCTTTTATTATTTTAATGATTGCCATTATTCCGTTTACCCGGTTGATGGTAGGAACTTCGATTGGGACGGCGGCGGCCATTGTGCCTTTGGCGATGGCGGCTTTTCCTTTTGTAGCGCGTGTGATGGAAAATGCGTTGGTAGAAGTACCGTACGGATTAATTGAAGCTTCGCAAGCGATGGGCGCAACGCCTTGTCAAATTATTTACAAGGTATTATTGCGCGAAGCGATGCCGAGTATTGTGAATGGTATTACGTTAATGATTGTTACCTTGATTGGTTATTCTGCGATGGCCGGTGCTGTGGGAGGTGGGGGATTGGGAGATTTAGCGATTCGCTATGGGTATGAACGATTTCAAGTGAGTGTTATGGTCATTACGGTAGTCATTTTAATTGTAATGGTGCAATGTATTCAGTGGCTCGGAGATGCTATCGCGCGCTGGTTTTCAAAATCACGTTAAAAGGTATGGCTATGAAAAAAATATTAATCAGTTTGTTGGTGTTCACCTTAACCGCGTGCAGTTCCTCAGAACCTAGCAATGTCATTAAAGTCGGTGTTATTGCCGGGCCGGAAGCACAGCTGATGGAAGTAGCCAAAGTAGAAGCTAAAAAATGCTATGGGTTGAATGTGAAAATTATTCAATTTTCCGATTATAACACGCCTAATATTGCGTTAAATGATGGGAGCTTGGATGCCAATATGTTTCAGCACCAGCCTTATTTGGATGCCCAAATTGAAGCACGCCATTATTCATTGGTGTCTATCGGTAAAGTCTTTGTGTATCCGATGGGGCTTTATTCGTCCAAAATTCATTCTCTGGCAGAATTACAATCCGGTGATAAAATAGCCATTCCCAATGACCCCAGTAATGAAGCGCGAGCATTATTGTTATTACAGGAAGCTCAATTGATTCAATTAAAGCCCGGGGCAGATAGTAATGCCACCCCCTTGGATATTGCCAGTAATCCTAAAAACCTAACAATTATTGCTCTGGATGCCGCCCAATTACCCCGAGCTTTAAACGATGTGAGTTTAGCGGTGATTAATTCTAATTTTGCCATACCGGCTGGTTTGTCGCCTACCCAAGATGCGTTGTTTATGGAGGGAGCTGATTCTCCGTATGCGAATATTATTGTCGTGCGAACAAAGGATGAGAATAAGCCCGCTCTCCAAGATTTAGTGAAAGCGCTGCATTCTCAAGCGGTGGTAGATAAAGCGCATGAGTTGTTTGGAGAGGATGCTATTCCTGCATGGCACTAAGAGGAATGCGGCAAGCGAATAATTAATCTTCGCTTTCTCGATGATCTTCCACAATCGGATTGGTCGTGTTGTTTACGCGTTCGCGTAAATCTTTTCCAGGTTTGAAATGAGGCGTGTATTTCGCTTCCGTATAAACCCGTTGACCTGTTTTAGGGTTATGAGCTTTGCGAGGGGGACGATAATGCAAAGAAAAACTACCGAAGCCGCGAATTTCAATGCGATCGCCTTTGGCGAGGGTATCGCACATGCATTCCAATACTTTGTTAACGCCTAACTCCACGTCTTTGAACGAAAGCATTTCTAATTGTTCAGCAATGTGGGTGATTAACTCAGATTTGACCATGTGTAACCTCGGTAAGTTCAACCTTAAATGAAACAGTAATGTCTAAGCGTTTGTTCGATAATGTAAGTTAGATGGGGCCATTGTACAAATACTTTAGTGGGGTTGCAAATGAATTTGCGGCTGAAACGATAAGCCTTCCGAAGGCAGTGGCTTCCCATCGAGCCAGCATGTCTCGGCCTCGCATCGCAAACGGCCCGTGGCCAAGAGATTGAGTACATAGGGATATAACTGATGTTCTAAGTGGAGTACGCGCTGCTTTAAGGTCAGTGCTGTGTCGGTGGGATGAATAAGCAGGCGGCTTTGTGCCAAAACGCGACCCGTATCCAAGCCTTCGTCCACCAAATGCACGCTGGCCCCATGTTCTTTGTCTGGGGCCTCTAGCACTCGCTGGTGTGTGTTTAGTCCGGGAAATTGGGGCAAAAGAGCCGGGTGAATATTAAGAATTCGGTGACGATAGCCTGCAATAAACGTAGAGCCTAATAAGCGCATAAAACCGGCTAAGACAATCCACTCGGGTGAAAAAGAAGAGAGGGCATTAAGAAGGGCTTGATCATAGGCGACAGAGTTCATGGCCGCGCTTTTGGGAACAATAAGGGTGGGAATACCCGCGGCTTGAGCGCGTTGCAGCCCGTAGGCCATGGGTTGGTCAGAGAGAACGGCGGCAATACGAACAGGCAATCCGTGCCGAATGGCAGTCAGGATAGCCTGTAAGTTACTGCCTTCCCCTGAAATCAAGATTACGATAGAAAAAAATTTTTTCATGACAATACGACGCGCGATACAGCATCCGAGTGTTCCGTGACTTCGCCGATCAGATAAGCCGGCGTGTTCACTTGTTTTAATACCGTATTGACGGACTCTCGCGCCACACACATCACATACCCAATGCCCATATTAAAAGTGCGATATAAGGTGGCGAGGGTGAGTGGTTGGGTTTTGAGCCACTGGAAAACAGGCAAAGTAGGCCAAGTAGCAGTATTCAAAACGGCTTGGGTATAGGGCGGTAGAATACGGGGTAGATTATCCACTAAACCCCCGCCCGTAATATGGGCCATCCCCTTTACGGGCACATGATCTAATAACGCTAAAATGGTTTTTACATAGAGACGCGTGGGCGTGAGTAAGTGAGCACCCAGGGTAGTGTCGCCCAAGGGACTCTCTAAAGAGATCTTTTGATCCCGTAATACTTTTCGCACCAATGAAAAACCATTGGAATGAATACCGGAAGAGGGCAGTCCAATCAATTGATCGCCGGGTTGAATGGAGGAGCCATCAATAATACGGCTTTTCTCGACGATACCCACACAAAAACCTGCTAAATCATATTCTCCGGCAGGATAACAGCCGGGCATTTCGGCCGTTTCTCCCCCAATTAAACTCATGTCTGCTTCCAAACATCCTTTGGCAATGCTGGCTAAGAGCCGTTCTCCCACGGCGGGTTCTAATTGTCCGGTGGCATAGTAATCTAAAAAGAACAAAGGCTTTGCGCCCAAGGTCAGCACATCGTTGGCACACATAGCCACTAAATCAATGCCCATGCCCGTGTGATCGTTTAGGGCTTGGGCTAATTTCAATTTGGTGCCTACGCCGTCCGTGCCCGAGACTAAGACGGGTTGGTGATAGCCAGGAGGGATTTCAAATAATCCTCCAAACCCTCCAATGCCATTGAGGCAATATTTATTTTGCGTGCTAAGTATTAACCGCTTGGCTTGGTTCAAAAAATGATCGGCTTTGTTAATATCAACGCCGGCGGCTTCGTACGTGATGGGTGCATCCGTGGTCATGCCAGCATTCTATCCTCATGGCAGGGTTAGGGGCAATATGCTATTTTAAAGAGTAAACGTAAGCGAGCGTGGATGAAAAAATATTTATATCTCCTGGGATGGTTGCCGGTATTCGCAGGGGCGAATCCGGAATTACCTATGCCGTCAGAAACTCAATACAATCCCTCTCAAGAAGCCGCGTTAACCGCTCAAAACCATGCGTCTTATTTAGCGCCAGAACCGGAAGCCGTGTCTGATAATCATTTTTATATTAGTGGGAAAGCGGGTGTAGGCATTACGCAACTCAGTGGTTTACGTGAAAATAGTGCGCCCGGAACCGCTAGCGTCACGCGATCCCCTTCCGTAGGGGTGGATCCGGTGCTGGGGTTGGGTATTGGTCACACGTTCAAGCACTGGTTTGTTCCGCTGCGAATGGAACTTAACTATTTATATATCGATAAAAATCGTTTTCACGCCGATACCAACGTTAATGGCACTCCTTTCCAGAATAATTTGGCGGTTTATTCTAACACCGTGATGTTAGATGCGTTTTATGATTGGGATTTTGCATTGGATTGGACATTATTTGTAGGGGGTGGTGCAGGGCTTGCCCATCATCGCTTTCATGTGGTTCGACAACAGGAAGGCAATCCCAGCAATTATCAATCGTTTGATGATTCTGATGACAGTGCCGTGGCTTTTTCGTGGGACCTTTGGACCGGGGTGTCGTATGATTTAAGCAAACGCACAGCCATTACGCTGGCGTATCGATTTTTGGATAATGGGGCGGTGCGTTCTGGCAATGTGGAGGATGGCACCTCTAACAAAGATGACTTCAGTGCCCGATTAAGGCGCCATTTAATTATGGCATCGTTTGATTATTATTACTAAACTTATGCCCATGCGATATTTATCCCTCATTCTAGTAGTAGTTGGTTTTACCCTCTCGGCATGGGCTATTTCAGTGCCCCATTTAAATCAAGTCGTAGTGCCGGTGGAAGACCATTCAAGTTCAGCCTTAAAAAAGGGATTACGACAAGCCTTTGTTGCCGTATTGATTAAAGAAAGTGGGAATGCCCACATCGGTGATATTCCCCTAATTCAAAATGCGATGAGGGATATTCAAAGCGCGGTAGTGGAATATCATTATGTCGAATCCACCGATGAAGCCGGTCAGCCTCAGCTCCAATTACAGGTTACTTTTGAGTCCAACACGCTATTCGCTATTTTACGAGAAGCGCATCAGACCATTTGGGGGGCGGATCGACCGTTAGTCGTGGCTATGGTGCAAGGAGAGACCCGTGAGGTTTCTTCGCAAATGGAATCTATGGTGCATCAAGTAGCCGATCAACGAGGTGTGCCGCTGGTTTTTTCTTCTAAAGAGGTAGACGATGTGATGGCTCAATACCCCGACGCGGCTATTTTACAAGGGCATGTAACACCGGGATCTACTCAACCGTGGCAAAGTGAATGGATATTGTCGGTGAAAGGGGAAAAAACAGAATGGCAAAATACCGGCACGGAAATCCCTGCTGTCGTGCAGACGGGCATGATGCAAGCGGTGGATCAATTGGCCAATCGCTATGCGACCGTTACGGGTAGTACCACCGAATCCTCCGTGGTGGTGCGTGTTAAAGGCGTAAGTAATTTAGACGATTATGCGACGTTGATGAAATTACTCAAACAAATTTCTATTGTGAAAGACGTGAATTTAGCCACTGCCGGCAATGAGGATGTCGTTTATCATGTGGTCATTGTAGGAAGTGTGGCAGCTTTTAAAGAGGCTTTAAATAATTCTCCTCAATTAACGCCTTTGTCTGTCGATGTTTCTAATTCTTCCTCCGATGAATTGGATTATACGTGGAAACCTATCCCACCTGAGGATGAGAGGAGTGCCTCATGACATCTCAATTAACGTTAAGTTTATTGCCGAGCGAACAATTTAGTTTTTCGAACTTTATCTCCGGCGACAATGAAACCTTAATCACCGCGATGAAAAATGTTTTAGGAGGCGGCAAAGAAAATTTTATTTATATGTGTGGACCGGAAGGGTCTGGCCGCAGCCATTTGTTGCAAGCCGCTTGTCAGTGGATGAATACGCAGAAAGGCCGCAGTGTGTATTTGCCTTTTGAAGCACAATCTCATTTATCGCCCGCGTTGCTGGAAAATTTGGAACACTTGGATTTAGTGTGCATCGATGATATTGATGAGGTATTGGGAAATTCGAAATGGGAAACAGCATTGTTTGATTTTTATAATCGATTGCGGGATCAGCAAACCCGTTTGATTGTCAGTGCTTCTTCGCTCCCTTCTCACTTAAAAGGGGTGTTACCGGATTTGGTCTCACGGTTAGCGTGGGGACTTTGTTTTCAAGTAAAACCCTTGCAAGATGCGGATAAAATTGTGGCCTTAAAAACGCGTGCCAAAAAACGGGGCATGGAATTAACCGATGAGGTGGCGCATTATCTTCTTCGCCATTATTCTCGTCAGCCTAAAGATTTATTTGCGTTACTTAGCCAGCTGGATCATGCCTCACTGCGTGAACAACGTCGCCTCACCATTCCGTTTGTCAAATCGGTAATGGGCGTTTCGTCTTAGAATCTTACCAAGAAACTCAGCATAAACTGGTTGCTTCGAGGGGTGAGTGTTTCACCGCCAGTAGTAGTGGTAAAGGATTTATACAAGCTGTAATCGTATTCGCCACGGAGAGACGTGTGATAGCTTAAATCAAATGTGTAACCCACACCTATTTGTCCCCCTAGTACCCATTTTTTAAAATTATATAACTCAATTTCAGTTCCGGTGGCTTTGTACTCACTATAAACAGCGCCTAAGCGGAGAAATACAGAGCCTAAACTATACGTTTGATAATTCGGTAATACACTAAGACCGATCGTATAAGGTTTAGATAATTTTTGGGTGCTGCCTGGGGCTTTTATTTTTTCTTCCGCGGTGCTAATAGCCCAGTTATTTTCTATTGCTACGCCAAAGTTAGCGGGTAACGGAATTTGGACACCGTGTAATAATTCTCCGGTGAATCCACCGACGCCGTGGTTTACTACATAGCCATTTAATTTATCTTCCAACGTATTACTATCTCGTCCTACACCGATACCGACATAATAATCCATCGTGCGAGACAATGTGGTGGGCCACAGCGTGTTATTGGCATGATAAGGAGGCGGGGTTTGTCCCAGGGCAAAAGAAGTAGCCGAAAGAATGCCTGCAAAAGCCAACGTCCGTTTTAACATCACTGTTCTCCTTATAAAAATTGCCGTCGACAAGTCCAGCATGCTAGCGTGTTCGACGTCGCAATACAAGAGGAGCTCCATGTGCGGTAACCCCGTAGGTACTCAGGGAATCCACGGCTTTTATTTTTAATCATTTTGAGCCATGATCATCCCGCATCCTATTTACTTCTGATGCAATTTTTACTCAGAGGGTTTGAGATACTGTTTTCAGATAAATCTGCCGGGGGGTAGATTTGAAAACGAAGCAGTGTTTGAACTGTGTTACCAGGACGGGCATATTCTCGCTGCGCCTTAAACCGGAGTGAAGATTGCATCAGAAGTAAATAGGATATTTTTAATCAACGTTACGAACGCGTAAAATCCCTTCAATACCACGAATGGTATTTAAAACAGTTTCTGTCGGTGACTCACTTAAATCGAATAAAGTATAAGCCACTTCACCGCGGGATTTGTTAATCATATTGACAATATTGAGATTAGATTGCGCCAATACAGACGACATTTGCGCCACCATATTCGGCACATTTACATTGACCACACTGAGGCGAGACCCAGAAGAACGAGGTAAATACACAGGAGGAAAATTAACGGAATTTTGAATGTTTCCATTTTCCAGAAAATCTTTGAGTTGTTCTGCTGCCATCACGGCGCAATTTTCTTCTGCTTCTACAGTGGAAGCACCTAGATGAGGAAGGTAAATACAGTGGGGATGATTTAAAAGAGGAGCACTAGGAAAATCGGTGACGTAGGTTTGCACATGCTGAGTATTTAAAGCTTCCAACAGTGCAGTTTCATCCACAATGCCTTCTCGGGAAAAGTTTAATAACACCACGCCCTGTTTCATTTGGGAGAGTGCCGGTTTGTTAATGAAATGTTTGGTCGTGTCGGTTAACGGGATGTGAACCGTGATAAAATCAGTGCTGGCAAATAATTCGTTCAGAGAATCGGCTTGTTTTACGTGAGAAGAAATGGCCCACGCTTGTCGCACCGTCAACAGAGGGTCAAATCCGATGACGTGCATGCCTAAGTGAATGGCTGCATTAGCCACTTTAACTCCCACGGCACCCAGCCCGATGACGCCTAATGTTTTACCCGCCAGCTCAACGCCTTGAAATTGTTTTTTGCCTTTCTCAACCACCTCATTTAAATCTGCTTCTTCTGCGGTGAGTGTTTGAGCAAAATGTAATGCCTGGGTGATATTTCGGCAGGCTAATAATAAACCCGCTAAAACCAGCTCTTTTACCGCATTGGCATTCGCGCCTGGCGTATTAAAAACTGCCACGCCTTTTTTTGTCAGCATAGACACAGGAATATTATTGGTACCCGCTCCTGCACGACCTACCGCGCAAACGGAAGAAGGAAACGTGTGCGTCAATAAATCGGCAGAGCGAACGAGAATCGCTTCCGGATTTTTGGCGTCTTGACGTTGAAATTGATAGCGAGAAGGGGGGAAAAGTGCCAATCCTTTGGGAGAAATCTCATTAAAAATTTGTAACGTGTACATACCGGAGGGCTTATCACTTTTTTTGAAAATAATAATAGGCCATCAAAAAAAATCCCGTTACAGCACTAAGACTCAGCCCCCCGATGGCGGCTGATACAATCATCATCACTGTTTTGTGGCATTCAACGGCAGAACCAATTAAACCACTCAAATACCCTACGAGTCCAGCTAAACCCATAATGAACCAGTAATCGGTTTTGGTTTTAATCCGTGCTTCTTCGGCCATAAAAATTCCATTTTTCCCCCAATAATGTTTCATAAGGACTCCCATAGAGTTGCTTATCTTTAGCGTAGCATTACAACATTAAGACAATATTAAAGGGCGTTTCCCAGGTTAAGGTTTTAAAAATCAATATTTTGTCAGTCGCCCTGGATCTTGGTATACTGGTTAAAATATCAAGCAACCCAAGGGATGGCACGGATGCGGAATACAATCAAAAAGATAGGGATAGGCAGCCTTGTTTTTTTCAGCGTGTCTTTAACCCCCGCCTTTGCGGCACCCTGTGATCAAGGGGCTGCCAATGCCATCTTTGATGTGAGCGCTATTGTGGGTTCCAACCCCTCTTCAGGACCAAGCCCTTTTACTTTTATTGTGACCAGTGCTTGTTCAGGTGTACTGACTGACTTTTCCGGCCCGGGGTTGTTCCAGAATGGGAGTGGGACTTGGGGATTTAGTTCTAACAATCCTTGGCTTAATTTAGGTGTGAGTAACTGTGGTTGTAGTATGAATAATCAATTGAGTATTACGGTACAATATACCGACCCCACGACTCAGAATACGTATTGCACCCAGCCTGTCACATTCTCCTTGATTAATGGAGGAGGTGGTTATTTGCCCCCTTCCTATGCGGGCTCAGGTAAATATTATGTAGGGATTCTGACTCATACGATTCAGGCATCGGATTTTTCGATAGAGCCTGGTACGTCGGTACTCGCTCCGATGAAAGTAACATTTAAATTAGCGGCCAAACCTACGGGAGCCTGTACAGGAAGTTGAGAGGCACTATGAAACTCGTATCGATCACTAAACAATTGTTGATGGTAGCGCTGGGAATAATGTCGGTAGCAGAAGGGGCGGCTGGAAAATATGGCGCCATAGCGCCGATGCCGTTAACCATACAGCCTCCTCAATGTCTGCACCAATCGATGATTTCTAATGAGTGTCTTCCCGACGCGCCTACTTTTACTATCAGTCCGTGTATGGAAATTAATGGGAATGTCTATCAAGTGTGGGCCACTTCTTTTAATCCGTTATCCGCGCAAACTCTTCTGATTCCTCAAAATACCTGCGCTATTGTATTTACTCCCTCTCAATTTACGCTGAAGGTGGATCCTAGAATGCCTAAGTCGGGTGCTACGTGTGTATTTCCCAGTAATGTATCTATTAATCCCTCTGCCACTTCTGCGACATTAAACATTAACTCTTCGGCCGGACAAAGTTGCTCTATCGCTCTCTCATCAAGTCAGCCGGCGACGTGTCAAGCACAATGCCAAGCATTGGTTAATGTAGCCTCGTCCATGAATCCGTAAATTTTATTAGGAAATTCACGCATGCATTTTGATGCCATTGTGTTTGATTGTGACGGTACGTTAAGTGCAATTGAAGGGATTAACCAATTAGCGGCTGAAAACCAGGTGGGGGAGGCAGTGGCGCGTTTGACTGAAGAGGCCATGAGTCGCACGGGGATATCGGCGGAACTCTATGAAACACGTCTTACGCTCGTAAAACCCACCTTAGCGCAAGTTCAACAATTGGGAAATATTTACTTTGAAAAACGCACCTCGGATATTGTAGAGGTGATGAAAACACTGAAAAATGCCCATCAAACGGTTTATATTGTCTCCGCCGGACCCAATCCCGCGGTTCAAATCTTTGGCGCGAAATTAGGGGTTGCCAAAAAAGATATTTTTGCTGTGGATATTTATTTTGATGAAGAAGGCCATTATCGCGATTTCGATCGAGACTCTCCGATGACACGCAAAGGAGGAAAGCGCGAGATTATTCGTCAATTGCAACACCAACATGCCTCTATCGCCTATGTGGGAGATGGAATGAATGATTTGGAAGTCAAAGATATGGTGGCACGTTTTATTGGCTTTGGAGGTCATTATTACCGAAAAAATATCCAAGACGCCTGTGAGTTTTATATGACGGATTGCTCCATGAAACCGCTTTTAACACGGCTGAATTGACTCATCTTCCACGTCCGCGTACCATCTCATTCCCACGACAGAGGAGGAAGTATGTCTATTAAAGTCGTTGATTATTTAAATGAAAATGCTTCTCAACAATTCACAGAAGGATTAAAGGAGATTGGATTTGCTGTGATTGCCAATCATCCTATTAGTCAGCGTTTGATTGATGATAATTACGCGGGTTGGAAAGAGTTTTTTCATTTACCTGAACGAGAAATGTTTATCTTTGATCCTAAACGACACGATGGATATGCTTCTGCTCAGCTCTCGGAAACGGCTAAAGGGTATGGGGTTAAAGATTTAAAAGAATTCTATCATTATTACCCACATGGCCGATGCCCCGATTGTCTCAGGCCTATTACGCAGCGATTGTACGAAGAGTTGACGCGATTAGCCTCCGTATTATTGAGATGGATTGAAAAGCATGCACCGCTGTCTATTCAAAAAAATTTATCCCTGCCCTTATCGGAAATGATTCGGGATTCTCATCACACGTTGCTTCGCATTGCTCATTATCCTCCTTTAACAGGCCAGGAGCCTGCGGGGGCCCTTCGCGCAGCGCCTCATGAGGATATTAATTTATTGACCTTATTGCCTGCTGCGACGGCAGAAGGATTGCAAGTGTTAAATAGTCAAGGTCAGTGGATAGAAGTTCCGCTAAATCCCAATTGGATTGTGGTCAATATTGGCGATATGCTGGAAGAATGTACCGAACATTATTATCCCTCCACGAAACATCGCGTTATAAATCCTAGTGGCGAACAAGCCAAACAACCGCGTCTTTCCATGCCTTTATTTTTACATCCCCGAGATGAGGTCATATTATCAGGGCGTCATACAGCGGCTACTTATCGTTTAGAACGTTTTCGTGAATTAGGATTGGTATAGCCATGCAGGCCTTGATCAATCCGGTTAAAACTTTTCTATTCGCCTTTCAAGACCGAGTGTGTGATATGTTGGAAACAGAAGAAGGACAAGCTCGTTTTCAAGAAGATGTTTGGGAACATGCCGGTGGAGGGGGAGGGCGAACGCGAATATTGCAAAAAGGCCGAATATTCGAGCAGGCAGGTGTTAATTTTTCGCATGTTCGTGGTCATCAGTTGCCACCGGCTGCCACCTTTCGACGACCGGAATTAGTGGGTGCGTCTTTTGAAGCGATGGGCGTTTCACTCGTGATTCACCCGGATAATCCCTATGTGCCCACCTCTCATGCCAATATTCGCTGGTTAGTGGCACAACCCGCGGCCCAAGCGCCTGTGTGGTGGTTTGGAGGAGGATTTGATTTAACGCCTTATTATGGGTTTAAAGAAGATTGTATTCATTGGCACACCGTGGCCAAAGCGGCGTGTGATCCTTTTGGCGAAACGGTTTATCAGGATTTTAAAAAAGCCTGTGATGAATATTTTTATTTACCTCATCGACAAGAACCGCGAGGCATAGGGGGATTATTTTTTGACGACTTAAATGAATGGGGATTTGAACAAACTTTCGCGTTTGTAAAAAAAGTAGCCGATCATTTTATTCAAGCGTATCAGCCCCTTGTGGCAAAACGTAAAATCATGACCTATGGTGAAAGAGAAAAACAATTTCAATGGTATCGTCGGGGCCGGTATGTGGAATATAATTTGGTATACGATCGCGGCACATTATTTGGCTTGCAAAGCGGGGGGCGGACGGAATCTATTTTAATGTCGTTGCCACCGGTGGTAAATTGGCGTTATAACTGGAAGCCTGAGCTGGGTACCTCCGAAGCAGAATTATACGAGAAATTTTTAAAACCTATCGATTGGGTAAATGCATGATCAGCAAAAAGCACCCTGTGATTTGCCATAAATCTTGTGCCATACTCCCGGGTCGACCACGGTCGACCCCTACACAAAACATTCCAGCTCGATCCCGGTTGACCCCTATGGAGAGGGAGCATTTTTCTTTTCCTGTAGGGGCAGACCGTGGTCTGCCCTCGCGAATGTTGATTGCTATCCTGTTTCTATTATTTCCCCTGATCTCATTCGCCACCAATGGGCCGGTGGTGATTGTTAACAATCTTACCAATCATGTGATTGAGTATTATTATTCGTATAAAGCAGGTTTTTGGGGTGCTCGGCATTGTGAGCGGGTAGCCATTCCGCCCCGCAAAGAAATTACGCGCGATTTTTCGGGGCTTACCCGTTTTGTCTATGATGGGCGATGTGAAGAAGCAGGAAAAAATCAAATCAATTTCAGAGGCGAAATGACGCCTTTGGAAAACTGTTTTATCGATTTCTTTAATGTGCCCTATGGGTTTTCCACTACGATCACCGTTTCTCAAGAAGACGATGGTCTGGTTCGGTGCCGGTATCTACCACACGGTTTCGATTTAAGCTAAACTGTAACGTAGGGGCAGACCGTGGTCTGCCCATGCCCAATTTTAAACCCTGCACGCTGTATATTCCAAGGCCTTGTGCAGCCCGTTCTCGGGCCGACTTTGGCGGCCCCTACAAAAAATATTGGGGTGCTGCACGGTGTGTGGCTGAGAGAATACCCATTGAACTTAGCTCAGGTAATGCTGAGTAAGGAGTCCTCATGTCTCATTATCTTTCCGTAGATTTCATCAGTTCCTGTGCATCCCTAATTTCCACGCTGTTTTTTGCGCGTGCAAGCCAATGGGGATGGCCTGCAGGTATGGTATCGACCAGCGTCAATGCTTATTTATATTATCGCATCGGGCTCTATGGAGAATTGGGGTTAGAAGCCTTGTATTTTTTATCGATGTTTTATGGATGGTATGAGTGGCGACACGGTGGCCGCCAACATCGAGCATTACCCATTCGTTATGCCCGCCCTCGATTAAAAATTTTGTTGGTCATATTAGGCAGCGTCGGTATTGTGATATGTACCTTATTTTTGGAAAATATGACCGATTCCAAGGTCCCTTTATGGGATGGCTCAACCACCGCCGTTAGTTTGATTGGCCAGTGGCTCACCTGTCAAAAATATATGGAATGTTGGATGGTGTGGTTTGTGGTAGATGCCTTGTATTTAGGGCTATACGTCTACAAGGGCGTGCCTTTTCATGCGTTAAAGATGGCGGTGTATTTGGTCATCGCTCTGATGGGTTATTGGTGCTGGCGACAATTGTGGATTGAGCAGTCTTCCCGAAGTCTCTATAATAAAACGCATGGATGTTCAATCTCTTCTTAAATCCCCCTCGCTTTTTTCCTTAGTGAATGCTTTTTTAGAGAAGCCTTATATTCTTGGCGCGTGTGGGGAAGGAGAACAAGGGGAGTTTGATCAGCGGCCTTTGTATCGATTTGACGGCTTTGATTGCGTTACGTTTGTAAACACGGTGCTTGCTTTGTTACACGCACACGATGAACCTTCGTTTATCCATGCGATGAAGAAAATCAATTATAAACAGGGCAAAGTGGCCTATGAAAACCGTCACCATTTTCTCTGTGTGGATTGGAATCCGGCTAACGAAGCTCAAGGCTGGATTCGCAACATTACGCCGGTCACCGCCAGGGCCACGGCTCTTATCGACAAACCGAATTGGTTACGCCATCGTACTTTAAAGGATTTATATTTACCAAAGACTTCCCAAGTCGAAAAAGAAAAGGCCTTAACGCAATTATATGCTTTAGCGAATCAATTTGCCCCGGTGTTAAGTGTAGTGCCCTATTTATCATTAGACTGCATTCAAGATACTTCTTTTGATGGTATGCCGGATTCCTTGCTGATCGAAATTGTACGGCCCAACTGGAACTTAGCCGATAAAATTGGAACCCATTTAAATATGTCCCATTTGGGTTTCGCCCTTCGAGAAAAAGGAGAATGGTTCTTTTACCATGCTTCCACGGACTTTAAAAAAGTAGTCAAAGTGTTGCTCTATGACTATTTCAATTTTTGCCGAACCCTCCCAACAGTAGGGGGGATTACTGTATTTGAACTTCTTTCTGTTGGCAAATAAAGCTTTCTAGTCTATAATCAACAGGCTCATGAACCACAAGGAGGTTAATTATGTTTTTTCTTGCGCAGGGTTCTTGTAAACCCGCTTTAAAATTGGTTGCAGCAGCCTTCTTTGTTGCCGGATTGTCTGCTTGCCATCATACCCCCGATATGGAAATGGCCAGTAATTCTGTGAATTTTTTGATTATTAATAATTGTGGTAACGATGCTAAATTGGAGTCTAATCTCAGTGGTCCAATGCCAACTGCTTTAAACCATACCATTCCCGCGGGTGGTAGCCAGTATATTAGTGTGCCCGCCTTGGATGTAGGGCCTGAAAAAGAAACCTCTATTCACTATCAATATTATTTATATGACCAACACCGAAACTATTTAGGAGCTTGTATGATCCAGGCTTTCCCCGATAGTATCGACTCGGAAGCACCGGGTAATAAAATTTATTCTAAATTTAAGTTACCTAGCGTAGGAACAACGGGTAGTGCGCATTGTTCTTCGGCGTATGCGCCTTGCCATGGTTCTGTAAATAGCCAATTAACAAAATCCTTTTGTGTGCCACGCGTTTATTTGTGTCATTCGTAAATCATAAGCGTGTTTTTTAGGGTAATTGTAAAAGGCCTGCTTTAGCAGGCCTTTTTGTTAATGACTCTTTTCATAAGATTCAGTATGATAAGATCGTTTTTAACAGGAGGTGAGTATGGGCATGTGTAATACCCGTGAATCGTATGGGTTGATAACAAAATTGTTTCATTGGTCGATTGCGATAGTGGTTATTTTAATGTTAAGTCTTGGGCCATTTATGGAAGATATTCCCTCCGATTCCATCAAAACAGCCGCTTATACACTTCATAAATCACTGGGATTAACCATTTTTGTATTGGCCTTATGCGCGTTTGTATGGCACTGGATTAATCCCCAACCCGAAGATCCCTCCACAATGCCATGTTGGCAACACGGATTGGCGAAGCTAGTCCATTTAGCATTGTATGTGTTATTAATGGCGATGCCGATTTCGGGTTTATTAATGTCTGTTTACGCAGGCCATCCCCCGCACTATTTTTGGTTATTTACGGTGAACTTACCCCTGGAAAAAAGTGAGGCATTAGCCAAGCAATGGAATGAATACCACCAATACATTGCCTGGACGTTAGCCATTTTAGGCAGTCTTCATGTCTTGGCCGCCTTGGCGCATCATTTTTGGTATAAAGATAATATCCTACGCCGCATGATGTTGCGGTGTTGTCGAAAAGATAAATAATATTGTAGGAGCTGTAGGAGCTGTAGGAGCTGTAGGAGCGAAGCTATGCTTCGCCCATGACTCCCCTGTACAGAATTTAAAGTTGATCCCGGTTAGAGTATGGCTCTGCCCCTACGAAGAAAAGAAGAGGAAAAAACATGGCTCGTATATTTTTATTAATGCTTATAAGCGCATTTGTTTTAACCTCCTGTGTCATTCGAAAAGAATTTTACGCACCGTCTGTGGAACCCACAAAACAGTTGGCACAACCTCTCTCTAAAGGCGCACGCTTTGCCATTATTTCCACGTTGGGTAATGAAGCGGGGGTAAGAAAAGGACAACAGTATGCGGTTTATGAGGTGCCTTCTCTTACCTTTATCAGTCATCGATTAGGCCAAGAAGCAGAAAAAGTATTAAATAACGCAGGCTATAAAGAAGTTTCACTTCATTATGTTCCTACGGTTAATCCCTTGAGTCACACTCAATCGCAAGGCCAATTATCGGCAGAAGGGCGTACATTTATTGATGAAAATACCCATGGCCAAGCGGATTATGCGCTTGTGATTACGCCCCCTTTGAATTGGAAAGATGCTTTTTTCGTTAATTGTGGACAAGAGGAAGGGAATTTATACGTAGGTTTTACCCTCTACGTGATTAATATCAAAGATCACCGCATCACGGCACGTTATCAAGCTAACTTTCACGAACCTCTTCGCAGTTTTGCTGCCTGCACCGTTAAAGACCCTGCATTTCGTTTAAAAAGTGCGATTTATAATGCGGAAGATAATGCCTATACATTGCTAGTAAAAACACTTCGCCAAGCGTTTGCATTAACTCAATAGAAATAACCAGTAGGAATCAGTATGTAGATTTCTGCGGATATGATCACAAAGAACCATTATTTTTTTAGTCGAGGGTCGGAACTTAAAGCCATTTGTCAAAATTTATTTGAAAACTCAATTGTGAATTTTTTTACATTTGAGCGCTTCTATATCACAGGAGAATATATTCAAATAGAATCTTCTCCTTCCGTTGAATCTTATGTCAGTGAAGCTATTAGATTTTATTATCATGGCCATCATTATCCAGCCTTAAAAGAGTTTCTTCACAGCCCCCAAAAATATATTGTTATATCACCTTCTGTAAAAGAAGGGTATGTAGCTCAGCAGGGTAAATATAAAAAATTTACAGAACTGTGTGCGAAAAATAATATTATGCACCGATTATTTATTGTGGATCGATCAGAAGAAGGAAAATATTTTGATTTATTAGAGAAGTTTATTTTTTATTTTAAAATTAAAGCAAAAAAACTTATTAATAAGGCTGAAAAATACCGCATTTATTTACCAAAATTTTTAGATGAAATTGTTATTCCCCATGAGGCTTAGAAAACCGCTTATAATCGGCAATATATCGATAAGAAACTGGAGGAATTTCTAGGGCCAGATATTATTGCAGTGGAAGAAAACGGTGTAGTCGAATATAAAAAGAAAAAATTTTTATATTCAGAAGAGGGGGAAGTGGTTCGATTAACGCCACGAGAAGCAGATTGTTTACATTATCTGTCAAAAGGATGCTCTTATAAAGCAATTGCCAAGAAAATGGCAATTTCTCCCAGAACGGTTGAAGATCATCTCAACCATATTAAGCAAAAAGCTCATTATCACACAAGCATAGAGTTAATTAGTAATTTAAAAAGCATCAATTAAACGTACCACCGCATTGGCATCCCTTCAATTATTTTTTCACCAGTTAAATTAAAGGAGCTGGATAAATAGCCCCTAATAAAGTATCACAACGAGCGCCTGTGACCGTAGGTAAATTACCGGGTCTGTTTTCTAACGCTTGATGTGCAAGCCATGCAAAAGCAGCAGCTTCTACCCAATCAGGATTCAATCCTAATTTTTCCGTGGTAAATAGAGGTTTTTGGCTTAATGCTTCTAACCGTTTCATTAGCTGTGTATTGCGTGCGCCCCCTCCACACACATATAATGGGCCAGGATGAGAAGCAGCTGCTTGTGCAATGGTAATGGCTGTTAATTCTAACAAGGTTGCTTGAATATCTACCGCTTCAATTTTTTCTTTCAATTGATCCAACACCTGATCAATCCACAGCCTGCTAAAATATTCTCGGCCCGTACTTTTGGGTGGAGATTGGTGAAAATAAGGATCTTTTAGACATTTTTCTAATAAATGTTTATTCATACGGCCTTTGGTTGCCCATTCGCCATGTGCGTCATACGGTTTCTTTAAGTGTTTTTGTGCCCAAAGATCCATTAAACAATTACCCGGTCCTGAATCAAATCCAAACACTGCATTTTTGGGGTTTTTGCTTAAAAAAGTAAGGTTTGCAATGCCGCCAATGTTTACAATCCAACGATCTTCGTGAGGTGTTCGCCACAAAGCATTATGGAAGGCGGGAGTTAGCGGCGCACCTTGTCCGCCTAATACCATATCATTAGGGCGAAAATTTGCGATGGTTTGAATACCGGTTTTAAGAGCAATGACATTGGGACTGCCAATTTGCAACGTAAACGGATAGCGCGCTTGAGGGCGATGCCGAATCGTCTGGCCGTGTGAGCCGATTGCACGAATATGCTGTTTTTTAATATCCGTTTTTTTCAATAAATTTAAAACGGCTTCAGCCAGTTTTTCACCGAATTCCATGTCCAATTCGCCCATTTCATCCAATTCGTTATGGCCTGGTTGGGTCAACGCTAACAGACGCGTTTTTAATTTTTCTTCGATAGGTTCGGAATGGATGGTCATCAGTTGGAGAAGACCATTAGCGGGTATGTGAATGAGCGCTGCATCCACCGCATCTAAACTCGTGCCTGACATAAGGCCAATGTAATAGTAATCCGGCATAATCTTTAGTATAGCATACTATTTATTATCAATCGTGAGACGCTAACGGTTGAAAACGTTTCTGCTTAAAATCATAGGCCAAAATTTCCGCCGATTTAATATCCAAAAACCATAAATGAAGGCTTAACGTGTGGGCTTCTAGTTTTTCTTTAATCCAAGGAAATGTCAGACAGTTTTCATACGAATGCAATAGAGCTTCTTTCGCATAATCATCCACCGAATGGTTGCCATGAGTTTCTGTTGCAATTAAATCGGTCCATCGACTAATAAAATCGTCTTGGTGCAAACTGTCTTTATTTAATCGGGCATGAATGCCGCCGCATTGGCTATGGCCAAAAATAATTAAATGCTTCACGTGCAAATAACACACGCCGAATTCCAGCGCCGCACTGGTACCGTGATGAGATTCATCCGTCTCAAACGGCGGAACAATGTTGGCCACATTGCGCACCACAAATAAATCCCCCGGCTCACATTGCAGCAACAACGCCGGATCTACCCGGGAGTCACAACACGCCACCACCATTACTTCCGGTTGTTGGCCTTTTTGGGCCAAACTTTTCATCAATGATTGCTCTTCATGCGCGTATTTATCACGAAACGTTTGGTAGCCATCCGTTAGTTTTCGAAAAGAAGATTGCATTCAAGCATCTTAAAAGATCCAAGGACTCGGCACAACCTTCATTCTATACCCTTTTATGTAGGGGCCGACCGTGGTCGGCCCGGGAATGTGGCACAAGATTTAACGTTGGGCGAGGGCAGACCACGGTCTGCCCCTACGATTTTTAAAGAGCTGTGCAACTTGAAAGTGAAGTTCGGCCAATCTGTAGGTTTCTTCCTGTTGAACTTCA
>Ga0209542_10005115_pt1 | contig 26505 bp, 38 predicted proteins | sample RifCSPhighO2_01_FD_184028 | JGI IMG/M metagenome (GOLD analysis project Ga0209542, IMG submission 184028) | Soil microbial communities from Rifle, Colorado - Rifle CSP2_plank highO2_0.1 (SPAdes) (version 2) | ecosystem: Environmental > Terrestrial > Deep subsurface > Rock core/Sediment ...
GGCTGCCTTTCACACTATCTATGATTCTCAATGTTCTCTACATGGTTTTAGTAGGTCTATATTTCAATAAAATGTTTGATTGGATAAAGAGAAAAGGGCTTCTTCTAAAATTAGATCAATAATAATTTAGCACCATAATCTTCTTAAATGATCAGCAGTTCAAATAGAAATGGTTTCCGTAATTAGGCGAATCTTTTATGAAATGCCTAAGAATTTTTTCCTTTTAATCTGGGCCAGCAGGCAAGATTCAATCCTTAATTATAAAAAAGTTGTAAGAGAGCGGGACACCAAGTTTGTGGAAAGAGAGCTGAATATTTTAGGCGGAGAGATAGACTCATTAGATTCTATGATGGACCATTCATTTATCCCGGCTTTGCTTGAATATGATAAACAAAGTGGAGCTTTAGATGAAAGTGAAATGAAATATCTGGATGATAAGACATTTAATAAAGCAGTATCTCTGCGTTCCCAGATGAATTCTGATATTCTTGTAAATATGAGAAGATACGAAAAGAATGTTCCATCTTTTTTATTAAAAGAATATATCGAAGCTTGGCATATATATCAGAACAGGCTGATCGATTTCAGGCAAAAGTTAGATGAAGCAGTAAAAGACTAAAATACATCAATAAATGTTTTGCAGAACCTGGTTCTAGCTATTTTAAGCGCTTTCTTTCCAGTGTCCGTTAATGTATAGGTTATATTCTTACCCTCTTTTTTTTCCTTCAGAAAACCAAGTTCTCTTAAATTTTTCAAAGCAGGATAGATTGTACCAGGACTAGGTCTTTCTCCCTTTCTCTTTTCAATTTCTTCAGCCAATTCTTGTCCGCTCATTCCCTTTTTAGATACTAAAAAAAGTATTAAAAATGATAATAATCCCCTCATATCACAGCATTCATCCATCTTATCTTTCTTCATTCAAATATTGGGTAACCGATATATTTAAATACTTCGATAGTTTACATATCGTATGTCCAATATAATAACAAGGGAGGTAATTTAGAAATGCAATGCGAAAGTTGCGTTGGCTGTGCAAGCCCGAATAGAAGCTTTCTTACAAAGAATGAAAAAATAGAAATGCTTCAAGATTATAAGAATGATCTGGAGCAGGAAGCGAAGGGAGTTGCCGAACGCATAAAACAATTAGAAAGTGAAGAATAAAAACTATAAAAAATTTTAATTTTTTTAATTATGTCAAGGAACTTGTTCCTTGAGCATCCAAAACACGAGTGCTTGTTATCGTGTTTTTGATTGTATTTTAATATAAAAATGATAAACCAGGAAATAATTACTGTTAATAAGTGGAATGAAATCCCAAACGAAGATATTATTGAAAAGACTATCTCTGCTCTAAAGTTAAATGGCATTGATGTTATTGTTGTACAGAATAAAGAAGAAGCAAAAGACACAGTTTTATCTCTCATCCCAGAAAATAGTGAAGTAATGACGATGACCTCTGTTACTTTAGATAGTATGGGTATTAATGAGACCATCAATAAATCTGGCAATTATAATTCTATAAAGGATAAAATGTATTCGATGGATAGATCCACACAAAAAATGGAGATGAAAAAGATTGGTTCTGCTCATGATTTTGTTATTGGAAGTGTACACGCAATAACTGAAGATGGTAAGGTGGTGGTTGTCTCCAATACTGGAAGCCAGCTTCCCGCATACTCTTATGGTGCAGGAAAAGTTATCTGGGTTGCCGGAGCTCAGAAGATAGTACTCAATCTCAATGAGGCTATGAAAAGAATTGAAGCCTATGTACTGCCTCTAGAAAGCGAGAGGGCAAGAAAAGCCTACGGAGTTGCCGGCAGTGCCATAAATAAGATTTTAATTTTTAACAAAGAAGTAGAAGCAGACAGAATTACATTAATTATTGTCAAAGAAAAGTTAGGATTCTAAATCGTAGAAAGATTATTAAACTTATTTTTCTAATGAAAATAATGGAAGAACAAAAAGAGGCAAAGGAAGAATCAACAAAAAAGAATGTCCTTGAAAATGGAACATATTCTATCTATGGCCCTGAAAACGGCGATGTAATGTTTGATACATTAGAGCTCCATGCAGGCGGAGGAGCAACAAGGATTTGGAAAGTCGAAGAATTCGGCAGAGATAAAGTTGTTTTTAAGGTTGTAAAATTCGGATAAAACTATAAATGTTATATACAAAAGGAGTCGATCATATAGGTATAACTGTTTCTGATTTGCAAAAGTCAAAAGACTTCTATGTAAATGGCTGTGGAATGACTGTCATCCATGAAGAAGAGTCATCTTGTGGTTTGACAGATGGAACTTTCTCTCTCTGGCTATCAACTTCAAGAGACCACCCAGTCAAAGATAACAAGTTCGATAGAAATATTCTTGGCTTAGACCATTGGTCTTTCAAGGTCACAAGTATGGAAGACCTAAAAGAGATAGAAAAAACCCTAAAATCTATGAATGTCGAAATGGAAGACAATGGCATCACTGACGATGATTACGGCGGAACAGCTATTTTCGCCAAAGATCCTGATGGAATGAAAGTTGAGTTTCATCTGAGAAATTAATCTTGACAAATCAATAAGAAATTATTTCATATTACTCATTAACAATAAACATCTTTTCTAATTCAGCTTCCTGACGTATGTTGGTAAAAACATTATAAAATAAATGTACATCTAAATCAGTCACGACATGATCATTTCTATAGAAGATGAGATTATTATAACTATATTTTGATTCAGGTTTCCACTCTGGATTTTTTGTTAGATTAAAAAGCAAATATCCTTCAAAATTTCTAGTTCTTGTTCTTTTTTCAAAATGATAAAGAGGATGATACTCATTTTCCCAGATGGGTCTTGGAAGATTGGATAAACTTTCCCACTTTTTATTCAATGCATTGTGTATTTTACTAAATAATTCAAAACGCCGAACTTGATTTATAGCAATACTTTCCTTCAACGGTTTTATAAAATCTTGATATGCCTTATTATTTTCAGCAGGCCCATATACCCAGGACCTTTTTTCCGCACTTAATAATGTTTGAGCTATTACTAAAATATTTTTCGGTGTTGCTAAAATTTCCTGATGTTTGAATAGTGATAGTAAATAGAAATTACCTTGGAACTGCTCACCTGATCCGAGAGAATTATAATTATCATGTGCATCATTTAAGCTAGAACTCAATGAAGTAATAAGCATATTTTCAGGCAGTATGTCTAATACTCCTCTAATAATTATTTTTAATCTTCTTTCTTCTCTTTCAGTGTACAAAGGTAACTTAGTGGACATAAAAAACTGATTTTGGATAGGTTTAAATATATATCTTTTTCCATATTTTCATAAGAGTCAGGGAGCTGACTTCGGAATTTGCTGTTAAATCAGCGAAAGTTGTCAACAATATCAACTTTAATTCTGAGGAAGGTCCGGACATTGTATAAACATGACTTCCTGAAAGGGAAGAGGTCGCGAGGCCTAGCAACGTAACAGAAACGGCACCGTTCCTGCAGAGCAATGACCTATGCAGTAAGCTAAGAAGCAGGAAATAGGATGAAACGGACGCCTTCATGGATGCAACCGCTATAACCGCGGGCTAAGACTGATGTCAGCACAAACTGTCTGATTACAGAGTTTGACAAAATCTGGCCTACTCTGGCTCTTATTTTTATTCTTTTCTTATCGACAAAGCGACAAGTTTAAATATAAGTCAGCACTGGTAAAGAGACATTAAAAAGGGGATTGGGAAAGAGAAAAGAGGTGTAAATAAATGTCGTTAGAAACAAGTATACAAGGCAGCGTCCAGCATTTATCAAATGCCATTACGGGGTTGAAAGGTTGGTATTATAAAATCAAAGAAAGAGACAAACCCTTAACAAATAATGAGAGAATATTTCTAGAAGGTTTACAAATTAATTCTGAAGAACAATCGCTGTATAATCACTTGCTGCAATCTTTGCAATTTCCGACTTTAGTCTCAAATAGAATGAAAATCTGCAATCAATTAAGATTTAACTGTTCAGTAGGTGCCTACGAGACTTTACAAAAATGCCAGCCGGATGTTTCGTATTACGTGAGAAAAACATTTGAAGAGTACAAGCAAGGATACCAGCAGTCAACGCGGCCAGTAATCACTTCTTAAAAACATTTAAAAGTCCTCCATATTTAAGCCTTTCAGAGGGCCCGTAGCACAATGGGAGTGCACACGATTGAAGCTCGTGCCGTGGGGGTTCGATTCCCCCCAGGCCCATTTTATCTAGAAGATTACTAGATTTCAATAGCAAAGACAATCTTTATAAAACCCTATCCCTTATAAAAACAATGGCAAAAGAGGAGATAAACAAAAGAGGTTTTGTTTGGTCAGGATTAAGAATTGGTTTTTACAGTACCATAGTTTTATGGATTATTTCAGTAGTCTTATCTTTTGTGTCCAGCATAAATACTATCATATTACAAATTCTTTCAATATTAATTCTTGTACTACTAATATTCATCTTTGTGATTTCTATAATTCACTTAAATAAATATAAAAAGAAAGCATTTGCAATTGTGACTTTGGTAATCTCGTCCACAGTGATTCTTATTAACGTTTTGATATTCCTAGTTACAATCATGACTCAACTAAACTTACCAGTACAATAAGATGATTAATCAAAAGAGAGCGGCAATAGAACTTTCTATAGGAACTATAGTCGTGATCGTTATTGCAATGTCTATGCTTATTCTAGGCTTAGTTTTAGTGAGAAATATATTCACCGGAGCAACGTATAATGTTGATCAGCTGAACAAGAATGTAGAGGCCGAAATAAACAAGCTCTTTAATGAAAAAGGTGAAAGTATAGTTTTATATCTGCCAAATAATCAGGCAGAAGTTAAGCAAGGTAAAAGTTTTGGTGTTGCCTTTGGTATAAGGAACACGGCGGAAGGGGAGGCAAATTCTGCAGAGTTTTCTTATAAAATACAGGCTTCAAACATACAAAAAGGATGTCAATTGACATTACAACAGGCTAATAATTACCTTATACTTGGAGATACCAATACCTTCAGGTTGGCACCAGGGAAATTCCATTCCGACCTAGTGAAAGTTCAACCTTCAGAAACTTCTCCTCTTTGTGAAATAAAATATAATATTGAAGTAGCCAAAGATGGGCAACCTTACAACTCTGCTTTTTTCATCGTCAAAGTTATTTAATTTGATAAGTTTAGGTTTTAAAAACAATTAAAAAGCCTTCCTTGTTCAGTTTTATATGAAAGAATTTGAAAATTATAAGAAATATAAATGGTTCTATACATTGTCCGGTAAGCTTGTAGTTGGAGGCAAAAACTCAACACAAAATGACTCTTTATTAAAAGAGATTAAGTCTATAAGAAAAGAATTTATTATAATGCACACTGCAGATCCAGGCAGCCCATTTTCTGTTATAGTTTCAGATGTAAAAAAGGTTAGCAGAAAAGACATAGAAGAAGCCGCAATTTTCACAGCCTGCTTTAGTCAAGCTTGGAAATCTGGGAAGAATAAGACCCTAGTTCATTTATTTAACTCCTCCCAGATTTATAAATCAGATGAAATGAAATCCGGCACATGGGGTGTTATGGGCAATGTGGAAAAATTATTGGTAAATCTTTCTTTGGTTTTAACAAAGCAGGAGTCTGTTTTGAGGGCTGTTCCAGAAAAATCAGTCAAGAATAATAAGGATATCCTGGCAAGGATATATCCTGGAAGAATCCCAAAAGAAGACATATTCCCAAAGCTAGCCATTGAGATAGGAGATAAATTTAGCCAATCAGAGATATTATCTGCTCTTCCAGCAGGAGGATTGCGTTTTTTAGCAAATAAAACAAAATGAACACTCTTCCACCAGCAAAATTTCAGATAGGCAAGAATGGTATTACTCAAGGAACTTTAGATTCCCTTTCTTTAGTTTTTAAAAATCATAAACATGTCAGAATTTCAGTACTAAAAGCATCCGGCAGAAGCAGAGAATCAATAGAAAAGATGGCTTCAGAATTAGCAGCCTCATTGTCAAAAAACGGGGAATATTACTTCAACTACAAAATAATTGGATTTACCATAATCATGAACAGACATCCCAAATAAGGAAAAATTTAATAGCAGGCTTATTTTTATCTTAACATGGAGAATGATGTTTTCAAAAAATATCTAGGAATAGAATTTTCTGGTTCAGACGACCCGCGATATTTTGCAAGAATCTTTCAGATAGCTACGGCTGAGTATAAGATACCATCGGAGCAATTAGAAGATGAGTTTAAAGTCACCCAAAGTACAATTTATAGATGGCAAACTGCTCAGTCTTTCCCATCGGAGACTGTCAGAAAAGTGATAATTGACAGGCTGGCCATTTTGTGTCTTCAAAAAGAGCAAGGTTTATAAGCGATGATTTGTAAGCCTTTTTAGCTTAACGGCCCAGAGCCGATCTAGTGCTGCAAAGCACGGCATAACAGTATGGTAGACATAAGAACAATAGAACCCGGAAAGTATAACTCACTTTTAGCACAAGCTTTGAAAAATCTGGAAGAATTTAAGAAGCCAGAATGGGCAGATTTTGTAAAATCTGGACCGCATAGACAAAGACCTATCTTTGAAGAAGATTTTTGGCATAAAAGGGGGGCGTCGATTCTCAGGCAGATATATATTAAGAATACAGTCGGAGTTCAGCGCCTTAGAACAAGATACGGTGGAAGAAAAGATCGTGGAATGAAGCCACCTCGCTTTAGAAAATCTGGCGGTAAGATCATTAGAACATTACTTCAGCAAGCAGAAGCAGCTGGCCTGGTTGAAAAATCAAAATCAAAAAGAGCAGGAAGACAATTAACGGTTAAAGGCAGAGAATTCCTGGAGAGTGTTGCAAAATGAAACCAATACTTCAAAAAAAAATTAAATTAGGAGTTAAAACTCGTCAAACAAAATGGGCTCCATTTTGGGCAGTCATAAAGAAACATGGAAAGGGTAAGAGAGTCCATCCTTCCCAAATGACTAAGAACAGAAGGCACTGGAGAAGAACAAAGTTGAAGATAAAGCCAAGAAGAACACCTAAGTCACATTCAGGATAAATAAAATGGCAGATAAAAAAACCGAACAAAAACTTGAAAGAGAATATATCATCCCTCTTAGAAGAGCATGGGTTAATGTTCCAGCATATAAAAGAGCAAGAAAAGCAGTAATGGCCATGAAGATATTCGTAGCAAAGCATATGAAAGTAGCTGATCGTGATTTAGATAAGGTAAAACTTGACCCCTATTTAAATAATGAATTATGGTTTAGAGGAAAAACAAATCCTCCATCAAGAATTAAAGTCAGAGTAACCAAAGATGGAGACATTGTAAAAGTAAATTTCGCTGAAATTCCTCAATATGTTAAATTCCTCAAGCTGAAACATTTAAAGGTACATAAAAAAGAAGAAAAGAAGAAAGAAGAAGTTAAAGAAGTCAAGGAAGAAAAGCAAGTAGAGGAAAAGACTGAAGAACAAAGAGTGGATGAAAAGGAGAAAGGAAAAGCTGTCGAACAACAAAATATCAAGCAGGCGGACCAGGAATTAAAAGCTCAAAAGCACACCACTAAGGTTAAAGAAGAAAGAATCCAGAGAATGGCACTGAAGAAATAAATTTAAATACTTCTTAGTTTTATTAAAAATATGGTTAAGGAATCATTCAATGCACTTGAATTGGAATCTTTAGCTCTGCTCATTTTACTCCTGCGTTAATAGATTAATCTCTATTTTCGTTCAATTATAAACTACGAGGTTATTCTATGCAAAAAATCACTATTTTAGATACAACTCTAAGAGATGGGGACCAAGCGTCCGGATTTCATTTTCTTAAAAGTGAGAAGGTTGAGATGGCAAAGCAATTGTCTAAGCTGGGAGTAGATGTGATAGAAGCAGGATTCGCATGTTCTTCACAAGGCGATTTTGACTCAATTTACTCAATATCAAAAGAATTAGGAGAAGATGTAATTATTTGTTCCCTTTCAAGGGCAGCAGACAAAGATATTGAACAATCTGCAAAGGCACTTGAACCAGCAAAGAAAAAGAGGATTCATACATTTATTGCAACAAGCGATATCCATATAAATGGTAAATTAAAAAAAGACAGAAATTGGGTTACAAACCAAGCAGTCAAAGCGGTCAGAAAAGCAAAAAATTATGTAAATGATGTTGAATTTTCATGTGAAGACTTCGGAAGGTCCAATTTGAATTATGTAGTAGATATTGTTTCAGAAGCAATAAAAGCGGGTGCGACAACTATTAATCTTCCTGATACAGTCGGCTTCTTGACACCAAACGATGCTTATTTCAGGGTAAAATATGTAATTGAAAAAATAAAAGAAAACTATTCTGATGTGGTCTTTTCAGTCCATAATCATAATGATTTAGGAATGGCCACTGCAAATACCTTGCACGGTATATTGGCTGGAGCAAGACAAGTAGAAGTTACGATAAATGGTATAGGAGAAAGAGCAGGAAACACCGCACTAGAAGAGATAGTAGCAATACTCAGAGCTAAGGATATGGGGTATTATTGTAATGTGAATGCTGAATATATTGCTGAAACAAGTGCCATCTGTTCAAGATTCACTGGAATAACTCCTCAGCCAAACAAAGCCATAACTGGAAAAAATGCATTTTCACATGAAGCAGGAATACATCAAGACGGCATGATAAAAGATAGAAATACTTATGAGATTATTATTCCAGAGGAATTCGGATATAAAAGCAAACAAACTTTTGGACCAAGATCAGGTAGAAATGCATTGAGGGAAAAATACGGACAGTTAGGGTTATTCTTTACCGATGGAGAATTTGAAAGAGTTCACGCAAAGTTCAAGAGTTTTTCGGATGATCGAAAGTTAATCTACGATGATGATTTAATCAAGATTTGTAAATCCTCTTCAATATAAGCTTCAGTTAAAATTATAATGCCTTGTTTATAAATAGTATCATGCCTCAATTAGCTAACTTCAGATCGGACATTGAAAAAGCAACAAATCCAGAAAAAGCTAAACTCCTACAGTGTTTCTTCAAGACTGGAAAAGGAGAATACGGGGAAGGGGACATTTTTCTCGGTATAACCGTCCCAGAAAGCAGAAAGTTAGCAATAAAATACAAAGATTTGCCGCTCAAAGACACGGAAAGCCTGCTAAAATCAAAGATTCATGAAGAAAGATTAATAGCTCTCTTGATTTTAGTTCACAATTATGAAAAAAATTCAGAAACAAGAGATAAAATATTTAATTTTTACTTAAAGAATACTGAGTATATTAACAACTGGGATTTAGTTGATTTATCTTCTCATCAAATAGTTGGAAATTATTTATCGGGCAGGAATAGATATATATTACATAAACTAGCAAAGTCGGACAATCTATGGGAAAAGAGAATTTCAATCATCTCCACAGCATATTTTATTAAAAAAGATGATTTTTCTGAAACATTAAAAATAGCAACTATCTTATTGAAAGACAAGCACGATTTAATTCATAAAGCTGTTGGATGGATGCTAAGAGAAGTCGGGAAGAGAGATTTAAAGACTGAAGAATCTTTTCTAAAAAAGAATTACAAGAAGATGCCTAGAACAATGCTACGATACGCCATTGAAAAGTTCCCAGAAAGCAAAAGATTAAGATACTTGAAGGGCGAAATTTAACATGATTAAAGATAGATATTTTAGAAAAAAGGGCAGTACAGCGAAGATAATTAACGTCAAATGTCTAAATTGTAAAGAAAGACTATTAATTTATCAAAAAGATGGATCCGGTTGGTTAAAAAGATGTTATTTTAATAGAATCTTGTGGCCAAAAAAATATTCAAAGTTAAAGACAAACAAAATGTCAAACGTTAAAGATTTAATATCGGTTTGCGGAAAAATAATAGGACGCCAAATAATCCACAAGGATGGTAGGGCTGCTTTTCAACTTATACGTGGAAGCTTTAAACGTTCTAACAACAATAAGAAGGAATGGCAATGATTGATATACAAAAGATAAAACAAAGCAAGAGTACAGAAGATCTGATTAAATTTGGAATAATTAACATCGATAAACCAAGTGGACCAACATCATTTTCAGTCTCTCATTTTATGAAAAATGCCCTCAAAATAAATAAAACCTCTCATTTTGGAACACTTGATCCGCAGGTCTCAGGCGTTTTACCCATAGGACTATCCAGAGCTTGCCGTTTAAGCGAATATCTAATGCATAAAAACAAAACTTATGTCGGAATAATGAGGCTGCACAAAGATATAGAAAAAAATGAATTAGAAAAAATTATAGATAAATTTATAGGCATGATTAGTCAAATGCCTCCAGTCCGTTCAAGGGTAAAAAGGGAAATCAGAGAACGTGAAATAATTTATTTTAATATCTTGGAAATAGATGGGAAAGATGTCTTGTTCGAAACAGAAGTTCAAGCAGGTACCTACATAAGAAAGTTGTGTGATGATGTCGGGAAAGAGATAGGGGGGGCACACATGCTGGAGCTGCGCAGAATAAAAGCAGGTTTATTTGAGGAGAAAAATTCTGTAAAAATGCATGATTTCGAAAAAGCATTAGATAAGTACAAGAATGGCGAAGATAAAGAATTAAGGAGAATGCTCATCCCCGGAGAAATAGTTTCAGATACTTTGCCGGTCGTAAACGTAGAAAAACAAGTAGTAAAAAAATGCTTAACAGGAAGTCCAATATTTCCACAGTTTTTATCTGATAAAAAAGAGATTAAAAACTTAAAGGAAGGAGACAAACTATCTATTTTTTGCGGAGACAGATTTATAGGGTGTTATAAATTTATAGGCAAAGAAAACTTGGTTGCAAAAGCAGAATTTGTATTTAACTAATCACTTGCTTTTTTTGAATAATCTTCCTAATATTATCTTACCAGCAAAGTAGATTATCAGTATAAAGAAGATGGCTGCCGCGATCATTATTTCTACTTCCTTAACATTGTCAAAAGAAGCGCCGATTCCCTTGCCTAAAAACCATGCGATAGGCATCATGACTGAAAAGTAGATAAGCAAAGCAGGAGCATCCCTTTTGAAGAATTTTCTATAAGGATAATTATGGTATCCAAAATAAACCACTGCCATTTGTCTGAAACCATAGAAAAACTTGCTGATAAATAAAATAAGAAAGATGTTATCATGAGTTGATTTTTTAATGTAATCAAACACTAAATTATACTTCTTTTTTGTAAGTTTTCTAGGATTAATATTTCTTATGAAATCCCAGTTTCCTACTTTATAATAAACTGCATCAAGAACTAGCACAATCAGAAAACCAACAATAAATATCGTCCAGAAAGATAAATTCAAGTAACCCGAGCCAGCAAGAAACATAATTAACAATAGGGCTTCTGTTCCAAGAAAACCTAATATGAGCAATGCTAAGATTGGATAAGTTTCAGTAAGCATCACTACTTTTTCAATCGGAATCACAAATATACATAAACTCTAAGGTTTTTAAACTTTCAATATCTGGTTAAATTATGAGAGAATTGATTTATTATTCAAGAACAGCTCAAACGTCTGGAAGCTATATAACTGAGGATTTGCAAGGATCAGGTAGGATAGACATTGCAGTACATACCGTAATTGCTGCCTTCTTTCTTAGTCATAAAATAAGAACTGATGTTAAATTGCACCTATGTTTTGCAGGCCCACCAGATCCATCAAAACACCTAGAACTAAAGCCAGTTACGGAAGGAGAAACAGGAATTGATAAAATTTACCTTGCCAAGAAAGATGTTTCATCAGTGCTGAAAAAAATGCTTTACAAGTTTCGCGAGGGAGAAAAAAAAGAGGTTTTTCCGGGATTTTGGATAGAAAGAAAGGGGTTTTTGGAGCTGATTAAAGATTTAAAAAAGAAAGAAAGAAATTTGTATATTCTTGATCCCAAAGGAGAAGATATCCGCTCTGTTGAGATAAAAGAGAATCCCATCTTTATCCTGGGAGATCATAAAGGATTGCCATTAAAAGAGCTAAAGCGTCTAAAAACGATATGCACTCCAGTAACCATAGGTCCAAAGGTTTATTTTGCATCACAAACCATCTCAGTAGTAAATAATGAGTTAGATAGAAGAGAGGCAGACGGGAGATTACCTCTACAGGAAAAAGAAATTCTGGATTTGAATGTAGACGATTAAATATTGTTCGATTACAATAATGTTTAAAAGCTAGAGAATTTCTAATTTTTATGGCAAAGGGAGTTTCAATTAAGTTTAAATCGTACGAAGATACAGTTCCCAAGCTTCTTCAACTTATTAAGTTAGATGGCGAATTAAAAAAACACGAGAAAATAATATTAAAGCCATATCTTAAGAATTCAGAGTCAATCAATACTCCAGTAGAATTTACTGAGCAAGTTCTGAAATTTTGTTTAGAAAATAAGAATCCTGAAACAAAAATCTTAATAGCAGAGGGATCAGACGGAGAAGATACTATGGATATTTTTCAAAAATCAGGATACGGTGCGTTAGCAGAGAAGTATGCTATCGGATTAATTGATTTGAACAATGCCGAAGTAGAAGAAATTCAAGATGGAGAGTTTATGAAATTTGATTCAATAATGTACCCGAAGATATTGCTGGAAAGCTTTGTCATCTCTCTTCCAAAGCTATCAGAAGATGCTGAGATGGAAATGACCGGATCATTATCAAACATGTTAGGTGCTTTTCCAGCTAAGTATTATAAAGGTTTTTTCTCAAAGGAAAAAAGCAAGATAAGAAGATGGCCTCTAAGGTTTTCACTACACGATGTGCTGCGCTGTAAAACGCCTGAGTTCTCTATCATAGATGCTTCAGAAAAAGGTTCAATTTTAGCAGGCGTTCCATTGGAAATGGATAAACAAGCCGCAAAAATTCTGGGAAAAGAGTGGAAATCTATACAGCATTTGAGGTTGATAAGCGAAAAATTTCCTGAAAAGGCAGAAATGAAGCAAAAAGAACCTACTAGCGTCCAGTAAGATATATTAATACCTATTATCATTAGTTTTCATGAAGAAAGCAATCAGACTTTACATTACGGGTACTGTTCAATCAATGTTTTTTAGGCTGTTTATTAAAGAAAATGTTGAAAGATTGAATGTAAAAGGATTTTTTAGGAAACTTGAAGATGGTAGAGCAGAGGTTTTTCTGGAAGGAGAGAGTGTAAATGTTGATCAAGCTGCAGCCGTTTGTAAAATTGGACCGAAATATGCCCAAATCAGAGATATTCAGGAAAAATCAGAGCATCTCCAAGGATTTAAAGATTTCAGGATTATTAACTTTTAATCAATAACCATATAAATATTTATAAATTAAAAATTATCTTAAAAATGATGATATTAGATATAGATTCTTCAAAAGGGTGTTCACTTATTAGGATGATTGAATCAGAAACTCCCCTGCCAGATAACTTTTGGGAGGGTGGAAGCTACAAGATAAAAGAAGATTATAAAGATAGACCGGACTTCAGAATTATAAATTTTTCTCCAAGGGCTAAGAGATTTAGAGTTAAGACTGAAAGAGATAATAGTGAAAATTACACAAGGTATCATACTTTTGTAACTGACGAGATTATGACTGAACTTGCATCAAAAGTAGATTTGCATTTTCCAGGATATCTAGTAAAAGCTAGTACTACAACAAGGTTTGAAGAAGCAATAGAAAGTCACTTCAAAGCGCTTGCGAAGCTGGAAAAGTTAGGATACTAGTGTGATTATAAAAATATCTAAATATTTATAAGCCAATTTTTGTGTGTTTTTTTATGGGAAGAAGAAATATTGTAGGTGACTTCTGGAGCTTTTTAGAGTTAAAACCACTAAGTATTAGATATTATAGATCTTACTTTAATTTTAAACTGCATCACAAAACAGATCAAGGGTATTTGAATGTAACAACCTTTAGGGATAGATATCATTTGATTTTGCCGATTTACACCATATTGATAACCAACAATGAACCTCCAACTGAAAGGGATAAAAGAGCATTTCATAAAGATGCCCCCGGTCACGTTACAACCTCTCAGACTTTTTACACTTTCAGGAGAGCAATACGCACCCATTTGGCAGCCCTCCATAGACTTAATGAAAGAGGTTACTAATTTATTCTAAAACTATATAAATACATATCTTCTCTTCATCATTATGGGCAGACAAGATGAAACAACAAAAGAAAGGTTAAAGAAACTTGAAGAACTGAGAAAACAAGGAATAAACCCATATATTTCCAAGCACCAGACAAAAGACAAGACTTCAGATTTGCAGGAGGAGTATGCGAAACTAAAATTTGATGATAAAAAGAAGGCATCAGCAAGCGTCTCCGGCAGATTAATGGTGGTGAGGGATATGGGAAAGATTTCTTTTGGTACAATATATGATGGTTATGGAAAAATTCAGATAGTTCTGCAGGAAAAAGAAACTCCAGAAAAAATTATAGACTTTTTCAGAAAATATATAGATGCCGGTGACTTCATTGCAGCTGAAGGTAAAACATTTAGAACGCAGAGAGGAGAATTGTCAATTTTAGTGGATAATCTTATACTCCTTACAAAATCAATATTTCCATTACCGGAAAAATGGCACGGCTTGCAGGATAATGAAGAAAAATTAAGAAAAAGATATCTGGATATCTTGATGAATCCAGAAGTAAAAGAGATGTTTATAAGAAAAGCTAAATTCTGGGGAACAATTAGAACTTTTCTTTCCGAAAATGGGTTTTTAGAGGTTGAAACCCCAGTATTAGAGAACTCAGCAGGAGGAGCAAGTGCAACGCCCTTTGCGACCCATCATAATGCTTTAGATCTGGACGTTTACATTCGTATTTCAATGGGTGAGCTTTGGCAGAAGAAATTAATGGTTGCTGGGTATCCAAAGACATTTGAAATAGGGCGTCAATTTAGAAATGAAGGTATGGATGCTGAGCATTTACAAGATTATAGTCAGATGGAATTCTACTGGGCATATGCAAACTATGAAGATGGAATGAAATTGGTAGAAGAAATGTACAAACTTATCGCCAAAGAAGTTTACAAAAAAACCAAATTCAAAATAGGAAATCATGAATTTGACCTGTCTAAAAAATGGGACAAGATAGATTATGCAGATACAATAAAAGAGATGACAAAAATAGAAATTTTTAAGGCAAGTTCAACAGAGATAGAACAAAGATTGAAAGATTTAAAGATAGAATATGAAAAGAATTCTGGACGTTCAACACTAATTGATGCTTTATGGAAATATTGCAGGGCAAAAATTTCTGGTCCTGCCTTTCTTATTGGTACTCCTGTAGAAGTTTCGCCGCTGGCCAAAAGAGACAAAAAAGATCCTAGAAAGACAGAACGTTTTCAAATTATCCTTGGAGGCAGCGAAGTTGGAAATGGATATTCGGAACTAAATGATCCAATTGACCAAGAAAAAAGATTTATAGATCAGCAGGCAATGAAGGATGCTGGAGATGCGGAAGCGCAAAGTCACGATGTTGAATTTGTAGAAGCTTTAAAATATGGTATGCCTCCTACCTGCGGTTTCGGAGTCTCAGAACGACTTTTCGCTTTCTTGGAAGGAAAACCAATCAGGGACACTGTCATTTTCCCTCTAATGAAACCCCTTGATTCTGGAAAGAATAAAAAAACTGTTGCAAGCACTGAAAAAGCTGTGAACCCCAATCTTCCAATAACCCGTGAAAGGGCAGTATTAGAGCTAAAAAAATATAATAAAGAAAAGTCTGATTTAAACCATTATTTTGAGAGTGAAGCAGTCATGAGAGAAGTGGCAAGGAAGTTGGGAGAGGATCAGGACTATTATGGCATGCTGGGTTTACTGCATGATATAGATTGGGGAATAACAAAGAATAGTGTCTCTGAACACTTGACAAAAGCTCCGCAGATCTTGAAAGATCTTGGTTTTGATTCAGAATTTATAGAAATAATCCTCTCTCACGGTTATGGTTATGAATGTGCTGGCTTGCAGGATAAGAAAAGATCAAGAAAGATAGAACATGCCCTTGCTTCTTCTGAAACCGTTACCGGCCTGGTGCACTCATATGCTCTAATGAGAAAAACTATTGATGGTATGGAAGTATCTGGATTGAAAAAGAAATTCAAGGACAAGAAGTTTGCAGCAGGCGTTGATCGCGATATAATTATCGAATGTGAAAAACTGGGCTTAAGTCTGGACGAGTTTTTCGAATTGGCAATAAAAGCAATATCCTCAATAGCAAAGGAGGTAGATTTAATTAAATGACTGATTTAATAATAAAAAGCAAGATAAAAGCAGCTGTTCCTGAATTGTCTGTTGCTGGTGATGTTCCGGATGCACTGAACCGAAAAGTTCAAGAGTTACTGGATGCAGCGGCTGCAAGAGCCAAGATGAATGGCCGACGCACTTTACAAGCTAGAGACTTATAATATTCATAATATGGGATTGAAGGAATTATCGCTTATCTTTTTCGCGTTTGTAGTATGTCTTGTAGTTTTAGTTCCAATTTCTTCAGCTACAACATATCTGAACATTTATCTTGATGATACTGGGAAGGCAGATTTTCTAGGAGAGACATCTGATAATATCACTCTTCCTCTGGGAATCGGTATTCAAGATGGAAAGATTAAAGGATCAACACTCTCTCTGACAAGCAAGGAAAAGGATGTTTGGAAGTTTTCATATTACCAGAAAGGAGCGGAAATAAGAGTCATCCTCCCAGAGAATGGTGTTTTGAATAAAGTAAATTCATCAGAAATATATAATGAAAGAGGAAGGATAGCAGTTTATTTTTATCAAAATGCTTCAGTTTCATATAAAATAGGTGAAGCCATAGCTAATCAATATAATTACTGGATGATTTTTATTGCTTTATTAGTAATCATAATTACAGTCTTTTGTTATGTTATATTAAATAAAAAGTATAAATCATTATTCAGAAAAATAAATAAAAATACTCAGAATAAAAAATTTAATAGGATAAAAATACTTAAACAAATTTTGCATGATCGGGAAAAACTAATTATTGATAATTTAAGTAAAACTGGAAGAGTGAAAATGTCTCATTTGCGCAAGTTATGTAATCTCCCTAAAGCTTCCTTTTCAAGACATATTCAAGAGCTTGAGAAAAAAAACCTGATCAAAAGATTGGGTGAAGGAAAAAATAAATTTGTAGAGCTTGTAAAAAGATAGTTCCATTATCGTTCCACTTTTGTTCCAGGCAGAGTAATTAAATGCTTCTTCCTTAATCAAATTATGGAAAAAATAAAAGTGAAAGGAGGTGTAAACAAATGAAGGTAGCAATATTAATAGCAGCCCTTTTGATGGTTAGCATACTTGCTTTCTCAAGTATGAGTTCCGCCAAGTTAGGAGTGAATATTGGCTCAGATATAAATGCTAATGTAGCATCTGATGGTTCATCAGGCAGTTCAAACCTGAATTTGGGAGCGAGAGTTTCCCCAGAAAGTAATCGTGGCAAAGGTGGTAATGACCATGAAGACGCTGACGATGAAAGAGCTTCCTCTTTCTCTGATGTAGAATCAGAGTTGGATGATGATTCAAAGGTTAAAATTTTTAGCTCACTTGACTTAAAGAGAGCATTGGTTGATATAGATTCATCTGTTAATGCAAATCTCAGGGAGTTTAGTTTTGCCCAAGTACACAGGGGAACTGGATGGGTTACAACCAACGATTCTGGAAAGCTCGCTACTGTTTTATGGGTTGAAAAGACATTTGAAAATACGAATAACACTAGCAATTCAACTGGTGTGAATGTCTCTTCTACTGAAAGAGCACAAGGCTTCTTTAAGATAGGAAATGACAACTACCGTATGAGGCTAGTTTCTAGCTCAGATTCCGAGATAGTCTTTTCATTAATATCCGGGTCAGGAAATGTAAACGGAACTCTTAATCTGGAAGAAGATAACTCTTTTCCAGGATTTACAACCTGGACTGGTACGGCAACCCTAGGTTCTAGAGTTTACGATGTAACTTTAGCGACCATGGACAACAGAATAAAGGGAAATTTTGAATCAAGTATCAACATAAAAGAATCTTCAAAAACAAAGATTAAGTTGAATACTGACGTTGACTTGTCAAGTGAAACACAGGAGGCTATAAAGGAACTGAAGGATTCATTGGATTCTGTCGATCCTAAAGTCAACATAAAGATAACTGCTGTAACAGAAGATGGTAATGTAAGCGCAAATTCAGAAATTGAAGGCAAGCTTGACTCAAACCAGCAACAGCTAGTAGAAGATTTGAAGTCCTCTTTAATCAGCAGCTTAGAAGATGCAGAAGATGGTGCCCAGATTGAACTTGAAATTAACCATGAAAGCAAAGTAAATGTCGAAGGCAAAAAGTTGGGCTTTTGGAAGAGAATTTTTGCATTCGGAAGAAGTAATTAATAAAATATTTTTTTTCTTTTTTTCTTTTTTTGCATAATTTTATAAATCAGATAGTCGATACTGTTTTATAAATAAAAGATTAAATAAAAATGTCAAACAAGTCGAAGGGAAGTAATGCAGAAAGGGAGTTAGTATCGCTATTCACTGAAAACAGCTGGCGGGCAGTTAGAGTGGCTGGCTCTGGTGTGAATGATGAGTCTCCATGCGATTTGATTGTAGGGAGGATAGGCAGTAAGGGTTGCACAATAGAAGCCAAGTCATCAAGAAGCAATTATATTTACATAAAAAAATCGCAAATTGAAGATTTTATGTTATTTTCAAGCACCATAGGTCTAATGCCTGTGATAGCAGTTCGTTTTACATATGAAGGATGGCTTTTTATTTTGCCCGAGCAGCTATCAGATTCTGGAAAAAACTTCGTCATTACCAGAGCAAAAGCAAAGTCAGAAGGAAAAAAATTCAGCCAGTTTTTTGAAAATTAAAACTAAAATAGTAAGCTAATTATTTATGCTTTTTGCCCCGTTAAGGTTATAGCACTGGCAATTATACTGCACTTATTAGGTTCAGGTTGATTTTCGTACAAGTCTTTGCATTTTATGTAATAAGTATTGCTTGGCTTCCATTCGGCGTATAAATTATTTCTAACATCGACGTTAGAATAAATCATCTTCAATCCTTCTGCAAAATTATAGTTACAATCTTTTAATGAATAAACACACTGGGCATCCTCATCAGTCACTACCTTCAAAGCATCTTGCTTATACACTCTGGTCACTTTAGGTGCTTGCTTATCTATAAATACATTGAATGTACTATTTGATTCAGCAGCATTTCCTCCAGCATCAATACATCTGAGGAAATAAGCATAAGTTCCATTTTCCAATGAAAGAGTTTGTTTATGCTTGAAGCTATTAGTCTCAAACATTACTATATAGCTATCTCTTGTTCCGGAAGAAGAGAAATAACAGGCAGCCTTTCCTTCCTCGGCACCGTTGCTCGTTTCAACTTCCAAGTCGACTTTAACAACATCGGTGCTCCCGGTTATTGTTTCATTTGGTAAAGTAGATATGATATTCAACGATTGACTTCCTTTCAGTACAAGTTCAGTGCTTTGTACATTAACGTTCCTTTCATTTTCAGGTTTGTCTGGCTGATCTTTGCATCTGAAGTAAAATTTATTATCTGCTCTATTTTGAATGCCAGTCAGATTGCTCATGCAAGTATACTGTAAGTCTGCATTTACTTGATAACTCTCGGTAAAACAATTCATAGAATTCTCCATATCATCATATGATTTACTGTCAATACTCCATTTACACTCGCTTGGTTCATTAGTGTATATCTCAATAGGAGCCTTATCTTGATTATAAGAAACAAAACCTCCGCTAGGTATTGAAAATCCTTCAATCACAGGAGGAGTTGTATCAGGACCTTTTTCAACACAGAATGAAAGAGAATACTCATCAACGTTTTCATTTCCGTTAGCATCTTGACATCTAACATAGAGTGCAAAATTACCATCATTCATAAGTAATGGGGCAATGCTGTTGTTTCCAGTGTTAGGTCCAGGCAGCCTCATCTTCTGTGTGTGATTATAGATATAATAATTTGTGTCTCCAAAATAATACTGCATATCCTCAAATGAAGAAGTGTGATTGTAATCAACTTTGCACTGCGCAGGCTCATCTGTCGCAATTCCAAATTCAAGTGGCGTGAAAGCAGGCAGACATCCATTGTTTGACGTTACTATCTTTGTTCCTATTGCAGGAGGTCTAACTGCAGTGTCGGGAACATACTTTAATCCTTTAGGCTCTAAGGCATCATCCAGAGGTGTAATTTTCGGGCTTTTGACATCGTTTCTGCTTTTCCAGGCACACATTGCCTGAGGCGTATCAGGATTAAGCAATTCACAAGCTTGGCCGAGTGACCTGCACCTATACTCAGAACAAGGTCTGAACGGATCTTTATTGCATTGCTCACATTTCGCTCCACCAAGAGCAGGCTCAAAAGGCAAACATTGGAAATTAACAAATTTCTTTTTTTCAGATGAATACATTAATATGAATATCGCGATTGCAACTACTGCACCAACTGTAAATTGTCAATAACCGCTGGTTAACCAATTGCCAAAGTTACCCCCAACCAAACTGGTACCATGTCCAAATCCAGTTGCTCCGAGTGAGCCAACAGCTTTTCCGGCCATAATTCCTCCAAATGCTGCCACGGACAGAGCTTTCGTAGTTTCAGCTTTTAATCCAGCTACTGAACCAATAAGCTGAATAACTCCCACGACAAGTATAGCATAATTTAATCCACTCACAAGATGGGCATATCCACCATAAACTGTTGGTCCTATTCCAAGTATCTTTGATTGTGCTTGTGTTGTCGGCTGTAAACCAACACCCTTGCCTATTGAATTAAGCCCACTCTCACTAACCTCAACCTTAAATGGCTCGCCAGCAGTATGCCCAACAGCCCCTTCACCCCATTTGCCTTCTACATTATAAAAGTTTTCACCATTTACTGTTTTAGTAAATGTGGCAGTCTCAATTTTTGAATCCGGATACCAAACATATCCTCCAGCATTAAATTGACTAGTTACTGTGGTTCCAGAAGGGAATGTATATTGATTAGCATTACTAAGAGTAGATATTGCTGAACTGGTGCTTTTAGAACCAGAAACACCAGTAGGGCTGTTAAATTCTATTCTTTTTCCTGCTTCCTGACCACTACTAATCCCCGGAATCGGAATCGCACTAGTAAAGTTATCGCTTAATAAAAAAGCTATGGCAAAACTCATAGAAATCAACAGAAAAATCTGTGCAACAGCACCAAAAACAAGCCTCTTTTTCATCCTCTTTTGCATGGACTAAAGAGAAGATTCTTGTTTATAAATATTATTAGTTTCGACGTTTAAAGAATAAGCTATAGAACCTTTAATCTTCCGAGAATATTACGTTTTGATTATTAATCTTTGACTTCAAAATCGACTTTTCTTATTTCTTGCTGATTATCTTTGGAAAAAACAACATGATACTTGCCAGTTTTTAACTCACCCGGAGAGTACATTGTATACCCTCTATAATTTGCGTCTCTTTTGAATTCTTCAACAACTTTTCCATCTGAATCAAATAAAGCATATTCTACTTTTCCATTAGGAAATGTTTTTTGAAAAGACAGTTCTATAATGACCTTTTCACGGCTCGAATATGTAACAGGATCTTTCTTGATTCCTTTAAGTTCATTTCTTACCAATTCAATTAGCCCATCACCGTTGGAATCATGAAAATCATTTCCAAAACCGATAAAACCTTCACCAAGTTCAGCATCATTAAAATATCTGATATCAGGATTTTTATCGGAATTAAAATCATCAACAACTCTTACCTGAATAGGTTTAGATTCCAGTAAATTATACTCTTTGTCATTCGTCCAAACATAGTAGTTGACTAAAAATGACCTAATAGGTACATCCTTTATCTTATCAATTTCATTTACAACTACTGAGCATTTTTGCGAAGGTCCGACAACCTCTTCCCTATTAAATTCCTGAGTATTTTTATCCAGATCCCTCAGTTCAATCCTAGCCTTGATGCGCAAATGCGATGTGAGATTGTAAAAAGCAAAAACTGGTTTTTGGATAGGGTGATAAAATAAGTTAGTGCATACCATATTCTCCAATTCAGGAGTGTCCTTACTAGTATCAAAATCTTTGTCCTTGCAGAATCCCACACCTGTCGCAATTTCACCACTTTCTCTATTGGCATTATTGTAAGAACTATCTTGATTCACATTCACATTTACTTGATTTCTTCCTGCTTCAGCAGCACCATAATTCATAGCCGATTGTCCTGCTAAAGTCATCACTCCGTTACCATTATCTCCTAAAACAAGCCCCATTCCAACCATCCCTGCCTCAGCTCCAGGTTCAGGAGCTTTTCTCACGAAGCTGCCATCTGCCCTTTTCTCTAATCCCGGATATGCCAGGTCTGCGCAGCCATTCAATAAGAGCATGACACCAGCTAAGCTAAGAGAAATCCCAGCATTCTTGATAATATTTATTTTACTTTCTAAACCCATAAAAAAGTCAGATTTTTCAGTTATTTAAATCTTTCGATTTGTTGTTACTTTCTAGAAGTTATATACTCTTCAATTCTTACTGATTTTAATTTTTTCCTTGTCAAGTTTGGCTAAAGTCTCTTTCAATAGAGGAATTTGTCTGTCAATATCTCTGATCATCTCTTTGAACCTATCTGTTTTAACTTTATATTCTATCTCAGATATTTTCTTTAGTTTGAAATAATCATATTGCATTTTTTTTATTAAGCTGTTTAACGTCGCCTTTTGCAGCATCAAATGCTTCATTTTTGATCCCACGCTCAGCTTTTTTAAAGTTGTCCAAAATATAAGTATCAAGATAAAAAAAACAAAGAAATAAAAATAAACTGATTTATAGAATTTTCCAGATAATAGACTATTCCAATTGTCAATAAAGAACTGTTGTAATGTTCTTGAAGTTGTATCATAAAATAATTTTAATGCAGTTTGACTTGCCTCAAGATCAGAAATCTTGTTGTATGCTGCATCAATCAGCAACAAAGTATCTTCAAATCTTTCTTCAGTAAATGACAGCTCTATTTCATTATAATCGGATTCCATTGAGGAAAGGTCGTTTTCTTTTTTTGCATTTTCATACGCTTCCCTGAATATTTTTAATTCGTCGCTAGCCTTTATAGCTTTTTCTTTTATCTTCTCAATTTTCAAAGCATTATCCATGACCAATTTATAATTTCCAGTCTTGTTATTCTCCTCCAGTAGAACTTGTCCTGAATAAAATTGAATAGCCTCGGTTAATGATTCGTTCACTCTAAGTATGGGTATCTCCTTTGACTGCATTTCTGCAATATCATTTCCTGCTTTTTCAATAGCTTTCTGAGCATTTATCGATTCATTGCTCAAAGCAATATTAATTGGCAAAAAAAGTATCAATGCTAATGCTGCGAGATAAAGGACCGTTATTTTTCTCATTGTGCTCTTTTTATATTCAAACATAGAAAAACATATTAATAAATCTTCTTTCTTTCACTTATTTAAGAAACTGTGATTTCTCTCTGTTCAGTTAGATCCATATCAAAAACATTGAAGAGAAGAAGATATTCTCCTTTTTCACTGAATCTATATGGTATTATTCTTTCTACCTCAACAGAATATGTTCCGGGTGTTTCATAATATTGCTTTCCATCCGATTCTATCTTGGCAATCCGATTGTCGCCCTCTTCAATGAATTCTTCTAAGCTTAATGTTCTTGTAGTTAAAACACTATTATTTTGAGCAATTAAAGCAACGAGGATAGGCGTACGTGCTTCCAAAAAATCATTATTATCTATTCTTATGCTCAATCTGCCACTTATATCTTCTCCAATATGATAACTATCACCAGAAGATTGAAGGACAACGTTTGCAGCCCTCCATTGTAATAAAAATATGGATAATATTAATAAAAACGCTATGAGAAATATTAAGATTATATTTTTCTTATCCATATTAATGATGCCGACTAAGTCAGTATAAAGTTATTTTTTTTACTTCTTTTCAAAATTTTTTCTGGGCTAACGACTATGCCTTTCCCGCTGACAATTTTCATTTCTACTATCTTTTTTTTAAAACTGCTTCCTCTCATTTTAAGTATCTCAATAGCAGCAGAACGAGAGCCATTATCGTAAATAACATTATAGATTACTACAATTCCATCAGATAAGAAAGAAACTGCTTCTCCTTCTTCCTTATAAGTTGCCCCTATATGCGTAGGAGTTGCAACCTCTCTGATGAGAAAATTAGTCATTTTATTTTTCTCAAGATATCTGAATAATTGCTCCATATAAATTCTAAATCTGCTTTCATGACCTGAAAAAGCAGAAGATATAGAGGTCAAAGAATCAATCACAACAAAATCTGGCTTGAAATCCTCAGGAAACAAAACAGGGTCTATTTCAATTAAAAGCTCTTTTTTAGCCGCACTTAACAACGCTTCAACACTCCGAGAGACATCAATTGCGTCAAATCTTTTTATTCTTAACAATCCTTTTTTTATGAAACTGTCGACATCCCAGTTGAAATGGCGCATGTGATCCAGCAATTTCTCTTCGGGCTCTTCAAAACTCATGTAAAGGCACTTTTTACCCATTTTGCACATGCTTACAACACTTGCAAGACAGAATATGGTTTTTCCTGAACCTGGTCCTCCTTCAATTAGTACAGAACCTCCTTCTGGAATTCCATATCCTTTTTCAAATAACTGATCAAATCCTGAAACGTTGGTCCTTACGAAATCTTCTTTGATTCCAAGCTTCTTTATCTTATTTCTAGGATTCTTTACTTTTTTGACTACTTTTTTTTTGATTTTTCTATTTTTCATATTCTAACTCTTTAACCTACAGTTTTCGAAAATCCTTCTTTGTAACCCTTATCACCAACCCAATTTATCTTAGGGCCGCAGTCTCCAAGAGAATTGCACACATCAATTCTTTGCTTCTCCCAATCAGGTGTTAAGCAGTCGCAACCAGACTTGCACGTCTCTCCTCCAAATAATCCTTTTTTGAAAGTAACCAGACATTGTGCGTTTCCTTGAGCGCAAATTGCTTTCGTTTCTTCTCCTTCCCAGAACTTCAATCCAGGCGTGTTCTTAGGAACACATGCACCGCCGCTCGAGTTTCCAATTGAAACTCCAGGTTTCCATAAACAATCCCTTCTGTCAGTATTTTCACAATCTAACTGTTCAGTTTGAGCTGTGCAATCTCTCCATCGGTTAACTCGGCATGCTGCCTGCGAGAACTTCCCAACAGACGTTTGAATAGAATCCTGGATGCACTCTTGCTGTCTGAAATCATCGCACTGCTCAAGGACCTCTTCACCGTTTATGCATATATGCTTATAAAATCTGCTCCCAACAGCATTATTCCCCACTCCAGATTCTCCAGCATCATTATAAATACACCAAGATTCTCCGTGCTTGTAAGAATTGCCATCAGCAGTTTTTTTACAATTTAAGTCCTCACAGACATAATCTCCATATGTAGGATTCGTATCGCTCGCCGCTCTGCATATGCTGCCCTGTAGATAGTTGCAATTCCCGCAATTTTTTGAGTTTGCATTTCCCAGTGTTGGATTGCAGCTTTCATCTTTTGTTTTTACATTTGTCCAATACTCCTCATCATTCGCTTTGCCAGCATCATAAATATTAGCAGGATTTCCGCAAGTATCAACAAAATAAATTTCGTCTTTACCAGGCAGGCAAGCAGTTTTTTTTGTCTTACCGCAATTCGTTCCAAGTTCAGGAGCAGAGCATAATTTATCTTTGAAAAATTCTCCTTTCTTTGTTCCATTCAAGCCAAAACCACATTGCTCTCTGGTAGTAAACTTGCACGTCCTCTGGAATTCAAAATCAAAAACACAAGCGCCCTTGTCTTGATTTTGAACTTGTAAAACACATTGCAGTTCATCTTTTATTCCTCTGTTATAATTAGTCTGCAATCCAAGATTAGAGGATAAATATTTACATCTTGTTAGAGTCACAAAAGCGGCCTGATCCCCCAGGATACAGCATCCTAAATCGCACTGTGCCGGTGATGTCGCAGACCACACACCATTGTTTGCATTGCAAACTATTTCTGGAGTATTATCCAAGCAGGTTCCTTGACCAGAATTGTAGCATACCCCTGGCTTGCAAAATGAAGTGGATTCACAAGCCGTAGGCACCTGTCTTGCACCAGCAGAGCATTCTTGAGATGGCACATTTTGGCAATATAATCCGGAAGTTGTTTTCTCACAGCACACAGTAGCATTAACAGCAGCACTAGCACTACCAGAGTTAAATATTATTAATCCTAATATCATTACAAACATCAAAGCCGATAAATTCACATTTTTTATTTTAATTTTCATATTACAGTCCATATCCCGGAGGCCATACAAGGCTCCTTGAAGCGAAAGTAAAGTTCTCATTAGTTACAGTATTAGTTAGTCTATAAATCTTGCTTCCCTCGTTTAATTTTATTTTATCTACTTTCAATTCAGGATTATATTTCATGTAGAGAGTAGTTTCAGAGTCTCCGTATGTTGCTTCATAGTCAACAATACTTACGCTTGTTAAAAGCAA
>Ga0209542_10005117_pt1 | contig 26496 bp, 22 predicted proteins | sample RifCSPhighO2_01_FD_184028 | JGI IMG/M metagenome (GOLD analysis project Ga0209542, IMG submission 184028) | Soil microbial communities from Rifle, Colorado - Rifle CSP2_plank highO2_0.1 (SPAdes) (version 2) | ecosystem: Environmental > Terrestrial > Deep subsurface > Rock core/Sediment ...
CTAGCCGCCCCGATAAGGATCGTGACGTGACGCCGTCATTACCAGATCGGGGCGCACGCAGTGCGCCCCTACGCCAGCCCCAATCACTCGCGAGTCTCATTGCAGGATTTAAATCCGCGACGACGAGCCTGTATCAGTCACAGTCAAATGCGACGACGTCGTTGTGGCAACGCAATTATTGGGAATCCATTATCGATTCCGACCGCCAGTACGATGCCGCCGTCGAATACATCCTGAACAACCCCGCGACCTGGGACAGGGATGAGTTGAATCCGGATCGGACGAAATCGATTACCTGATTATTTTCAAAAACTCCTTCTCATCCAGGATATCGACGCCGAGTTTCTTCGCCTTATCGGCCTTTGATCCCGGATCGAAGCCGACGACCACGTACGTCGTCTTCTTTGAGACGGACTCAGATACGTCGCCGCCACGCGCGCGAATTTTTTCTTTCGCCTCTTCACGACCCATTGCGTCCAGTGTGCCTGTAATGACCCAGGACGTCCCGGCGAGCTTGCCGGCGGCCTGTCGTTCGGTCCGTTCTATGTGGACGACGTCGAGGAGGTGATCCACGCGTTTGGACTCGATGTGATCTTTGAAGAACTCGACGATCGCGTCGGCGACGACCTCGCCCACGCCGTTGACCGACATCAAATCCTCTTTCGTCGCGTGGCGGAACTTCTCGAACGACCCGAAATGTCGCGCGAGATCCGTCGCCGTCTCCTCACCGACGTGGCGAATGCCGAGGCCGTTCAGGAATCGGTCAAACGGAACCCGCCTGTGCGCCTGGATTTCATCCACGAGTTTTTTCGACGAGACCTCGGCGAACCCTTCGAGGCCCAAAAAGTCTTCCGGTGTGAGTTTGTACAGGTCCGCGGGCTCGCGAACGAGGCCTTCCTGCAGCAGATGCTCCACGATCTTGTCCCCGACACCGCGGATATCCACGGCGTTCCGTCCCACGAAGTGCAGCAGCCGTTGCAGTTCCTGCGCGAAGCAGCGCTTGTTCGTGCACACGGTCGCGACTTCACCCTCGCGCCGCTCGACCGGTGAGCCGCAGATCGGACACTTTTTTGGCATGTGGAACGCTCGCTCCTTCCCGGTCCGCAGCTTCGGGAGAACCTTGATGACCTTTGGGATCACGTCTCCCGCTTTTTCGACGATGACCGTGTCGCCGATCTTGACGCCAAGCCGCTCGATCTCGTCCTCATTGTGGAGCGTGGCATGGGTGACGGTGGTGCCGACGAGCTGGACCGGATCGAGGACCGCGACCGGAGTCAAGACGCCCGTACGACCCACCGAGACGATGACGTCGCGAACGACGGTGGTCCCCTGCTCTGCCGGGAACTTCCACGCGAGGATCGCGCGCGGCGTCTTGCCGACCACGCCGAGGGACGCGAACAGCTCGTCGTCGTTCACGTTCACCACGAGCCCGTCAATCCAGTAATCAAGTTCCTCGCGGCGGTCGTGCAGGCGCGTGAAGACGGTCTCGACCTCATCCAGACTTGCGCAGTATTTCGCGTGCGCGTTGACCGGGAATCCGATCAGACGAAGGGCCTCGTGACGCTGCTCGCACGTGGCGAGTCCATGGTCGCCGAAGAGGCCGTAGCTCATGAAGGACAGCCCGCGCTCTGCCGCGATCTTCGGGTCAAGCTGACGGATGGAGCCGGCTGCCGCATTTCGCGGGTTTGCAAGAACCGGGTCGCCGCGCTTTGCGAGCATCTTGTTCAGACGCTCAAGCTGCTTCTTCGTCATGTACGCCTCTCCGCGGACCTCGAGTCGTCCGGCGTGCGACGTCAATGTCCGGCGGACTTGAGCCGCGTCGCAGTGACCGTGCCAGCGCTTCAAGAACGCATCGATCTCGTGGTCGCTCGGTCGGCGCAGGACGAGGGGCACGGCATCGATGGTTCGGACATTGTGCGTCACATCCTCGCCAATCTTTCCGTCACCCCGCGTCGCGGCGACCGTCATCTCGCCGTCGACGTAGACAATCGACATGGCGAGTCCGTCCATCTTCGGATCTGCATAGAAGTCGAATGTGGCGCGCGACCGGAGCTTCTTCATCCGTTCCAGCCACTCGTCCGCTTCCTTACGCGAAAATGCGTCCTCGATGGACAGCATCGGGACGTCATGACGGACCTTCCTGAACCCCGCAATCGCTTTGCCGGCGACCCTCTGCGTGGGCGAGTCTTTCGTAACCAAATCCTGGAATTGCTGCTCAAGCTTGTACAGCTCGTGCTTCAACGCATCCAACGCCGCCTCGGAAATCTCAAGGCGGTTTTCCACGTGGTACTGGTAGCGATACCGGTCAATCTCCTTGCGGAGCTTCGCGATGCGCTCCTTGGCCTCGGCGTGGATCATACTTGCTCACGGGCACGGCGGCGCGGGATTTGTCGGGTCTTTAATCAACTGGCACTCACTGAAGATCACGTAGGAAAAGACGCCTGACAGGATGTCCTGACGCGGCGCCTGGACCGAAATGGCCTGTGTTGTCTTTTTGTATGCCCCAGTCGAACCGATCGTAATGTCTCCCGGGAACGCCATGGGCGCATACGCGACTCCCGGTGAGACTTCCGCCTTGAGATTGGCGGCGGCGCACCCTTTCGGACGAAAACGGAGACGATATCCTTTCGTGGGGTCAAGCGTCGTCACTTGAGGACTCGTGAGGCCGCGGACGATGGTGAAATCCTGCGGGAGGACGGACCCGCCGGAGAGCCACTTCGCATATCCGAGCTCGACTTCCGGCGGCCCTCCTCCGCAATCAGAACCCGCCTCCCAGCTCCAGTCCACGCGCGTGACGCCTCCTGCCAACCCAACGTTGTCCGGGTCGAACAGGTCAACGAACTGGAAATCCCCTTTGCTGATGGTCGAAAAATTCTTCGCGAGCGTTTGAAGGAACCCGGAGCTCTGCGCCACCCAGGAACTCCCGTTTCCGTACGACGCGTTCAGGGCGGCAAGGGACGGAATCGTGGCGTTCTTCTTTCGAAGATCGTAGAGCTGCCGCTCGATTCCCGCGTCCGCCGCGTAGTACGCGACCATAGACGCGTCCGTGTCGGCGCTCCGCCGGATGCTGTCGAGAACGACGATACCGAGCCCGATCCCGGCAAGCAGGATCGAGGACATGATGACCAATGCCAATGGGAGGATGTTTCCTCGCGCGTTAACGGACATAGAGTCGGCTGGAGACGGACGTTTGGACGGAGAGCTTCGCTTGTTCCTGGGCAACCACGTTCTTGTAGGTGGCGTCCATAACGATCGTGACGCGCGGCTGGTCGTTGTTGTTATAGGCGAAACCGACGGCTTCGAACGGATTCTGGAGCGGGGTCGCGTACACGTCGAACCGGTCAATGTTCACGTTCTTTCCCGTAATGGCCGTCCAGGTGGCGCCGTTGTCGAACGACAGGGCGAGACAGTCCGCTTTGAGCGGGAGGCAGGGGCTGCCGATCTCCGCATACCCCCACCGCCTGAACGAGACAGGAGTCCCGGCGGACGATATGAGATTGAGGGTCCCGACCGGCTTGGAGAGCGACGCGGGCAGCGCCGGGTAGACCACGGTGTTGTTTCGCGCCGCGCGGACGAGGAGCTCCATCGTGAAGCGCAAATCCTGACCCAGCGTCTCCGCGTTCGCCACGCGGCGATGGAGGCGCGTGAAGTTGATGTACGTCGACACGATGCTGATGGATGCGATCGAAAAAATCGCAACGACAATCAACAATTCGACGACCGTAAACCCCCGTTCCCGGTTCCCGGTTCCCCGTTCCCGGTTCCCGGTTCCCGGTTCCCCGTTCCCGGTTCCCGGTTCCCTGTTCTTAACGCCAGTCATACATATCATCTTCAATCGTTGCCGAGTGCGTGCCATCGCGCTTCGTCCATTGGACCTGTGAGCTCACGTGGATGCCAATTTTCTGCAACGCCCCGCACGTTGATCCGCTCACGACCTGCGAGTAGTCGCTGCAGATCGGATTTAACGTCACGAGCCGCTTGAAAAACGTTGCGTCGCCGATTGACCCCGTGCCCTGCACGAAGAGCTGGGGGCTGGAGACGTTCGTCGAACGCTTGATCACCGCTTCCGCGGCCGTGATGGTGTTCGGGGCGAAATCGAATCCGCCAAACGTCCCGCCGTCCATCAACGGAACTGCCGTGTAATCCGTGCCCGCGTAGAGGCCTGCGTCGAATGTGGTCGCTCCTCCGGCGATCCAGCTCGAGTCGCGCACCGCTTTTGCTAATTCGACCCCTTCGCGCGCGAGGTTCGCGGCCACGACTTCGTCCGCGCTCCGTTCCTGCAGTCTCGCGTTCGAAAAGATGATCGCGCTCGCGGCCGTGAGCCCGACGATGATGACAGTCATGGCGATCAGGAGTTCTATGAGACTCTGTCCTTTGAGCAGACGAGGCATGGCTATTCAAGACTAATCTTTCCGGTGATGGTATTCAAGCGCACGGTCCGCGTCTGGTTCGTCCTGCTGTGCCGAAGGACGATCTCAAGCGTCTTCGGCTCGGACCCGATGCAGGCGGGCGTGTTCGGCGTGCCGCAGGCGTTCACGCGCATGGCGCCGTTCTGGCGATCAAACGTGACGTACGCGGTCGAGATGGTTCCGACGTCGGTGGCCATGTCCGGATCCACGGTCACGAATGCCGTCCCGGCCGTGCCGGTCAGGAATGCACGCGATCCCATCGCTTCCCGCCCTGAAACGTCCGGTCGGTGATCAAACAGCGTTGCGTCCACCTCTGCCCAGCGGTCAATGTTGGATGCGGCGGACGCGATCGTGACACCCGTCGCGTACGGCGGGATAGTGGCATCGCACGCCCCCGTGCATGCGGCGGTCGAGAGCTCACAGGAAATGTTGACGGCGCCCTCGAGGCAGGTACTGATGCTTTTCACGGTCAGCGCCCGCGCCTGCTGGTCGCGGAACGTCTCGGCAAGCACGCGCGCGGACGACGCCAGTTCTTCCTGATACTTCGTCCTGGTCACGTCCCCCGCCACAAAAACCGCGATGATCAGCAGAATGGCGATGCTGACTAAGAGCTCGGCCATAGTAAACGCCGGGAACAGGGAACCGGGAACAGGGAACCGGTCTTTTTGTGACCGTTCCCGGTTCCCTGTTCCCGGTTCCCGGTTCCCGAACCTATTGGATTGCATAATTCAAAAACGACAAAAGCGGCTCCTGCCACCAAATCGCGACGAGCGTCCCGGCCGCGAGAAACGGCGCGAACGGCACGCGCGTTTTGCGCGTGACCGCGCCTTGGATCAAGAGCGCCGCGGCGACCGTGCCGCCGATCACGAACGCGATGACGACCCCGGCGAGCGCGAGCGGAAAACCGAGGGCCGTTCCCATGAGGAGTCCCACGACCGGATCCCCCTCCCCCATCCACGCGCCGCGCGACGCGAGGACGAGAAGACCTAACAGGAACGCGACGGTGAGCGCGCCGAGAATGACCGTAACGACGTCTTCGCCCATGAACACCCGGACGGCGCCGACGAGCATCGCCGACGAGACCGTAAATTCAAGCGGCACAAGCTGCCACCGCAGGTCGAACGCGGTGATGACAAGGAGGCAGAATGACGCGAGAAGCTCGAATCCGATCGTGAACGGGTCATCCGGATGACGGAGGAACGCTACGACCGCGAACACGGCCATGGCCGCTTCGACCGCCGGGTACTGCCAGTGGATACGCTTCCCGCACATGGCGCAACGCGCCTTGAGGACGAACCAGCTCACGAGCGGGATGTTGTGTTTCGCCGGAATCGTCTTCTTGCACCACGGGCACCGCGACCGTCCGCCGAGACGGCTCCCCTCTTTCATCCGGACGATGAGGACGTTCGCAAAAGAACCCAGTGCGGCCCCGAGCAACAAGACGAGGACGGCTGGCAGTGCGATCATGTTGACTACTTCGAACTGCTGTCCGTATCAACGCTGCCGGAGTGCGCGTAGTACGTCCCCGGATTGCCGTACGTCGTGACCAATTCCGTCGTAAACCGAATCGCATACCCCGTCGAAATCGTGCTCGCGTACAGGTAGTACTCGTTCGCGTTCGGTCCGGCCGGGATCTTCTGGAGGTAAACCGTCCCTGTTCCGGGAGACGCTTCAAAGCCGTTGGACCCCAAAACCTGATACGTGCCCGTACCCAGGTTGACCGCCGGATCAGCCGACGGATACGCGGCCTTCTCTATCCAGTGCTGTTCCAGGCCGGCACGGACAACCTGCACGTCGGACAGCCGTTTCGCGTCGCGACTCTTCGCCCTGGCATTGTTCAGCATAAGCACGCTGATCGTCGCCAAAAGCCCGATAATCGCGATGACCACCAGGAGCTCGATGAGGGTAAACCCCGCACCAGTTTTGGACTTTGTCCAAAACTGGTGCGGGGTGAAACCTTTGCGGAGTCTGGACATATCGTTACTGAAGCCCGGTCGGCGTGCCCGTGTGCGCACCGGCCGAGAGACCGCTCGCGCCGGATTCAAGATAGAAGTAGATCTTGAAGTCAGCGGCTGAAGGCTCGGCTATTCCAGCCGCATTCGTAATACTTGGCTGGCAAGTGCTTGCTGATCCGGTCTTCAAACACGCCGTGCCCGGTGTTGATGGATCCTTGATGGCCGCGAAATTGATATACGTAAGCGGTGTACAGGTCGAGACATCTATGGCGACTGTGCCACCAGTCACACCACAAGCTTCGAGCAGAATCTGGTCCGTATCCATGGCGGCGAGCGCTTTGATCATGCTCGTGACATCAGAGACCCGTTTCGCATCGCGGCTCTTAGCGCGCGCATTCCCAAGTGCCACGACGGCCAAGGTCGCGAGGAGCCCGATAATCGCGACGACAACAAGAAGCTCAATGAGGGTAAACCCCTTACGTGTGATCCGCATAGACATGGTCACAGTATAGCATACTGACCGTTTCCTGTTGTAAACAAAGCGCCCCGCACGGGGCGCTTTGTGTCTGACAGGTGCTTTATTGCAGACCCAATGCAGTAGCAGTGTGGCCTCCCACACCAAGACCACTCGCTCCGGCTTCGAGATAGAAGTAGATCCGGAAGTCCGAGACAGTCGGTGCACCGGTCCCAGCCGCATTACGAATAGACGGCTGACAAGGCGTTGCTGAAGTCGTGTTGATACCCGCATTCGTGCAAGCCGTTACAGAATTGGACGGGTCCTTGATGGTCGCGAAATTGATGTATGTCAGAGGTGAACAAAGAGACGCATCGACAGCAACTGCGCCAGCGGCCGTGCATCCGGCGAGCGCGACTTGGTCCGTGTCCATGGTGGCGAACGCCTTCACCATGTTCGTGACGTCGCCGACACGCTTGGCATCGCGGGCCTTCTGGCGCGCGCTGCCGAACGCAACAACGGCTAATGTGGCAAGCAACCCGATGATGGCAATGACCACCAGGAGCTCGATCAGGGTGAACCCTTTTCGTTTCATGGACATAGATTCGTTACATCGGGCTTAATTGCCCGCTTTTGTGAATGATGTGGATAAGTATAGCACATTTTTACGGGAACCGGGAACGGGGAACCGGGAACCGTGGGGATGTGGAAAAGGTATATTTAGGGCTTAGCTATCATCACTTGCAAACAAGATCTTGGGATGTCACTGAATAGATATATGACATACGGCCATCAGACACTCGATGCCTGGCAACAGGCGTTCAGACTAACAACGATGGTCTATCGACTCGTCCCTGATCTTCCGAGTAATGAAAAGTACGGACTTTCCTCACAAATGAGACGTGCATCCGTTTCAATTCCATCAAATATCGCAGAAGGCTACGGTCGATTTACTCCTGCAGAAAAACGCAGACATTGCGAAATAGCGTTCGGCGAGGCTGCGGAGCTTGAAACGCAACTCATGCTCGCAAAAGAACTTCAGATGATAAGAGCAGAAATTATCGATCCAGTGTTGGTCCAACTAAGCCGCGTTCGAGCGCTCATTTACCAGTTATCAAAATCCTACGAGAATCGCGAGTGATCATTCCGACCGGTTCCCCGTTCCCGGTTCCCCGTTCCCGGTTCCCCGTTCCCGGTTCCCCGTTCCCCGTTCCCGGTTCCCCGTTCCCGGTTCCCCGTTCCCCGTTCCCGGTTCCCGGTTCCCGGTTCCCGGTTCCCGGTTCCCGGTTCCCGTCCTAGATCGCACTCGACAACTGGTACAGCGGCAACAGGATCGCCGAGACCATCACGCCGACGCCGAGACCTAATAAGATCATGACGATCGGTTCGATGAGCGTGACGAGGTTCGCCACGAGGTTATCCACTTCCCGGTTGAAGAACACCGCCACGCGCTGGAGGACTTCCTGGAGTTTCCCCGTTTCCTCCCCGACCGCGAGCATCTGGTTCATCATGGTCGGGACGTGTTTTGAACGGCCGAACGCGGTCGTGATGGAGTTGCCTTCGTTCACCTCTTTGATCGTCTCGAACACCATGCGTTTCCACACCTGGTTCCCCACCACGCCTGCGACGATCTCGAGCGCCCCCACCTGATCCACGCCGCCGTGGATCAGCGTCGCCAATGACCGGCAGAAACGGACAACGTAGATGCGCTCAAAAAGCCTGCCAAACACTGGCACGCGGAGGATGAATGTGTCGAACGCCAAACGCCCGCCCGGCGTCTGGATCGCGATGCGCAAGAGGACGATCAGGATGCCGAGGAGGATCAAGACGAGCCACCAGTAATTCGCGAAGAACCCTGATACAACGATCAGGATGCGCGTGGTGATGGGCAGAGGGACGTTGGATTCCTGCAGAATCTGCGTCAGTTTCGGCACCACGAACGACATCATGATGAACCCCACCGCGCCAAGGGCAAAGAGGATGAACGCGGGGTAGATGAGCGCACCCTTGATCTTGCTCGTGAGGTCGTAGTCCTTCTCCTGCTGGTCCGCCAGGTACTCGAGGACCTGCTCGAGCTGGCCGGATGTTTCACCGGACCGGATCATGTTGATGAAGAAACCGGAAAAGACCTTGGGATGGCGCTCGAACGCGTCCGAGAGGCGGGCGCCGCCCTCCACTTCGCTCGCCACGTCCTGCATCACGGTACGGAGCTTTGGATTCTCGGTCTGCTGCGCGATGTTCTTGATCGCATCCACGAGGGGCACGGACGCCGAAATCATGACGGACAGCGTCCGCGAGACGATCACGATGTCTTTGGCCGTGATCCGGTTCAAGAACGGCAGGCTGATCTCTCCCGTTTTTCCAGCGCGCGCCTTTTCAAGGACGAGGACCTCGAATCCGCGCTCCGTGAGCGCCGCGCTCGCGTCTTCCGCCGTCGGCGCTTCGACGGCGCCGGCCTGCATCTGGCCTTCTGGCGTGCGCACGCGGTACTTGAATGTCGCCATATACCTAGAGCAGCTCTTTCACCTGTTTCACGGCTCCTGATGGGCTCGTTTGCGACTTGATCGCGTACCCGGCCGCTCCGAGACCCTTGCAACGGTCAATGTCCCCCTGCTGACAGAGATTTGAACAGACATAGACGGGGATACGCGACGTGGCCGGATCGGCTTTGAGGCGTTCGAGGACCTGGAACCCGTCCACGCGCGGCATCACGAGATCGAGCATGATCACGTCCGGATGCTTGTCCGCGGCGTAGCGGAGGCCGTCCTCTCCGCTCGAAGCCGTCACCACGTCGAACCCCTCGGCCTCAAATTTCTTTTTATAGATGGCCAGGAAAAACGTGTCGTCATCTATCATCAGGATACGCGGCATATTATTTCTTTCCTTCCTTCGCACCCTCGTCTTCCTGCGTTTCCTGGGAGAGACGGAGGACTTCGGCGACGGTCGTGAGCCCGTCGAGCGCTTTCAGGAGCGCGTCCTCGCGGAGCGAGAGCATCTCCTGCCGTTTCGCCTCCTCCTGAACTTTCGCGAGCGGGAAGCCCTCTTGGACGAGGCGCTGCGCCGTGGCCGTGAACATGAAAATTTCCGCCACGGCGACGCGGCCGATGTACCCGGAATTGTTGCAGCGATTGCACCCTTTGCCGTGAGAGAAGACGGGCTTCGCGGGATCCTGGCCTTCTTTGAAATACCGCTTCGGGATGTTCGACAATTCCGCAGTAATCGTCGCGAGCGTCTTCGGGTCAACCGTCTCCGGTTCTTTGCAGTTCTGACAGACTTTTCGGGCAAGACGCTGCGCAACTCCGACGTTCAGCGTCGCGGCGAGCAGGAACGGCTCCACGCCCATGTCGATCATGCGGGGCACGAGACCAAACACGTCGTTCGTGTGGAGCGTGGACAGGATGAGGTGGCCCGTGAGCGCGGCGTGGATGCCGAGCTCCCCGGTCTCCTTGTCCCGGATTTCACCGACCATGATCACATTCGGGTCCTGGCGCAGGAGAGATCGGAGGCCGGAGGCGAACGTATACCCGATTTCCGGCCTGATCTGCGACTGGTTCACGCCCGGGATGAAGTATTCCACCGGATCTTCGAGCGTGGAGATGTTCACGCCTTCGCTGTTCAGCATGTTGAGACAGGCGAAGAGCGTGGTGGACTTTCCGGAACCTGTCGGTCCGGTGACGAGAAAGAGTCCGTGCGCCTTTCTGATCTCGTCTTTCACGATCGCCACGTGCTCCGGACGGTACCCGAGATTCTCGAGCGTCGGCGCGCCCACGGACGTGTCCAGAATGCGCATGACTACTTTCTCGTTGTCCACCACGGGCAACGACGAAATGCGAAAGTCGATCTTACGGCCGCCGAACGCCTGTGTGATGCGCCCGTCCTGCGGCACGCGCGTTTCGTCGAGCTTGAGGTTCGCGAGGACTTTGACGCGGGCGATGAGCGCGGGATGGACGGTCTGCGGCAGGGTGAGCACGGTCCGAAGCACGCCGTCCACGCGATAGCGGATGCGGCTCTCGCCCCCGAAGGGCTCGATGTGGATATCAGATGCGTTTTGGTCCACGGCGTTCCGCATGACGGTTGTGAGCATGCGGGCGACCGGTGCGCCTTTGATGACTTCCTGCAGCCCCGCGACCTCCTTCTCCAGCCCTTCTTCCTCCCCTTTCTTCACCTTTTTCTCGGCGACCTGGGCGAGCGCGGTTTCGACTTCCGCGCCGACACCGGCGCCGAGCTTCAGGAGTTTCCGGATCTGTCCCTGAGGCGCCACGACAAGACGGAGCTTGAACCCGCGGCCGGACGCGAGGAACTCGAGCGCTTGAGATGCCCGCAGGTCCTGCGTATCGAGCGGCGCCACGACGAGGCTGTTCCCGTCGAGTCCGAGCGGGAGCACGTGGTACGTCTCGATCGTCTCTTGCGGCAGGAGCTGCATGGTCTCTGGCGGCATCTGCCACTCGGCCAAGTCCACGAACGGGAGACCAAGCACTTCAGCCTTCGCGCGCGCATAGTCGACGTCTGAGACGTACCTCGCCCCGACCGTTGCCTGTTCGAGCGTCTTCCCGCGCGCGAGCAAATCCTTCACAATCCCCACCGTCTTCTGGTCGAGGAGGTTCTTCTTGGCGAGGAGTGCGATGATCTGATCGTTCATATCACGGGCGTTTCGGAGGACTCACGCGGAGGAGACCGCGTTGCTTCAATTGTACCCAGACATTTCCGGCGCCGTCCGGTTCGACCTGCACGGGGACGTCGTTCGGGAGGGTCCCCGATGCGGCAATGACGTTCGCGGTCCAGCTCTCTTCGATCAGTTTCCACAAGATCGTTGATGTTGACGAATAATCGAGCGCGTAGAGCGCATTCCCGTCCGTGGCGGTTCGTTCAATCGCCTGCGACAGAACCCGTGTTGGAACGGTGTATGGATCATCGTACGTTTTCGTTCCGGACGAAGACACGAGAGCGAGCAATGGCCCTGCGACGGATGGCACGTACAGCAGGCCTCCCTCCGGGGTCTGCCCCATCGCAATGCCCTGCATCATGCCCCCTGTCGAGGTCGGCAGCAGCGAGTAGACGATGGGCGATTGCGATGACGCGAGCGGCAACGTGTACGCGATCGCAGCCGTGAGGACCCCGAACCTGCCGCCTGCGAGTACCTGAATCATGTTCGGGTTCAGGAGTTCAGGATCCTGCGCATACGCCGTGTCAATCGGGAGCAGACTCACGAGATCCGTCGTCGTAAAGGAAATCCCGTCACCGTTATACACGGTATGTCCGTCCGTGACCCAGATGCGATCGGCGGCGTCAACGCGCATGGAGACGGACTCCCCATTCAACGCCATGAGCGGCGCCGCGCTCCACGTCGGCATGGATCCCGTCACGGCTTTCGCCACGTGGCCTGCGGCGCTCACGAACCAGAACGTGTCATCCGACCCCTCCGCGAACGACGCGGGAGTGATGGCGTCGGAAACCGGACCGCCGGGAACGGTCCACGTGACGGGAGAATCCACGACGCCGTCGGTCTTGTAACGACGGACTTCGTAGACGGCGTCTGCGCCGCGCTTCCCTTCGAGGAGCGCGAGCATGGAACCGTCCGGAGCCTGACGAAGCGCTATGACGCCGGATCCCCCCAGGCTGATTTCCTCCGCCACGCCGAGACCCGCGCCGCCCGTGGCGCCGGCCGTCGTCCCCGTTGCGACCGGACCGACGAACGGATTCGGTCTTCCAAGGACCCCTGGCTCGATCACGCCCGTCACGTACCCCTGGAGCGTCTGAAACAACGCGTTTCCGCGGATGTCTTTCCTGGTATCGAAGCTCACGCGAGCTTTTGGCGGCGGGAACGGCGGGACAGGAACGGGTTCGAAGACCTGCTGCGCCGCCCACGCGGCCGCGCCCAACACCGCCAGGGCCGCAAGGACCAGGATAATGCGTTGAAACGCGGCGGAACGGCGGGGCATGGCGATTATTGGACGGACGCCGGAACGGGCGCAGGACTCGTGAGTGTGTACGTCCGCAACTGGACGGTGTAGTTCAACTCCCCCGTCTGCTCGTTCCCGGTCACCGTGATCGTCTGCACGTCGAGCACGCGGAGGTTGTCTTCCAGGCTCTTGAGGAACGCGCGCGTGGCCGCGTAACCGGGAGACGCCATGGTGAGACTCACGTCGAGCGGTGTGGCGGTCAAGCCGCGTGCAGGCGCTCCGGCCGTCGTGACCGGGGCGGGCGACCCTTTCGGCTCGGTGAACTGAATGCTGTTCAGTTTGACGTGTTGGTCCTCTGCCAGCTTCGCCATGGTCTCAAGGAGCTTCGGGATGCCGACGGACCGGGGGATGGCCTCGTCCACACGCTCGAGCACGTCCGGCGGAATGGATTCCGCGGCCGCGATGGACCGCTGGAGGCTGTCCAGGTAGTCACGTTCGTCCTGCAGGGTCTGGACCGTGGTCTGGACCGCGGCCATCGCCGTCTTGAACTCGAGGATGAGCGGCCGGAGAACCACGAACCCCGCCACGATGAACGACGCGATGAGCAAGAGGAACAGGACGCCGTAGTATTCCGTGAACAGGCGTGACGGTTTCTTCTTCGCCTTTTCGACCTCTTTTGCCTTTCTCTCCTCCGTCTTCTTCTCCGTGGGACGATGACTGAATAACGGCTTCGAAGTAGGTTCAGCTTGCGGCTGAATGTCATGCGCGGTGTCCTTTTGGAGAAAATCAGGCATGGGAATCAGGGTGATGTGCTTGTCGCGGTTGAGACGCGATCCGCCTGTGCAAGTATCGGTCCGCGGAGCGGCGATGCGTCCAATGACAGTATGAGCTGGAACGACACCTGCTTAACCTGCCCCGTGGTCCCGTCCAGTTCCGCACTGAATGCGGTCGCATCCACTTTCTTGACCATCGGACTCCGTTCGAATGCGACGAGTTGTCGCGCAGCCGATCCGAACGAAAGGGAGACGACGTCGAGTGTGAGGGCGCCGGTCGGAGAAATGCTCGCGGAGCGGTAGGACACGTCCGGACGCGTGGTGCTCTCGAGGAATTCGAAGACGCGCGTGATGACCACGTGGTTATTCAAGAGATCATTCAGGAGCGCGAGGCGGGGCTGCAGGTCCTGATACGCGGCCCACTGCTGCTGGCTCTGTTTCGTGAGCGTCCTCGTCGCTTCAACGTCACGGTTCAATCCGGCGAGCGTCGCATTCACGTCGCCGACCCGTGATCGCAGGAACACGTACCCGCCGCCGATGATGGTCGCGAAGACGAGCGTGAGGACGGCGAGCGTCCACTGCCGGCGACCGACGTCTATGGACAAGAGCGCGAGTTCTTCGGCAGGGATCAGGCTCACGCGGACCTGCTTTCGGACGCGCTTGATCACGCGCACGCGCTTCGGCACTTCCGCCGCAGGCGTAATGCGCGCTTTCGGACGTGCCCCTGGCGCTCCGGACTGGAGCTTCGACAGGAGGATCCCGTTTGCGGCCGGGACGGGTTTCGCTCCTGGAGGGACGGACGGCGCGGGACCCGCCGCTTTCGTGATCAGTCCGGGTTTCGGCGGCGTAAAGAATTGCGGCGGCGTCTTTGGCGGCGGCGCTTCTTCCTTCTTGGATAGTTTTCCTTTAAGTGCGTCTATCGCCGCCGAGACCTGGTATGTGAGTCGTGTAAGGAGCGGTTCTTCTGCAAGGATGATGCTGAGCTCGCTCTCATCCACTTCGATGATCTCGATATCTTCGTCCGCGGTAGACGTGGGCACGTGCATTTTCAAAACCGCCTGCTCCGGAGCGGGAGCGGGTTTCGACGTCCTTTCGCGTTCTTCCTTGCCCCGGAGGTTTTCCGGGAGGAGAGAGATGTCGGGCATGATGAGTGCTTGAGTGCTTGAGTGCGACTAACGTTCGCGCACTCAAGCACTCAAGCACTCACTCAATATCCCTCATCGCACACCCAACCGCGACTGCGAATCGCGAACCGATGTCTTCCAGGACCGGGCGCAGGTCTTCCGGGTAGACGACGCGCGCCCACGGGTCCCCGAGGTAGGTGTTCACGTTCATGAGGCCGGTCAGGAATTCCGGAAGCCGCGGTAGCATGGCCGAACCGCCCGTGACGATGATTTTCTCGATGCGCTTCTGCACGCCGCCTTCGGTCTGTCCCTGGTAGAGGTTGAAGGAGTACTTGATCTCGTCCAGGATCGGCTTCAAGAGCGTCTGCAGGATGGGAGACAGGTCGCCGGTCGGCGCGAACGCCTGCATGCTCTTGATGTCCCGCTTCATGGTTTCGGCCTGTTCGAACGGAATGCCGAGCGTTGACGCGATCGTCGTGGTGATCGCGACGCCGCCGGACGCGATGGAGCGTGACAGGAACGGGATCCCCTTCTCCACGACCGTGAGGTTCGTCCGAATCGCGCCGATGTCCACAATCATAACCGTGGAGCGGTCTTTCCCCACGAGCGACCGAATCTGCGCGAACGCTTCCGTCTCAAGCGCGATCGGTTCGAGACTTGCATTCGTCAATATTTCAACGTATTTCGTGACGAGCGACGTGGGGGCGCCGGTGAGAAGCACGCGCGTAACCTTTTTCTTTTCTTCTCCCCCACCACCGGCACCGTCCAGGACCTTTGAGTCGAGCGAAATTTCTTCGAGCGGCATGGGGATGAGCTTCTTCGCCTGCCAGTTGATCGCTTCCTTCAGGTCCTTCTCATTTCCGCCGGGCACGCTGATGATGGAGGAGAACACCGCCGAGATCGGCAGGGCGCCAATCGCTTTCTTCGTGGTCGTCTTGGATTGCGACAGCATTCGCTTCAGGAGCTCGCCGGAGGCACCCGTGCTTTCCGTATAGTTCCGTTCCGTGCGCACGTCCGGGTAATCGGCGTACGCGTAGGTGACGAGGCGCGCGCGCCCTTTCTCATTCAAAAGCTCGACGATCTTGATGCCACTCATCCCAAGGTCAACGCCGATGAAGCTTTGTTTTGAAGTTTTTTTGGAAAACAGTCCCATATCAGAAGGTGTCTCTTAACGATGGGAGTGATTTCGTGATGTCTTGCGAGCCCGGTGGCGGATTCACCACCCCGCGGCCGTCGAAGATCACGTCCTCCGCGGGTTCCGTGGGATGACCATAGCGGCGCTGCAATAATACTTCGCGACCGACAAGCGCTCCATAGGCTTTGAGCTGGATGTCCACGGCGCCCGTCGTCCCCGTCCGAATGGTGCGTTCGCCGAAATAGAGGCCCACGATCTGACCGACCGTCGGATCGATGTTGATGTCGCCTCCCGACACGCACACGCCGCTCGAATACTTGCAGAGCACGAGGACGCCGAACGATGCGAGATTACGCAGATACTGCGAGACTCCCGTGGGCTGGTAGGACAGGGTTCCGCTGATCCGTAGATTACACCCTTTGACCACGAGCAGACCATTCCCGCGTGCATTCGCACCGATCGCGTTGTTGAAGGTTTTGGCGTTCAAGACAAAATCCGTTCCTGATGGGCAGACGCCACCCTGATCATCCTTGTCGTACACGTACACTTTTCCGTCCAGAACACCGGACACGGGCAGGCCTGCCTCGCTCGCGATGGGGACGACCGCGCCGTAGCGTCCGGCGAGGATCCCCGTGATGTCGAGACGGCCTAAGTTCGAGACGTACCCGGATCCGCCTGACGGCAGGTTGAGCGGCGCGGGCTGTCCGGCTTCAATGCACCCCTCCTGGCTCGTAAAGTTCGTGACCGTCCCGGCGGACGTCAGACAGTACGTGGCGTTCGTCTGACCGACCGGCGGCGGGTTCCCGCTGATCCCGAGCTTCGAGTAGACGTTCCCGTACTGTGACTTGAGCCAGGCGGGCGTGCAGGCCGGGAAACCGCTGCACAGGGGGTCATCGCAGTCGATGAGTCCGTTCACGTTATCGTCGACGCCGTTGCCGCAGTCTTCGGGCACGCACCCGATGTAGGTGGAACAGTCCGGGTCGTTGCAGTCCGTGAGCGCATCCACGTCGTTGTCCGCCGCGTCGGCGCAGGACGTTTCCTTCTTCAAGCCCGCGCTGCACGCGCACCCTCCTCCGCACGACTGACCTTCGCAATCCGCGACGTCCGCGCAATCCACGAGTGCATCGTTGTCGTCATCGTCGCCGTCGTAGCAGCAGTTCACGTGCGAAATAAGGTTGCATTGCGTTTCGATGGCCGGACATAACAACGCAGGCTGCTGTTTGCATGCGTCGTCGGCACAATCGATAGCGCCATTGACGTTGTTGTCAACCGCGTCGTGGCATCGATCGAGCGTTCCTTCATTAATGCGCACTGCCGAAAAATCGATCCAACCCCAACCCAAACCCCCGGCGAGCCCGTGCCACGCGTATCCGCTAAACACGCCCGTCGTAAGGTTCTCGATCGGACCGTAATTGCTCGCCCCACAACCGACGCCGTTATCAAGACAGTTTAACGAGATCCATCCGTCAGGATCCGTGAGGTTGATAAATTTTGCCCAGCCGCGAAGTTTATTCGACCCGTCGATGGACGCGGTCGCCCCACCGCCCGCAGGCGTCGTACCGGCGCACGAAGAACCAAAACAGACCCACCCCTGATTGCTTGACCAGGCATACCCGGTGACAATCTTGGTAGCTGGGTTGATCGTCACTCCATAGGACCCGCCTCCGGACCCAACATTCGTATCGTTCATCGACAACCATCCGCCAGTCGAGCTCCATGCCCACCCGTCGAAGTTTTCTGCTGATGTCGCTTGGACCGGATGCGAAGGCGTGAGGATAACGGCAAGATTCAAAATGACCAAAAAGGCGGCTGCGACGGCAAATAACCCCACAAGATGCTTGTGAACATGCCGCCGCCGGGGCTTCTGCCCCGGTTTCATGGCGGGCAATGCGCGACGAGCCCGAAGGGTGCGCTTCATTGAGCGCAGTATAACACAAACCATACAGGACGTCGGGACGTCAGGTCGTCCCGCGATCCATTGCTTTGTTGGCTAAAGCATCCGCACGCTTATTCTGCTCGCGCCGCACGTGACGGTAGCGGACGGGATGGCCGAGACGGACTTCGAGGTTGCGTAATTCCAAAAAACGCTGGGCAAGGCCTGGATTTTTGACTTTATACTCGCCTGTGGCTTGTCGGACGAGTAATTCGCTGTCCGCAATCACGGTGACGTTGGTCGCGCCAATCTCGACGGCGCGGGTCATACCTAACAAGACCGCCTTGTATTCGGCCTGGTTGTTCGTCGTCTCGCCCAGGTATTGCGAATGTTCCTCGATGACTTCGCCGGACTCCGCATTCTCGATCACCACGCCGATCCCGGCGGGACCCGGGTTGCCCCTCGCGCCCCCGTCCGTGTAGATGTTGAGTTTGAGCTGGTTCATGCTGCGTGAAAGTCAACGACTTTGCACTGGATCTCCTTCCGTCCGTTCCATTCGTTGACCCCGACATGATACACGACGTCCACGCTCGAGCCGACCGTTGCATCATTGAGACGTTTCCCGTGGTTGAACGCGATGAACTTCTGCACGGTCCCGCGGGGCGACCTTGCGACGAGATTCAAATGACGTCCGTCGGCGCCGACCGTGCGCGACGAGATCACGTGAAGTCCGCGAGAGATGAAGGACGGCTCTGCATTCCCACATCCAAAGGGTGAGAACCGTTCGACGGTTTCAACGAGGGACCAGGAGACGTCCTCGAGCGGCAGATCCGCGTCCACGTCGAGCGTCGGACCGAGGTCGTTGTCCGTGAGACGTTCGCCCGCGTCCTGCCGCAAACGCTCGGCGAAGACCGGGACGTGCCCGTCGTCCGCGAGCGCGAACCCGCACGCCTGCACGTGGCCGCCGGAGCGCGTGAGGAGACCATCGCCTGCGCGACGAACTGCAGCCGAAATATCGTACGCGGGGTACGACCGGCCTGATCCGATCCAGTGGTCGCCGTGTTTTCCGATCGCGACCGCCGGCATCCCGTAGCGGTCCGCGACCTTTCCGGCGACGAGCCCGACCAGGGCCGGTGACCAGGTGTCATGCCAGAGGACGTGCAGTTTCACGCTCTCCGCGGCTTCCACGAGCATCTGCTCGGCCTGCTTCATCATTTCCATCGTTGCGGCTTGTCGCGCGCGGTTCAACGATTCGAGACGGTGCGACAAGTCGAGCGCTTCCTCTTCCGTCTCGGACAAAAGGAGACGCAACGCGAGCGACGCGTGCTCCATGCGCCCGGCCGCGTTGATGCGCGGTCCGATCGCGAATCCAACGTCACGTTCATTGATCTCGCCGCGGACGAGACCTGCACGTTCGAAGAGCGCGGACAGGCCGGGGCGTTTCGACTTGTTCAGCACGCGAAGCCCGTAGCGCTCCAACACCCGATTCTCACCGATAAGCGGCACGATGTCCGTCACGGTCGCGATCGAGACCAGATCAAGCAGCCATTTCTCGAACATCTCCGGGATGTCGAGGCCGCGCGACCGCGCTTCCGCGACCATCGCGGACGCGAGCTTCCACGCCACGCCGACGGCCGCGAGACTTTTAAATGGGTACGTCTCTCCTGGGATGCTCGGATGGATCAGGACGGCGTCCGGTAATGTCTCTCCGAACTGGTGATGATCCACGACGACGACGTCCACGCCTCTGCGCCGCGCTTCCGCGATCTCGTCCACGCACGCGATCCCGCAATCGACGGTCACGATCACCTTCGCGCCCTCGTCCGCCAGCTGCGCGACCGACGCCATCTGCAAGCCATAGCCCTCTTTATCACGATGCGGAATGTAGGACGAAACGCAGGACGAACGGGACGACAGGACGAACGGGACGACGGGATCAAAGCCCTGTTCGTCCTGTCGTCCCGTTCGTCCTGTCGTCCTGAGCTTTGCCTCAATCTCCCTCAACGTCGTGATTAACACCGTCGACCCCGTGATTCCGTCCGCATCATAGTCGCCGAACACCACGATCTTCTCGCCGTTGGACAGGGCCGTGAGCAGACGTTCGACCGCCGCGCGCATCTGCGTGAATAACGACGGATCATGGATCCCTTCTTCGAATGACGGATCAAAAAAACGCGCCGCGTCCTCCGGCGTTTTGATCCCCCGGTTCCAAAGCAGTTGCGGCACCGCCGGATGGGCGTCTTTGACAATGAAATCCCTTGGACAGACATCGCGGACAATCCAGCGCTTTTGCATGGCCAGATGATGACAGGTGCGTACTCAAATGTCATCCCGACCGTAGCCCCGTTCCGACGGGGCTACGGTCGGGATGACGCCTGGGGTTAGTAGTTCAAAAACGGCAGCACCAAGGCCAAAATCGTCGCGATGGCGACGAACGCGACCAGGACTTTCCACGCTTTTTCTCGTTTCTTCATATGATTATTGTCTCCGCAACACTTTAATGAATGCCTCCGGCGGGATGTCGACGCGGCCGACGCCCATGGAGAGCATCTTCTTCTTTCCTTTCTTTTGCTTCTCGAGCAGTTTCATTTTACGCGTCACGTCGCCGCCGTACAAGTACCCGGTGACGTCTTTCCGGTACGCCTGGATGCGGTCGGAGGCGATGATCTTTCCGCCGATCGCGGCCTGGATCTTGATCACGAACTGCTGGCGCTCGAGCGTGTTCTTGAGCGTCTCAACGATCTGGCGGCCGCGCGCTTCGGCCTCGGAGCGATGGAGCAGGGTGGACAGGGCGGGGACGGTTTCTTCCGCCACGTGGATCTCCAGGCTGACCACGTCGGCCGTCTTGTATCCCGTGAATTCGTAGTTCAACGACGCGTACCCCTGCGTGACGCTTTTCAGTTTGTCATAAAAGTCAACGATGACGGACGCGAGCGGCATGTCGAAGTGCATGATGGCGCGCGTGGGGTCAAGCCACTCCGTGGTCTGGAAGATACCGCGCCGGTCCGTGGCGATCGTCATGACGTTGCCGAAGTACTCGGATGGCGTCACGATGTCCACTTTGACCCAGGGTTCGTGCGTCTCTTCGATGTACGTGGGATCCGGAAAATCGAGCGGCGACGTGATCACGACCGTTTCGCCGTTCGTGCGGACCACTTCGTACGCGACGGACGGCGTGGTGACGACGACCTCGAGGTTGTGCTCGCGACGGAGGCGCTCCTGGACGATCTCAAGATGTAGCATCCCGAGGAGCCCGCAGCGGAAACCGAATCCGAGCGCCGTGGACTGTTCCGGCTCGTATGCGAGCGCCGCGTCGTTCAGACGCAGCTTTTCCATGGAGTCCCGAAGGTGCGAGTACTCGTTCCCCTCTTTCGGAAACACGCCGGCGTAGACCATCGGGCGGACGAGCTTGTAGCCCGGCAGAGACTCCGTGGACTGAACGAGATCTTTTCGCGCGATCGTGTCGCCCACGCGGACCTCGGAAATTTCCTTCAGGCCCGTGACCACGTAGCCGATCTCTCCGGTCTGAAGCGCGGGAGTCTCGACGAGCTGCGGATTCAAGAAACCGACCTCGAGCGCGTCGCCGTCGGATTTCATGGCCATGAAACGGAGCTTGTCGTTCTTCTTGAGAGACCCGTCCACCACGCGGATGTACGCGACGACTCCGCGGTAGTCGTCGTACTTGGAATCGAAGATGAGCGCGCGCGGCGGGGCCGTCGCATGGCCCTTCGGCGGCCCAATGCGTTTCACGATGGCTTCCAAAATCTCCGGAACGCCTTCGCCGGTCTTGCCGGACGACGTGAGGATGTCTTCACGCGCGCACCCGATGAGTTTCATCAATTCCTCGGCGCGACGGGGGATGTCGGCGTTCGGCAGGTCAATCTTGTTCAGGACCGGAATGATCTCGAGTCCCTGATCAATCGCGAGGTACAGGTTCGCGATGGTTTGCGCCTGCACGCCTTGCGTCGCATCGACCAAGAGCAGCGCGCCTTCCACGGCTGCGAGCGACCGTGAAACTTCGTAGGTAAAATCGACGTGCCCGGGCGTATCAATCAGATTCAGCTGGTACTCCTGCCCGTCCGCGGACCGGTATGCCATGCGCGCGGGCTGAAGCTTGATCGTGATCCCGCGCTCGCGCTCGAGGTCCATCGTATCAAGCATCTGCGCCTGGAGTTTGCGCTTTTCAACCGTGCCCGTGATTTCCAAAAGACGATCAGCGAGCGTCGATTTGCCGTGATCGATGTGGGCGATGATGCAGAAATTCCGTATTCGTGACTGCTCCGTCATACATCTTCCAGCACCTTCGCGATGATTTCCGTAAAAATCTTCGGGACGTCTTCAAACGTGTTGGCGTAGTACCCGTTCGGCGCGTAGACGTCCTGCGCTTCGCGACCTTCGTCAAACCCGATGCCGGCGATCACGAGATTGCTCGTCCCCTGTTTGGTTATCCCGGCGAGCTGTTCGTGCCTCCGCAACCGACCCTGGACCACGGACTTATCCGTGCCTCCGTCCGTGAGCCAGACGACGAGCTTTTTGAGTTCGCCCGTGCGCAGCCTCTTGAGTCGCGCAGGACCGTACTGCTCCCCTTCGATCGCATCGAACGTGGCGGCCTCGTTGTTCCCTCCTGACGGCAGTTTCTTGAGAGCCTTGTGCATGGCCACGCGCTCCGCGTGCGTGAGCGTTGGCGAGAGCGGTTTCAGTTCCGTGTCGGAATCCGAAAACTCCCGCACCTCGGAGCGGACGTCCAGTTGGATGTGTTCGCCGTGCCGTCGGGCCTGCTGAATTTTTTCCTGGAACAGCGCGAACGCCTCGGTGGCGAGGACGGCGAGCCGCCGCTGCATCACCTCTTTCGGATTCCCCGACATGGAACCGGACCCGTCGCACACGAGCGTGAACTCCAGCTGGTTCGGCAGATGGCGGAGCACCTCTTTCTTCTCATAGTCCAGCATCACGACCGGTTCGTAGTGTCCCGCCTTTATTTCCGCCACCGCGGTGGCGGCCTTCCGCGGATCCAGCACCGGCCCTTCTTTCACGGGACGAATCAGCCGCCGGCGGTACGATGTGCGCCGCTGGATCACGTCCTCGAACACGGTCGCCAGGGCTTCGATGTGCGGTTGGACGATGTCATAATCCTTCCGGTATGCCTCGAAATCTTTCTGATCCACCCCCATGCGTTCCTTGAACTCGTCCACCTTCTTCTTTTTGATGGCTTTGATGATCTTGTTGATCTGGTCGAGCAGGTCCTCGTAGTCCATGGGATCCGGAATGGCGTTGTCGAACGGATCATCCCCGAACGGTTCGCCTTCTTCACCCGGCTCGCCGGGTTCGCCAGGCTCCCCTTCGGCCGTCTTCTTTGACTTCCGGTCGTCCAAGTCGCGTTTGTAGAGCTCTTCGAACACGGGTTCGAGCGTGCCTCGGATGATGTAAAAACGCTGTTCCGGCTTGTAACGGGCCAGCCCTTTCGGATCGACTGCCGTGAGGGAGTCCAGGGCGTTCATCCGGCCTCCGTGTTGTTGCCATGCGTCGATCGCGTCCTGTACGTCTGGATCGACGAGCGGCTTTTCGTCCGGGAGCATGGCGCCGCGCAGGAGGGCGTACATGAGCTGGCGATGCCGCGGCACCGGAGCGGGCGGATCGCCCGCCGTCCGAAAATCGTGCGTCCCGAACAGTTTGGGATACACGCTGTCCTTGGCGCGCGCGCCGTCCTTCCACCGGTTCATAACCACGCGATTCACCAGCACGTCGTCCAGGCAGTTGTACATGCGGAACAGCGCTTTGGGGTAGCCCGCGTGGACGTCGGTGCGGCTCTTGACGTACTGGAAATGACGGTTGTACGCGTCCGGGTCCTGCAGCATGTCGCGGAAGTGCTCGGCTTCGTGGAACGTCGCAAAGAGGGACTCGGATTCGCTGAACCCCTGATCCAGGAAGAAGCTGGGGTCGGCGTTCACTTCGATCTTTTCCAGGTTGATGTACCAGCCGCCAGGCTTCATGGTGAAGCTCATGTCCGGCGTGCCGTAGTACGCGTTCACGGTTTTTTCAAACGTCGCATGGAAGTCACGAAAACCGCTCCTCGCCTGTTCAAGCAGGCGCGCGCGTTCGTCCTTGTCTGGCTTTTCGTCCTGGTCCGACGACGGCGATTCAACGCGCGGAGGCGGGAAGGACGGCCGTTCTGGCATATCGGATGACGACGTGCCTAGGTAGGCCGTGTGACGGTCTTCCGTCGTTTCTGGAGATCGATGTTCCCAACGAGAAGACTGGCTTTCAAGCCGCTCACGCGATCCTTTGCTCCTTGGAGCAGCTTCCCGAACCGCGTGTCCGCGTTCTTGTACTCGTCCGTCCCTTGCGCGGCCTGCAGCGCGTCGATTTCACGCTTCGTGATGGATTGGATGCCGAGCGATCGGAATGTATCTTCATCCCAGCCGTGGAAGAACCCGCGGCGCAGGAAGATCTCCGCCATGAACTTTTGGTCGTCTTTCGACTCACGGGCAAGGATTTCGGACGCCAGAATGTTTTTCGCGATGATGTCGTCGAGCGGAACCTTGAAATCCTTCTGTTTCCACGGTGCGATGATCTTGCGCATCAGGTCGCGGGTGGACACCACGCCTTTTTGGAGCTGGGACTTTTCCGCCCGCACGCCTGTTGCGAGCGACATGAACCGCTGCCCTTCGGTCTGACCGGAGAAGAGCTCCTGGATTTCTCGCGCGGCAACGGCCAGGTCGGCCAATTTCTCGAACTCGGCGGCCGGGAAGTTGGGCGGAAGGCGCGTGCGATCCTTGCGCACGAGCGCAGTGAGGATGAGATCGTAGGTCTCTCCCACCGGCGGGTAATCCACTTCCCGCGCCACCCACCGGCTCTTGAAGGCGGCGTTGACGTCCTTGATCCCTTCGTATTTTTCACCGAGGTTGCACGTGCTAAGCACGGCGAACCCTTTCTTCATGACGAGCGCCTCTTCTCCGTTCTCCTGCAGATGCACGGGGTCGCCGACCCCGCGAAGCATCACGTCGTTGATGCGGCCGATCACTTCCGGCGGGATCAGGTTCACTTCGTCGATGATGATGGGTTTGCCGTCACGGAGCGCGCGGCCGAACGGTCCGTAATTGAACACCGTTTCCGTCACGTCCCCTTTTCCGAGCAGGAGCTCCGCGATTTTTTCACGCGGGACTCCCTTAATGCCGGCCGCCTCGAGCTCTTCCGCGAGCTTGTCCGTCCGTTGTTTGATCTCTTTCGGATCCATGGAGGCCTTGCCCACCAATTTCAACTTGCCGATCAGGTCGTACACCGACGCTTCTTCGCCGCCCGAGTATACTTCCGGCTCGAGACGATTATAGACCTCGTCCATGTCCGTATCCTTCGCTTTATCATATCCCACGCCGTTTTCAATCATGAACATTTTCGCCATGTGCCGCGCAATCTCCGTCTTCCCGCTTCCGAGGTGACCGGCGAGGAGGAATGGCTGGTGGTTCCGCATGTGATCCAGACCTTCTTCGACCAGTTCTTTCATGGACGGAATTTCGATCATCCGTCCTTTCGCGAATTCATCCGCGTAGCTGCGCAGTTGTTCGATGCGCCGGAACAACCCGCCGGATTCATACGCGCTGAACCCTTCGAGCTCGTACCGCAATTCGTCGTACGAATGGAGAAGTTTCCGCATCTCTTCTTTTTGCCGTTCGGTCGGTTTCTTCCCTGCGGCGGCTTTGAGTGTTTCCACGTCCGCCTTAAGCTTGTTCAACTTCTCTTCCATCGCAGGCCGTTCTTGTTTCATGGCCCCGTCATTGACGCGCATCAAACGGTCTCGCTCCACTTCCAGCTTTTCGACTTGTGCGCGTGTGGCGCCCACGATGGCGCCTCCTCGCGACAAGTGAGCGCGTTCGCGGATCTCGGAAATCTGTTGGTTGATCTCTTGAATGCGAAACGCGTTCGCCTCATACGCGCGATGAGCCTTGGCGAGGAAGTACATCTTGTTCAGTTTCTGCTCGTACGTTTCGTGTAATCCAGGGATCTCTCCCAAGGCATTGAGTTGCTTCTGAATGTCGTCGAGCCGTGCCGCGGTCGCTTCTTTCGCTTCCGCTGCGTATGTCGTACGGCCTTTCCCCTCGGTCGGCACGGGAACGCGAACGAGCCGCGTACCTACGCGCTTCAGCGTCCACCCGGTTCCTTCGCTCTCCTCTTCCTTCTTCATGCTTCGCACGAAGTCACGCCGCTCCGAGGTCAGGCCTTCGATCTGGTACATCAACTCGGCCTGATCTTCATCGCTGCGTTCGTCGAACGCCACCCGCTTCTCGGCCGCCTCCAGCGTACGCTCCGCAGGCGTTGGCCCGAGCGTTTCTTTCACATACCCGCGAAATACGCGTTCTTTCATACGAGAGTGAAGTGTACATTATTGTGCGATCCAAGCAACGGACCAAAGCATGTCCTGAACAACGCCGAAGGATTCCAAAGTTCCAAAGACCAAAGGTCCAAAAATCCAATGTTAGGGAGAGAAGCGTCCCAGGGGACGGAAACCGAGGTCCTCGTCCGGCCCGTCGCGCCAGCTGACGTACGAGGCACCACCGAGGTCAGAGCTGCCGGAAATCAACCGCTCGCCAGACCGCAGGGTCTCTTTCTGCCATTCAGCCGTATTCGTGGTCCCCCACTCGGGATGATGGATATTCGCAAGCACGTTCCAGACGATGGCTTCCGTGAGTGAGGCTTGGCCTGGCTTAAGATCAAGGGCTTTGGCGAACGCGTTCATGACTTCGGGCTTCTCAAAGTCTTCGGGCGACAGGCCAAACCGCGATCTCGGATCAAGCTTCTTCTTCCCGTAATAGTCGCTTTGACTGATCAGCCCCCGACGGTTCAAGTCTTCGAGCACAGGCGCGAGCGGATCGTGGTCG
>Ga0209542_10005119_pt1 | contig 26490 bp, 29 predicted proteins | sample RifCSPhighO2_01_FD_184028 | JGI IMG/M metagenome (GOLD analysis project Ga0209542, IMG submission 184028) | Soil microbial communities from Rifle, Colorado - Rifle CSP2_plank highO2_0.1 (SPAdes) (version 2) | ecosystem: Environmental > Terrestrial > Deep subsurface > Rock core/Sediment ...
TGATTGGGGCGGGTATAACCGGGGGCAAATCCCCCTCCTTCCACTGCGTAGGGGGTTTTTCAAGATGAGGAGCTAAATTCGGCCGCTCGAGCCTGGCATCGAATGACTCATCCTTTTTATATAGACGTTTTCTTAGTTCTTCTAAATGTTCGGACACGATGTTTAATTTTACCACCTATAGCTGGCTTGACGCGATACCCTCCCGAACTGCCTTATCGATCGTTTTTTTCTCTTCCTCATCCAGAATTAAAAGTTTATCCGCAAACGAATTATCCCCGATCAAATTTTCCAAATTTTCGCCGAGCGAACTCGGGTCCAGATACCCCAAAAGGGCGAGCGCTTTCGCGTAAAAGATAAGCTCGAACTCTGGAAAAAGTTCCGGCGGGGCCGCCTTCAAAAAATCCATCGTATTTTTTATCAGATAGAAAACATCTTCGTCCCGGCCTTCGCCGTGGTGGAGCCTCTCGATAAACCGCAGAGCTTTTCCCAGGATAAAAAGTTTTTCGCGATTTTTAAAAACTTCGTCAAAATATTCCAAATCTTCCGCGTCGATCAAATGCCAAGAATCTTTGCCCGAGACAAAACCAAACCGGGCGTACGAAAAAATATTCAAAAATTTATTCAGTTTCGAAGAAGGCCGCCTGGTCCCGCGGGCAAAAAGCCGCATCATCCCAAATTCTTTCGTATAAACCGTAATGAGCTTATCCGCTTCGCCCTGGTCGAGCGAATTCAAAACAATCCCTTCGGTTTGATAAGTCCAATTAGACATGATTATTTTTGAATTCCGACGAGGATTTCTTTTTCGTCGACTTTCATTGTTTTTTTTGAGAGGACGCCGTGCGTGCTGAATATTACGTCCGAGATGGAAATTTCTTTTTTCAATGTGGCAAGATGTTTTTTCAAAAGTTCCTCGATCTCGGTCGGGCCTTCGATGGAAAGGACAACTTTATCCTGCGGCTTAAGGTTCAGTTCTTTCCGGAAATCCTGGACCTGCCGGATAAATTCGCGGACGAGCCCTTCTTCCCGAAGCTCCTGGGAAATTTCTGTATCGAGTTCGAATTCTTTGCCGAAAGTAATTTCTTTTATGTTGACCTCCCCTTTTGCGAGCTCGAGCAATTCTTTCTGCAATTTGGGATTTGTAATTTGGAGCTTGGCCAATGGCTGACGGATTTTTATTCCCGCTTTCTGCCGCGCCTCCAATCCCTTCGAGACAATCTCGCGGACCATCTCCATCTCTTTCAATAATTGGGCCGTGCCCGCCGAAGCTTTAGCGAAGGCGGGCCAGTCTTCCAAATGTACGCTCGCCTCCTTCCCTCCGGTTTGCCTATAAACATCTTCGGAAATAAATGGCGCAAACGGGGCAAGCGATTTCGAAACCTCACCCAAAATAAAACCGAGTGCCCCAGAGCTCTCTTTCGCTTCCGCCGAATTTTCGTCTTTCATGTACCCGCGAATGCGCCGGATATACCAGCGCGATAAATCTTCGGTCACGAAATTTTCCAACTTTCGCGCGGCCGAGACTATGTCATATTTTTCGAGGTCTTCCGTAAGGCCAGCCAAAACCGAATTCCATTTCGCCAAAAGCCATTTATTTATGACCAGTTTGTTTTTAGAAATTAGAAATTTGGAATTAGAAATTTTCCCATACGTTCTCCAGTACACGAAAGAGTTCCAGAGAATGGTAAAAAATCTCCTCCCTGCGTCAGCAATGTCTTTCTCGCGGAAAAGTTTATCGTCCCAGGGCTGGTTTATCGTATAAAAATACCAGCGCACCGCGTCCGCGCCATATTTTTCGATGAGCATTTTCGGGTCAACGACATTCCCCTTGGATTTGGACATTTTATTCCCCTTCTCGTCGAGGACCAACCCCAAAGATAAAACCCGCTTGTACGAAGACTTGAAGCCGAGAAGTGCCGAGACCGCCAAGAGCGTATAAAACCAGCCGCGGGTCTGGTCGATTCCCTCTGTTATATAATCCGCCGGATAAAATTCGGGTCGCGAGGCAAAAGGCATAGATCCGGAATCAAACCAAACGTCGATCACCTCCTTCACCCGCGTCATCTCCCCTCCGCAATCGCACTTTAATTTAATCGAATCGATGTACGGCTTGTGCAAATCGAGTTCGCCTTCTTTATTGTACGGCCAGTTGTGCAATCGCGCCTTTCGAAATTCACCAGGCTTTAAGTAGACTATCTTGTCATAATTTTCCTCTTTCAACCCTTCGAGCGCAGCCATCGCTAACCACAACGGGTCGCCATGACTAACCATCACTATATTTTTCCCTCGATACTCGTTTCTGATTTCCATGAGCACTTTTACAATCCTAGCCCGGACATTACGCCAACTTTCCCATCCTTCCGGGGTTTCAGTAAATCTCATTACAAAATTTGGAAACATTCTTCTCAATTCTGCCTCCGGTTTGCCGATTAAATCTCCGCCAGTTTTAATATCGTAAACATCTTCATTGATCACCACTTTGGCGCCGGTAACTTTTGAAACTATCTCCGCGGTTTCCCGCGCACGTCGAAATGGCGAGGAAATAATTATATCTATTTCTTCTTTCTTTAATTTTTCCGCCGCTTCCTCAACTTTTTTTCGTCCCTCTTCCGTCAGAGGAACTTTTTCGCTCTCTTCTTGAGTATTGAGATGAATGACGTCTTGGACATTTTTTAAAGTAATGCCGTGGCGCATAAAAATAATTTTCGTCGGGTTCGGGTCTTCTTTGTCCAATTCATCGAGCGAACCCACAATTTTTACCGCCTTGCATCCGTCAGCTGGCGGATTGCACTTCCAGACCGGCAAAGGCGCGCCCCAATATCTTTCGCGGGAAATTCCCCAATCCACGTTTTCCTTTAGCCACTCCCCGAAACGCCCATCGCGCAAATATTCCGGATGCCAATCGATCTTGGAATTTTCCTCAAGCATTTTTTCTTTGACCGCCGTAGTTTTGAAAAACCAGGAAGATTTCGCGTAATACATCAAAGGTGTGCCGCATCTCCAGCAAAACGGATAGTCGTGCTCGTAAGGCTCGGTTTTAAATAAAAGCCCGCGTGCTTTCAAATCCTCGATTATCATCGGGTCGGCTTTTTTTATGAAAACTCCGTCCCAAGCTTTTCCGGGGGCCAACATTTTTCCTTCCTCGTTCACGGTGACCAAAGTCGGGAGGGCGTTTTTCCTTCCAGCCTCCAAGTCCTCCGCCCCAAACGCAGGCGCTATGTGAACGATCCCCGAACCGTCTTCCGTCGAAACAAAATCCGCCCCAACAACTTTATACGGCGCCTCTGTTTCATATAAAGGCTCATAAACTCTCCCAATTAACTCTCCTCCATGAATTTCCTCAATGATTTTATAACCCCTACCCTTAAATATATAAAGTTCTCCTTTTTTACTTTCTCGTTCAAAAATATCTTTTGAAATTATTAAAAAGAAGCCACTAATGTCATGCTGGTTTTCGCCAACAATCTGCTGAATTTTTAGATATTTAACCTTGGGGTTAATTGCCAAAGCCACATTTCCCGGAAGCGTCCATGGCGTCGTTGTCCAAACTAAAAAATAGGTATTAGGTTCTCCCAAAACCTTAAATTTAATATACGCCGATTCCTCTTTTACCTTTTTATATCCCTGCGCCAACTCGTGCGAGGAAAGCGAAGTCCCGCACCGCGAACACCACGGAAGGACTTTGTAATCTTCGTATAAAAGTTTTCTTTCGGAAATTTTGGAAACGATGGTCCACAACGATTCTATATAATCGTTGGCCATCGTCACATAAGCGTTTTTGAAATCGATCCAATAGCCCATCCGCTCCGTGAGTTTTTCCCAGGCGTCGATGTATGTAAAAATATTTTTCTTCGCTTCCTCAACAAACCTCTCCACCCCGATTTTTTCTTCGATCTCGCGCTTGGAAGAAATTCCCAAAATTTTTTCGACGGCCATTTCCGTCGGGAGCCCGTGCGTATCCCAGCCCGCGCGGCGCGGCGCGAAAAATCCGCGCATGGTTTTATACCGCAAAACTATATCCTTGAAAGAGCGCGACTCGACGTGGTGGATTCCCGGAAGGCCGTTAGCGTACGGCGGGCCTTCATAAAATACAAAAGTCTTGGCTTTTTTGCGGTTCTCGAGAGACTTCTCGAAAATTTTATTTTCTTTCCAAAAAGATAAAATCTCCTCTTCGGAGCGAGGAGATGCTGCGTTATTTGTGCCTTTCTCATCGGCCATATACAGAAAGTCTACCTGTTCTATCCCTTTTTGAAAAGGCCTATCATATTGCCTGCGGCAAAGAGAAAAAGGCCACCGATCGCGAAAATAAAGGCGAGATAAATATCGGAAATTTTAGCCGCGCCAAAGTAATAGTAAGCGGCAAGCGGAAGTAGAAAAGCGCCCGAGGAAAATAACAGGGCCCTCAACTTGAGCACGGGAGAAATCCCCCGCATGCCGCGCAAAAAAGAGGCGAAAAAAGTCCACCCCGCGACAAACATGAACGCAACATATAAAAGAGAAATCCAGCTGCGAGGATACCAGAAAACCCACTTCCCGTCCGCGCTACCCATCGGGATTTCTGGATAAATGAAATGCAGGGCCGTAACCGCCATGACCCCGATCAAATAAATTATCGAAGCATATTTTTTAGGAAATCCGCCGATAAAATTTAACGCAGTCTTGAAAGCTTGCCAAGCAGCCAACCCAAGAAAGAAAAGGGCGATCGCGTAAAAATATCCGGTATAAATATTTAACTCATCGAAAACAATAAGCGGCAATACCAGCGAAAGGTTGAAAAAAGTATAAAGGAAAAACCAGTTGAAATAATTTTTGGCCGCGGGATGGTTTTCTTTCCTGCCGTAAAGATACGCAGAACTAACCAGGCAAAGCCCAGCCATAACTCCGTGAAGGATTGCGGCGTATGAATATATCACTTTTTTATTTTAAATCTTTACCAGAAGAGTTACAATCTACTTTTACATTTTCTCCGGCTGGGAGATGCCTAGAGTTTTCAAAACATCCGTCAAAGTCTCTTTGGCTTTTGAAACTAAGTATAGAAGTTCGGCCTCGCGGTCCGAGCCGATAACTTTTACGTCGCGGTAAAAAGCGGAGAAAGCTTGCGCGAGTTCGTACGCGTATGTCGTTAAGCGATGAACTTGGTAATCGCACGAAGTATCTTCCAAAATTTCCGGCCAACGCAAAATTTTAAGAGCGAGGTCGCGCTCGGGCGCATATCCAAAACTACTTGGAAGCTTCGCTTCCAAGTGAGAATTCCGCAGAATGCTTAGCATCCTAACGTATGCGTATTGGACATAAAAAACCGGGTTTTTCTCGGATTTTTCTTTGGCTAAATCCAGATCAAAATCCATGTGCGTATTCGGCGAGCGCTCCAAAAAAAACCACCGCGCAACGTCCACGCCGACTTCGTCCAAAAGTTCCTCCATCGTCACGAACGTCCCCGCGCGCTTGGACATTTTGACTTCTTTTCCTCCCGACATCAAACGCACCAACTGCATTATTATAATTTTCAATTTCTCCGGGCCAATCCCCAAAACCTCAACTCCTTTTTTCATCCGCTCAACATATCCGTGATGGTCCGCGCCCCAAATATCTACCGCCATATCAAACTTGCGGTCGAAAAATTTATTCCAATGATAGGCAAGGTCCACCAAAAAATAAGTATATTCCCCGTCGGACTTTACGAGTACCGCCTCGCCCAGCCAAACCGCCCCGTCTTTTTTCTCAATTAAATTTTTATCCTCAAGAAATTTCAAAACTTTCTCCGGCTCCTTTTTTTCGCGCAGTTTGCTCTCCGAAAACCAGACGTTAAATTTTATCCCGGCTTTTTCAAGCGATTTTTTTATCTCGCCGACAAGAAATTGGATCGCTTCCTCCGGAGATTTTCCCGCGAGCTCCTTCACATACTCCCCTTTATAATATTCTTCCTTATCCTCGCGCTTGCCTTCGGCGGCTTCGATCGATTCTCCCAAAAGCCGCACCTGGTTCCCCGCGTCGTTAATGTAGTACTCGCGCGTAACGTCGTATCCCGTTTTTTCTAAAATATTCGCGAGCGCGTCTCCGTAAAATCCTCCCCTGCCATTTGCCATGGTCAAAGGTCCCGTCGGGTTTGCGGACACGAATTCGAGATTTATTTTTGTATTTTTGCTTCTTATCTTTGTTACAACGCCAAGCGATAACAACAACACTTCGTCCTTTATCCAAATATTTATGAATCCGCCGACGGATTCCGCGCGGTCGACTACATCGGATTTTTCGGAGCGAAGTTTATCCGCCAAATCTTCCGCCGCGTCGTTCGGGCTTTTCCCGATTTTTTTTGCGAGTGAAAAGGCGGCGTTGGTCGTCCAGTCCCCGTTTTCAGCGTGCTCCGGTTCGGTAATTTTGGCGTCTTGTAAGCCGGATATTTTGAGAATTTCTTTTTTCAGCTCGTCCCTAAGCATAAACCCACTTTACATCAATTATGCTAAAATTTCATATATGCCGCCATTGTTGGAAAATAAAAAAGCATATTTCAATTATGAGATCCTTGAGACATACGAGGCGGGTTTATCTTTGCTCGGGATCGAAGTTAAATCCCTGAAAAGCAAGAACGGAAATATTTCCGGGGCGCGCGTTTTGGTACGCGGCGAGGAAGCGTATATCGTCGGCATGGACATCCCTCCGTACCAGCCAAACAACACGCCAAAAAGTTACGACCGCGAACGCACCAGGAAAATTCTTTTGCATAAAAAAGAAATTTCGCACATCGGGGGAAAGGCAGACGAAAAAGGCTTGACAATAGTGCCTTTAAAGGTGTATACTTCAGGCGGCCGAGTAAAGATCCAGATCGCAGTCGTGCGCGGAAAAAAGAAATTCGAGAAGCGCGATAAAATTAAAAAGCGCGACATCGAAAGAGAAATCGGCCGATCCATTCGGGGATGATAGGCCTCGAGAGGAAGGACTTTGAGATGACGTTCAGGCGCTCCACCGCGGTGGAGCTAAATATCACCCGCGGGAAACTATAAGTGCAAACTTATTTGGAACCAGAGAGCCTGCATTAGCAGTAGCTTAATGGCCACACTTCCGACTTAGTCGGGAGCATCCGTCCTTGATTCTCGCTAAAGGATCACGGGTGTCATAAGCGGGAAAACTTCCCTGAAAGTTAAGTCAGGATTCGAATTTTAAGCCTGTCAACCGTCTCTCGAAAGCTTTCTCCACGCGGGTTCAATTCCCGCCATCTCCACTGCTTCGCTCCTTACGGAGCTTCGAAGTGCACAGCATTACTAAAAAATAAAAGGCCCGAGCGTATTTCTACGCCGGGCACTTCGATTAATAAACAGGCAGAGTTGCTAAAGATCGCTCACGTACTTTAGCAACTCCCGGGATTCATTCACCAGAGAAAGCCATGAAGTTGAGTCAGTTGGTTTGTTTCCTTCGGTAATTTCCAATTCCTCAAGATAAACCTTGAAGGAACGATAATCGCCGCGAACAAAATCTTTCCTGACTTTCTTTTCCTCTTTAGTAGGCTTTTCCCCCATGAATATGGTCATAAGATCCATTCCCTTTTTCCTAAACTCCCTCTCATTCATAATTTTCTCCTTTCAAAATGTACCTTCCCTAAACCAACTACACTGCAATTAACTTAGGGAAAACTAGGGGCCTATGTCATTAGACAAAGGCCCCGACAATTATTGTTTGCTCCGATTTATATCGGAGCGAGAGGGATGGTGCTTCCGACCGAGCCCATTAATAATGCGATGGTGTTAAAGACAGCAACGAGCGCGTGCTCGAATGCCCTGAACACCGTCCACATTAAAATGAACTTGAGGCCGAAAACAGCTATTAACAAACCGATTGCCTGGAGAATTTTCATAACTTCTCCTTAAAATTCAAGAGGGACCTTATGGTCTGCCTCTCGAACAGGCAACCCGCTGCTAATCGCAGCCTTCCCTCCTTCCTGGCCGCCTTTTTAAAGGCGAACAAAAAGGAAGGAAGGCTCTTTATTTAACTGTACTTTTCGGAGAAAGTTTATCATATTTTAACCTTTTTGTCAATGAATCGCGTCACCTTACGGGATCTATTGATTTTTCGAGCTTTTTGCATATAATTTAGTAATTGGCCACTCAACGCATAAGGATAAATAACCAAATAACCGCCACACCCGTGCGGGCTATTGGCGACGATGGGAAAAATTACGGCGTTATCGAAATCGCCGAAGTTTTACGAATTGCGAATGAAGAGGGGCTGGACGTGATCGAAATCTCCCCCACCGCCAAGCCGCCGGTCGTTAAAATAATGGACTACGGCAAATGGTCCTATCAGGAAGAAAAAAAGAAGCGCGAGGCAAACAAGAAAGCGCACACCACCGAAGTCCGGGAAGTGCGCATCGGGCTTAACACTTCGGAGCACGATTTAGAAATGAAAGCTAAAAAAGTTGGGGAATTCCTGGACGGGGGCGACAAAGTGAAAATCGAACTGCTTTTGAGGGGCCGGGCCAAATATCTTGACAAAAACTTTAAAAACGAGAGAATAGAGCGAATACTGCATTTCATCCCCCGCGACTACAAAGTCGCCGAAGGGCCAAAACAAGGCCCGCGGGGATTGTATGTGCTAATTGAGAAAAAATGACCAAAACTAACAAATCATTTGCAAAGCGCCTGAAGGTGACGCGCAGGGGCAAGGTCCTGGCGCGGATTCCAGGGCAAAACCATTTCAACGCGAAAGTCCGGAGAGTGAAACAACTCCAGCAGAAAGGACTCGTGGAATTTCGTATTCCTAAAAACAAACTTAACCATTACCTGCCTAATCGATAACCATGCCTAGAGTAAAAAGAGGAACGATAGGGTTAAAAAAGAGGAGAACAATTTTAAAACGGGCCAAAGGGTTCCGGATGGGCGGGCATTCCAAAGAACGCTTGGCGAGAGAGCGCCTTTTGCACGCCGCAAAAAATTCCTTCCAAGGCAGGAGAAAAAAGAAAAGAGATTTTAGAAAACTTTGGCAGGTTAAAATCGGCGCCGGCGCGCGCGAGAACGGAATTTCATACAGCGCCTTGATCGGTAAATTCAAAAAGGCCAACATCGAACTCGACCGCAAAATTTTGGCCGAGCTTGCGCAAAACTACCCAGAAGCTTTCAAGAAACTTCTCGAGAGCGTTAAATAAAAAACTCCGGCGCTAAAATTAGGAAGACGCCGATAAGTATAAACGCAATTTGTATCAAAGTGTGTGATATTTTTGTTGATTCGTGGAGTTCCGGCATAAGGTCAACCGCGGCAAGATAGATGAATGCGCCCGCAACCGCCGCGAGAGAGGCCGGCAAAAATGGTTCAATCGCGGGACCCCAAAAATAAGTGAGCGCTCCCCCGAGAACTACGGACAGGGCAGAAAGAAAATTGTACCAAAGCGCTTTGCCCTTGGAGAAACCACCATGCATTAAAATACCAAAATCCCCTATCTCCTGGGGGATTTCGTGCAAAATAACGGCGAGCGTGGTAACCACTCCAAGGCGCGTGTCTACTAAAAAAGTAAGCCCGATAATTATCCCATCGATAAAGTTGTGTAGGAAGTCTCCCCACAAAACGAGGTATGAATATGTATGTACGGGGCATTTGCCGTCGTGGCAGTGATACCAAAAAATAAATTTTTCAAGAAGGAAGAAAATCAAAATCCCGACGAGCACAAACGGCATCGCGTACTCGACCGTGCTTAGCTCGATCGCCTCGGGGATCAAATGCAAAAAAGAAACGCTGAAGAGCGCCCCTATGGCAAAGCTGACGACGTAATGCGTCGCCCGCGATACTTTTTCGCTGTGATATATCGGCAAAAGCCCACCGACAAACGAGACCAGGGTCGCGGCAAAAGTTGAGAGTAGGATCGCGCCTAGAAGTGGCATAGTATTTAAAGCCTAACTCCTTCCTTCCGTAAAAGCAATTTCTTCCGTTCTTCGCCGCGGTTATATCCCCCGGCCCTTCCATCCGAGCGGATGACCCTATGGCAGGGAATTTTGGAGTCGTAATTTTTTTTCAAAACATTCCCGACTCCGCGATAAGCCCGAGGCGAGCCGGCTAACGTCGCGACTTCCTTGTACGTCAAAACTTCCCCGCGCGGGATTTTTTTCACGACATCAAAGACCTTTTTTTGAAATGAAATCATAAGCGTGCCTAAATAATTTTTTTGAATTCGAATACGTTACGAGCTTGTACGCCTCCTCGTACGGCAGCCAGGCGTAACCTTGGTGTTCGTGGGAGATTACCACCTCGGCCTGTTTTGTGCGGGCAATAAAAAAATCCACGAATTTTAACCTTCGATTTCCCTTCGGCCCTATGAAAAATTTTATGGTTTCTTTATAACCCGGGATTAGTTCAATTTTCGAGATTCCGGTTTCTTCTTTGACCTCCCTCTTAACGGTGTCTTCGATTTTTTCTCCTTTTTCTATGTGCCCTTTTGGAAAATCCCAATGGCCCTTGATAGGCTTGGAGATCCGTTCGTTCATTTTGTCTGGATAGTGGAGTAAGAGGTATTGTTTGCCTTTTTCGGTCTCCCTAAAGATAACTGCCCCCGCTGAACGCTCTACTGGCATGAGGTATATCGTATAACATTGCCGGAAAAATTAATAGCGGGTCCCGTGAATGGTCACGGGACCCGCTATAATTTGCGTAGTTAGACTACGCGGCTTTGCGAGAAAGATATTCCTGAACGTAGAATTCGCCAATCTCTTTTTTAAGCTTTTCTGTTTTCTTCCAACCCCATTCCTGGAAAAGGTTGGCGACTGCTTCCCTCAAGTCTTTTTCCCCGTCGGGCAATATGCACTCAGCCCGGCTACCCAGCTCTCCTCTGCGAAGTGGCAAAAGTTTCTTTTTTTCGTTGTCACAAAACATATAGACGACTTCCCTGTCTATGAACAACGCGTAACTGCCGTGAAAAAACATTTGCCTCTTGTAGAATGTCGCAAGGCGAGGTCGCAATGAACAATGGAAAAGGCTTTCGATGAAATCTATGCCTACCTGAAACGCGAACCGTCGCGGGTTATGGCTACTGACGAACTGCATCTCAAGGCCCCTAGTACCATACTCGACATGAAATTCCTCATCCTTCTCCGGCCAATTCATTTTCTTATCCGCTGGATAGTTGCGCAGACGGGCAAAATAGTCCTTACTCAGGTCTTCGGAATCCAGGTAAATTGTCCTGACATTCCGAGGCGCGGAAAAAGAAGTAGAGTCTTCCTTCCATCCGTCTTTTTTCAGAAAAAAGAATAAATCCTTCCACCAAGCAATATCGCCTCCCCGTTCAAGCGAGAATATATCCCTCATTCTTCTACCTCCTCCTAAAAAATATTGAAAAAACTTACAGGAGTACTATATCACTTTTTTAGATAGAGGGAAGTGAGTAAATCATTTCTCAAAAAATGCGATGCATATCCTTATTACACGCTATTGCATAAAATAAGGATGAACATCATGAACTATAGTTCGAGAAATGTGCCAAAAATCTAAAAAAGAGGGGCCCGGAAATCCGAACCCCTCTTGCGCTAAAGCCTATCCGAGAGAATTCTAATCTGGGAACATCTTCCCGGCCCCTCCCACATAGGCCAGCCGGTGCAAAGGCTCAATGTCGAGGCCGGGATGCATCTGGAGAAACATGTCCAGGCTTTGCGGCAAAAGAGCTGTGCGAAGCAGCGCTCCTGTTTTTTTGGAAGAAGGAAGATCGCCCACCCAATGCAGATTAATAACTTCGTCCGAAAAACCGAGCCTCGCCAGCGTAATATCGTCAAATTCTGCCGCAAGGATAGCTACGACTTCCATGTAGGCCGCGCGGCGTTCCTCACAGTTGCAGCGCTCCTCATGAAACTTATGAGCGATGGTCCCGCCCGCCTCCTTAATGATCGAATGCATAAGATCAGCTTTTTGATTTTGGACCATAAACCACCCTCCTTGTACTAAATTTTCCCTATTTTAGCACTTTCAAAAATTCTTTCAAGGGCTTTCTTTGCGCCATAACACTAGAGCCGAACCATCACCCTGAAAAGAAGAATATTTTTCATTGGAAACTTTGGGAATCACCACATAAATTTTTTCGCCGCGGACGTATTTTTCGTTATATTTTTTTATTGCTTCTCTGATGTAATCATAATTTGAAATGCGAATATCCTCCTCATTTACCGTTATGAATTCAACCCCTTTTGTTTCAGCTTGTTTCGCAAGAGCATCAATGACTACTGCGATGCTTCTTTCCCAATCAATATTGCTTGGTATTTGGATCGCATCGAGATGCCAAACTTTTTTATTCTCGGATTCGGTTACCAGTAAATACATATTACCAATGTGTTCCTTACCCGCGTCATATACTTTCACGTTATAGACCAAAATGTCAGGATCTTCGAAGGGTAGAGGACGGTCAATGGTACAATCGCCGCTTACAATCCCGGGGTTAGCATCGCGCTTCGGGTCGGGAGTCGCATCAAGATAAAAATCGGAGTCGATATGCCCACCCCTTTTATCCATCTTCAAAAAAGCCTGCAGATCATCAATAGTGCGATTGAAATAATCCGCCTCGAGTCTGGGCAGGTCGAAAAATTGACCCATCCCCCGCAGCAACCTTGCCTTTTTTTTCTGCTGCTCCAGCATTTCGCTTAATTCCTTGCTCAATACCCTCTTCTTTTCAATTGGGGATGCTTTAATATCTTCTCGCAGTTTCTTTTCTTTCTCCATGACGGCCGGACTTTTCTGAGCAGCTCTCGACAAAACGTCCATAGCTTCTTGAGACGTTTTTATGGATTTCATTTCTCCGGCAACGTCGCCTAATCCCTGCGCCTCAAGATAGAGGGCAAAAAAATGACGCGTGGCTTCCTGTGTCGTTTTTATATGTCGTGCAGTGTAATAATCGAGAACGGTATAATCAGTCTCACTACGGTTGGCCAACAATTCATCTTTTTTGGAAAAATTGTCTTGAATCCTGGGCAGATCGGTGAAGATGCCGCGGGCCCGTTCAAGATCGCGCACCATGTCGCCTGCTTTATCCGAAGGAATATAATCTTCTTCGTCTTCGTTCGCTACACATTTTGAATTGAGATCGAGTTGTTCTAAAAATTTCTCGACATCGTCTGCCATCCAATATGTCGACCACCAAACAAAAATATCTTCTTCGACATATTGACTTTGCTCGTCGCCGAATTCCGGAACAGCATACCGTTGCAAGAAATTATGAAAACTATTTTTAAAAGCAATAAAGGGGTCGCCTTCTAAAACAAGCTTATTTAAAATATCATTAATTTCTGCGCTTCGCAGAGTTTCTTCAAAGTCTTCTATTCTTTGAATCTTTTCTTTAAATTGCCATGTCGCTTCCGCCGAAAGTCTCCGAGCAACAAAATCTTCCCTGGAAAGACTAACTTCGAGAATGCCAAAAGGTGCTTGCTCTGACTTTTCTTTGAAGCGAAAGACTTTTTCTTTTTCGCGCTCGTGCTCCTGCGCGATTATATCTTTGCGCTTAATAGAGCCGGGCTGATCACGTTCATATCCAAATTGATGTAGAAGCTCATCGGGAATTTTTTCTATTCCGCCATATTGCTTCATCAAATCTTGGAGCGTCTGAGCTTCGATGCTTATATTTTCTCCCTTCGGTGGACCTTCTTTTGGCATTTTATTATTTCAGCATACCCAAAAATTCTTTTAAGGGAAGGGTGTTGATAATATCTTTTTTCGTGCACCAAGCCCGCCGCGCCTGCGCGATCCCATATTCCAAATAATGGAGCTCGGAAGTCGAATGCGCGTCGGTATCGATCACCATCTTCACTCCCGCTTCCCGCGCCATCCTGATGTGTTCGTCTTTCAAATCGAGCCTCCAGGGATGTCCGTCTATTTCTAATATCGTCCCCGTGCGTTTTGCGGCTTTTATAATTTTTTCCATGTCGACGTCGTACGGTTTTCGCCGATTGATAACGCGGCCCGTCGGGTGGAAAAGAATATCCACGTTCGGATTTTCCATCGCGCGGATTATCCGCTCGGTCTGTTCTTTTTTAGTTAAATTAAAAAGTGAATGCACGGCCGCGCCGACAACGTCGAGTTTAGCCAAGGCCTCGTCGTCGATATCGAGCGAGCCGTCTTTCATGATGTTTACCTCCGCCCCTTTCAAAATTTTTATATTTTTTCCGCCAGAGGCGGATCCGCCTCTGGCGGAGAATTTTTCATTTACTCTATCGATCTCCTTGGCCTGCCGCGCAAGTTTTTTTTCGTCCGACCCTCCGGTCATGGCGAGCGAACGCGTGTGGTCCGTGATCGCAATATATTCGTGCCCAATTTTTTCGGCTTCCCGCGCCATCTCCTCGATGGAATTTTTTCCGTCCGTCCAGGAAGTCTGCGTCTGAAGGTCTCCGCGCAAATCGTCGTACCCTATTGAATTAGGTAAACCTCCGGGTTTACCCTGAGCTTGCCGAAGGGCTGCTTCAATCTCTCCCAAATTCAACCTCATCTCTGGCGGCGGCAAAGACATCCCTAGTTTTTTATAAATTTCCTCTTCGCTCTCGGCCGCGATATTTTTCTTTCCCCTGAACAGGCCGTATTCGTTTAACTTGTAGCCTTTTTTGATAGCAATCTTCCGTACCTCGACATTGTGATCCTTGTTTCCTGTAAAATACTGCAGGGCCGCGCCGAAAGATTTTTTCGGCACAATACGCAAATCGGCATCGATCCCGGACTTCAGGCGCACATTCACTTTAGTTTCCCCGCGCGCGTAAATGTGGGCGACTTCCGGCATTTTTACAAAATAATCAGAGATTTTTTTTGGGTTTCCGGAAACAACAAGGAAATCTAAATCCCCAATCGTTTCCTGCATACGCCTCACGGACCCCGCGACTTCTACCTCTTCGGCATCAGTTATTTTTAGCAGCCTATCTTTTATGGCGCGCGACATCGGCAATGCTTCGCCAAGAGCAAACCTTCCTCCGCCTTCGCGTTTAAACTCAATGCCTTTCAAAATCTTGGCCTCGAGCTTTGCGCCCATCCTCGGCAGGGACCTCAACTTTCCGCCCTTGGCCGCCTTTTCCAGGTCAGCGACGGTGCGAATTTTCAATTTAGTATACAAAAGGTTGATAAGTTTCGGGCCGACCCCGTCGATCGAGGAAAGCTCCGCGATGTCCACCGGGAATTTTTTCTTGATTTGGTTATATTCCTTCATCTCTCCCGTCTTCAAATACTCTTCAATTCGCTCGGCAATGCCCCGCCCTACGCTTGGTATGCCCTCCAAAGCCTTCAGGCCGCCTTCTTTATAAAGATCGGCTACATCATCCTCCAGGGAGGCAACGGATTCCGAGGCGCGTTCAAAAACCCTTGGCTTGAAAGGGATATTCTGCATCTCGTACATCTCGGCGAGCTCAAAGAGAATTTTGGCGATTTCCTCATTTTTTGCCATGTCTATATTCTATCAAAAATTATCCACATTATATTTATGCCATTCCTGCTATCCTAAATGAGGAGACGATTTTGAGAAAAAGGTGCTCTGCCCAAAAAGGGCTGCGCAGAAAATGCCTCCGACCGAAGCGTCGGAGCAAAAATAACAAAAAAGTACGCGAGCATTTGAGCAAATACTCCTTCTTTCCGAAATGCGCCTCATAGTTCTTTACAGTTCTTCTATTTAGAGTACGCTCCTGTACCAATTCTCGGTCACCAATCCTGGCGGCCGAAAACTGGTACAGGAGCTTTTTTTATTCCTCAAAACAATTTATTTTGGATGTCTTCTTTTTTGGTTTCGAGTTTGGGGAGAGTTTTTCTCTCGGGGGGATTTTTTAAGATCTCGGGAAGCTTTTTGAAGTCCGATTCGAGTTCTTTCAAAACCGCGCCGGCGCGGAGCGCGGCTGCGGGGTGGTAGAGAGGCATCAATATATATTCGCCGTAGTATTGCGCGACACCGTGGTCGCGCGAAATTTTTGCCAAAGGCAGGAAATAGTTTAAGGAGAAGCGCCCGAGCGTTGCTATCACTTTCGGGTTTATTATTTCGATCTGTCTTTTTAGGTATGGCTTATACGCTTCAATCTCTTCCGGCAACGGGTCGCGATTTGCCGGAGGGCGCCTTTTAACGATGTTGGTTATATAAATATTTCCCCGCGGCCAGGCGATGGCCAAAAGCAATTTGTCGAGAAGCTTTCCGGCCTGCCCGACAAAGGGGCGCATTTGCTGGTCCTCGTGATATCCCGGGGCTTCGCCGATAAATAAAACATCTGTGTTGGAGTTCCCTTCCCCGAAAACCAAATTAGCTGCGCCGTAGAGCGGAAGCTTTTTGTCCGCTTCAATCTCTTTTTTCAATTCAGATAGCGCCGAGTTTTTATCCATGCCAAAGATAGATGCTTACCAAATCCTGCGATGCGCCGAGTATAATTAAAATCCCTAGGGCAAAAAGCCACCAAAGTTGCGGACGGAATCCCAAGAACGAGGCCACTTCTTTCTTTTTCTTCCAAACCATAAGCAAAATAAAAATTGCAAAAACACCCAAGCCTACCGAGCCCACGATACTTAAAATTTCAACGAGATCAAAAAAGCCCATGAGAAAAAGAGTAAGCGGCGGCAAGAATGCCAGAAGCCAGGAAGCGTTTAGCGAGAGGCGGTAATCGTAACGGAACGTCAGCCTTAAGTCCGCGCCAAAAATAACGTAAGCGCGAAAGACGCAAAAAATTCCGATGATCGAGCCGAGGATGAAGGCGCCGTCGCCCAAAACACTTTTCAATCCGGAAAGGGCGTCCGGAGTAACCGCGGCTCCGGAGACGCCCAGCACCGAAAGGATTAAAACCAAATATAAAAGTGCGGAGACCAACAAGCTCCAGAAAATAATTTTTTTCGAGAGTCCCCTGTTATTGTGCCCGAGGACATCGTGCAAGTCCGGCAAAGCGGTATACCCTCCCAAAGCGAAAACTAAAACTCCATAAGAGAAGAACCAGGAGGGAGAAGCAGGCTGGATAAAATTTGCCGCATCCACATACGGCATAACTTTATACGCAAGGAGAATAATAAAACCCAAAAGTGGGACAGTTAAATAAAAATTTATCTTCCCTATCTCCTGAAGCGAAAAAAAGAAAAGGAGGCCGCCCAAGATGAAAAACGTGACGCCGTTTCCAATAAAACTCGTCCCGAAAATATTTTGCAGGAAAATTGCCCCCAATATCCCATAGGCAAGCATGGTCCCATACGAGGAAAGGATCGTAAAAATTGCCGCGATCGTCTCCGCCCGATGCCCAAGGTGTTTTTTAACATACCCCGGAAAACGGTGCCGGCCGGGCGTAACGTATATTATTCCTGCGAAAAGAAAATGCAGGAGAAGGCTTATTAAAAAAACGGCGAGAAATAATAGGAGGTTCCACTGCAGGGGGGCCTTGGAGAAAGCATACGGCAGGCCGAAGATTCCCGCCCCGATAATCATCCCGAGCATAATCCCGAATCCCTCGAGCGTTTTTATATTTTTCATATCTCGATTACCTTTTCCTTGCGGATAAGCTCGATGACTTTCTCAATTAATTTTTTAGGGTTCGAATCGTAGACGATTTTTCCTGGACCGCGATGCGATTTCTCGACGATTTCTTTAAAAAGCTCGTCCGTCTCCCAGGAGCCAATCAAAACTCCCATGGGCTTGTCGTCCTCGTAAGAAATTGTAAATTCGTTTAGCGTTCCCATGCGCCCGCATCCAAAGACTACAGCGTCCGCTGAACGAGTTAGGAGCAGATTCCTGCCGGAGAAACCGAAACCGGTGTAGACAATCATGTCCATGTAATCGACAGGCAGTTTATATTCTTCGATGTGTTCTTTCTCGTTATGCGCCGGCGAGATCCCGATAGAGATCCCTCCGACTTCTTTGGCGCCGATACAAGCCCAATACGGGACACCAGTCGTGGCTCCCGTAACAAGCACGGCGTTTTGTCGGGCAATTTCTTTCCCGACCTCTTTGGCCATTTCAAGCGCGTCCGGACCGCAGTGGCCGGTTTCGGCCGCGCCCGAGACACATATTTTTAATTTTAAATGCGAGTGAGGAGAAGGTTTCATGCTATTTCCTTATTATACTCTATATTTCGTAGCTCTCTCCGTACCGCGGTGCGTACGCTTCGATGCCTAAATAATCGCGGACGCGTTGGACCAAGAAAAGACATGAGGCTGGCTCCCCCTGGATAGCAAAAACTTTTTTAAGCGAATCTTTGGAATGCGCCACGAAATCTATCAATTGCTCGCGGTCGGGATGCGAAGAATATCCCTGCAAAGTCTCGACGCGGGCGCGGACCGTGATCCTCTCGCCATGTATCGTGACCTCCGAAGCCTGGTCCTGCAGCATCCTCCCAAGGGAACCCGCGGCCTGATACCCCACCACAAGCAAAGTTGAATTGGGATCCGAGAGGTAGCGCTTTTCATGGTGCAAAATTCTTCCGCCTGTCGACATGCCGGATCCCGCGATAATTATTTTCGGCGAAGGGACTTCATTTATACTTTTGGATTCTACGGTTGTCAAAGTGAATTTCAAGTCAGGAAACTGGAAAAGTTCATCCCCGGATTTTATTTTTTGGTTAGTTTCTTTATTGAAATAGCTTTCGTATTTTTTATATACCGCCGTCGCCTTGATCGCTAAGGGTGAGTCAAGAAAAATCGGGATCCTCGGAATCCTCCCCGAGCCAAGAAGATCATCTATCTCCGACAGAAGTTCCTGCGTACGTTCGAGCGAGAAAGCCGGGATCATGAGAACCCCTTTCGATTTTATAGTCCCTTCTATCACCCGCTCCAATTTTAACTTCCTTGAATCGCGGTCGTCGTGCATGCGGTTGCCGTAAGTAGATTCGATTAAAAGTACATCAGCGTCGGTAACTTTTTCCGGATCGTTCAAAAGCGGAGTTGGAGGATTTCCAAGGTCTCCAGTCAAAACAATTTTCTTTCCGCGAAATTCTACAGAAACCATTGAAGAACCAAGTATGTGCCCGGAATCGAGAAGTTCGATTTTGAATTCGCCGACATTTATTTTCTGGTGGTAGTTTAGCCCCTCCCAAAGCGACATGGCCCGCGCAATATCTTCCTCTTCGTAAATTAAGGCGATCTCGTGACGGCTCGCTTCCTTTTCCAAAACGCCCAGGCTGTCCGAGAGCATCAATCGCGCTAAGTCTTTGGTCGGGTGGCTCGAATAAATTTTTCCTGAAAAACCCTCTTTGATTAGTTTAGGTATCCGTCCCGTGTGGTCGATATGGGCGTGCGTGACAAACAGCGCCGATATTTCTTTCGGGTTAAACGGAAAAGGCTCCGCGGAACGCAAGTCGCAAAAGCGCGGGCATTGGAAAAGCCCGCAATCTATTAAAACTTTTGTGCCTCCGACGCTTTGGTCGGAGCCCCGACCTTGCGTCGGGGCCGAATCAAGTAAAAAACACGAGCCAGTCACTTCCTGGGCTCCGCCGTAAAATGAGACCTTCATAGTCCCTATTATAAAATTTCTTTTCGCCGTTGGAAAAGAATAAATGCCGCAGCACCTCCGAGGAGGTCAGCGAGGAGGTCGCCCAAAGTATCTTCGAGCCCGGGTTGAATGAAAGCCGCGCGGCCCAACTCCAAACCGATTTGGCTCATCCCAAATTCAAAAAACTCCCACAAAATCCCGACGATCGCGACAAGGCCCAAGACAAGCCAGAAGGCGATTACATACGGGTAAGAAATATTTTTGACTAAGAAAATCGCAAAGAGACCTATCCAAAAACCACCCGTCGCGTGCATTACAATATCGAGCCATTGGTAATGGAAATAAGCGGAGGTCAAAACCGCCCAACTATGCACGAGGATTATCAAAAGAAGGGAAAATACCAAAAAACGCCGCGATAAAACAAAACTTAGCATAAACTGTGAATATTGTGTGGAAATTATGTTTACTGGTTCTTAATAACCTAGAACATTATGTCCTCCTCTGCGCGCTTGTAGTCGCATATTTCTTCAGGAGTAAACCAGTATCCTAATTCATGGGCTGACTCCTCCTGAGTCTCAGAAGCATGAATAATGTTATGCACGGCACGCTTATCGGAATTGGCGAGAGCGGGAGAATCTACAGAGTAATCCCCTCGAATAGTTCCCATCTCGGCTAAATTCGGTAAAGTATTTCCGCAAAGTTTTCTTACCATATCTATTGCGTGAACTCCCTCTACGGCCATTTTTATAATAGGCCCTGAAGTCAAATATTCGATTATCCAGTTCCTAACCATTTTACCTATTTCGTCAGCGTCACCAGTCCCGAGTTCTTTTGCCGGATCTATGCCATATTTTTCATAAGTCTTCAAAGATTTCTCTCCAAGCCGATGAACCCAAGCCTCATCCTTCGGGTAATGCCCATCGATTTGCTCTCTCGACGCTTGAACCATCTTAAGCGCAATGACTTTAAGCCCGCGCTGTTCAATGCGGCTAACTATTTCTCCGACAAGGCCTCTTTTAACGCCGTCGGGCTTTATAAGCACTAAAGTTTTTTCTTCCGTAAGTTTTGCCATATAGAAAATAGGTTACACGCTTATTTCACAACAGTCAAACTTTCCCCGTCGGATTCGAGGTGTATCCTGGAGTCGAGATCGGTCCGGAAAATTTGGGCGCCGACTTCCTCGAGAGCTTCCAAAACCTGTTTGGTGGGATGCCCGTAACGGTTTTTCGCGCCGACCGATATTAAGGCGTAGTCTGGCTTAACTTTTTCGAGGAATAACGGATTGGAAGAAGTTTTCGAGCCGTGGTGGCCGACTTTCAAAACTTCCGACTCAAGGTTGTCCTCACCCTGGGCAAGTTTTAGCTCCTCCCCCTTCTCCGCGTCTCCCGTCAAAAGAAAATCTATCTCCCCGAAAGATAATTTCGCGACAACGCTATTTTGGTTTGGGTCGCCGGAGACCAATTTATCCGGATGTAAAATTGTAAGTTCGACTCCGCGGTCCAAAATAATTCTAGCTCCCCTCTCCGCTTTTATCCGCGTTATATTTTTTTCTCTAATTATTTTTTTCAACTCTTCGTATCCCGCGAGGTAATACCCGTCGTCCGTATCCACGAAATATTTAACATCATAATTTTTCAAAACATCCACCAACCCAGCAACATGGTCCAGGTTGGGGTGCGTCATCATGACGACATCTATGGAGCGATCGTGAAAAGGCATGACTTCGCCGAGTTCCTCCAAGACAGAATTATCCGGCCCGCCGTCTATCAAAATCTGATTTTTCGTCGGGGTTTCAATGAAAATCGCGTCCCCCTGCCCGATATCCAAAACGTAAAAATTTAATTTACGGCCTTCCAAGCCAAAAACTGTCGACCAAGCTAAAAAGGCAATTATTATTAAAGCCAAAGAAAAAATATATGGAAATTTATTTTTCATAGCCCTGAAAATATTTTAACAATCCAGAGTTCATAAGCCAAAAGCCAATACGCCGGCCAGGCAAAAATCCAAGAAAGATAATACGAGATAAATCCAGCGAGGCCGGAAAGAAAACCTAAGAACATGGTATAAGGAATAGTGCTTAACATAAGGATATTCGCCGGAAGGGTTTTCCAGGAGAAAGTACCGCCCAAGTAAATTAAAAGCGGCAAAACAAATATCTGCGCGGAGATCGTTGCGATTAAATTTTCACGGAGTTTAAAAACATTTGGGACTCTGGAAAAATAAGTTTCAAGCCGTGGGGCCAAGAAAATCAATCCAGCTGTCGCCAAAAATGAAAGTTGGAAGGACGCGTCAAAGCGCAGAATTTTCGGGTTGAAAAGCGTCATTAAAAATGCGGCGAAAATAAGCGCGGAGAGGGCTTGGTAAACTTTTCCCGTCTCGCGCGCCCAAAGGATCAAAACCCCCATGATCGCCGCGCGAACGACCGTAGCAGAAGCTCCCGTCAACAATGCGAAAAGGACAACGAGCAAGGTCGCGATTCCCGTCCTTATTATTTTGGCGACGGGAATATAATTTATGAGCTTTAGGGAATTATCAGAAATTATTGAGATGTTGTATCCGGAAAGGGCGATTATGTGCACGACCCCAAGGTTTCGAAAATTTTCCTCCAGTTCTTCCGGAAGGCTCGACCGCTCGCCGATCGTAAGCCCGGCCAGAAAAGAACTGTGCGGCTCCGGTAGGACCTTGGAAAGGTTTTCAATAAAAGAATGCTTCGTAGAAAACAAAAACTTTTTCAGCCAAAATCCGCCCTCTTCGCGCGACGAAACCTCCGGCAAGAACATTTCAAAATATATATTGTCCTTTGCTAAATAATTTTTCCAATCGAAATCTGAAAAATTTTGCGGCTCGGCGAGCTTTCCAGAAATTTTTAATTTGTCTCCATATTTTATTTCCGGGTAATGCGGAAGGCTTAATAAAATCTTAACACCTTCCTCCGTTTTTAAAATCGCCCTCGTGAATTTCTCAAGCTTTTGCGGGTCCTCGGTTAGGACACCCAAAACCTCCACGTTCTCGCCTAAATTTTTCTCCATTGCTTTGACATACTCGCGAGAATCCTGGATCTCGTATCGCAACCCTCCCAATGCAAAAGCTGCAAGAAAGAAAGCGATTTGTACCAAAATGAGTTCGCTTTCTTTTCTCACCCAAAATATAAAACCCAAAAATCCCGCGACAAAAAGGGCCAAAACAAGAAACTCGATATCGAAATCAAAAAAAGAGCGGAGGGCTACTCCAAAGAAAAACCCAACCAGGGCTTGTAGCAACAACTTCCTCATTCAAAAAGATTGGGGTTGTTTTTATTATCTAAAGCTTCATTTACCATCCTGTCGGCTTCGCGGTTTTTTTCGCGCGGAACGTGGTTAAAAGTTATTTTCCCGAAATCCAGTTTATAGTTCAGGATTTTAATGAAGGCCGGGAAAATTTTCTCGTTTTCTATTTTATAAATGCCGTTTAACTGCTTGACCGCCAATTCCGAATCCATCCGCATTTCAACTTCCATTTTTTTAGTTTTTTCTTTCCCGAAAAGGGCTTTCACTTTTTTCAATGCGGAGACGATGGCCGCGTATTCCGCCTCGTTATTGGTTTTTACCCCGAGGGCTTCGCCATATTCCTTGATGATATTTCCCTTAACATCCTGAATCACGACGCCCAGGGCGGCGGGTCCCGGGTTCCCTCGCGACCCGCCGTCGGTGTAAGTTATTATTTTTTCTCGCGTCATAGGTATCCAGCCTGCCTTAGCCAGTAATCATTTTCCCATTCCCAAAGTTTTTTTGCCGCGAGAAACGCGCCATAATCGTCCCGCCAAAACGGAAATTCCTTAAGCTCAATTATGCCTTTCGTATCCTGCCACTCGTGCCCTTCTGCCTCGCACTTTTTAGAAGAAGACGCTGTTTTTATTTTTTCTCTCCCTCCTTTCGTCCTCATGGTAGCTTTGCACTTTGCGCATGATTGCGTCTGGTCAATGCGCAAAATCCATCGGGTCGTTAATTTTGGAAATTCTTTTCCAAGCGCAGCGATATACGCCGCTGTCTGCATATTATAATCACGGTAAATTGCCGCCGAAGTTTTAATGTCGAGCACGCCGAACTTTCCATCTATAGTCGCCAACGTATCGATTGTCCCAGCGTAGCGTTCATCGGGATGGACGAATCTGCGCTCAATATGCTCCGGGACAACTTTTATATTTTGGAACGAAAGAAAATTTTTAAAAGCGGTAACGGACGGCTTAAGCCAATCTTCGTACACCGGCTCCTCGCCCTTCATAATCGCCTCGATGGCCTCGTGAACTTTAGTGCCCTCCTCGGCTGACTTGTTGGTAATTTCTTTGGCAGCAGAGATACTTCCCACCTGCTCGTAAAAAATATCCAAAGCCGGCTTGGATTTGATGGAGATGATCCTCGTAACCCGCGGATACCACTTCCCATCAATCTCATAGCCCGAGACTTCTTTAAATTGTTTTACGTCTTTATACCACACATTATTTTAAAGCCTTAATCCCAGGCAGGGTCCTCTTTACAAGATACTCCAGCATAGCACCCCCGCCCGTAGAGATAAAAAAATTCTTCTTCTCCCCCTTGACTATCGCTTGGGGTAAACAGTCAAGCGTGTCCCCTCCTCCGATCATTACCTCGGATTTAACTTTTGATAATATGGAAATTAATTTTTTAGTGCCCCCGGTGTGACCCCTTTCCAAATATCCCAATGGCCCGTTCCAAACGATTAGGCGCGAGGGTTTAATTATTTTTTCCCATTCTTCAAAACTTCCTGACCCAACATCCAAAACCCTGCCTGCGGAGACAATGATTTCCTTAGGCAATATTATTTTTTTCGAATCGATTGGCCCCTTCTTTCCCATAAACAAATTCAAGAGGACTCCCCCGAGAAGGACGTAATCAACCTTCGGCAAAAAATGCTTCAAAATAGGGAGTTTCGTATCTATTTTCCCGCCGCCCAAAATTAGCGTAAACGGGTGCGGCGGGTTGAATATTTTTGAGAGATTTTCGATTTCTTCTTCGAACAAAAATCCGGAATAAGAAGGGAGGAGCTTCGGCAGGGAAACTATAGAGGCGTGCTCGCGGTGCGAGGAAGGAAAAGCTTCATTGACATAAACATCTCCCATTGCGGCGAGTTTCTTCGCAAAAGCTTTGTCATTTTTTTTCTCGCCGGGAAATTTACGTAAATTTTCGAATAGAGTTACTCTGTCCATCGGCAAATATTTTTTTAAATACGGCAAGAGAATTTTCGTGCTCGGAATTTTGCCGTCGTTGGTCTCAAGGTGCGTTAACAAAACTATCTCCGCATTTTTTGAAAGGAGATATTTTAAAGTCGGGATGGTTTTTTCTATACGAAGCTCGCGGGGCTTTAACGGCAAAACGTTAAAATCAACCCGCACCAAAACTTTTTTACCGGAAACTTTGGCTTCTCTAACGCTTTTCATTTTTATTGGCCTCGTCCAAAATTTTATTAAATTCTTCCGGGCTCAAGCTCGCGCGGCCTACCAAAAGCCCAGAGCCACCTTCGGCCTGCAAAAATCCCGCGGCGTTTTTTGAGTTCACGGAGCCTCCGTATATTATCGGGATTTTCAAAGCAGCCGCCTTGCCCCAAATGTCGAGCACAATCCTTCGGATGTAAATGGACATTTCAAAGAAATTTTGCGGGCTGTCCGCCTTGCCGCCGGAGTGGCTCGAGATCGCCCAAACCGGTTCATATGCGATAATCGTGCGCGAAGCCAGGCGGCGCGGAATCCCCTTCAATGCGCTTTTTATTTCTTCGCGCACGAGGCTCGGGAAAGCTTCGCGGTTTTTTTCTTTTTCCCCAACGCACAAAACCGCCCGAAGGCCGTGCGAAAGAGCTTGATACATTTTTTCGTGTATCATCTCTTCGCTCTCCCCGAGCTCCCTTCTTTCCGAGTGTCCGATCAACACATAAGAAGCGCCCAAATTTTTAAGCATCTTCGCGGAAACCTCCCCCGTCCAAGCCCCCTGCTCAAAGGCTGAGACGTCCTGCGCCCCTATTTTTAAATTACCGGATGGGCCAAAAAGAGAGAGGTAGATCTCGGGTGGCGCGATCACGATGTCGGCACCTTTTATTTTTTTCGCTTTAGTTTTAACCCGCTCGAATATTTTTTTTGCTTCCTTCGAGGTTTGAGGCGCCATTTTCCAATTGGCAATTATTATTCGTTTCATTTTATTTTTTCCTAAAAATTTCCCTATTTTTAATTATATGATAAATGCTCGGGAGGCTCGAGATCGCCACAATCGCGAGCACAATCTGCAAAATATATTTTTCCGCATCCGGCATGGCCCTTCCTAAATAATAACCCAAAAGCGTAATTCCTACCGCCCAAAGAAGCGCACCAATAAAATTATAAAAAAGAAACGTCTGGTAGCGCATATTCCCAACCCCGGCTAAAATAGGCGCAAAAGTGCGCACCACCGGCAAGAATCGGGCAAGGACTATAGTTTTTGCGCCGTGCTTTTCGTAAAATTCGCTCGCCTTTGTAAGGTATTCCTTGTGGAAAAGAAGCGATTTTTCTTTGTTAAAAAATGCTGGGCCGATTTTCTTCCCGAAAATATACCCGAAATTATCCCCCAAAACCGCCGCCACAAAACATACCGGAAGCAGGATAAGAATATCTAAAAATCCTTGCGAGGCCAGAAACCCAGCAGTAAACAAGAGACTATCCCCAGGCAGGAAAAATCCGATGAAAAGTCCGGACTCGGCAAATACGATCCCGAAAAGCCCCAAATATCCGACCGCCTTTATTGCCGCGGCGAGATCTATCCCCAAAAAATCCGTCATGCTTTCGCGCTTCTTAAAATTCGAGCGGCTTCCTCCGGAGGAACTTTCACAACCTCCGTTCCCGAACCAAGTTCAAGCCCTCCCCAAATATTGGTGCGCGGGAGAATTTCCATGTGCCAATGGTAATGCTTTACGTCTTTCGCCTTGGCCGGCGCGGTATGTATGAAAAAGTTGTAATCGGCATTGTTCATCCCGTTTTTAATTTTTGCCAAAACAACGCGCACGATATCCGCGAAGGATTTTTTTTCACCTTCCCCAATTTCTTCAAAATTCGAACTGTGCTTTTTTGGATAAATCCTTGTCTCAAAAGAAACGTGCGAAGC
>Ga0209542_10005120_pt1 | contig 26490 bp, 27 predicted proteins | sample RifCSPhighO2_01_FD_184028 | JGI IMG/M metagenome (GOLD analysis project Ga0209542, IMG submission 184028) | Soil microbial communities from Rifle, Colorado - Rifle CSP2_plank highO2_0.1 (SPAdes) (version 2) | ecosystem: Environmental > Terrestrial > Deep subsurface > Rock core/Sediment ...
GGCTATATTAAACTCCGTCCCTAGAGCGCGGTTAGCTCAGTTGGTAGAGCGCCACATTGACGTTGTGGATGTCGTAGGTTCGATCCCTGCACCGCGCACAAAATAAACCCCGGCCAGTTGGCCGGGGTGCAGGTCATTTAAAACCCAGTTGATGCAAACACGCAAGAACGGACTCCGTGCACTCGAGGCCTCTGCTCCACGGAGCGTACTCGGCAAGAATCACCCTGCGCGGTTGCAGGTGTTCTCCTTTCCACCAGTAAACCCCCGGCGTGTCGGTGGCTTGGTACCGCCCGGGCAACTCAGGGTGATTGGGGCCGCCAACAAACGGCCTCCCGGCGAACGCGCCGAGATTGTAGCGGATGCACTCATTAAGACGGGACTTCCCCGCCAAAATAAGCGTCACCCGCGCCGCACCCTGAAACGCTTCGAGCCCGCTCGCCAAGTCGGTGGGAGAGTCACCCACCTTGATAAACTCGAGCTCCTCCATCGGCACTCCAGCGTGGTAGCTCAGCCGGTTGCCGAAACGCTCAAGCATCACCTCTTTTTTCCAGTAGGAATCCACCAGGTACGTGGTGTAACGATCCTTGCGGGGATTACTTTCGTCCACCAACGCAACATTGCTGAAGCGGCCGCGCAACTGTGCGGCCGCGACCTCGAGATACATCCTGTCTCGAGCCTCCATCCCTTCCGCACCATAATGGTCAAACTGGATGCGATACTCAAGCGGGGCGACGTCCACCCCTCCTTTCTCATAGAGACCCTCTCGGTCAACCAACCCCAAGTGTTGTTGGTAACTTTTGTCGGGGTAGAGGAAGTCGAGGTCCCCAAACACGCGGTCACGCCACGCAGGACCTTCTATTGCCAGTCGATACTCCGTGTCGCTTACATACGCGCCGTTCTTCCGGGCGTAGATGCCGCTCCCAAAGCCCAGAAAGAAATCGGGATTGAGCAAGTATTCCCAACCATCGACTTCCGCAGGGTCGGAAGTAATGCTCCCGTCCGGCAGGCGTATGTTGGGCGGCGGCCGGTTGTAGCCGCATGCAACCGACGCCTGATACAATTCCCGGTCAACCCCCAACTCCAAAACTTGAGCCGAGGAGTGGCCGGTAGGGTACTCGTTGGTGATCCGGCGGATTTCTTTGCCCGCAACAATCTCCCTTTCTGACGGTATTGGAACCGGATGAGGAAAGCACTGTATAGTGCCGTCCTTGTCAAACACCACTACCCGTCTCGCTCCCGCTTTTAGTTTTTGTACGGGAACACTGTCCCGATACACCTCAAAAAAGGCTTCCGGCCTTTTTTTCATGCAATTTCCCCTTCGGTGATCGAGTTTCTGTAACGCGTTTCTACTCGCACTCTACAACACAACGTACTTGTACTTTACCCACAGTCACTGTACGCGAGACCGCCTGTATTTTGCCTGAATTCGGTCTATGGTAGGCTTATTTTCTATGAGGATTTTGGCGATAGAAACAAGCTGCGACGAGACTGGGGTTGCGCTTGTGGAAGGAAATAAGGAGGAGCGGACACTGATTTTTACAACGCTCAAAGCGGTGCTACTTAGTCAGGCGATGCTCCACTTGCCCTACGGCGGCGTGTACCCCACCCTGGCCAAACGCGAACACGAAAAGAATCTGCCCATGCTGTTTGAGCAATTCAATAATGAAAGTTTTGACGCGGTCGCGGTGACGCACGGCCCCGGGCTCGAGCCCGCGCTCTGGACCGGCGTGGAGTTTGCCAAAAAAGTCGCGGCCGAGCGCGGCGTGCCCTTGCTCGCCACCAACCACATGGAGGGACATCTCATCTCGTCTTTGGCAAGACGAGAAAGTATCAAATATCAAGTATCAAACGACAAAACTCATTCTAGTATTTTGCAAAATGTTAGAATGACTATCAAAGACGTGCAGCTGCCTATACTCGCACTACTTATTTCAGGCGGGCACACAGAATTTGTTTTGATGAAGGAGTGGTTGCGGTATGAAGTCATTGGCAAAACGCTCGACGACGCGGTGGGCGAGGCGTTTGACAAGGTGGCGCGCATGCTCGGGCTCCCCTACCCAGGCGGTCCCGCAATCTCAAAGATTGCGGATACCGCAAGATCCAAATCACAAAAAACAAATATCAAACTCCCCAGACCAATGATAAATTCAAATACCTGCGACTTTTCTTTTTCGGGATTAAAAACAGCTGCCCTATATGCTTTGCGGGGAAAAAACTTAACAGAGGATGAAAAAAACGCGTTTGCCGCCGAGTTGGAAGATGCTATTGCCGAAGTGTTAGTGTCCAAAACCCGCAAGGCGCTGTGGGACACCGGAGCAAAAACATTTGTGATAGGCGGCGGCGTCGCGGCCAACCGTTATATAAGAGAGCAGATTGAAAAAATGCTGCTTGACGAGTTCCCCGATGTCGACCTGCGCCTCCCCGCCCTCGACATCACCGGCGACAACGCAATTATGATTGCCCAAGCCGCGCTCGCCCGCGCCCTGTCCGGCAAAAACAACGCCGCGGGTCCTGACCTAAGAGCCGTTGGAAATCTTTCTATAGCAAGTCGAAACGAGCCACTTTTCTAATATCCTCCGAAAGTCCGCGCGCGTTTCCGTGCGTTAACATCCCCTGATACGAAACAAACTGGGCAAGATTCGGACTGTCGGCCAGCACTCGAAACATCCGCCGCTTTGTAGTGGTACGCAAAACGTGGTGGTCGGGAAAATGCACCCAGCCAAGAAAATCGACACCAGAAGTAATGGTCGTAATTGAAACTTTATTCGGATGTAATTCCAGTTTTAGCTCCTCACACAAAAACACTACGATATATCGTAGTGTTTGTTCTAGTTCTTTTTTATCGCGAGAGAGTATTACAAAGTCGTCGGCATAGCGGATGTAGTATTTGGCCTTGAGTTTATGCTTAACAAACTGGTCGAACTCGTTCATATAAATATTCACCAATAACTGCGAAGTCAGATTGCCAAGCGGAAGGCCTTTTGCAAAAACTCGGACATCGGATGTCCGAGTTTTGGTCTGAAAGCTCCCCACTACCTCGCGCAGGAGCCATAGGATTTTTTGATCGAAGATGCGCTTCTCAAGAATTGAGAATAGTGTTTGGTGGTCAATATTTGCAAAAAACTTTTTAATGTCGCACTTAAGCACCCAGAGTGTCTTCCTGTTGTTGCAACTCGCCTTGGCAGCATATCCCTTAAATGCTCTCATCGCGCGGTGCGTTCCTTTATATTTACGGCACGAGTAAGAATGGGAGATAAATGTCCTGTCAAAAAATGGGTAGAGTTTTCTATAAAGCGCGTGGTGCAGTAGCCGGTCGCGCACTGATGCCTTGTGGATATTGCGTGGTTTTGGGTCCGAAATATTAAAGGCATAATACCCGCCATGCCTATAAGTCTGACTTACTAGGTTGTGGTGGAGCGATAGGATGTTGTCGGCTAGGTGGTACTGGAATTCGCGCACATCGCGCTTGCCACGCTTGCCCTTAAGGAACTCGCGCCACGCGGCAAGCAAATTTTCGGTGGAAATGATATCGTCATAGGCATGACTATAAACAATCCGGCTCATGCTTTTGAGCGTACCCCCCCCCCGACCATTTCGCAACCGAAACTCATCCCGGTGGTTTTGAGTCTTAAGGAATCCTACGGCATCTGGCAGCAATATCTGACCGACTTCCCCAAATCAACCCGCTTTACCCTCGGCAGCAAAATTGACGACGTGTTTCTCGCAGCAATCGAGTATTGCTTCCTGGCCAGCTACTCCGCAGGCTCCGACAAGCAGATATTTGTCGACAGGGGTATAGCAAGGGTCGATTTGATCAAGCTCCTGCTGCAGCTCGCGTGGGATATCAAAGCGTTGGACGACAAAAAATATATCCAGCTTTCCGAACAGCTTGCGACAGTGGGCAGGATGCTCGGCGGCTGGCGACGACAGATTGTAAGCAAAACTCCCGCCCACTGAAGGGCGAGAGAAATCGTGACAGTGGCGAACGGCCAGGAAACGGCAGTTGCCATTCCAGTCGTTGTTCCACCAATTGAGGTTGAGGTTGCGCTTGGCATCGTTCCGGTTGAGGTACGGCACGTTGCGGTTGCCGTTGACCTTCGCGACAGAACCTCGTGCAGGAGTGCCGTCCATGCCACCACCCATCGAATACTCTCCGGGTTGTATCGAATTCGCGACCTTATATATCGCAGAGCACTCCGCACCAACTGTCTTGTTTTTTCTTTACCGCGCAGCACACTCCAAGAAACCGTAGCCGCTTGAACTCCGGCTCGCGCAGGTTGCGGACAAATTACCCGGAGCCGTGACCCCGGATTTTTCACTTGTCATGGTGAGTATATAAAAAGAACCGGCGCATGCAAGCATGCGCCGGTATAGAAGGGTCCAAGTTTCCAAGGGCCCAAGTGCAGAGGCCCAAGGACTAAGCGGCCGAGGACCCAGGATTTTTGACAGGACGAACGGCCAGGAAACGGCAGCGGCCATCCCAGTCGTAGTACCACCAATCGAGGCGGAGGCCGCGCTCGGCAACGCTCCGGCCGAGGCACGGCACGAAGCGGAAGCCGTAGACCGACGCGACAGAACCTAGAGCGACGATCGGGTACTTCCGCTGCTCTTCCGGATATTTCTCCCCGAAGGACAGCAGATGCTCGATCTTGCCCGGCTCCCACGGGTTTGCGGGGTCGTCGGCCTTGATGGCGTCGACGTTGTCCTGCGAGGCCGTGCTGCGGTCGAAGTGGAAGAGCTTGGCTTCGTACTGCACGATGCCAACGCCTTGCACCGGGAACCGCTTCGCGGTGATGTCGCTGTTCGTCCAGTCGTACTGGCCGGCGGCGATCATCTGCTCAAGCGAGCGGCCGTAATCCACCGAGAGCACGAGTTGCTCCGGCATAGCGGCGGGAGCCGGTGTGCCGTTGAACTTGCCCTCGATCGCCAACTGGAGAAAATCCTTCAGTTGCGTCGGGTCGAACGGATATCCGTTTGGTTGGCGCAGTTGCCTACCAATTTCGAACAGCTGTCCGGTGATTGACTCGTATTTTTCGCCTGCGACCTTGACGGCCATGACGATTCTCCTCAAAGAGCCGATATGGAAATCCGAGGGTATCCCGGAGCCATCAGCTACTAAATATAATACACCCTAATGCCCTGTCTGTCAAGCCCAAGACCTATCCTCCCAAAAAAGCCTTATTTTTGGTAGGATTTGGGGGATGCCTGACATTCCGGACAAATTTCTTAAACCCTACGATCCAAAGGCCGTTGAGGCTTCTATATATAAGCGGTGGGAGGAGTCGGGGTATTTTAATCCGGATAATCTCCCCAAACTTGCAGACGGCAGCAAACGCACCGAGCCTTTTTCGATAGTCCTCCCCCCGCCCAACGTCACCGGCACTTTGCACCTCGGCCACGCGGCCATGCTTGCGGTCGAGGATATTGTTGTGCGCTTTGAGCGCATGCGCGGCAAAAAGACGCTCTGGGTCCCCGGCACCGACTCGGCGGCAATTGCAACGCAGTCGAAGGTTGAAAAGGATATCCAAAAAAGCGAGGGCAAGTCGCGCCACGACCTTGGGCGCGAGGAGTTGCTTAAGCGCGTAGAGAAGTTTGTCAAAGAAAGCGAGAGTACTATACTCAACCAGCTACGCCGCATGGGCAGCAGCCTCGACTGGTCGCGCTACGCCTACACCATGGATGCGCCGCGCTACAAGGCGGTCATGGAGGCGTTTATGCGGATGTACAATGCGGGACTTATCTACCGCGGCAACCGCATCGTCAATTGGGACCCAAAAGGGCAGACTACCATTTCTGACGACGAGATTGTGCACGAAGAGCGCAAAGCACAGTTGGTGACGTTTAAATATTCGAAGGACTTCCCCATCGCCGTCTCGACAACACGGCTCGAAACAAAAGTCGGCGATGTGGCGGTGGCGGTGCACCCCGACGACGCGCGCTACAAAGAGTTTGTGGGCTGTGAGTACGACGCTGTTTTTTGCGGCGTACCCATACACATAAAAATAATCGCCGACAAGGAAGTCGACCCCGCTTTTGGCACCGGCGCGCTCGGCGTCACCCCCGCGCACAGCCAAACAGACTGGGATATAGCCGAGCGGCACAACATCTCCGCGCGCCCGCAAGTAATAAGCGAGTACGCGCGCATGACAGTCGAAGGGCCGCTTAAGGAAAAGAAGGTGCTCGAGGCGCGCGCAGTAGTGCTCGAGTGGCTCAAGCAGGAGGGGTTGTTTATAAAAGAGGAGGAGATTGTACAAAATGTCTCGACCGCCGAGCGCACGGGCGGGATTATTGAGCCCCTGCCCAAACTGCAGTGGTGGATAGCGGTGGACAAGCCCGTGGCGCAGCGCAATGGCAAAACCCTCAAAGAGCTTATGCGCGATGCGGTTGCAAGCGGCGGCATAAAAATTACTCCCGACCATTTTGAAAAGGTGTATTACAACTGGATAGAAAACTTGCGTCCGTGGTGCATCAGCCGGCAAATCTGGTTCGGACACCGCATCCCTGTTTGGTATAAGGATGCGGAGACAAAAGTACAGGTCGAAAGCCCCGGCGAGGGCTGGGTGCAAGACCCGGACACTTTGGACACGTGGTTTTCCTCCGGCCTCTGGACCTTTTCTACCCTCGGCTGGCCCGACAAAACAGACGACCTCAAGCTCTACCACCCCACCGCCCTCCTTGAGACCGGCTACGACATCCTCTTCTTTTGGGTGGCGCGCATGGTACTGATGAGCCAATTTTTGCTCGGCGAAGTGCCGTTTAAAAACGTCTACCTGCACGGACTGGTGCGCGACGGCAAGGGGCAAAAGATGAGCAAAAGCCTCGGCAACATCATCGACCCTTTGGACATGATAGAAAAGTACGGCGCCGACGCAGTGCGCCTGTCTCTCATTATGGGCGCGGCACCGGGTAATGACCTCAAGCTCGACGAAAACCGCATCCGCGGCTACAAAAACTTTGCCAACAAAATATGGAACATGTCCCGCTTTGTGCTTTCGCAAGAGAGTACGGGCGAAATAAAACCGGAACTACAAAAAGAGTTTGATGCGGTTGCTGAAGAGGTGACAAAAAATATTGCGGAGTACCGCCTCGACTTGGCCGCCGAAAAGCTCTACCACTACTTGTGGGACCGCTTTGCCGCCGAGATTATAGAGGAGAGCAAGGGCAAACCGGAGTACGGCGCAACACTGTATTATCTGCTTGAAAATTCTCTAAAGCTCCTGCACCCGTTTATGCCCTTTGTGACCGAGGAAATTTGGCAGAGCCTGCCCGACAAAAAGGGCCTTATAATGGTGGAGGCATGGCCAACCCGCTAATTTTTGTTGCCCTGCTTGGCGGCGTGCTCCCGGCACTCCTGTGGCTCACATTTTGGCTCCTCGAGGACCGTTGCGAGCCGGAGCCCAAGCGCTACATATTTTTTGTATTTGTGGGCGGAGCGCTCTCTGTTTTTGTCGCGCTGTGGCTGGAGCAGCGCGCGATGGCGCTGTTTACCGGCACCACCCTGCTCTTTGCCTGGGCTATCATAGAAGAGCTGCTCAAGTTCGGCGTCGCCTACTTTATCGCCCTGCGCACAAGCGTCTTCGACGAGCCGCTCGACGCGGTCATATACATGGTGACCGCGGCGCTTGGATTTGCCGCGTTTGAAAACATGCTCTTCCTACTCACGCCACTGCAGAACGGCGACGTGTTGCACAGCATTATCACGGGCGACCTGCGCTTTATAGGCGCAACGCTGTTGCACACGCTCTCTTCGGCGACCATCGGCATCGCGCTGGCGCTCGCATTCTACAAGGGGCTTGGGGCGCGGCGGCTTGCGGCGCTGGGGGGAGTTGTCCTTGCAATCGTGTTGCATACGCTCTTTAATTTTTTTATACTGGGAACGGGCGGGGATGCCACCTTTTGGATATTCCTCTTCATCTGGCTTGGTGTGATAGTTGTTCTCTTTTTGACCGAGCATATCAAACAACCTGCCCGAGATTTCTGCTAATATAAACTCATGGCTAAAGAAAAACGCGGACTATTTGAGTGGTTGACCGGCAGTCAAGCCGACGAGGACTATACCTTTGACGACCTCGACCAAGGCGGCGCGTCCTACAGGGCGGCGGCCAAAAGCAAAAGCATCCCCATCTCCTCTTCCTCCGCCTCGGCAGAACTTGTAGAGGAAGAAGAGGCCGGCGAGCTTGCGGTAGATGTGTACCAAACACCGAGCCACATCGTCATCAAAGCGATGATAGCGGGCGTGCGCCCCGAGGACCTTGACGTCTCTATCACCCGCGACATGGTCACCATCCGCGGCAAGCGCGAGCGCCACACCGAAGGGACATCCGGAGACTTCTTCTTCCAAGAATTGTATTGGGGTTCGTTTGCCCGCACTATTGTGCTCCCGCAGGAGGTGGAGATAGAGGAGGCCGAAGCAACAGAAAAGCATGGGCTGCTTATCATCCGTCTCCCCAAACTCGACAAAGGCCGCCAAGCCAAATTGAAAGTTAAGTCAAACTAAACTGGTGCTTGGGCCCGGAAGTGCGCCGGGGACCTTCCCGTCTTCAGCGGGACGCTCTAACTAACTGAGCTACCCAAGCAATGGGCATATCCTAACATATCAGAACTGCTTTTTCACCCCTTATTTTTCCAAGGCTGGCGCGATGTGTGGCGCAGGTGGAGGATCCACACTTCCCCAGCTTCTATACTCCAATAAATCAAGAACGGATAGCGTCCCGCCGGCAAGACTCGCGTATTTTGCTCTCCTGTCGTTCTTCCGGCGTACGGGTATTCACCGATTAATTCAACCACGCGCCTTATCGAGTAATGAACGTGCTTCGCACCCTCCGAACTTCTTTCGTCTAGATAGGTAAGGATGTTGTCCAAGTCACCGCTTGCGCGCGGCGTATACCGTACAATCATAGACCATGTCTTTTCCACAAGGCATCTATTTCTTTATCCGGTACAAACTCTCCTCTACGAGCTTGCTCTAAACCCTCTCGTATGGCGGTGCGCGTCTCTTCATCCAGCTCAATGGGGGCATTCTCTGATTCGGTAATCAAAAGTGTGGCCAAGGCATCCTGCTCCGCCTCCGGTAGCTCACGGACCTTTTCTATAGCTTTTTCAAGCAATTTAGTCATGTTTCCATTGTATCACAAGCGCCGTTTTTCACCCCGCTATTGTGTCGTGGAGCTCTGTTTAAAATACTTGTCCAAAAACTCCTGCGCCTGCTGCTGCCAGGTGCTTGCACGCTGGGCGCTGTCCTGCACCTGGGTATAGGTCTGCACTGCGCGCTCCACATAGGGCTGGACATAATAGTAGTACGCGGCGCCGGTGACGCCCAGTATCGTGAGCCACCAGACAATTTGAAATATCGTGTGCCACCGCTGGGAGCGGCGCATTTTGTGCATCATCCGGTTGGTGTCGTGCGCAACCTCCTTTAATTCCGCTATCTCCTCTTTAAGTTCCGCGATTTCCGGGTCCATGTGCTGTAATTATATCACCAACATGGTACAGTTTTTCCACTGCCCTCGTAGTTCAACAGATAGAACAGCCCCGTCCTAAGGGGTAGATGTGGGTGCAATTCCTACCGAGGGCACAAAAAGTTACGCTTCGATGCCCAATTTGGCGGCGATTTTGGCGCGGTCAAAACCGACCATTATTTCGCCGTTGATGACTATGACGGGGACGCCGAGCTGGCCGGTCATTTTAATCATCTCTTCCCTCTTCTGCGCGTCGCTTGCGACGTCGTAACTGGTGTATTGCACGCCTTTTTCGGCAAAGAACGCCTTGGCCGCCTGGCAAAAGTGGCACGTCGGCGTAGTGTAGATTATTACGCTTTTGTTTTCCATATATTTTTAGTATATCATCGGTGATGTTCTTGGGCAAAAGAAGCGAGTGTAGGGCCGACGCCATGGTCGGCCTCCCGACCGAAGCGTCGGGATTTAGTGGCAAAAGCGAGTGTAGTTTAGTGGCAGAACTGGTGCTTCCCAAGCATCGGGCGGGAGTTCGATTCTCCCCACTCGCACAAAGTTACCAAACAAAAAGCAGTTGCCACAGTTTTTGCCACAGGTTCGGCTCCTCGCGCAGCGCGGTGCTCGAGGCGGGCTGGCGCACGATGTTTATCTGCCCCTCGCCGGGGCGCACAACCCCATAGCGCTCGCGCAGCGCCGCCTCTACCCCGCGTTCGGTGGCAAGCGCCGCCACATCGGCCCTGATTTTTGTATCACGCGCCTCAAGCTCTGCGAGTTGGACTTCTGCCCCCGCGCGTGCGGCGGCCGCCTCGCTAAACTTGCCGTACATGTCCACAGCGGCGCGCGCCGCCCCAAAAGCCGCCAGTGCAAGCAGCACGACCCCGAGGAGCCCGAGCGCCATCCGGGCAATCTCGGCCCCCACGGTCCTGCGTCTCTTTTTAAACTCCAGCATGGTCTTTTTTAGCCAACCACTTCTTTTTCACTTTCTTAAAATATTCGACCCTGTTCCCTATCTTACCGACTTCTTTATCGTAGAAAGAAAAAAGCCGGTCGCACATCTCTAGCATCCATTTTTTTCTACTAGCTCTCTCGTTTAATATAATCTTGTTCGAGTTTGCAATTTGTATCTGTCCCCAACCTAATGCACCAAGTGTCAAACAACCCCAATCAAGAAACTCTATAGGAATAAAATGTACCTTCTTGACTTTTATCTTGGTCTTTTCAACTGTATAAGCGAGGGAGAGAATAACAAAGTGATTTTTGTCGTCTTCATAAAAACGAGACAGGCGTTCGACAGAGGTCAAATTCGGCATATTGAAGTGGGTATCTAACCGATGGGTTTTTATATCCACCACATAATAATTACCTTCCTTGTCAGTAAAGGCCAAATCTGCCATTGCCCGGCGAGCAAAGTCCGAAGAATAGTCGGCAAGGGTCTCGCCCAGAATATCCTTAAAACCGCGCTCCAATATACTTTGCATAGCATCCCCTACAGCGCGAGGACTAGATATGGTGTGTTCCGACAGAAAATCAGCTTGGGTATTAATATAATTTTTTATGCTTCTTTCAATTTTCTTAAACCGATTCGTCTGGAATATTTTGTTCTTGTTCATAGTAATTCAGACATACCAGCACTAGTATCCGTATTTCCTTTTTCTTGATCCACTAACGAGTTCCTTTCCCAAAACACACCCTCAGAGTATCCTTGAATAGTTGCGTTCTTTCCTGCCTTTTGGATGCGTTTTTCTGCCAAATGGCAGTACTCTTCGTTCATCTCTATGCCTACATACCTACGGCCTAGTTTTTTAGCCACTACAGAAGTAGTTCCGGAACCTAAAAACGGATCAAGGACGATATCTCCTTTTTCAGTAGATGCCAAGATAATTTTGGCAATCAATTTTTCCGGTTTTTGAGTTGGGTGATCAGTATTTTCGGGCATTGACCAAAACGGTATAGTAATGTCAGTCCAAAGATTGGAGGGGTGGGTTAATCTATATTTGCCGTTTTGCTCTTCTGTCCAATCCTTCGCGATGCCGTTTTCTTTATATGGAGCAAGTACCTTTTTCTTCAATTTCACTGCGTCAACATTAAACTTGTATGTACCAGAGACCGTTGCAAACCAGATATCTTCCGAACAGTTTTTCCAATTACTCAAGGCCCCTCTCCCTTTTTCTCGCTCCCATGTTATTCTATTTTTTACGTCTAAATATTTATTCAGGACAGAGTACACTGCAAGTGAACTCTTCCAGTCACAACAGACATACACTGAGGCTGTCTTCTTGAGCGTATGTAGGATGGACAACATCCACTGTTCAAAAATTTCTTGATATTCTGAATCTCCTTTGGCATGAAATTGATTATTGCCAAAATTTTTGTTGAGATTATAAGGGGGGTCTATAAACAACAGGTCAACAAAAGCTGATGGTAGCTTGCTTGCCACCTCTTCAAGTCTTCCGTGAATAGTCTTGTTCAAAAATTCCCCTTGCAGGTCAGCTGGGACAATCACTCGTTTTTTGAACACTGATATTTCCTCTGTTGAAACAAAAGTGGTTCTGTTATTTTTTGCCCTAGTTTTCTCGGCAGTCGTCTTCATGCACTAATTCTAACAGACTATAGGTAAGTTGCTCCACTAGGAGATAGTGTGTTATTTTATAGGTATGTTTGGAAAAAACCGAGACCGCCTCACTAAAATAGTCGCTATCGTCATAGGCACTGTTGTTATAGTGTCAATGGTGGTATCTTCTTTCGCGCTCGTGTCTTTCTAACCCCTATTCACCTTTTACCATCTTGAGGAAGACCTCTTCGGGGATGTTGACCACCCCGCGCTCCTTCATTTTTGCCTTGCCTTTTTTTTGCTTTTCGCGTAGCTTCATTTTGCGGGTGATGTCGCCGCCGTACATGTGCTGGGTAACGTCCTTTTTGAGCGCCGAGAGCGTGCGGCTTGCAATAATGCGCCCGAGCGCAACCCCTTGTATTTTTGTAGTAAACATCTGCCGCGGCAAAATGCCGTACAACTTTTCCACCGCCGCGGCAGCCTCTTCCTCGACGCGATGCTGCGCCACAATGCGCGAGAAGGCCGGCACCAGCTCATCCGCGACCAAAATGTCGAGCCGCGCGACATCGGCCACGCGCAGCTCACGCATTTGGTACGAGACCGATGCATAGCCGGAGGTCGCGCTTTTTATTTTGTCAAAAAAGTTGCGCATGAGCTCGCGCAGAGGCATCACGACCGTGAGTTTGATGCGACCCTCGGAAAAGTTTTCCGTCGACTCCGTCACCGCCTCGTGCTCAAACAAAAGGGTCACCGTGCGCCCCAGATAGCTGGCCGGGAGTAGTATCTCCACTTCGACAAACGGCTCCCACACCTTTGCAATGAGTCCGTGCTCGGGGAATTGCGGCGCGGAGTAGACGCTTACCCGCTTGCCGTCTTTTGTCTCTACCTCGTACTCGATGCTCGGCGTCGTGACCACAAGTTTGAGGTGCGCCTCGCGCCGCAGGCGCTCGGTCACAATCTCGAGGTGCAACATCCCGAGCATGCCGCAACGGAATCCTCTGCCCAAAAGGCCGGACGCCTCTTCCTCAAACGACAGTGACGAGTCGGAGAGCCGCAGGCGGGCGAGCGCCTGCCGCAGGGCGGTAAAATCATCCTGGCTCTCCGGGTAGATAGACGCCCACACCACCGGCTTGGGCTCGCCGTAGCCGGGCAAAGGCGGTGTGGTGCTCTTTGCTGTGCGCACGGTGTCGCCGACGCGGGCAAAACCCGGCTCTTTGATGCCGGTCACGATGTAGCCCGTTTCGCCGGCGTTTAAACTGGCCGCCGCTTTAGGTGTCGGGGAAAAAGTGCCCACTTCAAGCGCGGCAAACCGCCGCCCGCTCGCCGCAAACTCCAGTGCATCGCCCTTTTTAGCCGAGCCGCTAAACATGCGCAAAAAAACAATCACCCCCTGGTGGTCGGAATATTGGAAGTCAAAAATGAGCGCCTGCGTCCCCGCCAAAACTTGACCAGGAAAATGGTCTGGTTGAGGCGAAGCCGACCCGAGGACCTTTTCTTGGGGAAGTTTTGGCGGTGGCACCCTTTCAATCACCGCTTTCAACAACTCCTCGACCCCCTCTCCGGTGCGGCCGGAGCACAGCAAAATACTTTCTTCAGCAACGCCGAGCAGTTTGGCAAGTTGCAGCTTGGTGTCGGCGACTGCCGCGAGCGGCGAGTCAATTTTGGAAATCGCGGGGATGATGACGAGCCCCTGCTCGCGCGCCATGCGCAGGGTCGTGAGCGTCTGCGCCTGCACGCCCTGGGTTGCGTCTACCAAAAGTATCGCGCCCTCTACTGCAGTGAGCGCACGCGACACTTCGTAACTAAAGTCGATGTGCCCCGGAGTATCTATTAGATTAAGTTGATATTCAACGGGTCCTGACCCGTTAGAAAGCGCGTAGCGCATTCTAACGGGTTGCATTTTTATTGTTATTCCCCGTTCTCTTTCGAGGTCCATTGAATCCAAAACCTGCTCGCGCATCTTGCGCTTTTCAATAGTATGGGTCACCTCCAAAAACCGGTCAGCAAGGGTACTCTTCCCATGATCAATGTGCGCAATAATCGAGAAATTACGTATATGGTTCACAGGCACTACTGTACCTCATTTTAAGGCTAAAAATAAGGCTTTCTCGTTTGACTACTTGACAAATCTGTTGTCTGGGTGTACAATCGGAGAGAACGTAACTGGAGGATGTCATGACGAAGTTCGAGAAAATGATGGGTTGCACTTTCGCGGAGATAGGCATCATGTTTATGGGCATCGGCATCGCAATTGCCGCCGTTGTCTTCAGTGGTGTCGGCCACAAGATCGCCTCTCTCATTTACTAAGTCAATTGAAATCCATCAAAAGCCCGCCAGCAATGGCGGGTTTTTTGTTTTTATAAACTCAAATGTGAATAAAACCAGCTATAGCTGAAGTTATTCACCAACAGCTTTTTTGCAACGCCACATTACGCGACGTCGGTGGCTTCGACCGCCGGGGGCTCTTTGACCAGGCGCTTGCGCAGTGCGCCGTATGTTTCGATTATTTCTCTATTTTGAAGGAGCACCAATGTGCAGCCGGTTATCAGCAGGCCCACCACCCCGCCCGCGATGCCCTGCAGCACAACGCCGTGCGCAGTGGTGACATCAATAACACTGCCGACGAGCGCAAGCACGCCATACGTTGCCGCTCCTCCGATGACAGCGGCGGCAAAACTTTCGAACGAAAGCCGGCGCAAGGGCCCGAGCGCCATGGCAAAGTCGCACGCAAAACTCCGCAGCGCGGCGGCAGCTTGTACCACCGCGCCCAAAGCGTAGGCAAGCGCGAGCATAAGCACCGTGGTACCGGCAATGTCGGAGACGCGCAGGAGCGACTCCAAAAAGTTGCGCCACAAAGGGCTTGTGTGGAAGGCGGCGGTCAGCAGCGAGGCCGAAACTACTACCACCAGTACTGAAAACAGGGCAAAGAGGAGCGGTTTTGCGGTTTTGCCCGCGGCGTAGTACGCGCGCGCGACCAGCAGCGTGATGCTCTGCGCGCAGAGCGAAACAATAAATAGCGCGAGCGCCGCGGCCACCAAGCGCGTGTCATCCCAATTGAACGCGCCCGCGCCGAGTATCGTGCGCACCAACTGCGCGCGCAGGACTATCACAAACACCGTGGCCGGTATTGCCCAAAAGAGCACGTGCCGGAGCGCCGCCTCGATATGGCGCATAAACTCGCTGTGCTCGCCCTGCGCGTGGAGCCGGCTAAGCGTCGGGAAGGCGGCCACCGAGTATGACACGCCGATGATAGCGAGCGGCACTGCCTGTAAATTAAAGGCAAAGGCAAACACCGCAATAGAGCCGGGGGCAAGAAATGACGCCATCGCTGTCAGCACGAGCAGTGATATCTGGCCCGAGGCGAGCGCCAGTGTGCGCGGCACGCTGAGCGCGAGCACTTGCCGGATGCTCCGCAGCGCCGTGGCCCACGACTCGTGCCGGCGCTCCTCGCGCGCAAAGTACGGCAGCTGTACCAGGAGGTGGAGCGCGGCGCCCGCAACCACTCCCCACCCCAGCCCCGCAAGCCCAAGCCGCGGATAGAGCGCGACGATGCCAAAGATGATGCCGACGTTGTAGAGGAGCGGTGAGACCGAGTAGAGCACAAAGCGGTGCCGCAGCTGCGTAAACGACGCGACAATGTTGCTTGCCCCGAGCAATATCGGCTGCAGCAGCAGTATCTGCATGAGTGTCACCAACGTGGAGCTGTTTAAGCCCGGTGCCACCAGCGGCGCCAGGTAGGGCGCCAAGACAAACAGCACCGCGGCGCATACCGCCATCGCCGCAAAAAAAAGCAGCAGCACGCGGCTCAAAAATCCGGCGCTCCCCCGGCCATCCTGCTCGAGTTTGGAGAGCACGGGCAAAAGGGCATACAGCGACAGCAGCGACGCCACCGTCGCAAACAGGAGGTCCGGCACGCGGAAAGCCGCATAGTAGACATCAAGCGTGTGCGACGCGCCAAAGGAGCCCGCGAGCAAGCGGTCGCGCACAAGCCCCAACAGCTGAGAGAGGAGCGCAAAAGCGGCCAAAAGATACGCGGCCTGGTGCATGCCGCGGACCTCGAGCCCCATCGCAGAGAGAAATGCCTTCATTCCGTTAGAGGCCATCCGCAGCGGGGTCATACAGCCCTTATAGTACTATTTTATTGGCTCACCGGCGCGGTCTGGCGGTCTTCGGGGGCGGTCGGCGGCTGGAGTCCGTCAAGCGGGTCTTTGCCCGCTTGCAGATTTGCGACAATTGTTTTGACCTCTGCGTTGTCCGGATTGGTTACGGCCAACTCTTGGAAGAGTCTCAGTGCGTCGTTTTGCCGGCCTTCTTTGTAGTAGGCAAGCGCAAGGAAGTATTTGGCGTTGGCATACTCCGGTACCAGTTTGAGCGCCTGCTCGAGCACGGGGACGGCATTCTTTGAGTCGTCGCCGGAATAGTAGAGGAGCCCCAGCTGAAACCAGATGCTCGCCACGCCCGGCGCCGTCTGCACGGCTATCTTGGTATTTTCTATCGCGGAGCTAAGGTCGTTGTTGGCGATGTTTATTTGCACAACAAAGAGTATCGCGTCGGTGTAGTCGGGTTTAAGTTGCAGCGCGCGGGTAACGGCCGTCTGCGTGCCCTCCGCATTGCCTTGCGAGGCCTCCAACCGCGCTGTCGCAAGCGGGATTGAAGGGCTCGTCGGGTTGCGCTGCGCCGCCGCAGCGTAGGCTGCTTGCGCGCCTTGGTAGGCCCCTTCCACCTTGAGCGAGGCGAGCAGGTCGTACGCCCGCGCCAACGAGTAGTAGGCGCGGTAGTCTGCCGGCGCCGCTGCAATTGCGGCCTGTGCCGCGGGGATTGCCGATTGTACCTGTACCGTAAATGCCGCCTGAGCGTCCTCGGGTTTGAGCGTGCTGTCCTGCGCTATCGCAGCAAGTTTTTGCACTCCGGCGTCAGCCTGAAGGCGCAGACTATTGGCGGTGCGCTCTATGCCCTGTGCGCGCGCAGCGCGCGCAAGAGCCCCGTCGATGTCACCTTGCCCCAACGCGTAGAGCCCAGCGCCGGCGTAGCTCTCGGCCACCAACCGCCGCGCCGTGACAAATGCCGGCGCCACCGTAAAGACCAGGAGTGCCGCGGCCACGATCAGCACTCCCACGCCGCGGAGCACCGACGAAGGTTGCTGCTCCTCTTGGGCCGGGCGGCCCTGGCGCCAAAGGAACCCGAACGCGCTACCGGAGAGTACAAAGGCAAGCAGAATAATATTTTGGCTGGGGACGTACAGCACCAGCGTTGCGAGCAAGAAGAGGCTCCCTGCCCCAAGGAGCACGGTCACGAGCCGCTCCTCGCGCGACAGCACTCCAAGCCTGACTGCGCGCACAAGCGCGGCACAAAGGAGAATGAGCGGCAGGAGCCACGCAAGAGCTCCAAGAAAGCCGGCACTCCCGAATGCGGTGGCGAGCGCAGAGTAGCCGACGTTGAAGTCGAGATTCCAGAACGGCGTTTGGTTGACTTCCGGGGGCTTATGCATGAGCCACACAAACCCAAACGTGTTGGGGCCGGTGCCGAGCAGCGCCTCGCGCACTGAGCTCTCCCGCGCGGCACTAATGACATCAAGGGTCGCCTGCAAACCGGGGCGCACCTCGAGCGATGAGACGGGGAACACGCTCGTAATGCCCGCGTTTATGGCAGAACCGTAGAGCAAAAAGAGTATGGCGACGGCTGCACCCGCGAGAGAGTACCACGGGGTTGTGTGGCGCACGACCGACAGAAGCCCTACCACCACGCAGCCGGCAAGCAGCAGTGCCCACGCCACGGGGAAGTTGATAAGACCGAGTAGCGCCAACAGGATAACGCCGCCAACCCCGGCGGCTGTCTGCCAAAGGCGGGATGCCGGGGCAAGCTCTACCCGGGCAAACACCAACAGGGCAAGGAGCGCCGTGAGCAGTCCGAGGTCATTCCACTTGCCGACAAGGTTGACCGAGCGGTCGGCAAAGGTGGCAAGAGGGATAGCCGAAGCGCCGAACACGACCGAGATGAGCTGGAAGGCCACTGCCGCAACGAGTGCACACAGGATGGTAGTGGTGAGCATCCGCACAGTGCGCAGGGTGCGGAAGAGGGTAAAGGAAAGCAGGTACGCCACCGCCGCCAGTGTCACAAACACCAGCGTGTCGGTCTCGACGCTAAAGCCGGCGATGGACGTCGCGCGGTCAATTGAGAAGAAGGACGAGGCAAGGTAGACCAACGGCAAAAGTGCCACCACAAGTGCGGCATAAAAACCGTGCGTGCGGATAAGGTCGCGGGCGCCGCCCCCTACTACAAATAGGATTGCGGCAACAAGGAGGGCAACCGCAAACGCGGCCACCTTGGCGAGCTGGAACGGGAACCACGCAGTCGGGATAACGAGCACTAGGGCGAGTACAATACCCGCAAGGAGCGCGTAGCGCGACCACTCAATGAGACGTGAGTGCATAGAGCAATTACAATAAATACGGAGGAACAATACCCCCGAGCTACTATTAATTTCGAACAACTGCCTACCCTTAGTATAGCCCCCTCCTCCTTGTCCCGATTGCGCACTGTGGATAGGCGAAAGCCCCGCGGTAGCGGGGCTTTCACATTCTGCGCGCGCGTCTGTAAGCCGAGTTCTGTCTTGAATAGTAATTTATCTGGGCCACACATCGCTGTGCGGCTCAAGCGGCACTCTCCGACTGTAACGTCGGAGCACGGCCTTGCTCTCAAGTAAGGATTTTGCCGTTTCAGCCGGACTAAACCGGGTCGTTTCTGTTCGCACCTCTTACGCCCGCAAAAAGCGTACGACAGGGGTTACCCCCGACGCTCGGCTCGCGCCGAGGTCGGGGCCCCGACTGTAACGTCGGGGCTGCTACCATTTTACACTGACTTGCATCAGTGTGAGAGTTCGGACTTTCCTCCCCGTGAGATGGCGGCTTCGCCTATCTCATGGGGCTACTACTCAACGCGCTAAAAACATTATAGCACAAGTTTGCTGCCAGCTGCAATGCCGTGCGCCGTAGTAAAACCCGCGGGTAACTCAAGTACATAGCGCGCAGGCGCGATTGGATAAAAACTTTTTTCTGGGTATGTGTCGGGTGCGACGTTTGAAGAAACAGTGACAATAGCGCCCGACGCATCGGCCCACACAATGTCTATGGCAAATCGCATGTCCTTCATCCATATTCCCCACGAGCCATCAGTATCGAACACAAACAGCATCCCCTGCCCTTCCGGAAGATTTAGTCTTCCGGAGAGTCCTTGCTCGCGTGTACTTTCAGTGTCTGCCACCTCCACCACAAGCGTGGCACTCCCGACAGTTATTTGTTTTTGCACTAGCCGCTGCGGGGCGGGCGCTAGTGCCATAGCCCCAAAACAAGCGCCATCACTTCGATGCTCACCAGCGCATACGCGGCGTTGAAGGCAAAAAGTTTTAGCGGCTTGCCCTCCCACAACCAGCCGTTGGCGAGCGTAGGCGCAAGGAACCCCAGCCATACCCAAAAACCCAACTGCATCGATGTCTGCCACGTGTTGGCGCCCACCAGCACCGTAAAGTGTGCAAGAACATACGCCACGAGCAGCGTGACGACAAAGCCGATACTCATCGCCTGCGCGGCGGTGAGCGGCATGCTCTTCATACTGTCGGGGCCAAACCCCATCATCTTTTGCCACTGTTTGCCAAACCCTACCGGCGAGTGCCAAACCGCGCCCACGGCGTAGGCCACAACGGCCGCCACCACGACTGCGAGATAATTGACAGTGATATCCATGAAAAATCCTCTCGTTAAATAATAAAAACAACCTGCCAAGTAGTATACCAAACGGACAAATGCGGAGGCGGTGAGATTCGAACTCACGATACCTTGCGGTATGCCGCCTTTCCAAGGCGGTGCACTAGACCACTATGCGACGCCTCCAATACTGAAAGAATATAGCACAAAAGCGAAAGGGCGGCCTCTTAGGAGGCCGCCCCGATAATCCAGGAAAATGTCGTCAGAACTCTGCGACGACATGTGTGAACTTGCCCTTGCCCATGCCAGCAATAAGTGGGGACCACTGGGCGGAGCCGTCAGTACGAAGAGCTTTTGGCTCTTGCGGCTGGCTGGCTGGCTTTGCGGCCAACGGACGCAACAACACCGTACCGTTCGGAGCCGGCATCTTTATCGCCGGCCGCCGTTCAAAATCAAAACTCCTCTTCCTCTTGCCCCGAACACGGCTATACACGCAGCCGATCTCTCCTACATCCTGTATCTGCATGGCATTTCCCCTAGACTTTCGAAGTGGACCTACGCGGCGGAACAAATCACCACAAGTATAGCACACTATTTTACGAAAGCAATGCCGCAATACGCTCCTCGACCGGCGGGTGGGTCATAAAGAGTTTGGCGAGGCCGCTTGTTTTGGCGCGCGCGCCGAACGGGTTGGATATATAGAGGTGCGCGATGGCGTTGTTGGCGCGGCGCATCGGGTGCTGGTAGGCGCCGATTTTGCGCAGAGCATTGGCCAAGCCCTCCGGGTAGCGGGTCAAAAGTGCGCCGGACGCGTCGGCCAAAAACTCGCGCTTGCGCGATATTGCCAATTGCATCAGCGTCGCCACTATCGGGGCCAAAATAATAAGCGCCACCGCAATAATCATCAGCACCGGATTGCCCTTGCTGTCGTTGTCTCTCCCCCCGCCGCCAAACAGCGTCGAGCGCAGAAAAAAGTCGGACACCAGCGTGACAAACCCGACCAGCACCACCGCCACAGTCGACACCAGCATGTCGCGGTTGCCTATGTGAGAGAGTTCGTGCGCCAACACACCCTCAAGCTCGGGTTTATCCATTATTGCCAAAAGGCCGGTGGTGACCGCCACCACCGCGTGCTCGGCATTGCGCCCGGTGGCAAAGGCGTTCGGCGCCGGGTCGTCGATTATATAAATTTTAGGCTTCGGCAGGCCCGCGGTGATGGCTAAATTTTCTACCGTATTGTGCAAGTCGGCATACTGCTTTGGGTCGGCGGGCTTTGCCCCCGCCATCGCAACCACCACCTTGTCGGAATTCCAGTAGGCAAAGACGTTCATCGCCACGGCAAAAATAACCGCAAAGAAAAGGATACCGGGGTTGTGGAAGTAGTATGAAACCGCCCACCCTATCGCCATGACCACGCCCAAAAACCCTGCCATGAGTATCCAAGTCTTGGCGACATTTTCGTCTTGATGTGTGTAGAGATTAGATGCCACTTAAAACTTTACCGCCACCGGGTTGCGCGCGGCTTGCTCAGATTCGTTGAGGGCAAAGAACTCGCGCGGCTCAAAGCGGAAGAAGTCTGCAATGACATTGCCGGGGAATGATTCTATCGCCGTGTTGAGGTCGCGCACCACCGTGTTGTAGAAGCGCCGCGCCGCCTGGATTTTGTTTTCGGTGTCGGAGAGCTCGCGCTGCAACTCAAGAAAGTTGGTGTTGGCTTTGAGGTCAGGGTAACTCTCGGCGACGGCAAAAAGAGATTTGAGCGCGCCCGTAAGAACGTTCTCCGCTTTGCCCTTTGCCTCTACTCCCCCCGCGTCCATCGCGGCCGCGCGCGCGGCGGTCACCTTCTCCAGTGTCCCTGCCTCGTGTTTTACATACCCTTTGACCGCCTCCACCAAGTTGGGTATGAGGTCGTAGCGGCGCTTGAGCTGGACGTCGATGTCGGCCCACGCCTCCTTGGCCCGCATCACAAACCGCACAAAGCGGTTGTAGACCGCGACCACCCACAGTAGCGCCAATAAAACGACGGCCGGGACTATCCAGCTGAGATATATCATGCCGTCTAGTATAGCAAGTCTGTGGAGATTGCAAGGGGTCTGTATAAGTGGTACTTTAGGCTCGAACTGAACCGACTACGGGGAGAAGATCATGCTCTGTTTTGCAAAGTTTGAAGGAAACGCAAAGGAAGTCGAGGGGCAGGTCCGGAACGCTTTCGGTATCGGCAAATCAGGGCCGGATGATGCCAAAGTGACCATCGAATCGATGTCTCAAAGCCAGCAGGGGAACCACATTACCCTTTTCGTGTTCTTCCGCGAAAATAGGCCGTAGAAATTATCGCTGTGGTCAAAAAACGGTCCGGGGGAAATCCCGGGCCGTTTTGCTTTTCCAGCCTCCCATATTTCAGCCGACCGTTGTTTTTATGGGAGATTTTAGCAAGGACTACCCTTGCTCAAAACTAGGACATCCGATGTCCTAGTTTTAGTAATCCATGCCGCCCATGTCGGAGTTGGCACCTTCTTTTTCTTCTTTTGGCTCTTCGGCTATAGCCGCTTCGGTTGTAAGCAAAATTGCGGCGGCCGATGCGGCGCGCTCAAGCCCCGTGCGTGTCACCTTGACCGGGTCGACGATGCCTGCGGCGACCATGTCGGCAACCACCTCGTTTTTGACCGCATCGTAGCCCGCGTTGCCTTTGGCATTCTTTACCTTTTCCACCACCACGCCCGCGTCCACGCCGGCGTTCTGCGCAATCTGCCGCAACGGCATCTCGAGCGCCTTCAACACCACCTCATAGCCCACGCGCATCGCATCATCCATTTTGTCTTTGGTTTTGGCGTAGCCTTCCGCAACTTTTTGCGCCGCCTTAACAAACGCCACGCCGCCGCCCGCGACAATGCCCTCTTCTATCGCCGCTTTGGTCGCGTTGACCGCATCTTCAATCTTCAACTTCAAGTACTTCATCTCAGTCTCGGTCGCGGCGCCCACGCGGATGACCGCCACCCCGCCCGCAAGCTTGGCCAGCCGCTCCTCCAACTTTTCTTTATCAAATTTGCTCGTCGTGTCGGCAATCTGCTTGCGCAATTGCGCTATGCGCGCGTCAATGTTCTTCTTGCCGCCTTTGCCGCCCACCACCACTGTCTTGTCCTTGGTGGCGATTACTTTTGTGGCGCGGCCGAGCATCTCGAGCGTCGCGTTTTCAAACTTAACCCCTGTCTCTTCAGAAATTACCTGCGCGCCGGTCATTATTGCGATGTCATGCAGCATCTCCTTTTTGCGGTCGCCGTAGCCCGGCGCTTTGACCGCCAGCACGTTGAAAGTCCCCCGCAATTTGTTGAGCACAAAGGTCGTGAGCGCCTCGCCGTCTACATCCTCGGCAATAATCACCAGCTCCTTTTTGCCCGACTCCGCAATTTTTTGCAGTATCGGCAAGACCTCCTGCACGCTCGAAATCTTTTTGTCGGTGATGAGTATCGCAGGGTCTTTGTAGCTGGCCTCCATTCGCGATGCGTCGGTGACCATATAGGCCGAGACATAGCCGCGCTCAAACTCCAGACCCTCGACCACTTCCTTTTCTATCCCCAAGCTCTGCGACTCTTCAACCGTCACCACGCCGTCCTTGCCCACCTCTTTAATAGTGTCGGCAATAATCTGGCCAATCTCTTCGGACTCGGCTGAAATGGTGGCCACTTGGCGCACCTCCTCGTCGCTACCTATCTTTTTGGCGAGCGATTTAAGCGCCGCGACCGCTTCCGCAGATGCTTTTTCTATCCCATGCCGCACGCCCATGGCCGAGAGCCCTACTTCGGTGTGCTTCATCCCCTCTTCCACCAGCGCCTGGAGCAACACCACCGTGGTGGTGGTACCGTCGCCGGCGATGTCGTTGGTTTTGGTGGCGACCTCTTTTACAATCTCGGCGCCCATGTTTTCAAACCGGTCTTTAAAAGAAATTTCTTTGGCGATAGAGACGCCGTCGTTGGTGATGGTGGGGCCGCCGTAGCTCTTTTCGAGCGCAACGTTGCGTCCGCGGGGGCCGAGCGTGATTTTGATGGCGTTGCTTGCTTTGTCTATGCCGCTTTTAAGCGCGCGGCGGGCCCTTTCATTAAAAAGTATTTGCTTTGCCATAGATTAATCCAACACGGCGAGGATGTTGTCCTCGCGCACCAAATAATATTCCGTGCCGTCCACTTTTATTTCGTCGTAGCCATATTTGCTAAACATCACTTTGTCGCCCACCTTAAGTGCGACGGGCACCAGTTTGCCATCCTCGCCCCTTTTGCCGGGGCCAACCGCGACCACTTTGCCCTGCTCGGGCTTCTCCTTGGCACTGTCGGGGAGCACGATGCCGAAGCTCGTCACTAGCCCCTCCTCCAACCCAAATGGTTTGACCAACACACGGTCGCCGAGCGGCATAATCCCCGCTTTGTTTCCCGACGCTTTGGTCGGGACCCCGACCGCTTTAGCGCGTCGGGGTTTATTCTTATGTACCTTCCTCTGCACCTTCCTCTTAATAGATTTCTTCATAGCTCCAACACTATAGGCGATATAAGGATTTTGGCAACCAGCGGGGGCTTTTTGTTTTTGTACACCCCGTTGCGCCCAAAAAACCGCTATGGTAGCCTAGTAGATAATGGCACTAGCGGGGGTGCTCCCCTACATACAGATAGTCTTGGCAGTACTCCTTATGGTGTGCGTCCTGCTCCAGCAGACGGGCGCCTCTTTGGGCGGCGCTTTCGGCGGGGACAACTTTACCGCCGGCTACCATACCCGCCGGGGGTCGGAAAGATATCTCTTCTGGGCTTCTATTATTATAGGCATCCTCTTTGCCGGCACAGCGCTCCTGGCACTCTTCGTCAAATAACCCAAAACACAAAACCGGAAATGAAAAACTTCTGGCGCACTGCGCAGACTGCTATACACCTCCGCGTGCTTGATACCGCGCAAGACACTGTTGCCGCGCTCGGCCGCAGCGGCCGCGCGCTCTTTTTGGCGCTCGCCGCCCTGCTCGTCATAAGCAGCGCCGGACTTCTGTACACCCTGCAACAGTCTCTGACCGTCTCTGCCCCCTCGCACGGGGGGTCGCTCTCCGAGGGAGTCATAGGCAGCCCGCGCTTTATCAACCCGGTGCTTGCCATCTCCGACGCCGACCGCGACTTGACCGCACTGGTGTACTCCGGGCTTTTGCGCGCGACACCCCAAGGAGGGTACGCGCCCGACCTTGCAAACGGCTACACTGTTTCATCGGACGGCAAAACCTATACCTTTACTCTGCGGGACACGGTGACTTTCCAAGACGGAAGCCCGGTCACCGCGGAAGACGTCGCCTACACCGTGCAAAAAACGCAGGACCCCGCGCTCAAATCCCCCTTGCGCGCCAACTGGGACGGCGTCGTGGCGGAAGCGGTCGACAAAAAAACTGTGCGCTTTACCCTCAAGTCCGCTTACGCGCCGTTTGTCGAAAACCTGACCTTGGGCATTTTGCCAAAAGCACGCTGGGGCGGCGTTTCTGATGAGGAGTTTCCTTTCTCCGAGCTCAACGCTTCTCCGGTGGGCTCCGGCCCGTACAAAGTGGTATCGGTGTCGCGCACCTCATCCGGCATCCCCTCGCTCTATTCGCTCGACTCGTTTAAAGGCTACGCGCTCGGCGAGCCGTACTTGAGCCGCCTCTACATCCGTTTCTATCAGAGCGAGGGCGCACTCTTGACCGCGCTCCAGCAGGGCGAGGTCGACTCCGCGAGCGGCATCTCGCCGGGTAATCTTAAGGACCTGCCTGCAGAAGACATCAAGACTGCGCCGCAGAACCGCATTTTTGGCGTCTTTTTTAATCAAAACCAGTCGGCCGTACTGCGCGCGCCGGAGGTGCGCAAGGCGCTCGACGACGCTATCAACCGCGCCGAGCTGGTGCAGGCGGTGCTCGGCGGCTACGGCACGCCCTTGCACGGGCCGGTCCCTCCCACCCTGCTCGGGAGCATCGCTCTCGCCGAAGCCTCTTCGACCAGCGCGGAGCTTGCCGCCGCCGCGCAGGAGCGGCTTATTGCCAAAGGCTGGAAGCTCGATAGCGCCGGAGTGCTCCAAAAGACTTCCGGAATGGGCAAAAACGCTTCGACCATGGCGCTCCGGTTCGACCTTGCGACGGCCAATGTGCCGGAGCTGCGCGCGGCGGCGGAGTTTTTGCGCGAGACGTGGGGTGCCGTGGGCGCGCAAGTAAACGTCAAAATATACGAGCAGGGCGACCTGTCGCAGAACGTCATCCGCGCGCGCAAGTACGACGCGCTCCTCTTCGGCGAGGTTATAGGCCGCGAGCTCGACCTCTTTGCGTTTTGGCACAGCTCGCAGCGCAACGACCCCGGCCTCAACATCGCCGGTTATGCCAACGCGGCGGCAGACAAAGCGCTTGCACAGCTCCGCCAGACGAGCGAGCCGGAGCGGCGCCAGCCGCTCATCGCCGCCTTCCTCGCCGAACTCAAAAAGGACATACCCGCCGTATTTCTCTATGCGCCCGATTTCGTGTATAGTATCCCTAACGATATCGCGGGGGTCGAGCTCGGATTCATCGAGACTCCCAGCGACCGATTTTTGAGTGTGCCGCTCTGGCACAAAGAAACAGATCGGGTGTGGCCCCTCTTCAATAATAAATAGTAATTACTAGTTTCTTTACGTATGGAACAACCAAAACCAAAGGGCGGGTTTAACCGCCACAGAAGCCGCCCTGCGCACGCGGGTGCAGGGCTCGGGCGCCTGCCTGCCGGCAGGCAGGGTCGGCAAGGGCGAGGCGGCCGCGGACTGCGCCGCGGAG
>Ga0209542_10005121_pt1 | contig 26490 bp, 18 predicted proteins | sample RifCSPhighO2_01_FD_184028 | JGI IMG/M metagenome (GOLD analysis project Ga0209542, IMG submission 184028) | Soil microbial communities from Rifle, Colorado - Rifle CSP2_plank highO2_0.1 (SPAdes) (version 2) | ecosystem: Environmental > Terrestrial > Deep subsurface > Rock core/Sediment ...
CTTTCCGCTCTCGAAAAACTAACCAAATAACCGGCTAAGTAAATCTGGAAAAAGAGTCAGAGCAACTAACAAGATACTAATTAGGGATAGGCGTATAATCGCTTCCCAGGTGATAAGGTTGTAGAATATTCTACCAATTCGGCTACCCTTCGGTAAGCCGATTTTTTGTCCACGGTTTAAAATGATAACCAAGAATATTAAAATAATTGGTAATAATATACCATTTACCACCTGGGCGAAGATCATAATGTGGAACAATGGAAAAACAGATAACATCACAAATACGGCCGAGAGAATAATTGTAAAAGCCATCATGCCATAAAAAGTTGGGGCTTCTTTCCAGGTTCGGTCTACCCCGTGCTCAAACCCCAAGGCTTCACAAATCGAGTAACTGGTGGTTAGAGGCAAAACAAACGCTCCCAACAATGACGCAAAAAAGAAACCAGCGCCAAAAATATTTTTTGCCAGACTCCCCAAAACTGGTTGAAGCGACAGGGCAGCTTTCTCGGCGCTGTCGACAACAATACCGTTGTCAAACAAAACTTGTTTGGTGGTTATAATAATCATAGCGGCGATTAGGCATGTAAAGAGGGCGCTAAAAACCACTTCCCACTTCTCTACTTTATACTGTCCGGGCGTCACACCCTTGTCTACTACGTATGATTGGATAAAAAATTGGCCCCAAGGCGTAATGGTTGTACCCATAAGGCCAAGGAGTGTAAACAAATACAACGGTTCACTCGAAAAACTAGGAGTAAAACTAGCAGATAAAACCTCACCCCAGTTTGGTCCAGCCATGACGGCAGAAACTATGTAAACCAAAAAAAATAGCGAGATCATTAAAAAAAATCTCTCCACTTTTTTAAATGAGCCCTTGTACAGTACCAGCCAGATAATAACCGCAAACAGCGGAACAGAGGCTAACTTCGGGATATGGAATATTTCCATCGCCACCGCAATACCGGCAAATTCGGAAACAGTTACCGCAAGGTTAGCAACATACAGCGCCGCAATAGCAAAAAAAGCCCAGCGCACCCCAAACTGCTCACGGATAAGGGCCGAAAGCCCTTTGCCAGTATGTGCCCCCAAACGAATACCAATCTCTTGTGTTACCGCTAGAGTAATGAAGTTGAAAACTAAAACCCAGAGCATCATATAACCAAAACGCGACCCAGCAAAAGAATAGGTACTGATCCCACCAGCATCGTTATTGGCAGTGCCGGCGATTATCGCCGGACCCATGATACCGAAGACCAAAATCAATTTTCCATACCATTTTCGTAGCATAGTCGCTTAAGCTTTAGGACGCATATACCGCATAACGTCGTCGATGGTTATCACCCCGACCAACCGATGTTTTTCATCTAATACCGCTGCGCTATACAAATTGTATCTCGTCATCGTATCCATTACTTCCTCAACATCGTCATTGGTACGCAAAGTTTCAATCCGCTTACTACGTCGAACAATATCTTTTAACTTTTGATCAGATTTAGCGATCAAAAGACGGCGTAAAGATACTGTCCCTTTAAAAATATCTCGGTGGTCGATCAAATACAAATAAAGGATGGAACGCATAGAATGTGACACCCGCTTTACTTCTTCAATCGCGTCCGCGACTGTCGCTTCCGGACTAATAGTAATGTAATCGGTAGTCATTAAGCCGCCGGCGGTGTCATCGCGATGGGCCAAGAGCTTTTTAACCTTGGTAGAGGTCGCTCTTTGCAAACGAGACAAAAACTGTCGCGCGTCGTATTTAGATAAAGTTTGTAAAAAATCTACAATCTCATCCACCGACATCTTCTCAATAATATTCGTCGCCTGTTTTGGACCCAGATAACGGACCAACACCTTTTGCAAATGGGGGTCTAGTTCCTCAAACACCTTGGCCGCTTCTTCAGATTCCAGGCTCGTGACCAAATCTCGTCCTTGTTTAATACTTAAGTCTTCAATAATGTCCGCCAAATCAGCTGGATGGAGTTTTTTTAAATTCTGGGTTAAAGCTTCAAGCTTTAACCCACCTTTTAACCGTTCGGTATCTCGCCAATCGATCAGATTTACTTTTAATCGGTCAAAAACATCCAGCCAAGCAAGACCCAAACGACGGAGCAGCCCTTTAAAACTAACATCGATTCCCACCACCACCATTTGGTTGTTTAAAATACCAAGCCGGAGATCATTGACTCTAACCACTCGCGCGCCCTCCGTGTCGACGATCTGTTGGTCCAAAATATCTCGTACTAAGTTTACATACTCATCCCCGACCACGACTGTGGTAGTTAAATTCTTTTCAAACACTTTTTTTAATACGGTTTCTTTTTTTCCAACCACACTCACCTGATCATAAGAAACAAAAAACCGGCCTTTGCTCTTTCCTTTTACCAAAAGATAAGCGACCGGCGCATACTGCCCAGGTTTCGTAGTAACAATAAGGTCTTTGACCTTACCGATCTTGCGATCCGCGGCATCACGGACTGGGCTGTTTACTATTTGGCTCAAATAGCTCATACATTTATTTCTTAGGCGTGTATATTATATACTAGAAAAATAGTTTTTTCAACACGGCCCACCACGAACACCCACCCCCGCCCCGATCCAGCCCGCTATTGTCAGGGTGGAAAGAAAGGGTTAAAATATAAGCAAACTATAGGAAGCGGGCTATACGCTAATTTTAACAAATAATTGGGCTAAGTTGAAAGAAAAATAATGAGAGTTGGTTTAAAGGTTGTTATATGAAATAATTAAAATTTTTATCTTTTGTTTTTAGATAATTATTTGGGGCTATTTTTCACATCAATCATCAACTAATTTATTCAAAATTATAAATGTTATGAAAAACATCATCAAAGAAGGGACAACGCCAATCGGCGTGCAAGAAAACGGAGAAACTTTTTGTCTTTCTCCAGAAAATCGTTCCGGAATTATGCATTTACTTGGTCGTGCCGGGCAAGGGAAATCGGTTACGCTTGAATATATTATAATTTCAGACATCCATAATGGACGTAGCGGCATGCTTATTGATCCATATGGCGACCTCATAAAAACTGTTCAAACATATATTCCAGTGGATAAAGCGAGTCGAGTTGTTGTATTTGAATCGCAGGCGGGCACATTTGATGAAAATGTTGCAAAGTTCCATCAAGAAATTAATTTTGAAGAAATGAATAGTGATGCAAAAAAGTTTCTTCTCTGCAAGCTTGACTACAGGACTTTAGGCGCAGATGGAGCAAGACAACTTGGAACTTACCTGGTGAAGCAGTTTTTAGAAATTACTAATGGTGAAAATCAAACACTTGGACTGGATGAGGCTCATAACTTTGTCGACGAAAAAATAATAGAACAAATGGAGCACAGCAAGGATAAAGGATTGTCCTGTATTTTGTCAGATCAAATGTCCATGGATTATCGCATGGATATCATAATGCGCTTACTTGAAGCGGCTAATCATATTATTTGTTATTATACTGCTCCAGAAACAGCTGGTTTAATAAATAAATATCATCCAGAGATGATTCCAAGCGAAATTTTAGCTCTTAAAAAATTTGATTTCATGGTAAAGATAAATGCAAAAACTGCTTCACCCGCAACAATGAAACTAAGAGGAGTATTTCCAATTCCATACCCTCAAAATAGCCCCAAATAATTTTTAAAGGAGGATAAAAATTTTAATTACATCCGATAACAACGCATATCTGATTCAGGAATTTTCATCCCTTAGTTTTGATGAGAGTTTAGGTGAAGTGTAGTAAATCAAAAGCATATCCCATTAAATCGGGATGAAAACTTCAGATGATGCATAAACGTTATGCAAAATCGCTCCGCTCTTTTACGAGTCAACAAAAAAATATGTCCACCAACTTCCACAATAAAACCATCGCCCAAAAATACCATTGGGCCAAACAAGAAGAGCTTTTGCTCTTACCGGCCTATGCCGAACTAATTGGTAATACCAAAAAAAAGATTATCTTAGACATCGGCTGTGGCACTGGTTGGCTAACTAAACTTTTGGCTAAAAATGCCAAACGTATGATCGCTATAGACAATTCCAAATATTTTATCAACATCGCCAAAGAAACCTACCCAGCCAAAAATACTACTTACCACACTCTCAACGCCATAAACCTAAATAAGATTAAAAAAAATTTTGATCTCATTATTTCTTCCTTTACTTTACAACTGCTTACACCAGAGAAAAAACTCCTAGCAACTTTAAAAAAATGCCACGCCAAACTAAAAGACCAAGGACACCTTGTTATCCTGGTTCCCCACCCCTGCTTTATTAACCAAAACAACCGAACATATAACCAATATATTTTTCCAACCGAATTTAATTACTTTACCTGTCCACAAAAATATTTTGTTAAATTAAAATCTATTAAGGGCCAGGTAAAATTTGAAGGTAACTTTTACAATCTCTCAACGTATACCAAATTATTTAAACAAGCCGGCTTGGTCATTACCGACATTATTGAACCCCAGGTAACCAAAGAACTTCGTAAGAAGTACCCCAAACTTTGGAGTCTAGAATTAAAAAAACCGTTTTACATTCTGTTTAAACTTCAGAAACAAAAAACTCTCCCGTAATTGGGAGAGTTTTTGTTTAGCTGTTTAATTAGGTTGTTTATCTGTTATACACAGTAAACTTGCCCCAAGGACGAATGGTGTTTCCAGAAGTATCTTCAACTAGAAACTCGTACTTGTGCTCACCAACTTGGCTAAGAGAACTGAAGGGACCAACAGTGGTACCACATTCCTTAACGCCGACGCAAGTGTGCACGACTTGCCCATCCAAGATCACGTCGATCTTTTTTATGCCTCTGTTATCTGAAGTGTAAATCTTTAAGTCGAATTTGTCACCTAGATCCAAACTGTGGTTGGAAGTAACGATGCGGCTAAAAATTGGGTTAACGTTGTCCACCACTGGACGAGGGTTAATTCTTACACTCTTGTAACCAGTCCAAGCACGGTTCCCGGCATAGTCGTAGGCATTAGCGCCATAAGAGACTGACGTGCCAGCATAGCTGGGGTATGGACCGCCAGTAAAGGTACAGGCATTAGTATTGTAGCAGTTCTTTACGACGCGAGCATTAACCAAGATATTAATCTTTTTTACTACTTCGTTGGTATTAGCTGTAAAAGTGATTTTCTCGTTGAATGCTACAGCATCCTTATCCGCGCCCACCCTTACGCTTGGGGCAGTAGTATCACCAGCAACACGCAAGGTATTTTGTGCGGTTAGGGTGGTATTGCCAGAAGGATCAGCTGCCTTAGCCCAATACTTGTAGGTGCGACCTGGAACTAATGTAAGTACCAATTCGCAGTTGGCTGGAGAACTTAGATTGTCACAGTTCTTCTGTCCAACATACCAAGAACGACCTTCTTCTCTTACATAGATAGTCATTCGACTCAAGTGACCGCTGTTATCAGTGGCATAAGCCTTCACAGTGGCCCGGTATAAATTGTCATTGTTAATTGCTTCAGTGGTCGCATTAACCTCAACATATGGCTTAGTATTGTCGCTTTGGGTTTCGACAAACAAACGGTTCGTCTTAACCGTAGTCAAAGTTCCCTTGCGAGCGGTGACAGAATAGTTCATCCAGCGATCACTAGATACGGAGAATGGACCAACTGTGTGTTGGCAAACAAAACCACTAGAACATTCATAGTTCTGACCATTAATGTTAATGGTCATGCTATCGACTGCCCCACCGATTTGGGTCGCCGCTACAGCGGTCAAAGTAACCTTCTCGTCATAGTCTAAACGAGTGTCAGAAGCAAATAACATTACTTCTGGCCTATCGCTTGCGCCGGCGTTAGTCGCCACAGCCCAGACGGTTGTACCGAGGACCAAAGCGAAAACCCCGAGGAAGCTTAGGATTTTTTTTGTTTTATTCATAGAATGAATAGTTAAATTAATAAAATATGTAAATTTTGAATTTTAACTCTTTTTTTACTCCCTTTCGACCTTTTAGCCGTAATTGGCTAATTGCCCTCTCTTTTGGTATAATTACTTAACTTACACTAGTTTATACGGGTAATTAGCTAAAAAGTTACGTTTCACCCTAATATATTATGAAAATTGGCTTAGATGCGCGCTTTTACGGCTCCCACCAAGGGGGAATAGGTCGGTATTTAGAGGAACTGGTTTCAGCTTTAGCTCGGCTAAATGAAGCCAAAAAACATGTATTTTATCTCTTTTTAAAGGACGACGTTCTAAAGAACTTTAGCCCTCCAGCACCCAACTTCATCCCGGTTAAAGCCAATATCGCCTGGTATGGCGCAACCGAACAATTAATACTGCCGCAAATTCTGAAAAAGGTCAAGCTGGATTTAATGCACTTCCCGCACTGGAATGTGCCTTTATTGTACCCTGGAAAGTACCTCCTGACCATCCATGACCTCCTACTTCTACATTACCCCAGCCGTCGCAACAGTCAACTTGGTCCAATAAAATACGCAATAAAAAACCTCGCCTTTAAAAAAGTCTTAAAAAACAGTATTACCAAAGCCGCACATATTATCTCTCCCAGCCTCTATACCAAAGAGGATATTGTTAAAAACTTCAATATTCCCGAAGAAAAAATCTCGGTTATTAATCTCGGGACAAGCGCCTTAAATACAACTAGTGATCTTAACCCAAACACTTTAAAAAAATACGGAGTTACCAAACCGTTTCTCTTGTATGTTGGCGTCGCCTTCCCGCACAAAAACCTCGAGGGGTTAGTTGACGCCTGGAAACTATTTATCGAAAAATACGGTAACCAGCATGAACTAGTTTTAGTTGGTAAAAAAAACTACTTTTATGACCGTCTTTATGAAAAAAAAATCAAAAACAAAGTAAAAAATATTATTTTAACCGATTACGTTCCAGACAATGACCTAACTGAATTCTACCGCCAAGCTAAATTATATATTTTCCCAAGTTTTTACGAGGGTTTCGGCCTACCGCCATTAGAAGCCCTACAATTTGGCCTGCCAGTTATTAGCTCTTGGAGCACTTGTTTGCCAGAAATACTAAAAAATGCCGCCCATTTCTTTGATCCGCACAGCCCCAAAGCCATGGCCGAAGCCATCGCCCTGGGTTTAAACGACCAGAACCTTAGAACAAAACTTTTGAACGAAAGCAAAAAGATTTTACCTCTTTATAACTGGCAAACTACCGCGGAAAAAACTCTAGAACTCTACGAGCGCTTCACGGTGGATAACTAACAACATTTTGTGGTGCTAAAAAGTGAAAAATTTGGTATAATAATAAGGTAATTTAGCACTACAAATTGTAATGCCTCGGAAAAAGAAAAAGGTACAATTGCGCCACTGCAGTCAGTGTCAAACGGTTGGGCACAACAGCTCGACTTGCCCAGAAAAAATTGTAGCGCCAGCCAAAACTTCTACCCCCACTCATTCCACGCCTGGCATGGTCAAATTTTTTGTTCACCATGTTCCCGAAGCACCAAGACATTCCGAACACCAAGTCAATTTAAACACCAACCGTTTTGATCTCTGGGAAAAAGTTCAATCTATTGCCCCCGAAGCTTCCCGCGATCCCAACTTCCACTTTTACCACAATCAGGAACCACTTCGCCCAACCTCTCCCCCCTCCGAACCTCTTGAAACTCCAGAACCCAAAGCCCCGTTGTTTGTAGAACTACCGCATGTCGAAGAAGTAGTAAAACCGATTAGTTTTACTCCACCAAAAATTAAAAAAATAAAAGTAAAAATAGATTGGGTTAAACCTTTCCGTATTATCGGTGGTAATGTCGTCAATCTGTTTAAAAGTATTGGTCAGGGAATTAAAAACATCTTTCAATCTATTGGTAATTACTTCACAACTTCCTTCCAGTGGAAAAGATCTATCGCCGCGGCAATTGTTCTCTCAGTTATTATTTTCGCCCCCGGACCAGCCAAGTCATATTTTACAAATTTAAAAACCACTGGTAATCAAGTATTGGATAATAGCAATGCCGGTTTTGTGGCTCTCCAAAGTTCAACCGCTGCTTTAATGCAAGCTGACCTTGGCAAAGCCGAGGATTCCCTCGTTACCGCTCTACACAAATTTGATGAAGCTCTCCAAACTCTGGATAATGAACACAAATTCGTTCAATCGCTTATTAGCATCCTCCCGGTTTTAAACGACGAAGTTAAAAACCGTGAAAAACTTTTGACGGCCGGCCATGCTCTTGCGCTTGGCAATACCTATGTTTTAAAAGGTCTTTCGGAAAGCCAAGCAAACAAAAATCAAAGCCTTACGACTCGCGTTAGTATTCTTAATTCCCATTTGAAAGCCGCCCTACCTAACTATGAAAAGGCTTTGGCCGATCTGTCTGGAGTTAAAGAAGATGTCCTGCCCGTTGAATACCATGCTACTTTCAAAGAATTCAAAGTTATCTTTGCTACACTTGTCAAAGACATGAACCAGCTAACCGGACTAGGTGGAGCGATCGAAGAAATTTTCGGTGGCGTCGGACACCGCCGTTATTTAGTAGTCTTCCAGAACCCAGAGGAACTCCGACCAACCGGTGGATTCATGGGTAGTTTTGGTGTTTTAGATATTAAAGACGGCGAGGTAAAAGATTTTAAAATCCCGGCTGGCGGCAGTTATGATCTCAAGGGACAACTTAACGAACGCCTTGAGCCCCCCGCTCCTTTGCTCCTTGCCAACAATCTTTGGCAATTCCAAGATTCCAACTGGTTCCCAGACTTTCCGGCTAGCGCGGAAAAAATGCTCTGGTTCTACCGCCACAGCCGTGGCATTACAGTTGACGGTGTAATCGCCATCAACGCCCCAGTTCTCGAAAACCTCCTCGCGATTACTGGTCCAGTAACCGAGGATGTTCGTGGTTTAAAAATTACTTCGGACAATGCTCTAACAGCCATTCGCGAAACCATTAATACCGAAAAAGACAAGGATAAAACAAAACCTAAACAAGTTATCGCCGACTTAGCCCCTAAATTTTTAGAATATTTTAAAAATATTGAACCAACCGATCTTATGCCCGTACTTTCTGGCTTGCAAGATGCTCTGGTTGGAAAAGATATCCAGGTATATTTTACTGACCAAAAAACCGAGGCCACAGTTAAAAACTACGGCTGGGGTGGCCATATCCTTTCGACCACCAACCAAGATTATGTTATGGTTGTTAATACCAATATTCGTGGCAAAAAAAGTGACGCAAACATTAAACAACACATTATCCACGAGAGTAACTTGCAACCGGATGGCTCCATAATTGACACAGTCGTGATCACTCGCGAACACCTTGGCACTCAAGGAGAAAAACTTTATGGCGACCCCAATGTCGACTACATCCGTTTGTATGTTCCGGAAGGAAGCGAGCTTTTAAAAGCTGGGGGATTCTCTTGGCCTGATGAAAAAAGTTTCTTGCCACCAGACGAGTGGAGCAAAAAAGATGTTTTCTTAACGAGCTTAGAAAAAGAAATCGGTTTTGATAATAAAACTGGCACTCGAGTAACTACCGAATTTAATAAAACAGTTTACGGTAACTGGGTTATCACACCACCGGGACAAAAAAATGAAATTTATTTCACCTATCGCCTGCCTTTTTCTAACCAATTCAAGGGCGATAACAAAACTCTGAGCTACCAACTGGCTATTCAAAAACAATCCGGCAGTCCGACCAGTTTTTCCAGCCAGATTATTTTCCCCGATGGTTGGCAACCGGCTTGGAAAGATGGGGAAAATTTGAGTCTTGCCCAAAATGGTGCCACGATCGCCATTGACAGACTTGAAACAGACACTGTATGGAGTTTAATCATGAAAAAATCTAACTAATAAAATATATATATAAACTATGGCTGAAGAACATCGTTTCACTAAAAAAAGCTTATCTGATGAACCCCCAAAAAAGCGAGTGGTTCGCCGACGTCGTGCTCCAGTACGTGCCACTCCCCCTCCGGAAGAAGCTCTGCCTACCCAAAAGTCCACACCGGAAATCGACCGCTTTCTTAATTCCGTTTATGAAAACGACGGACGCCGCACTAATTTAAAACAAATTGAAATGAAAAAAGGTCATCCTTTTTTAAAGGGATTCATAACTCTCATCATCTTAGGCGGACTCTTGGCCGCTATTGCTTGGATCGGATTTTGGGTATTACCAGGAAATAAAAACTTCTCAGAAAACAACGTCAGTGTTAGTTTTAATGGTCCAGAAAGTGTCACGGCTGGTGAAGAAGTAACCTACGAAATTGCTTACAGCAACAATGAGAAAGTAGCCTTAAATGATGTCAGCCTCGTCGTTCGTTATCCCCAGGGCTTTGTTTTCAAGACTAGTTCAGTTGAGCCGGAAAATGCTAGCAAAAGTAGTTGGACGATAGGAAAATTAGCCGCCCAGAAACGTGGCGTCTTAGAAATTACCGGCGTTATCTACCGTGCACAAGGCAGTGAGCAATCCTTTACAGCCATGCTTTACTACAAACCAGATAATTTTAAATCCCAATTACAAAAGACCGCCACCCTCGTCAACACTGTTAAGGATTCTCCTTATGCCCTTCTTATAACTGGCGCGGATAAAATTACTGTTGGCGCGGAAACTGATTTCGCCTTTAAAATTAAAAACAGCCAAAAGAATCCCGTTTGGCCAGGGTTAGAACTTACCCCCCTGCTTCCGGTTGGTTTTGAAATTACTAGTTCTACTCCGGCTTTAAAAGATAACAAGTGGACATTAGCAGCCGACGAAACTGCCAGTGAAAAAATCTTTGTTCTCCGCGGCAAATTAAACGAAACCAATGAAGAACAAATTAAAATGGCTGCGGAATTAATCGCCGTTCTGGGCAATGAAAAACAAAAAATTGCCGAGGGTAGCATTACTTCCAATGTTGTAAAAAATGCCGTTAATCTCACTCTAGCCGTTAATGGTTACACCACCGGCTTAAACGTCAAGCCTGGCGACAATTTAGTCGTAAGCCTACGCGCCGCTAACTTGAGCGATAACCCGATTACTAACGCCGTTGTCCGTTTGAACCTAGACGCGCCGTCTATCAACCGCCAAAGTATCTTAGATTGGGCCAAAGTAAATGACAAGCTAAACGGAGACATTAAAGGCGAGCAACTCTCTGAAACCATTCGCCGTGGTCAAATTACCTGGAAGAGCAACCATTCGGGCTTACTTAAAAAATTAGATAAATCTAAAGAACTTGTCATCGATGTACAAATTCCGATTAAAGAAGGCGACCGCATTGCTTCAGAAACTTTAAAAGAAAACCAGATTAAAATTTCCGCCGAAATTTCCTACACTGATTCCGCTGGAAATGAACAGACTGTGGCTAGTAATATTGTTAGCTTAAAACTTAATTCCGACCTGGCTCTTGAAACACGGGATAAAATCCTTTCTGACTCAGACACTAGTTCGGAGTACGAAGTAACTTGGATCTTAACCAACAATCTCCACCCTCTAAAAAATATTAGAGTTGAAGCCGAGCTATTTGGCAAAAGCCTCTGGCAAAAACCGGAGAGTGCCGCCTCTTGGTCCGTGAATTATGAAGAAGACAGTAAAAAAATAGTTTGGACTATCCCAGCCATGCCGGAAAGTGTCGATACGCTCGCCCTCAAATACAAAGTGACGCTCCAAGAAAAAAACCCCTCCCAAAACACTCTTATCTCCAAACCAAAAGTTACTGCTGAAGATACGGTGACTGGGGAAAAAATAGAGTTTGTTGGAGAAGAAGTATTATTGGAAAATAACTAACTTAAAGTAAATAAAATACCTCGACTTTTGGCCGAGGTATTTTAATACACAAAATCATTTTAAAAATTCCCTTAACAACTCCCTTGCCAAAGCGTGTTCACCGTTTTTCAGCCACTTAATCCGCTCATCTCTTTTAAACCAGGTCATCTGTCGTTTAGCATACTGAACCGTATCTTTAATAATGATATCTATTGTCTGACTTAAAGTAATCTTATTATCGAAAAAATCTTTAAACTCACGGTAACCAATACTACTCATGCTTGGTAAAGACCAATCGTAACCAGCTTTAAGAAGTGTTTCCACTTCTTCTTTCAACCTATCGCGTATTTGTGTCTCTACCCGTGATCCAATTCTCTCCTTTAACTTTTCTTTTTCCCAGTATAAACCAATTTGTAATGTGTTATAAAGTGGCTGACCTTTTTTGCGAAGCGCTACAAATGATTCTCCGCTTTGGATTACTACCTCCAAAGCTCGTATAACTCGACGGGGATTTTTTAAATCTATCGCTTCGGCCGTCTCTAAATCTTTTTCCTTTAACATTTTTACTAACTTATCCAAAGATTCGCTCTCTAGTTGCTTTCGCAATTCTGGGTTTGGCGCGAAATGCGGAATATCTAAGTTGTCTATTAATGACCAAAAATATAACCCGGTGCCCCCAACCACGATTGGTAATTTGCCTTTTTTTAAAATTATACCTATTGCCTTTATTGCTTCAGCTTTAAAATGGGACAGATTAAACTCTTGATCTGGATCTATGATGTCCATTAAATAATGAGGCACGCCTTCAACTAAATATTCTCCGTCTCTCCAAACCCCTTCCGGCTTAGCTGTGCCAATATCCATTTTCTTATACACCTGACGCGAATCGGCATTAACAATCTCGCCAGCAAACTCCTTGGCTAAAGATATGGCCAACCCGGTCTTGCCGGAGGCGGTCGGACCAATAATTGCCACGACTTTGGGTAACTTTTTTTCTATATTCATACAATTGCCGGGTATTATGGTTTGAGCTATAATAAACTCGGGCCTAAATTATACCCTAATTACTTAATTTTACAAGATTATGGCAAAATATTTAACGATTCTCATTTTACCATTATTACTTATCGGCGGTGGCTACCTAACAAAACAAAACCCAGCCGCGGATAACTCTACTAAAACATTGGAACCAACTAATCAAGAAATAACGGCAGTGGTCAAAAAAATTATTCCTGAATTACCCAGTCTATGCTTAAATTGGCAAAAATTTCCGGATTCATCAGCCTGGAAAAAATACGAGGGACAATTTTTTTCTATTTCCTTCCCAGCTAGTTTTACCGTCATGCCAGACACCTCGTCAGTGGAAGACTCTTCCCAGGCTGTCTTTATTTCTGAGGACAAAAATACTACCTTTGGCGTTTCCGCCCCTCAGTGGGATGACCCGTCTAGCACTTTGGTGCCCGATGCTAGAACTTTAATCTGGAGTAAACAAACAGAAAAGACCTTAACTTGTGAAACCGAGTTGGGTGCCAACACAAAACAAGCAACCACCCTCTACTTGAAAAACATTAGCGGCGGCTACCTTTTAGATATCCGCTTTCACCTAATTGAAGGCGATTCAAAAAATTACCGCGGGTTTACTTTCACCTTTACTGATCAAAATAATTTTTTGGCTCACAAAAAGAACTTCCTTGACTTCCTTCATTCTCTTGAACAATACGCTAACTAAAGATAAGACTATACAATTTTTTTACCTTTTAAAATCCATTCTTTAGCTTCAAATATCTCTATTTCAACTATCTTTCCAACCAACTTTTCCTCCCCTAAAAACTGGGCCAATTTCATCTCGTGGGTATTACCCATACAAATTCCATTTTCAAATCGATCTACCAAAACCGTAACTGTTTTGCCAACATAATATTGGTTTTTTTCGTAAGTCATTTTTTCCATCAAATCTTGGACTGCTTGCCAGCGTCTTTTCTTCTCAACCAGGGTCACATTGTCCGTAAAAGCCTTGGCCGCGGCCGTGCCACTCCGCTCGCTGTATTTAGCGGGATAAGAAATGTCAAAGGAGGCTTGACGGTATAAATCTAAAGTTTTTTCAAATTGTTTTTCAGTTTCTCCCGAAAAACCAACGATCAAATCCGTGCCAAGAGCAATTGTTGGGCAATTTGCTCGAATCTTATTTACTAAATCTAAATAATACTCCCTGGTATATTTTCGATTCATCTTGCGTAACACTTCGTTATCTCCGGCCTGAACCGGAAGATGCAAATAGTTTGCTTGGTTTGGTAATTTCAATGCCTCGATCTGGTAATTGTTAAAATATTGCGGGTCAGCGGCGGTAAAATGGACACGTTTAATACTGTTAACCTGATTAATTTCCCAAAGGAGGGCGGAAAAATCATCTTTATCTTTAAAAGGATTGGCGGACGAAAAAAACTCCTTGTCTGGGGCCTGATAATTATTTACCACTTGACCTAAAAGTGTTACCTCAACACAACCTTTAGCCGCCAAAGTTTTAATCTCGTCTAAAATACTTTTTACTTCACGGTTCTTTTCCCTCCCCCGGGCATAAGGCACAACGCAATAAGTACAAAAATTGTTACATCCGGTTTGAACCGTTATAAAAGCTTGATAGCTAATCTCATGACTAGGATTAATTTGCCAATAGTAACCTGGATCTTCAAAAGTATTAAGAAACAAATCCGGGTTAATCTCCCGCATTCTTTGTGGTAAGAGAACTAACTCTTCGATCGGAAAAAATATGTCCACTCCTTTTATCCTTTTCCGTATTTTGTCGTTTTTATCTCGGCACGGCATACAGCCGGTAACAGCAATAATTAAATTCGGTTTCTTGGCTCGATATTCCTGCCAATTTACTAAAATTCCAAACACTCGATCTTCCGCTGACTGGCGAACGCTACAAGTGTTAATAAGTAAGACATCTGCCTCTTCCGGTCGGCTAGTTTCCGCTAAACCAAGGGACGATAACAAGCCAACGATCCGTTCTGAATCATTTTTGTTCATCTGACAACCAAAGGTAAGAATGTGGAATTTTTGAGTATCCATAAAGAAAAATGATACCACTTTTAAAGAAAATAAACAATAGTATGCCCTTGTTGTTTTGATTAAAACATGTTATACTTAATACATAAAATTGGCTAGTCTTAATTTTTAAAAATATAATTCTATGGCCTTAGCAAAAGAACAGTGGGGCGCTGACAATGATAACCAAAATTGGAAAGCCCCTAAAAAACCAGAACTTCGGGTGGTAAAAAATGCCCCAGAAGTAGATAAATCCAAATTAAAATTATCCGAAGGGGCAGAAGATTGGAATAAAGACAAGAAACGAACTAAAAAAGAAATCCAAAATGAGTTAGGACCGAGACCGAATAACTTCCTACGTCATAATCAGAGCCGTGAAGAAAGATTAGCACACGAAGAAAGGCTTGCGCTCCTAAAAGAAATACGATCTCCGAAAAAAGAAAAAAGTCCTCAAGACTTAGCGTCCGATATTCTTGAACAAGCGCAAATTTCTATTGATGACAAGAGATACCTTTTACACGGTGGGGTTCTAAAGGATATTGTTTCCGCCGCCATAGAAAATTCCACTGGGAATTTCCAAAATGATTTGAGACAAGCTATCGGCGAAAGGATAACCTACATTGACAACCGCTTAAAGGATTTTAAACCACGGGGCTTAGCTAAACTAGCTTTTTGGCGCGGGAAAGATGTGGCCTCTCAAGAATTAACAAAAGAAAAACGATCTCTAATGGAACTATTCGAAGCTGTTTTAAATGTTTCTCTCTCTACCCCTCGGTAATCTACCGACCTCGATGATAATCACAGAAACAGTTGAGTCAGTATTCGCGAAGAAAACTTATAATTAATTTAAATCCCTGCCAGTAAGCAGGGATTTTGTTTTATTTCCTTTCCTGTATTTCTCCTCGCAATCTGTTTAAAAAATCTTCCCGTTTCATTTTCTCCTGCTTCTCCTGCCCACGAATACGGATCATCCAATCTTCCCCGGCAATTTCCTTGTCCCCCACTACCACGATGTAAGGGATCTTCTGTCCCACCGCTTTTCGTACTTTATTGCCCAGAGTTTCGTTAGAGTCATCTACTTCCGGACGCATCCCTTGTGCTCGGAATTCCTCAGCAAATTTATACGCTCCCTCGTTGTGCTTTTCAGATACTGGTGCAAACATTATTTGTACTGGCGACAACCACACCGGAAACGCACCCGCAAAACGCTCGATCAAAAACGCCATTGTTCGTTCAAAAGCGCCAATCGAAGAACGATGAATGACCACGGGCTCTTTTTCCTGCCCATCTTTGTCTACATAGCGCATTTCAAAACGCTTGGGCATGACAAAGTCATACTGCACTGTAAAAGCTGTTTCTTCTTGGCCGCTAACTTTTTTCATTTGGATATCGATCTTTGGACCGTAAAAAGCTGCTTCGCCCTCTGCCTCATAATACGGGGCATCTAACTCTTTTAAGACGCTTCTTAAAACATCCTCCGCTTTGTCCCAAGCCGCATCATCTTTATAATATTTCTTTTCCTCGCTACGGTTACCCAAAGATAGCCGGTAGCGGTAATCAACTCCTTTTTTCAACCCGAATATTTCATTAGCGTAATCAATCAAATCTAAAACACCTTTTATTTCCGACTTTGCCTGGTCGGGCATGACTATAATATGTGCATCCGCCAGACAAAACATACGGACACGCATTAAGCCAGTCAACTCACCACTTTTTTCATAACGAAACTGTGGAGATATCTCGGCCAGGCGTAGTGGTAATTCACGATAGCTCCTCGGACGACTTTTATAAAGCATAAAATGATGTGGGCAAGTCATCGGACGCAAAATAAGCTCGTCATCATCCACCGTCATGATCGGGTACATCGTATCCTTGTAATAAGGATAATGACCGGAAATCTTATAAAGCTCTACTTTCGCCAACGGTGGCGTCACGACATGTTGGTATCCTCTTTTGGTTTCTTCTTCATAAACAAACTTTTCCAGCTCTTTCCTGATTACCGTGCCTTTCGGAGTCAAAAGCGGCAAACCCTTGCCAATAACTTCCGAAAAAACGAACAGGTCCAACTCGGCCCCGAGTTTACGGTGATCTCGCTTCTCCGCCTCCTCCTGTCGGTGTAAGTATTCGTCCAATTCCTCTTGTTTTACAAAAGCCGTTCCATATATTCTCGTCAGCATTTTATTTTTCTCATCCCCATGCCAATAGGCGCCGGCAATTTTAAGTAATTTAAAAACGCCAATTTTGCCAGTGGATTCCACGTGCGGGCCAGAACAAATATCCACAAAAGTATCCGGTATGTCTTTACCTTTTTCCCCCATCCAATAAACACTAACGGCTTCCCCACGACCTTCAATCAGGTTTAACCATTCATGTTTATATTCATTACCTTTATAAATATTTTTGTTAAAAAATTCTCTTGCTTCTTTTACGGTCATTTCGTCCTTAACAATCGGCAAATCTTCTTTAATAATCTTTGCCATTTCCTCTTCGATTCGGGCAAAGTCGTTTTCAGATATTTTAATATCTGAATCGAAATCAAAATAAAAACCTTCTTCAGTAGCCGGACCCATCGCCGCCTTAACTTTGTTACCCCAAATCCGGAGCATGGCCATCGTTAAAACATGCTCGCAGGAATGACGCATCGCTTCTAATTTATTGTCCATATATATTAACTAAAATAAATAAAACCCCCAAGCTAAGACTAGCTTCGGGGTCCATTAATTTGGACGGTTCCACCCGATTGGCCGATATTTTTCAGCCCACTCATTTTTTACGGCTTAGCCTCGGGTAAAACCCGAGATCCCTGTTGGAAAACGTTTGGTAGACGCTTCAATCACCGTATTACCATCTTATTACAAAGCTCTAAAACTGTCAACCGCTACTTAATATTCTTTACGATTACTTTGATTTTATCTGGGACACTCGGTGCTTTTCTGGTCCAAGCTGGAGAAAACTTTACATCTACTCCCGACACGTGATCTAGCGACAAAACATAGCGTTCAATTTCCTCTTTACTTTTACCAAGAAAATTCTGCAAAGATAACTTCTCGCCGCTTGAGTCTAATGTTACTTTCACATCCTGGCTTACTGCCACCTCCGCCGTACCCGCTACAAGATCATAGGCCAAAAGACTTACCTTAGGTTCGTTTGTCACCGATAGAACCTTTTCCGAGGTCAAATCTACCTTACCGGCTACCTCACGCTTTAAAATGTTAGATAATTCGTCTTTATCATACGAAACGACAACGATCGTACTGGTCCCGGTTAAACTAAATTCGCTTACTTCATCCCCCGCTTTTTTTGTAGGGGAAGCATCTTGACTCAAGACAGAAATTATTACACCGCTCTCATTATTCAATTTTAAACTATTTTTATACGCTTCTCGAACTTTTTCCTTATAATCCGCTTCCGCGACTTGTAAATCCTGATCACTTAAAACCCCAACTTTACTCAACCCACCAGTCATGGCCTTAGTGCTTTCAGCATAAATAACTTTTTGCTTGTCTTCACTCAATCCTGGAATCGTAAAGGTGGATGATCCGATATCGCTTTTGGGGCCCACCTCATCGGCGTAAACCAGGGCGACTATTTGACCATTGGCCGGTACTGTTACCCGATCACTAAGGCGAAATAATATTCCTTGCGGGTTTAATAACCGAGTTGTTTTAACCAAGGCCTGACTAGCATTGGTTTTATTGTACAACACCACCTCGCCAGTGGCTATCCCCTCAACCGTCTTATTACCCGTCGGGTAATACTTTTCGGACCAAGAAAAATCTACTGAAGAAACCAAACCCGCCATCGTATTTTCCTTATTTGCTTCCTTGGCAACCTTGACATTAACATTAACATTCTTTGTGTCTTCTTTGGCAACAATCACTACGGTTGCCTTTTTAGAAGTAATAAAGACTACCACCCCCAATAACGCAATGGTAATAACCAAAAAAGTCAAGGCAATAATTTTGTAAAATCTAACCGCTGGTTCAGGGGCCGGCGACTGCGTACCAAGACGATGAGTGATCATAAGATTACGACTTAAAAAATTTTGTTGTGTTACACAATTATACAATATTTTTTATTTTCTGCCTAACTAGTTTTATTCAGTTACTCGGAAAACTTCTTCTACCGTCGTTATTTTCTCCAACGCTTTTAGCAACCCATCTTGCACCATCGTTACCATGCCATTTTTAACCGCTATTTCCTCCATCAAATATTCCGAAACTTGCCCTGACAAAATTAAAGCTTCAACTTCTTTAGTCATCACAAAAACTTCATAAATCCCGACCCTTCCCTTGTAACCTAGCCCGCTACATTTGTCGCATCCCTTACCATGATAAAAGTGCAGATTGTTCAAATCTATCTTATTTTTCTCCGCTTCCGGCAAAGTGGCCAACACGTCTTGAACCCGCTTTTTTTGTTCTGGTGTTAAATCCGCCTCCGCCTGACAATATTTACAGACACGTCTGACTAGTCGTTGACCAATAATGCTATTTAAAGCCGGAGCTAATAAAAATGGTTTAACCCCCATTGATAAGAAACGAGGAATCGCCCCCGCCGCATTATTAGTATGTATGGTCGAGAGCATCAAATGACCGGTCAAGGCCGCCTGAATGGCTATTTCGGCAGTTTCTAAATCCCGAATTTCACCGACCATACAAATATCTGGGTCCTGGCGCAAAATACTACGCAAACCTTTAGCAAAGGTATAATTATGGCTAGCGTCCACCTGGCTTTGGTTAATACCTTCCATTCGAATTTCGACCGGATCTTCCAAAGTAATAATTTTTACTCCTGGTTTATTCAAAGTTTTAAGAACCGCATACATGGTCGTCGTTTTACCAGAACCAGTTGGGCCCGTTGTGATAATCATGCCATTTGGACGAGTAACCTCTTTTTTCAACTGTTCATAAGCGAGACCTCGCAACCCCAAGTCATCGAATCCAGTTGTTCCTTCATCGCCACCTCTTAAAATACGCATGACCACGCTTTCGCCATAAAAAGTTGGCATGGTTGAAACACGAATGTCCAGTCCCCCTTTCCCGACGGTCAAGGTGACGCGACCGTCCTGCGGACGATCCGTCACATTAATTTTCAGGGCCGCTAAAAGTTTTATACGCGAAACAAATTGCTTCCATTGTTCTTTGGGCAAGGTGGCTACATCTTGCAAAACTCCGTCAATACGGTAACGTACCGCAATTCCCTTTTCCTCGGCCTCGACATGGATATCTGATGAATTCATTTTCAAAGCCGAAGCGACCATGAGAGTCAAAATATCACTGATTGTAATGTTAACAAATTTTTTCTGTAAATCCTGCAAGCTCGTAATTTCCGCTCCGACTCGAGCAATATCCTCATCAGTAATATTTATCTCTTTAACCACTGGTTTAATAATCGGCAAATTGGCGTAAAGAGTTATAACCCGAGCTAAACTATGTTCAGAAATTAAATAAATTTGGACATGGGCGTGGTGTCTCTCCCCTATCTGGTAAGCCATTTCTTTTGCTTCTTCGCTCGCTTCAATACTCCCTAACCGGATTTCTTCAGGTGTGGCGTAAAAACAGATCACACTTTTCTCTTTTGCAATTTCTTCCGGGATTATCTTTAAAGCTTCAGCCGTCACTGGAAAAGCCGATAAATCGATGTGCGGTAGCCCCGCCGCCGCGGCCGCTTCAGCGACCAATTTCTCCTTATCTTTAACTTCGATCTCCTCCATTTTTTTACTAAACTTTGTTTGCGGGTCATTGCCAACACCCAAAGCCGCCGTCGCCGCCGACTTTTTTCCGCCTTTGGCGGATAAATCACTAATAGAAGGAAAATCCGTCATATTACTCTCGAGCTATTATTCTTTCAACCCAGTGAGACATCTTGCTTACTGCCCCCACATGTTTTAATTTCATAAACAAATAAATCCAAGCGCTAGTATTGAAAACATTAAACAAGGTACCAATCCAAATGATAAAAAGAATGAATAATAACACTGCCAGCACGATACCAGCGGTGATTAATACCGTTCCGCCGGTCAACCCCGCTATCACCCATAAAATTACCGACGGGATAATTAATACGAAGGACCCGAATACAATTAAAGCCACCAATAATATATTTAAAAAAACCATGATCAAACTCAATTCTAGTGACACTAATATGTGGTGCCTAAATATCTCCCCGGCGGCTCTTAACGCTTCACCATAACGAAAATTCTCTGTAACAATATATCCCGCCGTATAAACAGCCAAAGAATTAACAACTAAAACTAAAAATAGGGCGATAGCAAAACCAAATCCAAAAAGCACCGCACTTCCCCCACCACTACCTACTAAAACATAACTATTTAGATAGACCAGGGCAAGTAAAATCAGTATGGTTATACCTTTAGCCAAAATATTATTGAGTAGCAAAGGCCAAAAATGCCTTATACCGTGATGCCAAGCGGCTTCGGTATCAAAAATTTTCTTTTTAACATACCAATGGGCAGAAATAGCGACCAAAGCCCCCTGTGAACCAACACCCGCCACGATTATAATCGCGATAAGGGCAATTAAAACAAGCAGGTTTAAAACCAGGGACAATATTTCCCACCCGCTTCCGAGCACTCGCAAACTCCAATCCGCTGGCCAGGCCCAAAAACTTTCTCCGACAAACCCTTGATTATAAAGCACACTTAACTTACCAACAAAATCGCTCAACCCAAACTGTCCAATTATTATAGATAACAGACCAAAAATCCAAACCAAAGGATGGCGCCAGGTGAGCCGCCAGGCATTGCCCAGCGCTTCCCGATAAGTTGGTTCACGATACATAAAGTTAAGCGTGAAAAATAAAGTATTAATACGCCCCTATATTATAGCATTTTTCTACAACAAGAGAAAGCTATTTCTGTATAACTTAAGAAAAACCTAGCAAGTTGGACAAAATCCTTTAAAGTAATGGGTTCTTCGGTCGTATGGACGTTTTTGACACCCGATCGCCTTTAGCCTCGCTTTGATGAAACAGCCTTTGAAATATTTAACAACCTCCTACATCAAAAAAACCCGCGCCAGTAAGACGCGGGTTTTTAGTTTTAGTTTTAGTCCTCTTTAACTTGTGTGCCCCCCATTATTTCTTCGATTTCTTCTTGCTCAATAGTTTCTCTTTCGAGCAACACCTTAACCATTTTATCCATTTTCTCGCGGTTAGCTATCACCAATTCATTGGCTCTGCTCCTAGCTTCTTCCAGAATTCTAACAATCTCTGCGTCGATTGATTCCGCCGTCTTATCTGAGTAATCTCTCTCTTCGTGAATTTCCCGTCCTAAAAAGATTAGCTCATCATGTTCACCAAAAGTGCGTGGACCAAGTTTTTCACTCATCCCATAACGCACCACCATATCTCTCGCAATACGAGTGGCCTGACGCAAATCGCTAGATGGACCAGTAGATATTTTATCATCACCGTAGATTAATTTTTCAGTAACATAACCACCAAGCGTCATGGCCAACTCATCTTTAAACTGAGCCAAGGTGTTATAACGCTTATCTCGAGTCGGCATCTTTAATGTATAGCCACCGGCATGACCTCGGGAAATAATCGAAACTTTACGAATCGGATCACAATTGGGTAAAACATATCCAACCACCGCATGCCCAGCTTCGTGGTAAGCGGTCATTTCTTTTTCTCTTTCTGTAATGATCCGATTTTTTCTTTCTGGACCTAATAGCACCTTTTCAATACTCTCCAATATCTCTTTTTCATTGACAATCTTCTGGTTACGTCGAACTGCGAGTATGGCGGCTTCATTCAAGAGATTAGCCAGGTCGGCCCCCGAAAAACCCGGAGTCCGTTCAGCCACTTTCCGAAGAGAAACTTCTTTGGCCAGTGGTTTATTTTTAGCGTGGATACCCAAAATTTCTTCCCGATCTTTAATATCCGGCATATCAATCACAACCCGACGATCAAAACGACCGGGCCGCATTAAGGCCGGGTCCAAAACATCCGGTCGGTTGGTCGCCGCCATCACAATTACCCCCAGATTCGGATCAAAGCCATCCATTTCAACTAAAATTTGGTTTAAGGTCTGTTCACGCTCATCGTGCCCACCCCCCAAACCAGCCCCACGCCGACGACCGACAGCATCAATTTCATCGATAAAAACAATTGCCGGAGCAGATTTTTTTGCTTTAGCAAATAAATCACGGACCCGTGAAGCACCGACGCCCACAAACATCTCCACAAATTCTGAACCACTCATGTGGAAAAACGGCACGTTCGCTTCTCCGGCCACTGCCTTAGCCAACAAAGTTTTACCGGTTCCTGGTGAACCCATAAGTAGCACACCCTTGGGAATTTTTGCACCCATCTCCGCAAATTTTTTCGGATCTCGCAAAAAATCTACTACTTCAACCAACTCTTCTTTGGCCTCGTTGGCGCCAGCCACATCCTTAAAAGTTTTCTTCTCTTTATCATCTGGCCCAACCTGACGAGGATTGCTTTGACCAAAACCCATTGCTCGAGTATTGGCCCCCTGCACACTGCGTGTCATGAAGTATAAAAAGAAAACGATAATAATAAGGGGCAAAAGCGCTGGTATTAAATTCGCCGCCCAAAAACGCCAAGAACTGGGGTCTTTTACTTCCACTTGCAAGCTCTGACGGACGCTGTCGGCTACCGCATAATTCTCTAATATATCCCCGAAAGATTCGTTAGCCTCCTTCCTTACCTCCTGAGCAGACGCATTTTCATCCTTAAGATCCACTTTGATTGTGTCTCCTTCTACAACTACCTTCTCTACTTGTCCAGCATTAATTTCCTCAATCATTTTACCAATACCAATTTTCTCCACCGTCGGGGTTTGACGCGAACGAAGCAGGCCCAAAGCCGCGGCAACCAGGAAAAGTATCAGGACAATGAATAAAAAATTCTTCAAAAAACTACTCATAAAATATATTCTTACTATTTTAGTCTGAAACTTGAAATATATATTTATCTTAGCTGAAAAGAAATAAAAAATCAAGACGCCAGTCTCACAAAAAAGACTACCCCTCGGATTCTTCGAGGGGTAGTGAACTTTTAAGACTTGTTTTCTTCTGTAGTTAAATCTTCAGCCACCGGCTCCTCCTTGCTGGATGGAGTTTTTTCTTCACTCTTTCGAGCGGTCTTACCTTTGACACCTTCGAGTTTGAGACCTAAACGATGCTCGTTTGGTTCAAGTGATACCACGACAAAGGTGTAATCCTCACCAATCTTAAATTTATCTTGGATATTACTTAGTGGCTCGTCTGACAATTCCGAAATATGAGCTAAACCATGAATTTCGTTATCCAATGCTACCATAAGACCGAACGGTTCAATCTTGATCACTTTTCCTTTTACACTGTCGCCCACTTTGTATTTATCCTTAACGCCTTTCCAAGGGTCATTGACCAAGCGCTTCATGGATAAATAGATTTTGGAGTGATCTAATTGGATAATCTGGGCCTTGACCATGTCACCAACTTTCAATACATCCTTGGGGTGATCAATTCTTTGCCAAGCAATTTCAGAAATATGGATCAGACCTTCCAAGCCTTGTCCAAATTTGATAAACGCTCCAAAGGAAGTCAGGGCACTGATTTCACCATCAACCATATCCCCCACTTTGTAGGCTTCCAAAACTGCCTTTTGTGAATCTTCCCAAACAGCACGTTCGGAAACGATTAATTTTTCTTCTTTTTCATCCACGTCGATGATTTTAACTTCCATTTCGACATTAGCTAAATCACGCAACTTGTCCAAAATACGATTCTTATCGCCACCGGCCACCCGTGGATAATGATCGGGACTAAGTTGGGATACTGGCATGAAACCAAACAGGGCCTCCACCTTTACCATCAAACCACCCTTGTTGGCCGATAACACTTTGGCTTTTAAAGACTTACTCTCCTTCATCCACTTACGCATATTGTCCCAAGCTTTTTGGAAACCAGCGATGCGGAAGGAAAGTTCCATTTCGCCATTTTCGTTTTCCATTTCCACCACCGTTGCTTCCACGTCCTGACCTGGTTCTAGTGTAGAATACTCGGTTGATTCAGTAAACATTTCGCGACCACGAACCACACCGGTAGTTAAACCCTCAACGTCAATACGTACTTCGCCTTTGTCGACTGACAAAACTTTACCTTTTACCACATCCCCTTCTTTTGGCAAGTTAGCGATATGGTCTTGAAGCAAAGATTTAAAATCATCCTTCAAGGTTTTTTCTTCTGACATAATAAAAAAAATCTGCTTATCCCTTCCCCGAAATCGGGGTTAGAGTGCTAGCCACTAAATTGGGCTGGCTTTTAAGTAAATTTTATAATCCAAATTGTACCCTATTTTAACTACCTTGTCAATGGCCAAAATTACACAGAAAATAAACAAAAAAACACCAGTTTTCTGATGTTCTTTTGAGATTTGCCGAGTGTCCGTGAGGACGAAGGCGACCACGGAGGTCACACTCTCGGCAGGACACAGATTCGCCCGTAGATCCAGTCTGAATCAACCGGAGACGAATACTGTGCAAGATGGAAGGAACTACTTTATCTTCACTCACCGCGCAGGCGCGCGGTGAGGGCGGCGAACACCTCGGACGGAAGGGTCGCTCGGAGCCGCTCGTACTCGGACTCGGCCTGCTCCTTGGCCCGCTGTTCGAGTTGGTCAAGCTCCTCCTGGAGAGATCTGGCCTCCTCTCTCAGCTCGGCCTGGCGACCTTCGATGGCCCGTAGCTCCCGACGGAGCTTCTCGGCCGACCCGTTCAGCCGTTCGATCTCTCCCGGGATCGTAGCCAGACGATTCCTGAGAATGTCCGGACGCGTAGCCCCGAGAATCGTCGGCGTGGGAGCTGACACCTCGATCTTCGGTGTCGGGGGCTCGGTCACGGCCTGGGCTTCGACGGTCGTCTCGATCGGGGGGCACCCTACTTCCGCGATCCATCGCCGCCCGACCGCACCCAGCTTGTAACGCCTCTCGTTGGAGCCAGTGTCGAGAACCTGCCACTCTTCCGAGGCCAGGTACCTCAGGCAGTCCGAGAGCCAGGCCGAACCAGACCGCCAGAGATCGGTGAGCCCCATCTCTTCTATGAGCAGCGGGCGGAGGTAAGCAAACGGCAACGAACCGTCGCTACCTCTCGCCGCGTGATGCGCGTCGGAGTACCACTTCTCCCAAAGCTGAACGAGTCGGCGCTGGTTTTCCTCTTTGGAGAAAACCCGCTGCCACATCTCGTTGCTGGCGGCCACATAGCGCTCGTCCAGGTAAAAGCCCGGCCGCGTGATGCGCGACCAGAACTTGTTCCCCGCCGACTTGAGCCGCTCCACCATCTGGATCGCCTCGGGGAGGAGACGAATGGATGCCACTTCTCTTCCCCGCTCGATCAGATTCGGATGGTTGTAAGCGACCCATCGGAGCACCACTGTGGGTTGCTTGGACCCGGGCTTGTAGCACTTCTCAAGCCCGAGCACCTTCACCAGCCGAGGAACGAGGTAATCGGACCGCAGATAGCCCTCCTCATTCCCCGCATGGTCGCTTCGCCGCTCCCAGACCAGCCAGATGGCGAGGATCAGGCGCTCGAGCCAGTCGGTGTTGGCGGAGAGCATCCGCCAAAACGTGTTGGCCGAGCTGATCGAGGGGGCAACGACATCGGCCTCGTCGATCTCACCACCCGGCTCATCCTTCTCGGTCTGGTCGGCCGCCACCTCCGGCTCCCGCAGGTACGGGATGATCCGGAAGAGGTCGACACCGATCGTCACCACACCGACTTCGCCAGCCCCGA
>Ga0209542_10005122_pt1 | contig 26487 bp, 22 predicted proteins | sample RifCSPhighO2_01_FD_184028 | JGI IMG/M metagenome (GOLD analysis project Ga0209542, IMG submission 184028) | Soil microbial communities from Rifle, Colorado - Rifle CSP2_plank highO2_0.1 (SPAdes) (version 2) | ecosystem: Environmental > Terrestrial > Deep subsurface > Rock core/Sediment ...
CGATCTTCAATTCAGCGCTTTAGATATTTATCTCATTGTATTTCTTGCGGCGGTTTGGGTTTGGAGCGCCATCCGGCCGGTTGATCGTCGTAACTGGATTTTTGACAACATCCTTGTATTCATTATTACGCCAATAGGTATTTTTATAAAAGGCACGCATCCAGGGCTTTCCGATCTTACGTTCGCACTGCCGGTTTTATATACCGCACTGCATCTATTGGGCGCTCATTACAGCTATGTCCAGGTGCCGTTCGGGACTAAGATAGGGAGTTGGTTTTCTGAAGCACGCAGTAATTACGACCGCGTGGTGCACTTTTCTATGGGGTTTCTGATCACTTATTCGTTGTTTGATTTGCTCGATCTCGTACTCCCGATTGCGAAGGTCTGGGTTTATCTTTTCACTTTTGCGATTATCGTCGCCATGGCTGGAATTTACGAGATTTATGAGTGGCTGGCGGCAGAAACAAAAATTTTTGGCAAAGGAGAGCCCGCTCGATTTCTAGGCTTTCAGGGCGATGTTTGGGATACCCAGAAGGACATTTTTGTAGCTGCAATTGGATCAGCGGCAGTGCTAGCTGCGATTTTTCTATCACAGATATTAGCTTGGAAGATATTCTTGGTATAAAATACATTGCAGGGGCTCCAAGAAAACTTATGAAATCATAGCTCCAAGTCCATGAAGAAGCTCTTATTGATAATTGCTCCGGTTATTTTGGTGGTAGCAGGCGGCGGGTACTGGTATTTCACTCGCGCGCCAAGTCTCGGCGGGACCGAACAGGTGCGAAGTTTTATAGTGAAGCGCCAAGATCTGCGCCAAACTGTCTCGCTTACGGGCATAGTCCAGGCTACCAATAAAGCGGATCTTTCATTTGATCGCGGAGGCAAAGTAACCAAGGTATTTCTTGATGTGGGTAGCGCAGTGAAAACTGGCGGTACGCTGGTTACATTGGCGAACTCGGATTTACTAGCGGCAATATCCCAGGCAGAAGCCAATATTGCGTTTGAAGAGGCGCGCCTTGCTGAATTGAAGCGCGGGCCCCGGCCTGAAGACCTAGAGATCGCTCAAGTAAAAGTTGAGAACGCTAAAGTTGCCTTAGAAGAAGCTCGCCGTAATCTTGCATCGACGCTGATTGACGCATTCACTAAATCCGATGACGCAATACGCAATGGCTTGGACGGAATGATCAGCAACCCCAGTTCGCAACCGACTATTGCAATCAATTCCGGAGACTCCCAGTTAAAAACCCAAATTGAAAGAAGCCGCATAGTCGTTGAGGCCGTTCTTAAAAAATGGAGCTTGGATGTTCATGCGATTGATGCTTCCGGCGATTTGGTAGCTTCGTCTAGCGCGGCGGAAGCTAATTTATCCCAGGTGAGATCACTCTTGCAGTCGGGGGCCATGTTTCTTGATTCAGCGACGCCGTCTTCCGCGATTGACCAATATAAAATAGCCATCGGCACCGGCCGTGCCAACGTCGAACTTGCGCGTGGCAATATTGCTGTAGCCCGCGAAAAAGTGGCGAATCTACAGTCAAGCATCACGCTCGCTGAGGCAGAAGAGCTGAAGATTAAATCGGGGTATTCCGCCCAAGAGATAAGTGCCCAAACAGCCCTGCTTCAGCGGGCTCAAGCGTCATTACAAAACGCCCGCGTGAATCTTTCAAAGACCGTGCTTTCGGCTCCCTTTGACGGAATTATCATTCGGCAGGATGTTAAAGTCGGGGAAAGTGTAAACCCAAGCCAGAATGTTGTAACCTTGAGCGGTGCGCATCTTCAGGTGAAGGTGAATATTCCCGAGTCCGATATTGCTAAGGTATCTTTGGGGAATAAAGCTGGCATTACTCTTGATGCCTACGGTTCAGCCGCAGAATTTCCCGCCACGTTAATTCAGATTGAGCCCGGCGAAACTATTATTGAGGGCGTTGCGACTTATAAAAGCATCCTGCAATTCGTCACTGATGATCCGCGAGTCAAATCTGGCATGACGGCGAATATTGAAGTGATTTCTGCAGAGAAGCTGAATGTGCTTGTTGTTCCTAGGCGGGGATTAGTAAAGCGGGGCGGGGGATATCTTGTGCGCGTCCTGAAGGCGGGAGTGGCACTGGAGCGTCCTGTTGAAATTGGTATTACGGGGGGGGACAGTTTGGTCGAAATTACGAACGGGCTGAAAGAGGGCGAAGTGATACAAATTCCCTAGCATGGCATTATTAGAAGTCGATCGTCTTTCAAAAAATTATTTTGTCGGGGGTGTCCCTGTGGCAGGCATTCGAGATATCACATTTTCGATTAACTCCGGCGAGTTCGTCGCTATCATGGGGCCTTCGGGGTCGGGTAAATCCACCCTGCTTCATATATTAGGCCTTTTGGAGCGGCCGAGCGCCGGAACTTATCGCTTCGACAGTCAGGACGTAAATCAGCTTTCCGATGACCAGTTAGCGGACATTAGGAATAAAGAAATTGGTTTTGTGTTTCAATCATTCGATCTTCTCCCGCGGACGTCTGTATTCGATAACGTGGTTTTGCCCCTGATATACGCCGGCGTGGCGCCGGATAAGAGACGTTCTATCGTTGAAGAAGTGATTGGGTCGGTGGGTCTTGCTCACCGCCTCGAATATAATTCAATGAGTCTTTCCGGCGGTGAAAAGCAGAGAGTCGCAATCGCCCGCGCTATTTCAAATAATCCCAAGATGATTTTGGCGGATGAGCCGACGGGGAATCTCGACTCGCAATCGGGGGGGCTCGTTATGCAGAACCTTCAGCAATTAAATAAGGCGGGGCATACTGTTCTTCTGGTAACGCACGAAAGCTATACTGCCGGATATGCCTCCAGAATTTTACACATTAAAGACGGGATGCTCGAGCGCGAAGAAACTAATCTTACGCCACACACGGCGGAAGAATTCAGGAAATGATGCCGCGAGCTATTTTAAATGTCGGCGGTAAATTGCCCATGTTCGCTGCTGCTCAAAATCAAAATGTAAAATTACAAGTTGAAATCTAAAATTGTTATTATGAACTGCGAATCAATACAAAAATTCAATGGGATCAATACGAAATGTTTTCGTACGCGTTCGTGTAATTATTCGTAAATGTTAGCGGTTAATTATTAAAATATGGATATTCCTAAAGTAAAAGAAGTGATGTTCACAAAGGTCTTTTCAGTAACCACAGAGACACCTTTCATTGAAGCCGCGAACATTCTATTAAAAAATAATTTCAACGGAGTGCCTGTGGTCGATGCCGCGAAACGGGTTGTCGGCATTCTCACCGATTTTGATGTGATCGCGAAAGCTTCAAAGATTCACCTCCCATTATTTATGCGGTTGATGACGGATCATGACGCCGATGAAATCCCAGAGGAAGTAAAAAACGACGTCAAAGAACTCCTTAACTTGCGCGTTGCTGATGTTATGAATAACGATCCGCTTATGCTCTCGGAAGATTCCACGCTTGAGCAAGCAGTGTCCATTTTTGAGATGCATCACCGTGTCAATCCGATTTTGGTGATTAATAGCGGCCGGGCGCTGGTGGGAGTTCTGGCGCGATCAGACATTATTAGGTTCTATACTAACTCCACCAGGGCTGGTGCTTCATCTAAGGTTACGGACCGCGACGCGGCGCAGTTTATTAGAGAATTTCATTCAAATATCACGCAGATCACGCGTAAATTTAAGATCTGGTTTTGGGCGGGGGCTTCCCTTTTTATAATCATAATTCTCGGCGCATTTCTTTTATTCCTTAATCTTTTGTCGAGCGTTATTCAAAACGCTAGGTGACATAGGCCGCCGTTTTTATTTTACTGAATGATTCGATGCTGTTTCGCGATACATTGGCAATCTCATTCGCCGGGCTTAAGAAAAACAGTTCCCGGTCGTTGCTCACTATTTTGGGCATTGTTATTGGTATTGGCGCCATAATTATCGTGACATCGGTGGCGAGTGAGGCGCGATCCGTCGTCATACGCGAATTCGGGAGCCTAGGTTCCCGCACGATCTTAGTGGGCGCGGGAAGAGAGCCCAAGGGCCCGGCCGACCTTTTTGAATACCTTACCAACTCTCTGAAGGAAAGAGACGTGAAAGCTTTGCAAAGCAGCTTCAATGTCCCCGAGTTACAGGAAATTACCCCAACCATTTTTCAAATCGAAACTGTGTCTTTTGAGGGAGAAACCACCCGGGGAACCCTTTTAGGCGCGAATGAAAAGATTTTTACTATTTTTGATTTAAATGTGGCGGAGGGCAGGACGTTTACTGACAGTGAGGTTGAAGAACGCGCTGCTGTTATGGTGGTCGGATCAAAAATCAAGGACAATCTATTTGGTTCAATAGATCCAGTTGGGCAAAAAGTTCGCATCCGAAGCCAAACCTTTCGCGTGATCGGCATTTTGGCTCCTACAGGGAATGTTTCAATTTTCAACATTGATGAATTTATGGGTATTCCTTACACCACTATGCAAAAGTATGTGGTGGGCACGGATTATTACAACCGAATTATCGGGAGGGCTTCTTCCGAAAGCGCCATGCCCATGGCTGTCGCTAATATTAAAAGTACATTAAGGATCGCGCACAATATTGACGATCCATCTAAGGACGATTTTTTTGTCGATACGGAGACTGATGTAGCGAACCGATTCGGATCGGTAGCGAGTATTTTAACGGCACTACTTATTTCTGTCGCGACCATTTCTCTGGTCGTCGGCGGAGTCGGGATTATGAATACTATGCTCGTGTCAGTCTCTGAACGCACCCGGGAAATTGGTTTAAGGAAAGCTTTAGGCGCGAAAAACCGGGCCATCATGATCCAGTTTCTGCTGGAGGCGGTGATGCTCACGCTTGCTGGCGGAATTATAGGCATCGCTTTCGGCATACTGATGACATACTTTATATCGGTCGCGCTCAATCAGCTTCTAGCGACAGAATGGAATTTTGTAGTTTCTCTGTGGGCGATTTTTATTGGCGTTACGGTTTCATGTCTGGTGGGACTGATTTTTGGAATTTATCCGGCGCGACAAGCCGAGAACAAAAGCCCCCTAGGTGCGCTTCGTTACGAGTAGTTTTGATCGGGGGCGGTATTTCCGCTATAATAGCGGTTGAGTGGGTTTAGTTGCCGGCGGCGCTTTCTGTGGATGGAGGATAAATATGGAACAAGATTTTAGGTTAAATGATTTATGCCAAGATCTAAAAGAACCATAGTAACAATTATTACTCTCGTTGTTGCGATCCCCGCGTTTTTCTTGGGGCCGCAGATTTGGTCGCCGGTGGTGGCGCCGCCTGGAACATTGATCCCGTTTTATGCATTCTTGGCCGCGATTGAGGCTTTGCTCTTGGGGTTGGGAGTCTGTTTCCTAATTTGGGGTTTCTCGTTAGTCTGGCGAGTGTTTCCGGGTAGTCGAATGCTGGCATTTTTAGTGTACCTTTCTATTGGTTGGCAACTTGTTTCGTGGTGGCCGCATGATAATCTGCATGCGCATATCGGCATGGATTTTCAAAAGCTTTTAGGGATTGAATACGGCTTTCATTTAACCTTGATGATTTCAAGCGCTATCTTGGCGTACGCGTTTCTTAAAATTCTTCGGTCGCTTCCGGCCTAACTTACAATCGATTTCCGATGCGTCTCGTGTTTCTCATTCTGGGTCTCATTACTTCCGTACTCTTGGGTTACGGAATTTTTGAACTTCTACGTGCTCCTCAAGATGTTAAAGTTGGGGCGGCAAAAGAAGCGGTAGAGCAAGCTCGTCCTGCTGGAAAAAGTTTGGAGGAGCGTATCCGTGATGCCGAAAGGCGCTCGCAAAATGTTAAAGGCGTATATATGACAGCGGCTGTCGCCAATGATCAAGGGCGGGCGGCGACATACTTACGCGAGAATATTTTAAAACTGATTGATGAAACTGAACTCGACGGAATCGTGATTGACGTGAAAGAAACTGATGGATCGGAAATTACGCCGCACCTAAAATCATTTCTTGAGCGGCTGCACGCCAAAGACATTTGGACGATCGCGCGGATTGCGACGTTTCGCGACAATTCGCAGGTTACCCCGCATCCGGAATATTATTTAAAACGCTCTGACGGCAGAATCTGGCGCGACAGAAAGGGGAATGCTTGGTTAGACCCCGCAAGTGCCGGCGGGCGCGGCTACATGGCAGATTTTTCAAAATCGGTTGCCGATCTCGGGTTTGACGAATTGCAGTACGACTATATCCGGTTTCCTTCGGACGGCGATGTCAGCCAGATTGTTTATCCATCGTTTCAAGCATCCACCACGCCGAAGTACGATGTATTGCGGGATTTTTTTGCTTTTCTTGATCATGAAATAAAATCATATAAACCCGAGATCATACTTTCGGCCGATCTTTTCGGTTTGGTAGCAACCGGCGAGGATTTAGGCATTGGACAGCGGCTTACCGATGTTGGTGAGCACTTTGACTACATTTCGTTGATGCTATATCCCAGTCATTTTTACAGTGGGTTTTATGTTCCGGCGGACGGCGTGCGGAATCTTCCGGCCATATCTTTGCCGTATGACTCGAAAATAAAAACAGAAATCACATCAGCAAATCCCGCGCTTGTGGTGCTTCGATCGCTCTACGCGGCGTCGGATATTCTTTCAGGACTAAACGGTGTTACCGCCACATCCACCGCAGCAATTAGCAATTCACAGTTTCCATTGCAAGCCAAATTACGCCCGTGGTTGCAAGATTTCGATTTAGATGCCGACACCCGTCGTGGAATCCAATACGATGCAGCGGCAGTGCGCGCCCAGATTGACGCGGCTGAAGCCGCCGGCGCTTCGGGGTGGCTTTTGTGGAGTCCGACTAATACATATACCGAGCAAGCGCTGGATAGATAAAATCGCTCGGGGGCTTTCTGAAAAAGAGGAATAAGAACCGCTCACATGCAAGCGATCGCTTGCATGTGAGCGGTTGATGAGTTACAATTAATATTACAAGAGCGATTAAGCAACAATAATGCCTAAGTTTGGCGCAACTCAAGAAAAGCTTTTACTTTTACTGCTTGCCAGCGCGGCACTTGGGTTTTCTAAGTCTCCAATCAAACAGAAGCGAATATTGAAATCCGCCAGGAAAGAATGGCAGAGGATTAACGATAGGAATCTAGCAAGATCCATTAGATCGCTTTACCAAAGCCGGCTGATTTCAATAATAGATAAAGCGGATGGTACTTCAGAAATGGTATTAACCAAGAATGGACGGCAACAAGCGTTGGTATTTAAAATTGGCGAGATGCATATAAAGAAGCCAGCCCGGTGGGATGGGCAATGGCGCATAGTACTTTTTGATATCCCAGAGCGCCAAAAAAGAATTCGGGAAGCCTTGCGGGGGCATCTTAAACATCTTAGTTTCTACGAGTACCAAAAAAGCGTGTTTATACACCCATATGATTGCAGAGACGAGATAGATTTCATAATTGAGTTATATCACGCTCGTCGATATGTCAGATTTATAATGGCGATTGATATCGATAACGATCTGCATCTTCGGCGGATCTTTAATCTTTAAAAACCTTGGCTTTAGATAAATTGCAATAAACCAAACCGCTCATATAAATGCTATCGCTGGTATGTGAGCGGTTTTTTGAATAGTTTTATTAACTGGGTTTACGGCCTATTGAGAATTTCCAAAAGCGCTTTGCCGGATGGGGTCTGCATCAGTTTCACGTTGAATTGGTTTATGTCGTCTAGGGAACACTCCTTGCCGCCGTTGGCCTCGGCGCAGGCGAATCCTACGGACGAATTCAAAAGCTCCGCTGCTTTTTTCATGTCTTGCGGCAATACGTGAATAAAAGTGCCGGGCTGGGCCTTATAGTTTTTGCCGACCTTCAGCATCGCCGCCAAGCGGTAGATCATATTCCTCGCGACCTCTTCTTTCAAAAGATTGTTATGCGTCTCATTCAAGGCCTGTGGCTGGTCAGGAATTTTCAATAAGCTCCTCCATCCGAGATTCAACACTTCGTGTTCATAATCCGCCTTAGCCGCTTCTTCTTTGCTTACATTCCCCTGAACGTGATGCGCCTCGGCTTCTTCTGGAGCCATCTGGCCGGCTACAGCAGCCGACATTAGGCCAACTCCAGCAACCAAAGCTCTTCCTTTCTTGCCCGCGACTTCACCGAGTCTGCGCAACACTCCGCCTCCGCTATTCTCATGCGCCGCTTGTTGGCGAGCCTCGCTATCTAAGTGGGCCGCCGCTTCACGCGCGCCATCGGGACTGCCGAATTCCATCAAATCGTCGGCACTCACTTCTACCGCGGCTTCATTGGCGTTGATAACCTCTGGCCTAACTGTCTCGTCGAAAGATTCTCTTGGCATGATTTTTCTCACTGTACCAATAGACTAGTCTATTGGTACAGATGAATTATTCCTATAAATTTTTCAACTTATCCGTTATTGCACCGCGATAATATAATCTCTATGGCGCTTCTCCGCCGCTCCCGCCTCCACTACTTGGACCTCCACTAGGGCCACTCCCTGGTCCGCCACCGTTTCCACCACTGCCGCCTGCATTAAACTTGTGAAGTAAACTTCATAAGTTTTTTCGTTTTGATCAATATAGCGCTAAGAACTGTCATGGCTAAATCACGGTGAAGAAGGTTCCCCGTAAGATGCCTTGATGTTTGCTTGATAGTCACGTTCTGCTTGGATGGCGGGATCCGGACCAATTGTAGCTTGCCAATTTGCGGTTCCCGGATTTGTGATGATTAGAATATGCCGATCTTGGTCTGGGGGTGTAGATACTAAGCCATTAAGCCACTTCTGTGTATAACCGCCGTATCCGATTGGCGCGCCTGGCGATACGTCGCGCTGCGCTACAAGAGGTAAAATCTGATCCAGTAGCGACCGCACCTCGACACCCGGGGACGCGGCGCGCAGAAGAGAAATAAGTTGATCTCGAGTACCTCCAGTTCCAAGATCTTGCTTGAGTGACGCATAGGAGGGATGGTCTGGGAGTGCGTTGGTTATCTTCGTCTGCAATTCAACCGTGAGTTTTGGATTAAATGGGACATCACCCGTCTGCCCAGGGCCCTGAACCCAGAGACCTCGGACGAATTCATCGACCCACGGGAGACCAGAAAGTACTTTAGTTGGGTCGCGGAGATCGGCTAGGGCCTGTAACCATTTCGGCGAAGCGGGGTCGTCCCAATCCCCAGCCCACCCGAATTTATCCATTACACTTCCCATCTGTACTTCACCGTGAGGAGCAAACGAAGTATTAAGAACATTGGTCAAGGCATCAAGTGAAGAAGCTCCGCCGATCGCATTACCGAGATTGGCTATTCCTTGACGTCCGGCGGCAAAACTGTAGAACTGTGCTGTTGGGAGATTTTTGGCGGTACTAAAAATCCCGCCCCTTCCAAAAAGCGAATGAAATACAGGACCTAACGCGGCCACACCTCCGACAACACTCAACCCGGCTCCAGCCGCAGCCATGCCCGCGGCTACACCGCCAGTGGCAGCTGTGGCCCCCGCAGCTCCACCCCCAGCCAGCGCAGCGGCCCCCGCGCCGCTTAAACCACCTACTGCCGCACTCCCTATAGTAGCCCCGATGCCACTTACAAGTGCACCAGCTCCGCTAACGATTGAAGGTATACCTGAAACATTGTCTTGCGATAGATTATATGCTCCTATCCCCAATCCAATAACACCAAGACCCATACTGATATTGGGATATTGGCTCGCAAGCGATGACAAGGAATCGGGCGAGTTATTAACCGTCACTTCTATTGTTTCGGTAGGAGCGACTGACAAATCAGAAGGTATGGATAACGCTTCTCTAACTTTCCCTAGCGCAAGTTGTGCTTCACCAGTTGCAAGAGTTGTTCCCAGCATATCGCCACTTTTCGCAGCTGTAGCCGCGGCCTCTGCAGCTCTGTTTACATCTTGTGCTAAAGCGGCAACACCGGGAACGTCAGTATTCGCATCAACTAACCCTTGAGCCAGCCTCGCATAGCTACGAGCTGTCCCCGCAATGTCTAAGGGCGTTATTGTTACCACATCAATAACGCCACCTGTACCTGTAGGAGAACCAATTGAGGTAATAACTTGAGTACTCTGATCTATAGTAATTGGGCCGGATGGGCCATTAAAAGCAATAGCCGTAATGCCGCCAGTGGTTGTGCTGGGGGAACCCGCTACCACCGTAGCGACATTCCCAGAGTTACCTAAGACACTGGAACCAACGGCAGATGCAACACCACCGATGGCAGCGGCGGCGTTTATCGTTGTAGCGGCAGTACTGGCTGTGGCGGTTGTAGCATCAGTGGTAGCTGCAGTAGTTGCTATAGCGTCCGATGTGATCGTGGTACTTATGCCTGCCGTTGCAACCCGCTCTCCGACTGTCTGACTAAGCACGGCAGCCTGCACTGTAGCAACAACCAGTGGAGCAACAACGACTGCCGCGGGTGTCACAACTGCCACAGGCGCTGCAACAGTCGCGGAGGATACGCTTGCGGTTCGGTTTGGGTTGAGAGCCCCCGTTTCGGTATTGAAAATCCATGAGTCTCCCATTGGACCGACAATATCTTGTGTGGGAGTTGTTTGGTACTGATGGGTCACTTGGTATCCGGCCGGAATTGAATATGGGGCAGATCCAGTAGGATATGCTACATCGGGTTGCGCCGTCGGATCGTTCGGATAGAGTTTCCAAGCGTAACCCGGGGGAAGTGTTTCTAGTTGAGTGCCCGCGGGAGTGACGGTTGGTCCCTGTGTGGTTGTCTGGGGCGTGGGAATTGATGGCGCGGGAGTTGAAGGCGTAAGAGTCATCGGCGCGCCGGTTGAGGTTTGATACACCCCACCCGGGTATGAGCTGGCCGTAGTGGCGGATTGGCCAACTTGGACCATCTGGTTCACGGTGGCAGTTGTGTCCCGCGCCACGTCAAGCAAGTTTGCGACCGCATCAATTGCGGCAGTTTTGGAAGAAGCGGACGCAACCGCGGTTGTGAGTTTTTTGGCCTCGGCGGCGTAGGAAGCAATATGTTTCAGATCATCCGCCGAAACTTTCTTGGCTTTCTCCGCTTTAGCGTACTGATCAACTGAAATTTTCAACTGATCAAGCGATTTTGCCAATGCGTCGATTTTTGGCTGAATGTTATTTTTCAGAGCTTGGGTATCTTTCGACACGGCTCCGGTTGGCGCCGCTTGCGTTACCGTACCAGCTGATTTTCCCGCATCTGTTTCTTCGGCGGTAGTAAGAGTTTGCGGGGCTTTTGTATCTTTTGTCGCTTGCGTTTTGGGAGTTATATCTTTCAGCGATACTCCTGGCCGCGCGCCAGACTCGCGATGCAGTTCAACACCCGGAATGGCAAGCGTTTGCCCGGGGAAAATTAAATCAGCTTCGGCGATCTTGGCGCGGTTAAGTCTCCAAATATCAATCCAGCGCTGGCCGTTGCCGTATGAATCTTTAGCAATTTTCCAGAGCGAATCTCCCGCGATCACAGTATAACTTTGGCTTTCGGGGATGGCAGATGAGGTCGCGTCTGAAGCCGCCTCGGTTTTTGCGGGGAGAGTTGCGGCAGTCGCTACATCATTCATCCGCATGCGGTAATAAAGCGGGCGGATGATTTGGGGGAGCTGTGATATTCCCAGCGCCTGCCCGCCGCCGAACATCGAGAGCGCTTCAAAAAATCCTAAAACCAATCTTTGCCACCAAGGTTTTGGCGGTGGGGGCACTTTCCAATGCGGGCGGGGGACAGTTGACATAAATTAAAAATTAACCACGAATAATTACGAAATCAATCACGAAAAAATAGTATTAACCGCTAATCTTTACGAATACACACACGAAACGACGCAAAAACATTTTCGTATCGGTTCGTGAAGTTTTTCGTACTGATTCGTGGTTCAGATTCTCTTAAGTATAGCCCGAAGAGCGGTAACGGCGAAATCGCGGCGCATATCATGGAACATGCGGTCGGCTGTTTCTGCAAATTCAGCATAAGGATCGCGGTTGCCGATGGCGGTAAGAGAAATCCAGTCTTGGAGCCAGGAAACGCTTGCCAAGTATCGTTTCCAGCTTTGATCCATGATCCCGAGAATTTCCTGCTTGAGTAAATTATACTCTTTGCGAGTTGTGGCATCAATTGAGCTTTCCAGCGGCAGTGAGTGATGCCGGATGAGATAATTTTCTACAATGTTTCTTGTGGATGGAGCGAGCGTATCGAGCCCGATGAGCTTTTTAAGATCAGCGAGATGAAGAGTCGCGGTATGCTCGATGGTCAAAATTTGGCGGATCTCGCGCTCAAGCATTGGTGAGAAGGCTGGGCTTTCTAAAAGTGACTGGCGGAGGCGGTAAATTGCTTGGCGGTGCCCATCAACCACATTGTCGAAGCGCGCAAGTTCCGCGCGGAGATCGGACTCGACCTCAACCGCCGTTTTTTGAGCTTGAAACACGCCGTTCTCGAGTTTGCTGTCGGTAAGGCCATTCGATTTCCAATCCAGCGCTTCGGCGCGATCCCAAAATGCGTCATCGCCGTAAGCTTGCGGGAGCTCGTCTTCAAGCGAGGCAAAAAACTCCGTTTCGCCGAATTGTCCTTGCCTACCGGAGCGTCCCCGGAGCTGTTCATCAATGCGTTCCGACAAATTATGCTCGACGCCGATGACCCGAAGGCCGTAGGAAAGCCGCAAACTTTCATCAACAATAATATCCGCCCCCCGGCCGGCCATATTTGTTGCCACGGTTACAGTTCCCGGGGCGCCAGCATTTTCGATAATTTTACTTTCCAGCGCCCCGACTTCGGCGTGGAGCAATTGATGCTGGATACTTTCCCCTGCCAGCGCATCACTTAACTTTTTCGCTTGCCCGATAGTCCGTGTGACTAAAAGCAATGGAACATTTTGCGATTTGGCGCGCGCCGCTTCCCAAATTATCCGATCAATCTTTTCTTTTTCGGCGCGAAAGAATGTTGTCGGCAGGTCTTTGCGATGTTGGCCCTTATGCGCCGTTAGTGGGAATACCTCAAGCTGGTATAAATTATAAAGTTCCTCGCGGGCGGCATAAGCTGTCCCGGTCATGCCTGCGATTTTTTTGAAGCGGCTGAAGAAGTTTCGATAAGTGATGCTTGCAACAATGGTATGATCCCTTGAAACTTTAACGCCGGCTTTTGTTTCTACCGCGCGCTGGAGGCCTTCCAACAGCACTCTATCCGGCATGGCATGCCCCGTAAACTCGCTGATTAAAACCACCTTGCCGTCCTGCACCACATAATCTCTATCTTCCTCGAAAAATACCGAGGCGTAAAGCGCGAACCACAGTTCCTCAATTTCTTCCACCTTGCGATCGCGGAAAATATCTTCTCCGAGAATGCCGGTGAGTTTTTCCGCACCGGCGTCGGTCAGCGAAACACTGCGAAGGCGGTAATCAATAGTATAGTCGTCGTGCGGCGTAAGTTTTTTTACGGCTTCTATTAGAGTAGCAAGCTCTCGAGTAGCTTCTTGAGAAACTTCTTCCGGCCCGGGTTCGGTAATGATAAGAGACGTCCGCGCCTCATCAATCAAGATAGCGTCCGCTTCATCAATAATCACAAATTCAAAGTGTCCGGAGACTTGATTCGCAGGGTTAGTTTCCAAGTGATCCCGCAGATAATCAAATCCGAGTTCCTGATGCGAAACGTAGGTAACCGGTTTTTGGTATTCGGCTTTGCGTTCCGGCCGCGGTGTTGTAGAAATTACGACTCCCGGGCTTATGCCAAGCGCGCCGTAGGCCAGTCCCATCCAGCGCTGGTCGCGTTCCGCGAGGTAATCATTGGTGGTAGCGATGCGTGTTGGGACGGCGTGCAGATACTGCCAATAAGCGGCAAGCATGGCGACTGCGGTTTTCCCTTCCCCCGCGCGCATCTCAATGACTTTACCTTCGGCGAGCAATATGGCTGCCACAATTTGCGTGGCGTTCGGGCGAAAACCAAGAAAGTGCTGGCAGGAAAAAGAAGCCAGCGCAAAAGCTTCCGCCATGGCGAGAGCAGGGTGTTCGGCCCCCATCTCGATTTTTCTTTTAAGCTCGCGGCTGTGATCGAGAATTTGTTCGGCGGCCAATTGCCCAAGCTCGCGCAGACGATCCTCGGTGCTTTGGGCAATCAGGAGGTTTTGTTTGAAAATTCTTCGAAAGGAGCGTTGCTCGATCCAATCGTCAATTTGGTCAATCCAGGTGAACATATGGGTTTAACCGCGAATCTTTACGAACACATACACGAAACGGTACGAAAAAGTTTTCGTATACATTTGTGGACGTTTTTGTACTGATTCGTGGTTAATGGTAGCAGAACTTCGGTTTGGGGTTACTCTTAATATTTCTATTATACGCAATTATTACTTCCTCTGCTTGCCAAAGTCGTTAAAATTTCGGATAGTGGCTATATTCTCGAGTTATTGAAGCGTGGGAGTGCCACCTTAGCTCAGCTGGTAGAGCAGCACTTTCGTAAAGTGAAGGTCCGCGGTTCGAATCCGCGAGGTGGCTCCAGAATCCGAGTTTCAGATAAAAGACCGACTTTTTGGTGGGACGCGCAAAGCGCGTCCCACGCTCTGGGGGTTCTACCCGTAAAGATATTCGGGCAGTGTGGCGGGACTTCAATGCGGACTCGGTTTTGCCAAAACTATTTTCTGGGGAAAAGAATTTCGCAAAACCTCGGCTGGCTTTTGTTTTTGTATTTTGTCCGCGCGGAGAAGGGGCTGGGGAGGAATGCGGGCGGGTTTGCTCTGTTGAAAAGTTGTTTGCGGAAAAGAATTATGCTACAATACAAATATCTTAAATTTCAATTCTATGGCTGATCCAAACTTAAGTGAATATGTTAAAACTTCGTTGGCGCAAGGTAAGCCAAAGGAAGAAATATACAAAGAGCTCCTTGGACAAGGCTGGACTATCGAAGTTATACAAGAAAGTTTTAACTCAATCGGGACAGAACAAGAGAAAGAAGATACCTCGAAAAAAACTATCAGCATAATTGTAACTATTGGCGCTATTTTTGTCGGAGCGGGAATCTTCTCTTTTATCGCCGCCAATTGGCTCGAAATGACAAAACCGATCAAAATCGGAATTATTCTGATTTCGATGGGTGTGTCATATGGCGCGGGGTGGTATCTGAAAGAAAAGTCAGAACTTCAAAAAACTGGTGATGCGTTAATTTTACTCGGGTCGATAATCTACGGAGCGGGAATATTTTTAGTTGCGCAAATGTTCAACATTCGAGCCAATTGGCCAGATGGTTTTATTCTGTGGATGATAGGAATGATTGCGATGGCTTTTGCGGTTGAATCATACCCACTTTTCTATCTCGCAATTCCGCTGGGTATAATCGCCTTGGTTGGACACCCCTTCGGAATTTTTACAGGTTTCGGATATAACTCATTTTTGCTTACCTCATCGTTCCTTCTTTTGGTTTCAACAATTATAACTTTTGTTACGGGATGGATTATTCGTAAAAGGATGTCGCCGGAGCTTAAGGAATTTTACTAATCTATGGAATACCTTATATTTTTTGGAATTTTGCGCTTTCTACTTTGGCCAATAATTGTTATTGGTCTCATAGTATTTTTTGTAAGACGAAGGCACAAAAAATACCATCCCTCTCAAGATAAAGAATGGTATTTGCAATTTGCTCTTTCTAAAGAGGACGCTGTAAGTCAACTTTTCTTACTCCTTTCTTTGTTCTTTCTCGGCGTAACATTACTTGCTTTTAATAAAGATTTGGGTGATCCATTTTCGTGGCGAACTATTTTGTTTATCACTTCTGCTCTTAGCTTAGTCAGCGCATACTACTTGAAAGCACTTTACTCACTCGCTTTTGGTTTAATTGCTATTACTGCCTGGTGGGGCGCGCAAGCCGCCCAATGGATAGACGGAAAGGACATAAAAACATCTGCTCTTTTTGCTGGCCTGACTTTTCTCGCATTACTTTTCTATTCGCTCGGACATTTACACGAAAAACAAATGAAGTTCAAGCGCTTCGCGCTTGTATATTTGGTTCTCGGAATTATTGCCGTTACCGGAGCTTTATTTTTCTTCTCAACAAAACCAGGAATCGGCGTAATTGGAGAAATGACGCAAGGCGCGTCATTCTTTGGTTCGTGGCAATTAACGGTTTCTCTGTTTGTCTTTCTTGTTTCTTTGATTGGCGTAACTATTTACTCCGCGGCACAAAAGCTGCTTTCTCTATTTGAACTCCTTGCAGTTTTCGCTCTAACTTGTTTATTCGGTATTACCGCTCTACTTCCTGAACAAAGTATGTTCGTCCAAGCCGCACGATCTTACGGTTTTTATTCGGGCGGCGGTGAGCTTTCAAGTACCGGCGTTTTGTGGGCTTTGGTCTATAATTTTGCTATTTTCTTTGAATTACTGGGCTTGATTTTTTCTGGATATGTGCGCCGCGAAACTTGGCTTATCAATCTCGGAGCATTGTTCCTATTCTTACTCATTATTGTTAAATACTCCGATTGGTTTTTCACTTTCCTCGACAAAAGCATTTTCTTCATTGGCGCAGGTATCCTACTCTTTGCAGTTGGGTGGTTTATGGAAAAAGGTAGACGCATGATGATTTCAAATATCAAGGCACAAACGCAACAAATTCCACAATAATTATGATGGCCAAACAGACAAAATTTATTTTAGCGATAGCTTTGCAAGCGATAATTATATTCGCTATCGTTATTTTCAAAATGTCTGTTCTTACCGGTGGAACAGATGTTTTGTTGAAAATTGCGCCGGTTGATCCTCGAGATATGTTGCGTGGAGATTATGCCACTTTTCAATATAGCAACGTTTCTAATCTCGACTCATATATTTCCGGTGGTCAACCAATCAGGAATGGCGATACTGTTTATGTAGTGTTGCGACAAAGCGGAAAATATTGGATGGCACGGAATGTTCAAAAAACAAAACCGCTTAGCGGGGACATAGCTCTGAAGGGCAAGGTTGCGAGCGGCGGCATGGAAACCCAAGCGGATGTTTTTCAAAATCAACGTTTTGGCGGTTCTCGCATTCATGTTGTCTATGGCATTGAGGAATATTTTATCCCCGAAGGGAAAGGTCAGGGCTTCAGTTTTTTTAATAAAGAGGCCGCGGCCAGGGTCGTGATTGATGAGAACGGCAACGCCGTTATCAAACAACTTTACGTTGACGATAAACCTTGGCCTTAATTTTTAGTTTTCGCAAAACCGAGTCCGCATTGAAGCCCCGCCACCACGAGGCGGCTTTCTTTGGTCAGGAATTTTTGATAAAGTAAGTTCGGGCGCAGTCATAAAGACACTCCAGCAAAATTTTTAGAACATCGGGATAACGCGTAGGTCGCGAGGCAGAAGAGAATTGTGTTCTCTTTTGTGGGATCGCTACTAAAGACAGGATGCTTTAGCTGGAGGCGATCCCCGTGATTTTGCGATGGGCAAAATCGAATCTCGCCTCCGGTTCCAGAATCAAACAGACATCAGTTTTAGAAATTTTTTGATGGGTTTCCGCAACGGAAGCATATTGAATTTTCTTCGGCTACTTGCTCTAATACACACATCATACACGATCGTGTATGATGTGTGTATTAAGGTTTTAAGGTTCACTTTTTATCAATATAACCGCTGGCACGTGGTTTTAACCCGCAGTCTGTTTCCTTGGATTAGCAAAGCTGTCATAATGGAGTTGTCATTAAGAGCTTATGGCAACTCCCGATCAATCTCCCGAGCGCGTTTCTCCTTTAGGGCTTAAACCTGGGCGCAATGTGCGTCTGCCTTTGTTTTTTTCTAAAATCGAGGTTATCGGGGTAATTGTCCTCGCTATAGTTGCAGTAGCTGTGAAATTATTTCCGGAACGCTTCACATTCGCTTACGACACTAACGCATTTTTTTGGCTGATTGTGCTTCTCATCCTCTCAACACTCCTTTTTTACGAGGGGGTGATGCGTTTTGCCAACAGCCGTTTGGCGCACTACACCAATAATGTAGTCTGGATTGTTTTGATGGGCGGAATTATCGCCGTAACTGGCGGAGTGAAAAGCCCATTTATTTTTCTGATTCTTTTTCCGTTGCTGACATCGGTTTTTGACCTGATTCCGCTGGCTCCGCTTTCTCTTGGCGCTTTAGGCGGGGCTACGATGCTCATTATCGGTTTCGTCCAGCAGGGGATCGGCGGAACTCCATCGGGTTTGGTTCTGGTGCTCTTAGAGGCTGGCGCGATTTTTCTTTTTGGGTATTTCGTTTCGCTCGTGATTCGCGAAACCCTGCACGATCGTTTCGAAAAAGAGGAATTAAAATCCCGCTATGCCGAATTTACCGAGATTGATCGCGTTAAAGATTCACTTATGACAATTGTCGGGAATGAATTCCAGCATCCGCTTGACGATATTGGTTCGGCCTTGATTTTGGCTCGCGACAAAATTTTGGATGGGGAGAGCCGAGATATTATCGAGCGCGGCATCGGAACATTGCGGCATCTCACCCAGCGCATGCAGCAGGTCGCCCACATTCAGAATATCGAGCGCGCCGAGTTCGATCTAAAGAAACGAAACATTGTTCCCTTGTTGAGTCTCGTGGTTTATGATCTTGAAGCGCTGGCGCGCCAGAAGAATGTCAATTTGCATTTTGACCATACTGAAGACAACGTCCCAGCAATTGTCGATGAGCAGAAATTTAGTTTTGCGCTTGCGGGCTTGGTTGATAACGCTGTTCGCTATTCGCCGAACGGCAACGTCAGTGTGGACATCTCCTCGGCCGATGATGTTATCACGATTTCGATTGAGGATACGGGTATCGGTGTTTCTGAAGCGTTCCGGCCGCGGTTGTTTTCCCGTTTCTCGCGCGCTAAAGACGCTATCCGTTTGGAGCCAACAGGTCTCGGGATTGGGCTTTATGTCGCCCAGCACATTATTCATAAACACGACGGTTCGATTAGTATTGAATCAGTTGAATCCAAGGGGACGAAAGTGAATATTGTGCTACCGAAGGCGTAGGCGCGAGGGGTTAGGGATAAGAAGCAAGAAGCAAGGGATAAAGTTATGGCTTTTCCAAATATACCGGAAATCAATGAACGCATAGATAAGTTATCCGCTAATCTCCGCCTCTTAGCGGAACGTCTTTGACGTTCTCGCAATGAAGGAAGAGATTGTGCGCCTGGAGCAGGAAACAGAAACGCCTTTTTTGTGGCAGAACAATCCCGAGCGCGCCAAAGAAATTTCGAGTCGTATTGCATCTATCAAAAAAGAGGTGGCGCGTTGGGAGGAAGTTTCGGGTGAAGTTGAGACTTTACGGGAGCTTTGGCTACTCTCGGGTAAAAATCCCGAGCCCCAGTTTGTGGACGAATTTGATTCGCGCCTCGCAGTCGCCGAGCGCTATATGAACGAACTCGAGTTGATATATTTATTTTCCGGAAAATATGATCGTGGCAACGCCCTAGTTTCAATTTATGCCGGCGCTGGCGGGAAAGACGCCGAAGATTGGGCGGCGATGCTGTTGCGGATGTATGAAAGATACGCCGAGTCTAAAGATTGGGAAGTCGCGAAAGTCCATGAGCATTACGGTGAATATCATGGCCCGTCCGGTTGGGGTATTAAGAATGTTACACTTGATATTAAGGGTGACTTCGCTTACGGCTACTTAAAACACGAGCGCGGCGTGCATCGCTTGGTGCGGATCTCGCCGTTTTCCTCGCAGTCTTTACGGCATACTTCATTTGCTTTAGTTGAGGTTTTGCCAGAATTTGTAGCGCCCGAAGAAATCGAACTTAAGAATGAAAATCTTACAATTGATTTTTTTCGCTCCTCCGGCCCGGGCGGGCAGAATGTCAATAAACGAGAAACAGCTGTAAGAGTTACACATATCCCGACAGGTCTTTTTGCGTCGGCCCAAAGCGAACGCACACAGGAACGCAATCGCGAATTGGCAACAGCTCATCTTCGCGCCAAACTTTATCAGCGCGAGATAGAAAAAGCCGAAGCCGAGAGGCGCGGGATTCGAGGCGAGCAGGTTTCAGCTGAATGGGGGAGCCAGATTCGTTCCTACGTTCTGCATCCATATCAGATGGTCAAAGATCATCGCACAAATTACGAAACTTCAGACACTGCCGCCGTTTTAGAGGGAGATTTAGAGGGATTTATTGATTCTGCCATTCGCAAGAAAGTTTAAGAGCTGGCTTCAATCCTCTCGGCTTGGTACAATAGATTCGGAATGCGAGAAATCGGCCATGATTTTTTTTGATAACGTTTCGAAAATTTACTCCCCGACAGCGATTGCTCTGAAAGGCGTAACGCTCCGCGTGCAACCGCGTGAATTTGTTTCGATAGTGGGAGCTTCAGGGTCTGGGAAGACCACTCTTTTTAGGCTGTTGATTGCCGAGGAGCGCCCGACTGCAGGAAAGATTTTTTATGATGAACATGAAGTAACCAAGTTGCGTCTCTCCGAGCTTCCTTATCACCGCCGCCGCATCGGCAAAATATTCCAAGATTATCGTCTCCTGCCGACTAAAACGACCGCAGAAAACGTGGCTTTTGCCATGGAGGCCGCCGGTAGGCCTGGCGATGAAATTTCACATGATGTCCCCCAAGTTTTGGGGCTTGTCGGTTTAGCTGACAAGTCAGATCGCTTTCCGCATGAGCTTTCAGGCGGGGAGTCCCAGCGCGTGGCGATTGCCAGGGCGTTTGTCAGCCGACCGGAGGTGATTTTAGCTGATGAGCCGACGGGGAATCTTGATCCGGTAAACACCTGGGAAATTATCAGACTTCTCTTAAAAATCAATGAACTGGGGACTACGGTTATTCTTGCCACTCACGACAAGGAGATTATCAACTCTATCGATAAGCGCGTGGTTTCTTTGGAGCATGGTGAGATTATCCGCGATGAAGAGCGCGGCAAATACGTGATATAATCATAAGTCGAAGTTTAATTTTCTTTTTTCTGTTCTACTCTATCCTATGCTATAGCATTACATAGAGTATAAAGCAGAGAGAGGAGAAAGAGAGTTGAACTTTCTATAATTATAGGAGATTATTATGATAGCAATATGTTTGTAAAGCTGAAGCGTGTTATCAAAGCCGCGATGGCCAGTTTCTGGAGAAACGGCTGGCTTTCAACTGCCACAATCTTGGTTATGGCTTCGACTCTTTTTGTCATCGGCGGGCTCCTGCTCTCAAGTTATTTACTGAACTCGACCCTTGCGAGTTTCCAGCAAAAAATAGATATCTCGGTTTATTTCCCGCCGGATACTCCCGAAGATGCAGTTCTTGATTTTAAATCGAAGTTTGAAACCATTCCGAATGTGAGCGCGGTAACGTATGTGTCGCAAGCAGAAGCGCTTGAGCGTTTCAAGCAAGATTATAAAACCAATCAAATTATCGTTGATTCTTTAAATGAAGTTGATGGGAATCCCTTGCAGGCGAGTTTAAATATCCGCGCCGCCGATACTTCGAGATTCAGCGAGATCGTTACGGCCCTCGAGAAATTGAAAGATGCCGCCGCACCCAAAATCGATTTTACAATTGATTATCGTGAGCGTGTGAAGGCGATTGATAAGCTGACAAAGATAATTGCCGTGGCTCGGCTTTCAGGTGCGGGGCTATCGCTGGCTCTAGCCTTTATGGCGGTACTTGTAACTTTGAACGCAGTACGCATGGCGATTTATACCGCGCGTGATGAGATTAATGTCATGCGCTTGGTAGGCGCAACGGCCTGGTTTATCCGCGGCCCCTTCCTGATGGAGGGCATTATTGATGGAATTATAGCAGCTGTGGGCGCGACTCTTTTATATTTCCCGATTGTCTGGTGGTTAAGCCCGAAAGTTCTGATATATGTGGATAGTGGTATTGATCTTCGCAGCTATTTCGTGTCGCATCTTTTTAGTTTTTTCGCAATTCTTTTGATAATCGGTGTTGTTCTGGGGGCGCTCTCTTCATTCTTGGCGGTCAGGCGCTACTTGAAAGTTTAGCTGGATTCATCTACAATTCGGTCAATTTCTCTAGGCCTGCCAATCGGCGAGTGAACCCGCTCGTCGCAGAGGCAAGCCTGCCTGCCGTGTAGGCAGGTTTAAAGTCTTTGGAGCACCTTTCTAAACCAACTCCCCAAAGTGCGGGAGACATACGATCGATGCCTGCAAAATGGCGAGGAGGAGACAATGACTTGGACCGTAACCTACTTCGGCTCGCGTGCGAGTCCGAAGGAGCTCTCGGAAGAGGAAGTCGCCTCGGTTCTAGAATCGCCTCGCTATGCCCATGTCAGGGCCGCTGATGCCAGCGAGGCGGTGGAGATTCTCTATCAGCGGCTGCAACTTGACAGGGATCGGCAAGAGCGGATGCTTGAGCCCAAGCGCAATGCTTGGCGCGCCGAGCACGGCGGCCAGCCGTACACGCTTTATCTCGCTTACACCGCCCTGCATCCTTATGCCAAGGATTCATGGAAGGCAGCACCCGGCCGCCAGCCGGTGAATGGCGCAGTGCTCGATCTCATGCGGGAGTAGCCGCGCGGGGGCGCTCCGACAGCTGTCGGAGCGCCCCACTATTAATTTTGTGGGAGAGATAGGTTGAAAAATTCGCACGATAGATTAGATTAAGAAAACACAGTCAGACGCGTAAAATTTTTTAAATCGGGCCAAGGCAGGAAATGGCTTTATGAAAATATTAAGTGTTAGGAGTTTCTTTACAAAACTGCGGGATCGTCTAATGGTAGGACACATGCCTCTGGAGCATGTTATCTAGGTTCGAATCCTAGTCCCGCAGTTTTGGAAAGAAATATACAAATTCCTCGCCAGAGGCGAGTCCGCCCTTGGCAGAGAATCTGCGCCATAGGCGCATTGGCCTATGGCTAACAAGTCCCGCAGCACTTCGACTCGCTACGCTCACTCAGTGCAGGCCAGCAAATAAATTGCATGAAGCTACCAATCAAAAATAACCTTATTATAGAACTTCACGTTCCTGATTTTGCGCTGATCAGAGAGTTTTATTCTAAGCTCGGATTTGAAGTTATTAGCGAAGAGCCGAAAGGAGAAAATTATCCAGGCTATCTTGTGTTGAAACGTCAAGACGCGCTTGGCGATACAATACTTAATTTTTATGGTGATGACGACCGAGTGTATAACCAGTCATATTTTAAAAAGTTCCCACCAGACACAGTCCGCGGTTATGCAACAGAACTAACTATGCCGATAGCCGATATAGATAATTTCTATGCAATGGTAAAAAGTGTATTACCGCAACATATCGTGAAAGAGTTACAACAAATCAAGGATGATCATAATACTTGGCGAGACTTTCGTGTGGCAGATCCATATGGATATTACCTCCGTTTTACGGAACTCATTGATTGGGGTCAAAGCGGCGCCAAAAAGGGTACCTGACACTGTTTCCACTGTTTCCGTTTCACCGGTAAGTACCCGATTGAAAAAGAAATGACAAAATTTAGGGCTTACACTGCTCACTTGGATGCAGATATTAAAGAGACAAGAAAGATGATAAAAAAGCAAAACAGAAGTGGGACGAGCTACGTTTCAGTAATTAAGAAATATAGCTCATCTTATGTATTTTTTTATCATTTGATGCGCTCGAGACCCGTCGTTGTGATAAGATAAAATTACTTAAAATCGCATTGCAGGGCTTGGCCACTATTGGTTCGAACTCGAGATCGCCAGTTTGTGAATCTAAGCAGCAAGTTAAGTAACAAATTACGTAACAACCTTATGTCAAGACCAAAGGCAAAGAATAAAAACATACGAAAGCTCACGCGCCTCGGCCGCAAAGGCGTAAGTTTAGGCCTTACGATCCCAATTGAATTGGTACACGCTCTCAACTGGAGAGAGCGTCAAAAAGTCGTGGTAACCAAACACGGCAAAACCCTTCGTATCGCGGATTGGAAGAAATAGGGTAATGAATCAAAGTTTGCTAGCCAGTTTGCTTTTATCATATAGATCAAATACACTGGCAATATGAAATATAAGAATACACTGCAAAAAGGCGGGGTTCGCTATATTGTTTTCAAAGAAAGAAGTAAGTGGTACGCCGTAGCGCTTGAGTTTAATATTGTGGAGGCGGGAGATGATCCGCGAGAGGTTTTATTGTCTCTTTTTGAAGCAATTCGCGGATATGTGAAATCTGCACGGAAAATAAAAGCTCGGCCACACATTTTAAATCAAAAAACTGACGCCGAATACGAAAGTTTATGGAATAAACTTCAAGAGAAAAAAGGAGCTCCACTCTCAAAATATTTACCTCCCGTGTATACATTTGGTGAAAGACCTCTTGCTGTTGTGTAGCTATGCCTCGCCGAATATTTAATTGGACATTTGGCGATGTTGTAAGATTTTTAAAAGATAGGAAATTTACCTTAAACCACGTTGAAGGAAGTCATTACTTTTATGTTGGGAATCGTGGTGGCCAGTTTCGACAAGTTTGTGTTCCGTTTCATGGCTCACGGGCTCTTGATCTGAAGACCATGAAGGGCATCATAAATCAATCCGGAATTCCTAAGCAGGAGTGGTTTACATCCGGATAGAAAATCCGCGCATGGACGTGCGGATTTTCTGTTTACCCCGTGCGCCAGAAAGCCCCACCCCTTTAAGGGTGGGGATGAATGGCGAATCTTAAAATACCTCGGCCAGCGAGACCTTGCGGGGCAAAGCGCCCAGATGCTTCACGCTTTAGCGTGGAGACGCTTTACCCCGCAAGAACCCACGCCAACTCCTGTCGGCGGTAGAAACAGAAATAGCCGATGGGAGTGTGATGCTCCCATCGGCCGCTCGCGAAGCGCCTGTTCTTGCGGGATTTACGAGACCGAGGAAACCGGCACAAGAATTATGGACACTACAAATTTGTGCTTCCCAAAAGAATGGTGGCTGACCCCAAAAAACGTTACCTTTCATTGTCAGCGAAATTTGATATAATCATAGTATGAATTTCGAAAACTTAGAACAACAGAGGGGGCAATTTGAAGAAGAGAATGAAATCCGAGCTAAGGAGAGGAATAAAAATAGAACACTCGGCGAGAAGCTGACGCTTAAAAACAAAGCTACCGGTTTGGAAATTACCGCAGAGGAAGCCGTGAAAATGGACGAGGAGGCGGAAAAATTGGTTCAACACGGAGAAGCTTCAACATTATCTGAAGCAATTGAAAAACTAAATACCAAAGAGGAATTTGCCTTAAAAGGCAAAGAGTTGATACAGAAAGAGGAGTATGCGAGAGCAAGGGCATTGAAGGTGGTTGAAAAAATCGAGGCCGGCGAGTTTGAAAAGGCACGCCAACTTCTTAGCAGGAGCAGTGCTATGGCAGTAGATTATGATGAAGAAACTCAAAGACTGATAGGAAAATACGTAGCGCCCTTTGTCAGAGCAAGGATAATAGAAGATATAAAAAATAAAAACGGAGACGATCTGGTTAAGTTATTAGAACGACTGAGCACCTATTCCCCCAATGTAAGAGAGTTTATACCTTTTATTAAAGCGGACGATCTGAGGGAAATTCCTCAGGATGTTCTAAAATCCCCAGAAATTTTTGCAAAAATACAAGATTATTTAGTAGATAGTTTAAGAAACACACCAAACGTATTTGATCGTGTGCTTGAAAAGTATATAGAGCTTGGATTCGTGACAAAAGAAGAAATTGTTACATTGCCAAAAATCGAAGAGACAGCGAAGTCGCTTTTGATGCACAGCCCATTACAGCAAGAAGCATATACGGATTCTCCAGCTAGTCAGTTGCAAAAATTATTCCGAGAATCAACATTTGGTGAATTAAAGGAAATATTTATACTACTCGGCATACTTAGTGAAGCAGAAATCGAGCGAATTAGATCGAAGATTTAGGATTTGGGGTCAGACGGATTTGGGGTCAGAGACGGATTTGGGGTCAGCCACCATTTATGGTAGTATGATCCCCGTGGGAAGATGCAAAAAGAATGGTGACTGACTCCAAATCTGACAAATCCACCCAAATCATGACCCAAATCACCAAATCAACAAATCCACAAAACTCATTGTTTCCTTTGATTCTGTGGCGAGAAATGTGATAGTGTAATGTTATTATATGACTGACAATCAGGCCAATCCACGGAGTTTTTGGCCGCGACGCATCTCGTGGCTCACGATTGTACTAACGCTCCTCGCGGTCGTAACCTTTTTGGCGATTTTTGGTTCTGGCATGCAGTATGCGATACCGATGGGAACAGGCGGAGGAGTGATGGAAAACTCGGGTAGCAGAGGGGGGGCAGTGCCTCCTACGGCTCCCAGCGTGCCCATGATGGACACCAGCGTATCGAGTGCCCCGGCTCAAGGTAAGGTGGACTCAAATGTGTACTATCCGTACCCCAATCCAAATGTCCCAGTAACCGACACGCGGGAATTTTTGAAAGTGTATTACAACGCATCTATGCGCACTCGCGATGTGCAGGGTCTCACACGCCGCGTTGAGACAACAGTGCGAGGATACGCTGGCCGCATCGATCAGGAATCGAGCTCTCCACAATACGGCTTTGTTAGCTTCGCGGTGCCCCAAAGTAAGTATGACGCGTTCCGCGCCGAGCTTGAGGGTCTCGTCAGC
>Ga0209542_10005123_pt1 | contig 26472 bp, 29 predicted proteins | sample RifCSPhighO2_01_FD_184028 | JGI IMG/M metagenome (GOLD analysis project Ga0209542, IMG submission 184028) | Soil microbial communities from Rifle, Colorado - Rifle CSP2_plank highO2_0.1 (SPAdes) (version 2) | ecosystem: Environmental > Terrestrial > Deep subsurface > Rock core/Sediment ...
TTGATCCTTGCGGGGGAGGCCGAGGGAAGATACGGCAAACGCGTGCTTGCGCTTGCCAAGAAGTCTGTGTTTGCGAGAGATATCGAATGCTTGGGAAAGGTGGACGCGAGGAAGAAACAAGAGTTACTTGGATATTGTCACTTGCTACTTGCTACTTCTGTAAAGGAGGGATGGGGGCTCACGGTGACTGAGGCAAATAGCCAGGGCACACCGGCGGTTGTTTACGACGTAGATGGCCTGCGGGACAGTGTGGAAGATAGGGTAACGGGCATCGTGTGCCGGAAAAACACGCCGGAGGATCTTGCAATGAATATCGTGAAATTACTCAACGACGATGTGGCCTATGCAACTCTTCGCAAAAACGCTCTCCAATGGTCGAAGGAGATTACTTTTGAGAATAGTTACCGGGACTTCAAGAACATCGTGCTTAAAAGATGATTGGCTTGCGGTCAACCGAGACAGATTCGATCCAGCGGATACTTGCTTTCTTCTCTTCAGAGTAGAGAACGAAGATCTGGCGGGCGCCTGCAGAAACGGTTACTGCAAACCAGTTATCGGTCATTTGTTTACGCCCTATGACAGTTCGTCCGTTCAGTCGCGCACATATCGTATCGTCAATAGTGTCATACAGCTCCATTGCCCTGTGTTCGTAGCTCGCAATGATCATGTCTTCATTCCACAATCCGGTGCCGCTGTAGAGCGTGCGGAACCCCTCTTTATAATGGTTCACGAAGGATTCAAGCTCGATTCGAGCGGCATTTCTATACCGTAATCTCATGACGAGCGTTCCTCTTTTCTGCACGCTGTTTCTTCCATGTTTCTCGTAGCTCCTTTCTCAAGCGTTCAGCGGAAGCCTTAATGTAGGCATGCATATGAGCGCGCATCTCCGCAGGCGAGTATCCTTCTTTTCGCTTCGCTGAACGCTTCTTTTTCATAGTCGCCACTATAGCATATTTATTCTCACCGTTCAGTGAGCCCGCGCTTCTTTTGGTTTGACATCTAAGCCCTAAAATGGCAGAATCTTTGCCCCCGCGTCGGTTTTTTCTTCTACTAACTACTTTCTACTAACTACTTACTACCTATGCCCGTGTGGAGTAAAGAGTTAACGTTCGACAAAAGCTACCAGCAATTGCGCAAGATGTTAGCTTCTATACGGCCTCGATGGCAAGGTCAGGGATCTTCTTAAAGTCCCGCACATTTCGAGTAACAAGCGTCGTACCGGTAAAGAGCGCCGTGGCGGCGATGATGCTGTCTCCCAGCTTGAGATTGTATGTACGGCCGAGTTTTCCTGCTTGCTGTGCGATGCTTGTATCAATATTGATGACCGAACATGCAGGAATAAAGGCTTGGATACCCAATTCTTCAGCCGAACCTAGCTTTGGGTACCGCAGGAGTTCAACTATTGTAACTGCAGATATATACAGCGGTACACCGCTCGACAGCGTATCGTCTATAAGTGGACGAATTTGTTCCTCGCCGTGCAAATAGTAGAGCACGGCATTTGTGTCGAGCGTATACATGCGCCGCTTACGCCAAGGGACGTTCCCATCCGCGCCGTATCTTTGAGAGAATCTGCAAGTCCTTTTTAAGAGATCGTTTTTTCCATGAGCCGAATGCGCGTCGCGCCGCGAGGACGCGCGCGTCGCGCATGGAGCGGTGAGCGCTTCTCGGACGGCTCGTCACTGTTTGGTTTCTAGCCATAGAAGCACTATACCATATTCGAGTTGGCGAGAAAGTAAAAATGAGTCCGCGAGGCACTCACCGTGCAAAGAGTAAATGAAGGATTTTCGAGGGGGTTTGTCAAATTCCTTGCTAGCAGTAAGGTAGTGCGGGGGTGGGCTTAGGGTGTGACAAAAAGCCCCCTTTTGGGTCCTATCCGGATCGATCATTTTTCACTTTAAACTTTAAATTTTCTACTTATGATCAGGGCCTACCGTCAATTTATTAGCATTATTAATCAATAGAAATATATGGTGCAAGTAAAGACAGAACATTACGAAGGGAATAAATATGACAATAAAGAGCGTTTCATTTCCTACTTTAATCAGAAGAGTCTTATTTTCCAGTCGCTTCCAAATAAACACTCGTCCGTACTTGAGATTGGAGCGGGAAACGGATTTTTAAAGAATTATCTTGTCGCTCAGGGTGTCAACGTAAAAACATTAGACTTTGATCAGACATTACACCCTGATTACGTGGGAGATGTGAGAAATATATCTGCAGTTGTGAAAGATAAGTTCGATGTCGTTGTTTGCTTTGAGGTCTTGGAGCACATCCCTTTCGAAGACGTTGAAAAGACAATAATGCAGCTTAGAGATCTGACAAAAGGGACTTTAATCATTTCGGTTCCACAAGTAAACATATATGCGACTTTCTGGATGAAGCTAAGTCTTTTACGGCCCATTTCTCTATACCTTGGCATCCCAGCTTTTTTCCGACGTCATAAGTTCGATGGTCAGCACCATTGGGAATTGGGAGCAAAAGGATTTAGAGAACGTAGGCTAAAAAAGATTTTTTCAAATCTGAATCTTAAACTAAGAAAAACTTACACAGATCCACAAGATCCTTATCACGCTTATTTCATTTCTGAAAAATGACTATGAAACCAAAGGTGGTAATGATTAGTCACGGACCCATCGAAGATGAGGGAGAAGGACATTTTATTCATGGAAACAATGTCGCTAGAGCCTTCTCGAAAGTCGCGGACATCAAAGTTTTAGAGTACACTTTTGACGATCGAGTGTTTGGTCTGAATGGAGTACGCTACATACATTTGCCAATCAATACTCATCATTTGACTACTCATCATCAGAATAATTTGTTTCAAAAATATCTCTCCTTTGACCCCACTACACTTTTTCGGGAGCTCTTTAGCACCTGGCGCTTTTTATCAAAAAATCGGAGTCACATTCAGTCTGCAGACTACGTGGTCTTGCAAGGGTGTTTACTGATATCCGCTTTTCTTTTATGCAAGATTTGGCACAAGAAAATTGTAATTGATACTCATTGGATTAATTATGATGTCGCCAGAGCGAAAGAGTTACCCTTCTTTCCCTATCATGCGCGCAGAATTACGTGGTTCGTACTTGAACTTGTTCAATTCCAACTGTCAGACGTGATACTAGTTGTTTCGAAGAAAGATTATGATTCAGCACGAGATCATTTCTTTCTGTCTTCGAAGAAGATCCAATTGATTCCACAGATAATCGACTTCGACAAGAATTTTTCAGAAAATTCTTCACATGACCTGAGGATTATTGCGGAATCCGATAGACCAATAATCACTTTTATCGGGGCATTAGATTCCTTACAGAATCTGTTTGCAGTTCGTTTTATCAAAGAAACCCTCGCACCCTCTCTTCCTACATGCACTTTTTTGCTTATTGGTGATAAACAGCAACGCAAGGAGGGAAATGTGATAACTCTACAGAGAAAAAAAAACGTCCACCCCTATCTTCAATCGAGCGATATTTTGATATCACCAACGGATGTTGGGAGTGGGGTGAAATTTAAGATCTTGGATTATCTTTATTCACAAAAATTAATTGTTGCTACCCCTCCGAATTTTGAAGGTATATTCCCTCAAGTCATCCCCGACGGAATAATATCCGTGCCCATCGTGGATTTTGCCAGAACTCTTAGAGAAGTAGTCGAAAGAAAGCTTTATCTTCAGGAGCATTCCGCACATCGCAGCTATGTGCTGCAGAATCACTCCCTAGAGGCTTTGAGAAATTCTATCGCAGATCTCCAAGATAAGATCATTCTCTGATTTCCTACCGTATGCATTTATTATTGGCTATTCTGGTTTCTGCAGGTATTCACTTTCGCTGGATTTTGGATTTTCAAATCTATACCTACGGCGATTGGTGGTTTAAATTTAATGAATCACTAACCGATGTATATTCTTTCTTCGTTTGGCAAAGTTTTGAACATTTTGGGAGAGATTCTGTAATAAATCACTTTTATCCCATCGGCATATTAAGCAGAATATTTGCGGAATATAATTTTGCTTTTGCAGTGTGGGAAAAGTTTTTTTTCTTCCTGCCCATTGTAGTGATAGCACCTCTCGGTACATTTTTTTTGATTCGCAATATGATAGGAAGCAGATGGTTGGCCTTTCTTGGGACAATTATTTATTCCTTCAATTCATATTTTTTACTCCGCCAAGTCGATCATTTACAGATTGCTGTAGCCTATGCTTTTGCTCCTCTGTTATTGCTACTTTATATTCGCGTTCTGCGTGGAGCGGGAATACTTCACATTGTCTTATTTTCCCTTGTTTATACAATTTCTTGCATATATGAAGTGCGGGTTACTGCGATCGTTACCGTATTGATCGGATTATACACCGTCTTTGTTTTTTTAACTGAGAACTTTCAATTTCGTAAAGAAATTTTCCGTAAATTACTGCGCGTAGCGTCGCTCGTTCTGCTGCTGAATTTTTTTTGGATCATTACTTTTATCACTGTTTCATCGCTATCATACGAGAGTATCGTGGATCGTTCTTTGTTTACAAACTATCACCATTTACCCAACGTGTTTACACTTTATTATCCAGCATGGGAAGTTTTTCAAAAACCCATTCCTTTTAGTGTAAATCCTGTGCCTGTTTATACATTTATTATACCGATAACCGTTTTCCTCGGATTATTGCTCTGGCCCTTAATGTCCGGAAAGGATAAGAGACTGTGGTTATTTTGGATGTCAGTGGCACTATTGGGTATTTTTTTAGTAAAACAGAATGCTCACCCCTTTCCTGAAATATATCCTTTGCTTTATGAACACTTACCAGGCTTTAATATATTTCGCGAAAGTTCAAAATTCTATTTAATAGTCGCCTTATCATTCGCCGTGCTAGTACCTCTTTCAATAAAGTATCTTTTCAGAGCGAGACGATACATCGCAAGCGCACTCGTTGTTTTGGTTATTTGTGTGATGTTACTTAATTCAGTGAGCTTGGTAACGGGCAAGGTTGATGCTCTTTTCATTCCTCGGACAGTTCCTGAAGATTACATAGTTTTCAAGAATTTTATTCTTGGGAGTGATCCAGGAAGAATCTTATGGCTACCAGAAATTTCTCGATATAGCTTCTTTTCCAACAAACATGGTCGATTGTCCGCTAGACAGTTAGTTGAGCGCGAGTGGAAAGGATTTATCCCACTAACCACCGGTCCCCTTGAGAAACGACTCATGGAAGTTGTTGGACAGGATTTTTCTCACGCATACTTCAACGTCGGAAGTATAAAATATGTTGCGGTTCCTACCCGAGATTCAGTCAGTCAAGAAGCGATTTTCTATAATCATGGTGGCAAGAATAATCCTATCATCAGGCAGTGGTATATAGATCAACTTGATACGATTCCGTGGCTTAAGCGTGTCGATATTGGGACTCAAGAGTTGGTGGTATACGAAAACGAAGGATATAAACCGCATGTGTTTGCGTCAGATCAACTTTTTGCTTTTGATTCTTTTGGGAATCTTGACCCGAAATACGATTTTGTAAGCGAGCAATTGGGGCAAGAATTCCTTTTTGTACCTTTGTCAGAAGGGAAGAGTACGCAGCCACTGGTCAATCTGTCGAATCCATTTGAGAACATCGAACCACAGAACATTGTAAATTCCTCTCTTGTGAATTCGTTTGAGTCAGAACAGGCGAAAACAACCACGGCATACTTCAACCAAGATGATGCACGTATATTAGTAAATTCTTTGCCCATAGTTGCCACTACTTCACCAGCAGTACTGCCAGTAAACGTCGGAACCAATACGATTGCATACGAGAACCCGTCGTATTCATACGAGAACAGAATCGTTAATGGTTCTTTCGAGGATGGCCTATGGCAAAAGGAGGTAGGGGATTGTAATAAGTATGACGACAACGGGCTTCTGGGGATGCATTTGAGTACGAGCGAGAAGACGGAGGGGTCACAGTCGCTTCAGCTGGAGGCGACGCGGCACATTGCGTGCACAAGCATTCGTGTCGGCGTTACCGCGAGCAGTACCTATCTCTTGAGCTTCGATTATCAGAGTCCCAATTCCGAAATTGCCGCATATTATGTCGGCTTTAACGATCCAGCCAAAACAGTGTTGAGCGAAACCTTGCCGCTTGCTGATACTGCGTGGCATTCGTTCTCGAAGATCATTGAAGTTCCGTCAGGAGCAACGACATTGTCACTCTATCTATATGCAAGAGCGACGGATAACGAAACCAACATCATAAATCGGTACGACAATGTACAACTTATCCAGGTGCCGGATCTGCGCGATGCGTTCTATATTGTGAGCGAGCCGGAGGGGCCGCCGCTGGTGGAGCCGAGAGTGGTTACCTTCGAGCTTGTGAATCCCACTAAGAAGCTCGTGCATGTGGAGGGTGCCACAACGCCATTCTTCCTCGCCATGAGCGAGAGCTATCATGAGCAGTGGCAGTTGCAGATGAATAACGAGAAGGTGCATGGATTTTTGAATAGCTGGTGGCCGTTTGCCAAGCCCGATAGGGTGAGGGATGAGTACCACTACAAGCTCAACGGCTTCTTGAACGGATGGTATATCGACACAGCAGAGCTGTGCGAAGCGAAGGCGCTTTGCACGCAAAATCCTGACGGGAGCTACGACATCGAGTTCGTCATCGAATTCTTCCCCCAGAGATTCTTTTATTTAGGGCTTCTTATTAGTGGTACCACTTTGCTGTTTTGTATCTCGTATCTTGTATACGACGGTGTTCGTCGAATTAGAATCAGAAAAATCTCTTAGCCGTATGCTTTCACTACCGATCACGGGCGCCATGGACAATCGAAAGTACTGTCACTATTTTCTTTCGTTCATCCACTCTGTACACAATAATGTAAGGATATTCGAGCAATTCGCGGGTTCCATCAATAAAACCGGGCCGACCCCTGTGCACCAGCTCATCAGTCTCCAGATAGCCTATCTGATCGCGAATGCGCGCGACCATTTCGCGCGCGGCCAACACGTTATCTTTGGCTATCCACTCCGCGATGTCGTCAAGGTCGTCCTCCGCCGCCTGGCGGACGACGAGCTTCATACACCCCACCGACGATGGAGATTCTTTTTGAACTGGGCGAACGAGAGCGTCTTTGCGTTCTTTTGCTTGAGCCGCCTGCGGACCTCTTTCGCCTGTTCGGCGGTAAGGCGCAGTTCGCTTCTGTCTTGCTCTTCCATGGCTTTTACCACGTACACGAGATCAGCTTGCCGCTTTTTCGGCCAAGTTGAGACTCTATGTAGCACTGCTTTAACTTGGTCATCTGTCATACCGACATTCTATCACACCTATTCTGGGCATGCATCAGTAGAGCCTCTTTTTCAGTTCCGTGTGAGAAATATACTTTCCTTTTTTGTTCTTCGCGGCATGCAAACGGCGTTTGGTCGACTCGGAAAGTTCCAAGCCGAAATCCGGATCCTCGAGCACTTCTTTAATGGAGGTCGTGATAAACGCCTTCAGTTCAGGAGTCATCGGTGTTCTGTTTTTAATTGTTGTTACCATGCCGACCAGTATAGTACGACGCTCCTCGGCCGTCTTGGCTTCCCGAGTTTCTTCGGGAACTCTTGGGGGTACGAAGGCATCCGCCGCCTTAGGCGCACCCGCACACTAACTTCGGGCTAAAATTTATGTACTACGTATACGTACTCTGCAGCTCAAAGGATAAAAAGCTTTACATTGGTCGAACCAATAATTTGCGGCGAAGACTTGCAGAACACAATGAGGGCATTTCATTTGCAACCGCGTCGCGCAGACCGTTCGTACTCACGTACTATGAGGCTTATGCTGCCGAATCAGATGCTGTCCATCGTGAGAACAGCCTCAAGTTGCGTGGTCAGGCGCGAAAACACCTTATGACTCGATTAGCAGCCAGTCTTCGCCAAGCGCGGAGTTAGTGTGCGGGTATGTTTGAACGACTACGCAAATTCCGGAAGCTTCGGGCGGTACCTCTCATAGAGGCCGAGAGGGAAGCGCGGACAGATGTGATCTTGAGAGTCGTCGTGAAGATAGTCGTGCTGGTCGACGTTGGTTTTGTCGCACTTGCATACCTAGAGCCCGAATCAGTCTTTTTTTGGCTGCTGTTTCTTGCCTTCCTTTTCTTCGGCTGGGACGCTCGCTACACAGGTGCCTTGGCCATTCTTGCCCTCACAGCATGCCCTATTCTTCTTTCCCTCGAGTGGCAGGCAGAAGCGGAGCAGATGGCCGTGTATGCATATTATCTTTTGGTGATGACGGTCGTCTTGCAGATAATCGAATTCAAACGCCACCCCGAACGCTTCGGTGAAAAAGAAGAGCGCGAAACAAAACCGCCCCTCGATCTCCGTTCACACAAGAGCAGTATGCTATAATGCGGCGCATGAAAGTAGAGGAAATACAGCAGAAAATAACGCCCATATTGCGCTCTCACGGCATCACGCGCGCGAGCGTATTCGGTTCGTATGCCCGCGGTGATGCACGGGAAGACAGCGACGTTGATCTTCTGGTGCGACTCGGCAAGCCGATGGGTCTTATCGCGTATGGACGCTTCATCGGAGAGATCGAGCAAGCTCTACAAAAAGAGGTGGATGTCGTCACAGAAAAGAGCATCAACCGGCACATGAAGGTGTATATCGAGGAGGATCTGAAGACGATCTATGAATCGCGATGATGCGTATCTTGCGTACGTGCGGGATGCGATCGGCAAGATAGAGCGGTTTACCGCCGGAATGGGTGCCGAAAAATTCGCGAAAGACGAGAAAACGCAAAGCGCAGTGATCTTGCAACTCATGCTGATCGGCGAGATGGCGAAGAAAGTGTCCGATGGGACGAAGAAATCCTTCGAACTTCCGTGGAAAGAGATAGCCGGATTTCGTGACCGCGCCATTCATGACTATTACGAAATGGACCTCGATATCATCTGGGACACAGTGAATGTCGATGTTCCTTTACTGAGAAAAGCACTCGCCGGTTCGGGCTCTAATTAGGCACGAACGATTTTTTTAGATCCCGTTTTGCTCCCTTGCGCTCACTTTTATTAACCATTCGTTTTCCGTAAGGGCGCGCATGTTTCCACCAAGCAGTGGCGGATCTTGATTTTTTGGAAGAGTAACTAGGTTTTCGCATGGCCGTCATTGTAGCATTGTGGGCCGACTACCGGTGGCGGTCGAAAGGGGGGAATGCTACGTTGGTGGAGTGAAGGCAGATTTTATGAGTCGTTTTGGGCCACTTTTCTTTGCCACCGCAGGGACGGTCATCGTCCTATGGCAGATGCTTTTGCCGGGCTACGTCTTGACGTGGGACATGGTGTTTGGTCCATCACATACGTTCCCGATGTTCTCCGGTTTTCTCAATGGCGCGCCCTTGCGATTTCTCATCTACGGCGCGGGCTTTCTCGTGCCGATGTGGCTCGTGCAGAAGGGGATACTTATCGCACTTTTCTTCTCGCTCTTCTATTTACCCATCCGCTTCTTTCCGTTTCAGGTCGAAGCATGGGTGCGCTACGCGGCCGCGGCGCTCTACGCCGTAAATCCCTTCGTGTACGAGCGCTTTCTGGCAGGGCAGTGGGGAGTATTGGCCGCCTACGCCCTCTTGGCTCCATTTGTGTATTTTCTGCTGGAGCTTGTCCGCACTCCACGTGTGCGCACCGCCGCAACCATGGCGCTCATCATGCTCCTCGTCGGCGTGTTTTCCTTGCACGCATTCGTTATGACAGTTCTTGTCGCGATTGTTGTCGTCGCGATTGCGATTTTGCGCGATGTGCGCGGAGCGCTCCCACTCGCAAAATATGCATCTCTTGCGGCCTGCATCGTTGGTATTGTTTCTTTGTATTGGGTCGTACCGTACGTTCTCAATCCGGGAAGCTCGCCCCTCCAGGTCTTTACCAAGGAGCACTGGGGTGCGTTTGAGACATCTACAGATTCTCTTCTTGGCACTTCGGGAAACGTACTCGCCTTATATGGTTTCTGGGGTGAATCGTATCCGTGGATGCAAACACTCCTCTCGCCCAAAGAAACTCCGATCGTGTTCTTTCCCGCGCTCCTCACGCTTCTCGCCCTCGTCATGACGAGTGCAACAACACTCCTCCGCGCACGCGAGACGAGAACCTTTGCGCTCATACTCGTTGGCATAGGCGCGGCCGCCTTCGTGTTCTCGGTCGGGCTCGCGCCATCTTTTTTCCATGAACTCAACCTGTGGCTCTTTCAGCACGTACCGTTTTGGTCCGGATTTCGCGATACCGAGAAGTGGAGCATGTGGCTTGCACTCACGTATGCGTATCTTTTTGCTGCGGGGGCTGCATTCGTCGTCGCACGGGTGCGCTCGCGCGCTGTTCCGATTGTGCGTCTTGCGTTCGTTCTCCTGCCGTTCGTGTATACCTTCACGATGCTCGGATTTGCGGGGCAGCTGAAGCCGGTGGAGTATCCTGCTTCGTGGTACGAGGTGAACGCGATCCTTGCGGAGGATTCCGATTGCAAAGCACTCTTCCTGCCGTGGCACCAGTACTACCCGCTTGCGTTCAACAACGATATGCTGACAGCAAATCCGGCGTCGCGCTTCTTCGACTGCGCTATCGTTTCCTCAAAAGATGCGGAAATAGGAGAGGTAGGCGAGCAGGGGAGCGTTGATCCTTCGTATCGGGCGATAGCGGAGGCTGTCACCTCAAATGACCCGCAAATCATTGACTTTGTGCTCTCTGTATTGCGCAGCGAAGGAGTCCGCTACGTCATCTTTACGGGCGACCTCCTGAAAAATGACCATTTTACCTACCCATTTCTCCGCCATCCGGAACTCACGCCGATATACGAGAAAGTTGTTCATGATGAGCTCATTGTCCTTTTGAAAATATGATATAGTTCTCATCGAGGGGGACCAGCGCTACGATGCGGAGCTGCTCGGTTGAGCACAGTATATGTTGCGCAGGACCATACAAGAAAAAAGACTTATCTCATCTGTCGTCGCGGTGGCGACGGTGTTTGTCATAGTTTTCGCCGGTGTCACACTTGGCGCCAGCACTGCGCATGCACAAAGAGCCTCCCAGCTTGAGAACGTGCCCGCACCCGACGTGGCGCAACCCCGCCCACCGCGTGATCCACAGCCGCCCTTTGGCTACGGAGGCGGTCCGCGCGCCCCGAGGCCGCCCGATCTCACGCCGAATTTGAGAGATATCTTTGAGCGAATTCGCGCATTCCTTGATCGCTTGTTTGCCAGCTAGTTGTCAGCGAGGCCGAGAGCACGGAGTAAACTCCTAAGGTTAAACCTCGGGTGGGCAGGCTAGGATTTGCATGTCGTAACGATTTCTTCGATGATGGCGGCCGTTTCTTCGGGGCCGGAGGTCTCGCGTGTCTGTATGCCGGTCGGGATGACAATTGCGTCGTTGCCATGAGGCTTCAAGTCGTCACCGACAAAGAGCATTTCGGAAGGGTCGAGGTGAAGACGCTCGGCAAGATAGCGCACGCCGAGCGCTTTGTCGACGCCCGTTTTTGTGATGTCTATCGCAGTGCGGCTGGAGACACGGATGTCGAAGTCGAAGCCCGCGAGCTTTTCATCGAGAAACGCTTTCAGTTTTGCCCGTTTCGCGCGGTCGGGATCCCACGCACGCTTTTTGTCGGCTGGCGCGTCGACGCCAATGCCTGCAAACGTAATCTGGTTTTCTCTCGCGAGTATACGCTCGCCCCACTGCGGCTCGTTTTTTACGATGCCTGTTTTCTCGATGCCTTCTGCGACAGCCGCGACGGCCGCATCGAATTCCTGTTTCGCAAACGTGTGATTGTATGCGCACCGCCACTGCCCCTTGTTCCACACGTAACAGCTCGCGCCGGTATTGGGGAAGAGATAGAGATTTGTGAGGTTGGTACGGCTAGGAAGGGTGGGGAGCACGTACTCTTCCATGCGCTCGATCGTGGCGCCGCTCATGACCGCGACAGGAATAAGCTCAAGAAGTTTCGAGATACCTTCGGCGGTGCGCGGAGAGAGGTGCTCGAAGGCGAGCGCGAGCGTGTTGTCGAGATCAAAGACGGCAGCACGAGGAGCGTTCATAACTACGTCTTTGGCGTCACGTCTCTATTTTGCCACCAATGCACGGCCAAGGGGATCAACGTGAAGCCGACGATGACGAGCACGAGAGGAAGGATGAAGCGCTCGGCGTCCGGGATGCTCCTGCCGAGGAAATATCCTAGCAGCGTCACTCCGCCCGCCCAGAGGATCGCGCCGAGAATGTTGTAGAAGAGGAACGTCTTGTACGTCATTGCGCCGACGCCCGCGAGGATGGGCGCAAAGGTGCGGACGATGGGGATGAAGCGTGCGACGAGGACCGTGCGCGTCCCGTACTTATCAAAAAATATTTTTGTTTTTTCGATGTACTCTTTCCTGAAGAGGCGCGAGTCGGGGCGCGAGTAGAGGGCGGTGCCCACCTTCGTGCCAAACCAGTACCCGACGCTGTCGCCGAGCACGGCTGCAATGAGGAGGCCGGGGACGAGTATCCAGATATTGAAAACACCTGCCGCCGCGAGGACTCCGGATGCGAAGAGAAGAGAGGCACCGGGAAAAAAGACGCCGATAAGAATGCCGGACTCCGCGAATATCATCGCAAAAATGCCGGGATAGCCGACAAGCTGTACGAGTGATAGAAGATCGATGCCGAACATGGGTGGAGAGGAGTATAACCCGAATGTGCCGGACTTCGTAAGTCCCAGGGACTTACGAAGTCCTTATATAAAAGATTCGGGAATCGGGAACTTTTTGCAAAGTGTGCGGATTTCTTCGCGGATCGCGCCGAGTTTCTCTTTGTCGCTCTTGTTTTTCATCGCCTCTACCATCAGCTCCGCCACGCGCGCGCACTCTTTCTCTTTGAATCCGCGTGTGGTAATAGCAGGCGGGCCGAAGCGGATACCCGAAGGGTCCATAGGTCCGCGCGTGTCGTCGGCGATAGCGTTTTTGTTGAGTGTGATACCAACCTCGTCGAGGAGCGTTTCAGCTTCCTTGCCGGGGAGTCCAAGGCTTCCAAACACGTCTGCGAGAATAAGGTGGCTATCGGTGCCGCCGGTTAGCAGGCGGATGTTGTTGTCCAAGAAGACTTTTTCCATCGCCTTTGCATTCTTGAGGATTTGCGCGGCGTATTCTTTGAATTTCGGCGAAAGAGCTTCGCCAAAACACACAGCTTTCGCAGCGATCGTGTTCATAAGCGGGCCGCCCTGAAGTCCGGGGAAGATGCTCTTGTCTATTTTCTTTGCGACATCTTCGTTCTCTCGCGTGAGTATCATGCCGCCGCGCGGGCCGCGGAGCGTTTTGTGCGTGGTCGTCGTCATGATGTCGAAGCCAAAGTCGAACGGGTTTTTCATCGCCTTTCCCGCGATAAGGCCGGCGATGTGCGCGATGTCCATGATGGCGTATGCGCCAACTTCGCGTGCGATCTCGACAAACTTCGTGTAGTTGAGTTCGCGTGGGTAGGCAGAATAGCCGGCAAGCACAATTTTCGGTTTTTCACGCTTTGCCACCTCGCGCATTTCATCGTAGTCGATCTCGCCCGTATCAACATTTTTCATCTTGTAGCGGACAAACTTGAAGATCTTCGTGAGATAGGTGACGGGGTGGCCGTGCGTCAGATGGCCGCCGTGCGAGAGATCCATGCCAAGCACGGTGTCGCCCGGCTCCAGGAGGGCGAAGTAGAGGCCGATATTGGCGTTGGCTCCTGCGTGCGGCTGAACGTTCGCAAACTTACAATCAAAAAGCTTTTTTGCGCGGTCGCGCGCGATATTTTCCACGATGTCGGTATACGTTTGCCCGCCGTAGTAGCGCCTGCCGGGGTAGCCTTCTGAATATTTGTTGGTAAAAATCGAACTGTTCGCCTCACGCACGGCTTTCGAGACATAGTTTTCCGAGGGGATAAGCTCGATTCCTTCGGCTTCGCGCTTTTCTTCTCCTTCGAGAGCCTCGAATACTTCTTTGTCTTGTTTGCGGACGTAGTCGTACATACATTTGAATGAAAACGGATAAAGGTATGTACGCTCGTTAGACCATAGACGTTTTAGTGAAGTATTGATTGTACGGTATTCTTCACTTCCGTCCAGACCTCCTCCAGTGGCCTTTCGGAATCGATGATAAAGGGTTTTCCGAACTCGCCGACATGCTTTTTCAAGCCTTCCCGCACGCGCGCGTGGAAATCGAGCGATTCCTTGTCGAAGCGGGTCGGCGTTTCGGGGCGAGCATGCACGCGTGTGGCGCCCGTCTCCGGCGTGACGTCGAGCAAGATGCAGGCGTCCGGCATGCATCCCTGAAGTATCTCCGCAGAAACCGCATTGTAGAGGGGAAGAAGGTCGGGACGCTCGCGCCCGTACACTTGATAGGCGATGGAGGAGAGACCGAAGCGATTCGATATAACGTGTTTCCCGCTTTCGAGGGCAGGCCTGATCACTTCTGCCACGAGCTGCGCGCGCCCTGCGAGAAATAGGAGAAGTTCGGCGCGCGTATCGATACCCGCTGTCTCGTCGGCCATGAGAAGCGCGCGGATATGCTCTCCAAGCGCAGTACCTCCCGGATCTTGCGTGTAGACGGTTTCGGGGAATTCAAGCTTGAGACGCTCACCAAACGTCGTTTTTCCCGAGCCCTCGCCGCCTTCAAGAACTATGAATTTCCCGCGGGACATGTCAGCTCGGTTTGTTCTCAAGATTCCTGAATCCCGCAACGGTGAGCTCGGCTTTTATGGCGCCGTGCGGCTCGTATCCTTCGAGCTTGACGTGTTCAGGGCGGAAGTCGGCGAGACTTTTTACGCTTGGATCAATTGAAACTTTTGGAAACGCCTTTGGCTCGCGGGAGAGCTGCTCTTTTGCCGAATCGAAATGATCTTCGTAGATGTGCACGTCGCCGAAAGTGTGCACGAATTCGCCGACCTCGCGCCCGAGTATTCGTGCGACGATGTGTGCAAGCAAAGCGTAGCTCGCGATGTTGAAGGGGACGCCGAGGAAAATGTCCGCGCTTCGCTGGTAGAGTTGGAGCGATACTTTTTCATGCTTAATGTTGAGCTGATACATATTGTGGCAAATGGGGAAGTGATTCACCTCCTCGGGCTTTGCCATGCCGTAGAGGTATTCGGGATTCCACGAGGTCACGATCGCGTTGTGCGCGCCCGGATCGCTCCGGAGCTCTTCTATTGCCCAGCCCAGCTGATCGACGCCGCGGCCGTCTTTCGTCGGCCAGTGCCGCCACATCTCGCCGTAGATTCGCGGCAAATTCCCGTACTCGCGCGCGAAGTTCTCGTCCGCTTTTATCTTTGCGACGAAATCGTCTTTCGACATGCTCGGCCACTTTCCGCGTTTGGCATGCTCTTCGTAGATGCGATACGGATAGTCGTCCCAAATGTGCACGTCGTTGTCCACGAGGTATTTGATGTTGGTCTGCCCCGACGTGAACCAGTAGAGTTCGTGGAGAACTCCCTTCCAGTACACGCGCTTCGTCGTGAGGAGCGGGAAGCCGCCCTCGAGATTGAAGCATATCTGGCGACCGAAGAGCCCATAGTGCGCTTTGCCGTGGCCTTGATCCACCTGCCGGTCGCCTTTTTCGATACACTCCCGCATCAGGTCAAGATATTGATGTTCGGGATGCCGCATAAATAGCTTCTAGCTTCTAGCTTCCCCGCCTGCGCCGAGGCTTCGGCGGGCAGGTAGCTTCGAGGAATGGCGCCTTGACTTTGGCTTTTTTGCAGGTGTGAAGTGATTCCAGTTGTCTTTCGCGAAGCGTCCTACCGAGCGGTAGTTCCGCTCGGGTGACGAGGAGATCATCGAGAATGTTATCTGTGCGATTTCCATGCTAGGCCGCAGGATGATAGGGACGTTGCTCTGGTTGGTCATTTCGAATGTCACGTGAAGAAAGTGGCCGGGATTGATGATGCCCGCGGTGTTGTGAACCATGAGCCCGACGCGTGCGAGCGACGACTTGCCTCCTATTTGGATGAGATAGACGTCGGAGCCGAAATATTCTTTGGAAGTTCCCAAAACGGAAATGCCTGGATGCAGCACGAATTCTTCGTTATCCTTCACTTCCATCTCGCGGGTCTTCGCGTAGATCTTGCGCGCCGGATCGACAAAGTGCGTTGAGCTCTCGTCGTTCGTTATGAATTTGTTACCGAGCTTGATGTCGTAGGAGACGGGCTGAAGCTGTGATTCGCTAAAGGGCTCGAGCGTAATGTCGCCCTTTTGTACGGCCTTTTTTATGTCTGTGTCGGAAAGAAACATGAACGTTTACTCTATCACGAATATTTTCTCGGTGCCGTAATATTCCGGCCAATGCGCGTTGTAGTAGGAAAACATTCGCTCGAGACGATCTTGCGGCAACTCTGCCACCCCGAGCTCTCCCATGAGCGCCCGTATCTCGTTTTGCGCTTTTTCGAGGAGCGAATGATCGTCTACCATTCGCTCGAATTCCGCGAGCCACCCGTAGCCGGCGTTCTTGTCGAGCGTGACGTTCACGCCGCGGCACACATACTCCTCGCGCTCACGCGACCATTTGGCTTGGTATTTAAAACCGGCCCAAAGGACTAATTCGTCGAGTTTTGCGAGTGACATATCTTTCATTTCTTCCTCGAACTCAATTCGGGCGATGCCGTTCTCGCTCGTTGTATCGTCGACCGACGCTTTCACGACGAGATACACAGTGCCATCTTTGTCTCTCGTGCGCACCGAAAAGCTCCGTGCCCGTTTTGCAAGCTCAACGAGCCGCGTGCGCGCCGCCTCCGCGAGATGAGGGGCGGCGTTTTCGATAAGCGTCTCAAGCGTCTTTCCTTCAAAATAGTGATTCAGTTGTTTATTTTTAGATTCGAGTTTGCACGAGGCATCGACTTTTTTCATTGCCTTTCGTATTTCGTCCGCCCGATCCGCTTCTCCGAGGAGCGCTTTTATCTCGACTTCATACGTTTGCATCGACAAATTATATATGCCTATTCGGCAAGAAAGTGATGAGATGTTATCTCATCGCATTTGATGTAAAATGCGAACATGGCGAATCGCGAACCATTTGCCGTTGGAGAGTGGTATCATTGCTTCAGTCGTGGCATCGAGAAACGAAATACTTTCGGCAACGATTATGACGCAAACAGATTTCTCATGCTACTTTACCTAGCCAATGGGACAAAGGCAGTGAGCCTTTTTGGTCTCAGGAAGTTGAACCTTGAAAAGGTTTTCGGTATGGACAGGGGAGAACCACTTGTTGATATTGGAGCATACTGTTTGATGCCAAATCATTTTCACCTTTTAATTAAAGAAAAAAAGGAAGGAGGGATATCTGCCTTTATGAGAAAACTCGGTATTGCCTACACAATGTATTTTAATTCCAAACACGAGAGAGTTGGCAATCTCTTTGTTAAACCATTCCGCTCACGTCATATCGCCACAGACCGATATTTTCAAAGAGTGCTTCAGTACATTCACTGCAACCCCGCAGAGCTCTATGAGGAAAAATGGAAAGCAGGAGTGGTAAAAAATGAGCGCTTGCTAGAACTGAAATTGAGAGAATATCCCTACGTGAGTCTCGCCGCACATTTGGAGCCATCTCGGCACGATGCAATCCTTTCGAGAGAAGTATTTAAGGTTGCAAACCCTCTTCCGCTCCGACGCATGCTGGAAGAAGCAAGATCATATTATCGGGATATCGCGGAAGAGCGTTTTGAGCGCTGATGCGATGAGATGTTATCTCATCGCAAGCGATTTAGTGGTATAGTTTTGAGGATGAAAAAGACGGTAGTTGCGGCGGTTGTGGCGATTGGGAAAAACAGAGAGCTTGGTAAAGAGGGGAAGCTCGTGTGGCGGATTCCGGACGACGTGAAGCGCTTTCGCGATCTCACGCGCGGGCATCCCTTGATCATGGGCAGAAAAACATTTGAATCGATCTTGAGCTATCGCGGTTCTCCTTTGCCTGATAGGACAAACATCGTTATCACGAGGGATCCAAATTGGAAATATGAAGGCGTCGTCGTCACGCGCTCACTTGAGGAGGCTTTGGAAAAGGCGAAAGCGGCGCCGGGGAGTGAGGAGATTCACATCGGCGGGGGAGCGGAAATTTATAAAGAGGCGCTTCCTTTAATTGACAAACTCTATCTCACGCTCATCGACGCCGAAGCTCCGGACGCCGACACCTTTTTCCCACTGTATGAGCACCTTTTCACCAAAAAAGTGTTCGAGGAAGAACACGAATGGAACGGCATCAGGTACCGGTATGTTGATTTGGAACGGAAGTAGTCAGATTTTTAATTACTTCGCCATACTCTTGAGAACTTTCAGATACAAATTCTCAACAATCTTTTGCTGCGCAGAGCCGGTTTTAACGTAATGATCGAGACCCGGCGCGGCGTTTATTTCGAGGATCCAATACTTTTTCAGCTTCTGGCGAATGTCGCCCGCAACCATAAGGTCAACACCGGCGAGGCGCAGGCCCATATCGCGCGTGAGCTTCACGGCGAGCTTTTTGAATTCAGAATGGATCGGCTTCGTCACGTCTACCGCGTCGCCGCCTGATGAGAGATTTGCATTGTCGAGGAGGTAGATGCGCTTTCCTCGCTCGGGCACGGAGCGAAGCGCGAGCTTCTGAAGCCCGAGTTTGTGCGCGATGCGGATGTCGTCGAGACGGATGCGCGTGTCGCGCCCGCCTCCGCGGAATCGTTTCTGTTTTTTCTTAAGAAGTTCTTGGATACTCGACGAACCATCGCCGACGACGGAAAGAGGGATACGCTCGTAGGCAGAAATCACTTTGCTATCGAGGACGACGATGCGATAGTCTCTTCCGCGCACAACGCGCTGCACCAGCGCGACACGGTCATGTTTGAAAATGAATTGCATCGCGCGCATAAACTCCCGCTTGGTGCGCACCAGAAATACGCCGGTGCCGTGGCTTCCTTCGTTGGGCTTCACGATGACGGGGAAGCCGAGCTTGCGCGCGTACGCATAGGCCGCGTGAATGTTTCTTTTTGAGCCGATCATTTCGCACCACTCTTTCGAATAGAATGCTTTGCCGGAAACGACGGGGTAGCCCATGCGCTTCATAAAGAGATTCGCGTAGTCCTTGTCCTTCGCGATGTCGGAGGAGCCGACGGGATTCAGATCGAGCGTGTTGTATCTGAAATAGCGCTTTTTCCCGTCGCGGAACGTGATCTGCCCCGCGACACCCCACTCCGGCTCGATGTATACCCGGGCGCCGATTGTAGGCGCTATTTTTTTGAGCAGTTGGGGCAAAAGCAGGCTTTCCTTATGCTGTCGCGCCATCATGATGTCACGGTACTTGATTATTTGTCTCGATGCTAGTATGGTGGGATATGACGGCTCGCATCGCGGTTTCCTCAAAGGTAGAGGACGCGCGCGCTCAAAAACTCCTCCATACGCTGCAGAGTCTCTTTCCGGAGACCCAACTTTCGGGTGTCGCGACGACCGCCGCATACACTATTGACGCGAAGCTGAATGGAAGCGAGCTGAAAAGCGCTGCGGAGCGTCTCACGAATCCCATTACGGAGAAATTCTCGACGAACAGCATCCTTGCACCGGAAACATACACATACGCATTGGAAATCGGGTATCTGCCGGGCGTGACAGACAATCTCGGGCACACGGTGCAGGAAACGATCGAAGATACGATCGGCAGAAAGTTTAAAGACGGAGAGGGCGTCTATTCATCGCGCTTCATTTTTTTCACCGGCGATCTCTCGAAGAGCGACGCAGAACGATTCGCGCGCGAGCTGCACAATCCTCTCATCGAGCGCACTTCCATATATGGAAGCGAGAAGAAGGATTTCCCGGTTGTCGTGCCGAAAGTGAAGCTTCACGAAAGCGCGGAGGTGGACGAAGTCGATTTAAATGTAAGCGATGCGGAATTGATGAAGATAAGCAAAGAGGGCATCCCTTCGACGGGCTCAGGGCAGGCAAGACGGGGGCCGCTCGCGCTCTCGCTCGCGGCGATGAAGGTTATCTGCAACTATTTCAAGAAACAGAAACGAAATCCCACGGATGTTGAGCTCGAATCACTCGCGCAAACGTGGTCGGAGCACTGTAAGCACACGATATTTGCCGACCCTCTCGACGAGGTGAAAGAGGGCATATACAAGCGATATATCAAGGGTGCCACGGAGAAGATCCGCAAGCAGAAAGGAAAGAAAGATTTTTGTGTCTCCGTTTTCAAGGACAATTCGGGTGCGATCGCATTCGACGACGAATTTCTCATCACACATAAGGTCGAGACACACAATGCGCCTTCCGCGCTCGATCCGTTCGGCGGCTCGGTGACGGCGATCGTCGGTGTGAATCGCGATGCACTGGGCTTTGGCCTCGGCGCAAAACCTACCGCAAATACCTACGGATTTTGTGTCGCAGATCCTCATGATGCGCGCGAACTATTTCGAGACCCTCCTTCGCCAAAGGCTTCGGGCGGGCAAGCAAGGCAAAGACAACCACTCCTTCCGGCACGACGCATTCTCGAGGGGATTGTTCGCGGTATCAATGAAGGAGGAAACCAGAGCGGCATACCGACGCCTCTCGGATTTGTTGCTGTCGATCCGAGCTATCGCGGAAAGCCATTGGTCTACGGCGGCACCGTCGGTCTGATCCCGAGAAAAAGTAAGGGAAGAAAGCTCTACGAGAAAAAGGCACGCGCCGGCGATCACATTGTCATGATCGGCGGACGCGTGGGGCTCGATGGCATTCACGGCGCAACGTTCTCATCGGAAGCCCTTTCGAAAGGCTCTCCCGCAACGGCGGTGCAGATCGGCGATCCGATTACACAGAAAAAGTTGTCCGATGCTTTAATCCGGGAAGCGCGCGATGCGGGTCTTTATAGTTCCATCACCGATAACGGCGCAGGCGGGCTCTCAGGCTCGGTGGGGGAGATGTCGCGCGAGAGCGGCGGCTGCATCGTCGATCTCGAAAAGATACCGCTCAAATATCAGGGACTCTCGCCATGGCAGATTTGGCTTTCGGAGTCGCAGGAGCGTATGACGCTCGCAGTTCCGAAAAAGAATTGGGCGGCATTCCAAAAAATCATGGACCGGCACGACGTGGAGGCGACCCGAATCGGTGTATTCACAAAATTCGGCTCTTGCGTCGTTCGTCACCGAGGGAAAACCGTAATGGATATTTCGCTCGAGTTTCTCCACGAAGGCAGGCCCATAAACTTTCAAAAGTCCAAGAAGCCCAAGGGTCGGACCTTGGGAACCCATAAAGGTCCGACCTTGAGGAGTTCCGACATCGGTAAGGCGATTCTAAAGATCTTGTCGCAGCCGAGCGTGGGAAGTATCTCGTTCATCTCACAGCAGTACGACCACGAAGTGCAGGGAACGTCTGTCACGAAGCCCACGCAAGGGAAAGGGCGCGTGAATGCAGATGCGGCAGTGATGCGCCCTCGTCTCGACTCCGACAGAGGCATTGTTCTCTCGCATGGATACGCGCCATGGTACTCGGAGATAGATACGTATGCGATGGCTGCTGCTGCGATCGATACTGCAGTGCGCAATGCGATAGCAGCAGGAGCATCGCGCGACTATCTCGCCATTCTCGACAATTTCTGCTGGTCTTCCTCGGAGAAACCGGAGCGGCTCTACGAGCTGAAGCAGGCGGCGAAAGCATGCTTTGATATCGCGATCGCGTATGGCACACCTTTCATTTCCGGCAAAGACTCGATGTTCAACGATTTTCGCGGCTACGACGCGAATGGAAAGCCCGCCCATATCGCCGCGTTGCCGACACTTTTGATTTCTGCTATCGGTGTAATCCCCGACGTCGCAAAGGCAATGACGGTTGATTTCAAGCGCGTGGGCGACTCGATTTATCTCGTGGGAGAAACGAACGAAGAGCTCGGCGCTTCTGAATATTCTGAGAATGGGAAAGTTCCTTTCGTCGACACAAAGAAGAATATGAAGGCGTATGACGCCGTCTCAAATGCAATCCAAAAAGGCTTGGTTGCCTCTGCGCTCGGCCTCGGGCGCGGCGGGCTCGCCGTAGCGCTCGCGAAGTCTGCTATCGCAGGCCAGCTCGGCGCAGAGGCAAATCTCACAAACATCCCGGGCAAAACAAAGAAACCGGAATCGATTCTATTTTCGGAAAGTCAGGGCCGCATACTAGTCTCTGTTCGCAGAAGTGTGCAGAAGAAATTTGAAAAGCTGTTTCGCAGCGTTCCGCTTGTGAATATCGGCGAAGTCGTGCAGGCGTGGTCGCTTTCTCTGAACCTGCCGGAATCGAAGGCCGAGATTCCACTTCCTGCGCTTACCGAGAGCTATCGCTCATTCTTCAAACTATGGTAAAACCGCACGTCATAATTTTCTCCGGCTATGGCCTTAACACGGAGGATGAGACGAAGGCCGCTTTCGAGTCCGTGGGCGCCACCGCAGACATCGTGCATTTGAACGACATCATCGCGAAGCCATTGATCTTGAAAAAAGCACAGATCATTGTTTTCGGCGGTGGCTTCGCTTACGGCGATCATATGGGAGCAGGAAAGGCGTATGGCAATCGCGTTCAGCATCACTTGGGCGAAGAAATCGAAAAGTTCCTCGCACGCGATACTCTAATGGCTGGTATCTGCAACGGATTTCAGATAATCACGAGCGCAGGATTTTTGCCAGGCGCTCTGATTGCAAATGATGTTCCGCGCTACAACGCCCGCTGGGTGGATCTCGAAGTGCAGAATGACAGCCTGTGGCTTCGCGGAATCAAAACTCTTTCTGTTCCGATAGCGCACGGCGAGGGAAAGTACTACGCTCCTCCCGAAGCGCTCGCGAAGTTGAAAGCAGATCACGCGATCGCCCTAAAGTACGTTGAAGAAGAAACCGCGAAGCACTTCGGCATGCCCGCGAATCCCAACGGCTCTCTTGAAAACATCGCCGGCATCACCGGATACGATGGTCGTGTCTTGGGTCTCATGCCGCATCCCGAGCGCGCCGTCCGCTTCACGCAGCTGCCGCACTGGACGCTTTTGCGCGAACAATATATCCGCGACGGAAAGCAAATGCCGAAGAAAGGTCCGGGGCTTCAAATTTTTCGAAATGCTGTTCGCTACTTTGCGTAGCACAGACCTTCAACCAATACTTGACATGATTTGTGTGGAGTGGTAGGGTGCTGACCCCACGGGTAGTCAGAAGTAGGTCCCATAGGGACCTTTTTTGTTTTATTTGCTGGGTTTTTTAGGTATGACATCTTTTCTTGTTGGCACGGTCACTGCGTGCATAATAACCCTTGGCTTTGGAGCGACAGTTGGCGGACACCCACATGCTGGCGTTGATTACTATTGTGGCTACCTCAGCCCCGTCTATTCTCCCTACGATGGGACAGTGCTATTTCGGGATGATTCTAACGGATCGATTGCGCTCGTTGTCGGCACCTCGTCGCAGAAGATTTTCATTGTCGAGCACATGGCAACGACAACCGTTGCGGTTGGAAGCAAGGTAAAGGCGGGGGATATGCTGGGAAGGGAAGGATACAAAGGCGAGGTGTACAACTACGGAAGACGAGAAAATTCGCCAGCAGCGAGTCATCGACATTATGGTCTCTACCTTCTTGTCGAAGATTCCACAATCCGAAGTTTTACACCATCCGACAGTGATCCCGAAGATCGTCCCCAGGATTTTTATATTGTGTCGGAGGAGGGATGGTACATAAACGAGCGAGGCAACTACCTGAAGCTCCGCGATCCCTATAACGGACATGAAGGTGCCTGCGATCCATTAAACTGTTCGTGAGCAAAAAACCGAGTATAATGCATACTCGTATGAATGAGCCGCTCGTGGGAATCGTGATGGGCTCTGACTCCGACCTTCCGGTGATGCAAGAGGCGACGAAGGTACTTGAAGAATTCGGCATTGGTTCAGAAGTGCACACGCTCTCTGCACACCGGACGCCCGAAGCTGTTGTTGAATATGTGAAGAAGAGCGAGGCGGCAGGATACAAAGTATTCATTTGCGGCGCCGGAGGCGCCGCGCACTTGGCTGGAGTCGTTGCTGCGCACACGGCGCTTCCCGTTATAGGTGTCCCGCTTATAAGCACGAAGATGGGAGCGGCGGGAGTAGATGCGCTTTTCTCGACGGCGCAGATGCCGCCGGGAGTTCCCGTCGCAACCGTCGCCATCAACGGCGCAAAAAATGCTGGCATTCTTGCTGCGCAAATGATCGGTGCGGGGGACGAAGGTATACGTGCGAAGGTAAAAGCATACAAGGAGAAAATGTCGGGAGATATTCTTGCGAAAGACCAGAAACTGCAGGAAAAAGGCTTCAAAAAATATCTTGAGGAACAGGGATTGATATGAGCGGCAAGAAATTGTCGTACAAAGGTGCGGGAGTAGATATCGATGCCGCAAACGAGGCGAAGCGCAGAATGGGCGAGATTCTCGCGACCAACGATGCGCGGGTGCTCAACAAAGTCGGCGCATTCGCGAGTCTTTTTGACGGGGCTTTTCCGGAGTACAAGCATCCGGTACTCGTTCTCAAAACAGAAGAGCCGGGCTCAAAGCAGAAGCTCGCGTTCGAGCATGGAAGCATCGAATCTATTTGCTTCGACCTCGTCAATCATCTCGTCAACGATGCCATCGTGATGGGCGCGAAGCCACTTTCGGTGCAGGACTGCATTGTGTGCGGCAAGCTCGAAAAAGAAGTTGTCTTGAATATGGTGTCTGCGCTTTCTGCAGCGTGCAAAGAAAATAACGCCGTTCTTACGGGCGGAGAAACCTCGGAACAGCCGGATGTCGTGCCAGCCGGAACGTATATTCTGACGGCGAGCATCGTTGGGGTTGTCGAAAAGGACAAAATCATCGATGGATCGAAGATCCAAGAAGACGATGTTGTGCTTGCACTTGCCTCGAGTGGTGTGCACACGAATGGTTTTTCACTCATCCGGAAAATAATGGAATCTAATCCGGAAATTATGAGCGAAAAAAGCGGCGGGCGATCGTTCATCGAAACAATACTCACGCCGCACCGCGCCTACTACAATTGTCTGAAAGACCTGTTCGCGCGCGATGGGCTCGTCGGCCTCGCGCACATCACGGGAGGCGGCATCAAAGAAAATCTCAACAGGATTCTGCCGGATTCTTTGAGCGCGGAGATAGATCTCTCTAAGGTCAGAGTCTTGCCGACTTTTGGCGTGTTGAAAAAATACGGCAGTCTTGAGGATCCCGACATGCTTCGCACGTTCAACATGGGGGTCGGAATCGCGGCTGTGGTGCGTAAAGAGTTTGCGGGCGAGACGATCGCGCATATGAAAAGATTTGGTATTGACGCCTACGAGATAGGGATAATAAAAAAAGGCAATAAAGACGTCATTTTTTCGGGACAACTCGTATTCTCTTGACTAAGCGAAGAAATCAATGTACATTGCAACATGACAGAAGTTCTCAAAGAGACAAATTTTGACTTTCTCGGGAAGAGAAAAGCGGGCAAAGTGCGCGACATCTACGAGCAGCCGAACAGGCTGATTTTAATTTCTACCGACCGCCATTCCTCGTTCGATCGGCTCATCGCGCACATACCGCATAAGGGGCAAGTGCTCAACCAGCTTTCAGCTTTCGGCTTTCAGAAGACAGCAGACATAGTTCCCAATCATGTAATTGCGGTTCCCGATCCGAACGTTACCGTTGCGAAGAAATACAAAACAGTTCCGATTGAAGCCGTCGTGCGCGGATATTTGACCGGCGTTACTGACACCGCGATCTGGACGCGCTACTCGAAAGGGGAGCGGAACTTCGGCGGCGTTACGCTTTCCGATGGAATGAAAAAGAACTCAAAACTACCACAGCCGGTTTTTGATCCGACGACGAAAGAGGAAAAACATGATCGGACGCTCTCAGTGGAAGAGTTGGTTTCTGAGGGATTTGTTACGAAAGAACTGTTCGAGAAAGTGAAACAGACAGCGCTCGCGCTGTTTGCGCGGGGACAGGAAATCGCCGCAAAACGCGGTCTTATCCTTGTGGATACAAAGTACGAGTTTGGCATAGATGCTGATGGCAATCTCATTCTCATTGATGAAATTCACACCCCTGATTCCTCTCGCTATTGGCAGCTCGATTCGTATGTAGAGCGCTTTGGCAAAGGAGAAGAGCCGGAGTATTTCGACAAGGAATTTCTGCGGCTCTGGTTCAAGGAGCACTCCGACCCGTACAAGGACGAGGTGCTCCCAGAAGCACCCAAAGAGCTTGTGGAAGAAATGTCGCGGCGCTACATCCTAATGTATGAGAAAATAACAGGACGATCGTTCGAGCCGGGAGAGGAGCCCATAATTCCGCGCATCGAGCGCAATCTAAGAAAGTTTTCAGTTGTCAGTTAACAGTTGTCAGAAATATTATGTCAGAATCAACTAACAACTATCAACTAACAGCTATCAGCTCTATTGATGGTCGCTATCGCGATGCCGCGAAAGAGCTCGCTGAATACTTCAGCGAGTTTGCACTCATCCGAGCTCGCGTGCGTGTCGAGTGCGAATATCTTATCGCGTTGTCGGAGACAGCAGGAGTCGGCATGCGCTCGCTCACCGCAGAGGAAAAGAAACTTT